>Ga0207035_1135_pt1 | contig 18027 bp, 12 predicted proteins | sample Alteio_BWMinCont_77_FD_153272 | JGI IMG/M metagenome (GOLD analysis project Ga0207035, IMG submission 153272) | Enriched cells from forest soil in Barre Woods Harvard Forest LTER site, Petersham, Massachusetts, United States -... | ecosystem: Environmental > Terrestrial > Soil > Temperate forest >... | reverse complement strand
AGATTCTTCGCTCCGCTCAGAATGACAGCTTTTGAAAATTTCTACGATTTGCTGCGCAGCCCAAGCCAGTCGCGCTGGTAGACAAAGCTGACAGCCAGCAACAGAATGCCGAGTCCTAGAAAGCTCAGGATTCTGTAGCCCTGGCTCAGCTGGCGCGTATCGACGAGAAAGACCTTGGCGATGCTGAGCGTGAGCAATGCCAGAGATTGCCAGCGAAAGAATGCCGACTTCTTCCAGAATCCGACAATGAGCAGAGCCGTTCCAAACAGCATGGCCCAGGCCGAGTAGGTGAACTGCTCATAAATCTGCTGATCCGCGAGGCTGCCGCTGGCCAAAGTCTGCGTTGCCCAATAGGTGTGAATCTCAAGACAAACCGCAACCATGGTCAGCACGGTGACTGCGATGCCCGAGCCGATGGCGACGGGACGCCAGGCGCTTGAAGCATGCGCGGTTCTCCAGGTGGCGAAGGCGAACGTAGCGATGGCAACGAGATAGGTAGCGAAACGCTCGTTGAAGACCACCGGATGTCCGCTGCCCAGATACATTATGTTGACGGCCACGAATGCGAGGGCCAGCGCGGCGACCGTCAGCAAGCGCAGCTCCTTTTGCTCGCCTTGACTGGCCAACCACAACAGGATCGCGCCCTCGAGCAGCCATCCGATGGCGATATAGGCGCCATGCAGTTCCAGAGGAATGGCCGCCGTAAAGAAGATGACGCTGATTGCCAAATAAACAGAGGGCAGCGCTAGCGGGCCTCCACTGAGCTGGCGCAGACGAGAAATGCGCAGCATGAGTACGTAGAATCCGGCGAAGGGCAACGCGATCCAGGGGCGGGCATAATGGCGGCCCGGCTCACTGAGCAGCGCATACAGCTCGAAGAAGCCAAGCGCGGCGTTCATCAGAGGCAAGGCCACCAGCACGACATTGTCCTGCACTGATAAATGCCCGACTTGCGTAGCCAGCCGAAGACTGCGCAGCAGCTGAGGAGCGATGGCGAAAAGCAGGAAGAACGCGATGACGAAGAAGGCCGCCAGCGCAAACTGCGCGTCGCTGTAAAAACTCCAATACCAGCCGATGGCATAAAAGCTGGTGCCGACAAATGCAGCCAGCAGCAGACGCGCCCAGGGGCGCAGTGCAATCAGTGTGACCGCTGCGAGGTCGAGCAGCAGCAGGTAGCTGAACAACTCGAGCGCGTGGTTCTGTCCGTTTGCCAGCAGCAACGGGGTGATGAGCCCACCGATGGCTGCGTAAAAGGCGAGGACTTCAGAATTCTGCATCCAGCACAACAGCGCGTTGGACGCTGTAACGAGGATCATCGCTACCAGCGCAACGCTGGCAGGCATAAGATGGAAAAGCGCATACGCAGCCCACAGCGACAGGTACAGGATGCCTGTGCCGAGGGCTTTCATGGAATAAGAAAATGCCCAGTAACCGCGGATGCGAAAGCGCTCGGACCAGACGATGACGCCGATGCCGGAAGCCAAACCGATCAGCACACGGCTTAACGGCCCGATCCAGTGATTGTCGATGGCGAACTTCAAAAACCATGCCATGCCGATGAGGAGGGCGATAATGCCGATGCGATTGAAGAGCTGCGAACCGATGCGATTTTCGAGTGACCTGGGCTTGCGGTCTTCGACGACAACTGGGGCGTCAGGATGGGCAGGAGCTGCTGTTGCTGCGACGGGCACAGGCTGATCTCTTATTGGAGAGCCGGTTGCAATTGGAGAAGCAGTTGCCGGCGAGACAGATCGTTCACCAAGCGCCTGCTCCAGACGCCAGACTCTTGCAGTGAGATCCGCGATCTGTTTCTGCAGGTCTTCGGTGTTGTCGCTCATCTTCGTTCAATGTACAGCGAGCGCAAAGAAAATGGGAGCCGACGTGCGGCTCCCATGGCAGTGATTTACGCCTGTTAGTAAGTCAGCTTGAGACCAAACTGAATGATGCGCGGCTGGAAGGTGCTGGTGACCTGGCCGTTGCTGCTGGGAGTGCCACCCGTGATTGCGCCGATAGGAGAGGTCGCTCCCGGGGCGAGGGTCGCGTTTGTCGTGCCGAGCGTTCCACCCAGGCCGCCGCTTGGCAGGTAGTAGTTGGTGTGGTTGAAGAGGTTGTAAAACTCCGAACGGAATTCAAGCTTCATGCGCTCGACCGGCAGGTTGAATTTTTTGTTCAACGCAAGATCGGTCTCGTAGAAGGCTGGGGTCCGTCCGGGGTTACGGGACAGATTGCCGAAGGGGCTGAGCAGGTTTCCGGCCGCGTCTTTGGTAGGCGGCAGAACGAACGCAGCATAGTTGATGTATTGAATGTATCCGGTGCCGGGAAGCTGTGATTTTTTAATCAGCGGCTGGCCCGGTACACGGTCTGGACGGTAAAGGTTGGCGCCGCGATAGCTGGCCGTGATCTGCTGCGAGACCTGGTTGGACGCGCTGGGCGAATAGGTGATGTTGAAGGGAGTGCCCGCCTGCATGGTGTTGATCCCGCTCACCTGCCAGCCGCCGATAACCGCATCCATTAATCCGTTTGTGCTGGAAAGATACGAGCGGCCACGGCCGAAGGGCAGGTCATAGACGAGGCTGGTGACGTTCGCGATGGGCAGATTGTAGTCTGACTGCGAATAGTCGGCTGCGGGGTTGTTGCCATCCTGCGGCGAGGGCGTGTTGCCTTCGAGCGAGGCGCTGGCGTTGTCGAGCGAGTGCTGCCAGGTGAAGGAATTCAGCAAGGTCAATCCACCGACGAAGCGCTGCTCATACCGGGCCTGCAACGAATCAAAGTGCGAATAGAATTCGTTCACGGCCGCGGTGATATCCGAAGGCCAGTTGGCATAGGGACGTGCAAAGCCGGCCTGCGGGTCCTTCTGGTTGCCGTTCAGGAAGCCCTGCAGCCTGACGCCGTGATTTCCCACGTAGGCAACGTCGAAGACGATGTTCTTCGCCAGCTGACGCTGCACGCTCAGGAAGTAGCTTTCGACGTAGCTGTCCTTGGTGTTCCTGGGAATCCAGGTGATATTGTCGGTCGCCTTGTTGAAGACAGTCAGCGAGGAGGGGAAACCGCGATCGATGGTGACAAAGCAGTTCGTAGCGGGCGCGCCTACGGGGCATTGGCTGGTAGGCGATGGCGCCACCGCCTGCGAGCCAACCGAAGCAAACTGCGCCTGCGGCGCGTTGATGCCAAGAATGTCGCCGGAGCCGGCGCGCGTGTAGTGGACGTAGCTCAGACCGAAGCCACCGTGGATGACCGTCTTGTCATCCGGCGAATATGCGAAGCCGATACGCGGTCCGAAGTCGGTGAAGTCGGGATTGACCAGCGTGCTGCCGTAAACTCCGCCGGCCTTGACAGGCGTGATTCCGTTGCCTGCGACGGCGCCGGGAGTGATGGTGAGCACGGTCTGCGAGATGGGATCGAAGTTCGAGATGTTGTTGTGCTGCTCCGAATAGGGCGAACCGTATTCCCAGCGCATGCCGTAGTTAAACGTGAATTTGGAAGTCACCTTCCAGTCGTCCTGCGCGTAGACGTTGTCCATCGACGAGCGAAGATGCGTGACGTAATAGTTGGCCAGGGCGTAGGAGTTTGGCAGGCCGAAGAGGAAGTCTGCCCAGTAGTTGTCGGCCACGGGAGAGTTGCCGGTGTTTGTATAGTCTGAGCTGAAGCCGAACGAACCATAGAGTGGATTGTTGTCGTTGACGGCCATCCAGATGTGCTCGTACTCGTAGCCGAACTTCATCGAATGCTGGCCCTTCACCCACGTGAAGTTGACTTTGGGATCGAGCAAGGCTGGGTCCTGCCACTGCGGGTTGGTGCTCTGGCGACCGAAGGCGCTGAAGTTGGTGATGCCGATGGAAGGCAGACCGCCGGCGACGATTGGATTGGAGGGCAGGCCGGGAATGGTGATGGAGTTGTTGCCGATGGAGAGCGTGAACTTGCCGGCCTTGGTGCGCGAGAGGCCGACGCGGGCGTCCAGAACTTTATTCGAGCCGAAGAGATGTGTGTTGCCAAGCGCTACCTGCTGGTCCAGAACCCGGATCGTGCCGTTTGTCTGGCCGTCGAGAGGCAGAGGTATTGCGGGATAGTTGACACCCGTTTCCTTGCGATCGCTGACGCGCAGGAACCAGGAGCTGGCGGCATTCTGCTGCCAGTCAAGGCGCAGGTCGCCCTTATCGGAATTGTCGGTGAACGGAACCAGCAGCGCGTAGTCGTTGGAGGCAAGTCCAGTCGTCGGCGATCCCGCAAGGGGAAGCGGGATTTGCCGGAAGAAGTTGACCACCTGTAGCGAGGTTGGATTGAAGGCCGCATCCGGAATCTGCTGGCCTGCTGCGTAGGTCTGTCCAGTGATGGGGTTCTTGACCGGAACGACGAGCTTGCCATTCAACTCGTTCTGCGTGGGCAATGTAAAGACGCCCAAAGGCTTCAGCGTCTGGCGGAATCCTTCATAGTCGAGGAAGAAGAACAGCTTGTTCTTGAGGATCGGGCCGCCGAAATTCATACCGAACTGGTTGCGGTTGAAAGTGGGCTTCTGAAATGGGACCGGGCCAAGCGTGCCGGTGAGCGTAGGCTTGAAGAAGCCGGCAGCATTCAGATCCGTGTTGCGAATGAACTCATACAGCGCCGCATGGTAGTCGTTCGTTCCGGCTTGCGAGGCCACGTTGATCGTTGCACCCGATGACCGTCCATATTCGGCGTTCTCGTTGTTGGTGACGATCTGCCACTGGGAGACGGAATCGGGCGGAATGGCGATGATCTGGTTGTCGAAGCCCTGGTTGCTCTCGCCGTAGGCGTTGTTGTCCATGCCGTCGAGGAGGAAATTATTGAACATGCTGCGCTGGCCGTTGATGTTGTAGGCGCCGGCGCGTACAAGGCTGTTGACGGAGCTGGTCGTAGCCGCAGTCGGAGCCTGACGCGAGCCGGTGACCAGGGCCAGGAGATCAGAATAGTTGCGGCTTACCAGCGGCAGAGACGCACTCTGATACTGTGTAATGATCTGGCCGCGCTGGCTGGACTCTGTTTCGAGCTGCAGCTGAACATTGTTGACTTCAACGGTCTCCTGTGCCTGCCCGATTTGCAAAGTAAGGTCGATGCGCTGGCGACTGCCGACCGATAACGTGATATTGTCAGCTACTGCAGTGGTAAAGCCCGGCATGGACGCCGTTACGCGATAGACGCCGACACGCAGGGACGGGATCTCCCAGTTGCCATTGCCATCTGCGGTCACTTGATTTTCGATTCCTGTAGCGGTATTGGTTACGGTTACAGATGCCCCGGCGACGCTAGCGCCGCTTGCGTCGTGAATGGTTCCGACGATACTACCGTTCTCAAATTGGGCACTGGCGAAAGTAGAAAATAAACACAGACTGAGGCAAACGTAAAAAATACGCAGAACTGCTCTCTTATATGGATGCATTACTAGAAGGTAACGACGGAACAAGAATAGTACTTGAAACTTTCATGAATGGGAGATGAAACTCATAGAGGCGGTTTGATTTGCTCCGACTGAATCCCGGATCCATCGGGATGTATTCAGACGCTATGATTCGCTGTATAAATTTCGTGCGCTGTACATAACGTTAAGCTACGACAACTGCAGCTCCCCCGGTGCGCTACGGCAGGGATGACAATTTCATGAAACGTATTCCCAGGACGCCACACTAGCAGAAGAGAGCAACCCGATGAGAACAGCGAAACACGAGCACACGGCGACCCTTGGACGAGGCACCACGTTGCCGATCCGCATTCTGCTCGCGGACCAGCATCCCGTCATACGCATTGGTGTCGAAAACATGCTGCAAGACGCAGAGGGCATCGAAGTCGTCGGGGAGGCGGGAGACGGCGACGAAACCATTACGAAGACACACGCACTCCATCCGGATATTCTTTTGCTCGATCTAAACATCCCGAAGATGCCGGACGAGGAAGCGATGCGCGCGCTCGTGAGTCGTTCGCCTGAAACCAGGCTCATCCTGCTGACAAGTACTGCCTCCAATGAGGAGGCCCTTGCGGCCCTGCAACTCGAGGCGCGCGGAATCCTGGCGAAAGATGCCCTCACCGATCATCTGATTCCAGCCATTCGCGTGGTTTCCTCTGGCCACTACTGGATTTGGCACCGACGAGCCACCAGCCTTGTGGACACGCTCCGCACTCTGGCGCAGAGCATACCGGCGGCGCCACCCCAGAACAAATCCTATGGCCTGACGCCACGCGAACTGGAAGTTGTCGGTTGCATCGTTGCCGGTTGCAGCAATCGCGATATCGCACAGCAGTTTCAGCTGAGCGAAGAGACTGTGAAAAGACACCTCTCCAATATTTTCGAGAAAACCGGTGTCTCTACCCGGCTCGAACTTGCTTTATTTGCAATCGAACGCCAATTGGTTGCCCCGCGTTCGTAAGTTTTCCTTTTGATACAACTGACTTCGGATCGAGCACCAGACTACCTTTGTTTTTTCAGAGGCATCTACTCATATGCGGCAAACATGGGCGCGGGCTTTTCCGCTCCAGTGTTTGCCTTTTTCGCTTCTTTGGCAGCAGAGGAGTCAATCGATATGAGACGAAATCAGTTACTTGTTGTATTGGTAAGTGCGATATGCAGCGTGGCAGCGGCACAGGAAATGAATCCTACGGCTACGGATAAGTGGCCGCAGAACCAACAGCAACAGCCGCAGCCGGAAATGCGCGATGGCGTGCCGGTGTACAAGATTCAGGTAGTGGGCCGGGACATTTCGGCGATCAACTATTTGCATCGTGGCGGTCCCACCAAGGTCGGGCTTCAAGGTACAAGCCTATTGCCGAACGCAAGCGGTTCGGCAACGGTTGAGAGCCGCCGGGGACGCATGGTCATCGATGCCAAGTTTAAAGGCCTGCCGCCCGCAAACAGCTTTGGCGTTGAGTACCTCACCTATGTTTTGTGGGCCATTACGCCGGAAGGCCGCCCAATCAATCTTGGAGAAATATTGCCCGACGGCACAAAGAGCGCTATCACTGTCACGGCCGACCTGCAGTCTTTCGGGCTCATTATGACAGCGGAGCCATATTATGCCGTTACCATGCCGAGCGATCTGGTAGTCCTGCAGAACTTTGTTTTGCAGGATAAGACGCAGGGTTCCATTGAACAGATCAACGCGCACTATTCGTTGCTGCCGCGAGGCGCGTATGGAACGACGTCAGGCGAGCACACAACACGCGAGGTCATTACGCGCAACGACGCATCACCGCTGGAGCTGTACGAAGCCATTAATGCAGTGCAGATTGCCGAAGCGGAAGGCGCAGGAAAATATGCCAATGACACCCTGGCAACTGCGAAACTGCAGCTGCACGATGCGCAGAATCTGGATAGCCATGAGAGCCAGCGTAAACAGGAGATCAGCAATGCACGCGCTGCCGTACAGACTGCCGAAGATGCGCGCCTCATGACCGTCCGCAAGAAAAAGATGCAGGATGTAGCCGCGCGGTCCAGCGCTATGACCAATCAGAACACCGTGCCCGCAGCGGCGAATAGCCCTGCAAGCCCGAATCCGCCTCAACAATAACTGATTTCTCTGCATCGGGAGGCTGCTCGTGGATAAGAGCAGCCTCTTTTTCTTGCGCCAGGTTTACTCGAATTCACAGTCCCCTGCGTAGACTTGCGAATATTTTCGAGAAAACTAGTGCGTCTACGCGCCTCGAAGTTGCTTTATTTGCAACGAACGTCGATTGGTTGCCTCTCCTTCATAAATTCCGCTGACTATATTTTCCGCAGCGACCGCTCCACCGGGCTACCTGCGCTGTCACTACCGCATCCATTGCTGCAGTAGTGATAGCGCTCTGCGCGTCGCTGACCTTCCATTTGTCTTCTTTGAGTAGTGCCTTCAGCAAGGAGCTTGAAACCAATATGAACAATATGAAACAGAGTTTGTTACTTATCTTTTTTGCATCTGCATTGTGTGGCACAGCCTGTGCTCAGGAAATGAATCCTACGGCTACAAATAAATGGCCTCAGGATCAGCAACAACAACAGCAACAAACACCTCAGGCAGAGATGCGGGATGGCGTTCCTGTCTATAAAGTGCAGGTGGTCGGACGCGACATTCCAGCGATCAATTACTTCCATCGTAGTGGCAATACGAAGATTGGATTCGAGGGCACCAGCCTGCTGCCCGAGGCGAAGGGCTCAGCCACTGTAGAGAGCCGGCGCGGCCGGCTTGTGATTAATGCGAAATTTGAAGGCCTTCGCCCGGCAAATAGTTTTGGTGTAGAGTACCTGACCTACGTGCTGTGGGCGATTACGCCTGAGGGTCGCCCGAGCAACCTCGGCGAGATCCTGCCACAAGGATCCAAAAACGAAATTGAGGTGACGACGCCACTGCAGGCTTTCGGCCTGGTGGTGACGGCGGAGCCGTACTATGCAGTCACCATGCCAAGCGATATCGTCGTGATCCAGAATGTTGTTCTGAACGACAAAACGCAGGGCATCATCGAACAGGTAAACGCGCATTACTCCCTGTTACCACGCGGTGCTTATACGCAGACTGCGGGACAGCATGCGGTGCTGCATCCTATTACGCGTAATGAGGCTTCGCCGCTCGAACTGTATCAGGCGATCAACGCCGTGCAAATTGCAGAAGCGGCCGGAGCTGCGCAGTACGCCCCCGACACTTTAGCGACTGCGAAGCAAAATCTGCAGAATGCACAGGACTTTGACGATCACAAGAGCAAGCGCAAGGAAGAAATTACTTACGCTCGCGCAGCTGTCCAGACTGCAGAAGATGCGCGCATCATGACCATCCGCAAGAAGCGCGCCGAAGATGAAGCCAACACCAAGCAACAGGCGCAGGACTCACAGCTTGCAGCCGCGCAGTCGCAGGCCGCAGCCGAGCAACAGGCAGCGGAACGTGCGCGAGCCGACGCCCGTGCGGCGGAAGCGGAAGCACAGGCTGCCCATGCTCATCAGCAGACGCAGCAGGCAAACGACCAGACGGACCAGATGCGCGAGCGCCTGAAAACCCAGCTGAACCAGGTTCTGGCCACGCGGGAAACGGCTCGCGGCTTGATCGTCAATATGTCGGATGTACTCTTCGACTTCAATAAATACACGTTGAAACCGGACGCGAGAGAGAAGCTGGCGAAAGTGTCCGGCATTCTGCTTGCCTACCCTGGCCTCACGATGCAGGTAGAAGGCTACACGGACAACATCGGTTCGGACGACTACAACCAGAAGCTTTCTGAGCAGCGCGCCGGTGCGGTCAGCGATTACTTGGTAACGCAAGGCGTCGCACAGCCGAATATCAGTGCAACCGGTTATGGGAAGAACGATCCGGTGGCCGATAACTCCACGAACGACGGCCGCGCGCAAAACCGCCGTGTGCAGCTCGTCGTCTCCGGCAACTCGATCGGCGTGCAGGAAAAAGCGCCTGGCGCTGGTGGCGAAGCTGCTGCGCCTATGCCAAACAATCCGTCTGCGCCGCAGAATAATAGCGGGGTCGCGAATCCACCGGAGCAGTAATACTTGATTTGTTCTCGATGTTTAAGGCTGCCCAAAAGGCAGCCTTAATTTTTGTCCCAGAAAAGCGCCACAATCGAATCCCTACCCTTCATCATCTAATAAACATATGAAGATCGCGTTTCTCGGCACAGGCCTCATGGGCTCAGCAATCGTCCCTTTACTGCTCAAGAGGGGGCACGAACTCACCGTCTGGAATCGAACCAGGGCCCGCGTTGCTCCACTGGTAAAACTAGGAGCAGTGGCTGCTGACAGCCCCGCAGAAGCCGTGAAACAGAGTGAAGTCGTCTTCAGCATGCTGATGGACGATCAGGGTATGGAAGAGTTGACTTTCGGCAGCTATGGCCTGCTCGAAGCATTGTCGGAAGGCGCTATTCATGTCTCACTCAGTACCATCAGCGTAGAGCTTTCCCAACGGCTGACGGTAGAGCACGCAACCCGCAAGCGGGGCTTCCTTGCCGCTCCTGTCTTTGGGCGGCCGAATATCGCAGCCGAGGGCAGGCTTTGGATCGTGACCGCGGGCAAGCAGGATGCGCTCGAAAAAGTGCAGCCCCTGTTTGCAAGCTTCAGCCGGGGCATTACCGTCGTCGGTGACAAACCATACAAAGCGCATGCGCTGAAGATTGGCGGCAACTTCCTGATCACGGCCATGATCGCGTCCTTGAGCGAAGGCTTCGTCTATGCGGAGTCGCAGAGCATCGATCCGGCCCTGTACATCGAGGCGGTGAACGCCGCTCTTTTCCAGTCGCCCTTTTATGCGGCATATGGAAAAGTCATGCTCCATCCTCCGGAGACGCCGGGCGCTACGATCGCGCTCGGACAAAAAGATATGCGTCTCTTCCGCGAGGCTGCGGCTGCTACCAATACGCGAACGCCGCTTGCAGATCACTTCCAGGAGCAACTGAATCAAGCGAGCGACGCGGGATTGCGCGACCATGACTGGGCTGCCGGCTACTATCAATTCATCCGCAGTATTTCGCACAAGACAACATAAGTTACGATGTTTGCATGCAGAAATTGAACGGGAAGATTGTTTTCATTACAGGGGCGAGTTCGGGGATTGGTGAAGCCTCCGCCTTTGCTTTTGCCGCTGAGGGTGCGCGCCTGCTGCTGGCGGCGCGCCGTCTGGAACGCTTTCAGGAATTAACACAGAAGCTCAAAGATGCAGGAGCAGCGAACGTCCATACCTTCTCACTCGATGTGCGCAATGCGGCCCAGGTTCAAAGCCAGCTGGACGCGCTGCCGGAAGAGTGGAAGGCCATCGATATTCTCGTAAACAATGCGGGCCTGAGCCGTGGCCTCGAGAAGCTCCACGAAGGCAAGCTGCAGGACTGGGACGAGATGATCGACACCAATGTAAAAGGTCTGCTCTATGTCACACGCGCCGTGGTTCCGGGCATGGTCGCGCGCGGACGCGGACACGTGGTGAATCTGGGATCAACGGCAGGCGAGCTCACGTATCCCAACGGTGCGGTATATTGCGGCAGCAAGGCCGCTGAGCACGCGATCAATGACGGTCTGCGTCAGGATCTTTTAGGCACGCCGGTTCGCGTCACCAGCATCGATCCAGGCATGGTGGAAACGGAGTTCAGCCAAGTGCGTTTTCACGGCGACAAAGAACGCGCGGCAAAAGTGTATCAGGGGTTAACGCCACTCCAACCATCGGACGTAGCCGATGCGATTGTGTGGGCTGCGACGCGGCCAGCGCACGTCAACATTGCGCGCGTGCTGCTGACCAGCATCGATCAGGCAAATTCACTGCTCTTCAATCGAAAGCAATCGTGACGGTTACGATATCGAGGCAAGCCGCGCTTCGATATCTGCCAAAGCAGCTGCCAGAGCTGCCCGGCGGTGCGGACTGGACGTACGTTCGTCTAGAATCCGCTCACGCTGAAGTTCAAGTTCCTGGCGTTGACGCGTGCGCTGCGCTATTGCCGCAGTGTCTGGCTTGCCCTCTGTATGCTCAGGCTCTGCCTGCTTCTCTGCCACTTGCTCCTCCACCGATTTGCTCTCCCATCCTCTAGCCATACTTCTATGGTATCGCTATATACGCGCATCTGCGAACGATCCTCGCTCATCTAAGAGCTAAATCACGTTACGCGAGGCAAAAAACAGCCGATGAAACTCTGGCATATTCCATCATTTGGCATTGACAAACTTGAGCTTATCGAAGCGCCGACGCCCAAGCCCGGAGCCGGCGAAGTGCTGGTGAAAATACACGCAGTTTCTCTGAATTATCGCGACCTGATGGTCACGCTCGGCCAGTACAACCCAAAGATGGCGCTTCCGCGCATCCCCGCCTCTGACGGCGCTGGAGAAGTGACTGAGATTGGCCCTGGCGTAGGCCGCATCAAGCCGGGTCAGCGTGTGGCGGGCATCTTTATGCAGAAGTGGCTGGAAGGCGCGCCCAGCGCGCAAAAACAGCATGGTGCCCTGGGCGGCGATATCGACGGCATGCTCGCCGAATATGTCGTGCTCCCTGAAAGTGGCCTCGTGCCGGTTCCCGATCATCTGACGTGGGAAGAAGCAGCCACACTGCCATGCGCCGGAGTCACCGCGTGGAACGCCGTGGTGCACGCGGGCAAAATCAAGAGCGGCGACACGGTCGTGATTCAGGGCACAGGCGGCGTCTCCATCTTCGCGTTGCAATTCGCAAAAGCGCTGGGTGCGCGCGTATTGGGCACATCGAGCAGCAATGAAAAGCTTGACCGCGCACGCACGCTCGGGCTCGATGCCGGCGTCAATTACAAGCAGACTCAGGATTGGGCGAAATGGGTCATCGAACAAACCAACGGAGAAGGCGCTGACCTGGTTGTGGAAGTGGGCGGGGCGGGAACATTTATGCCATCGCTGAAGGCGGTGCGCGTCGGCGGCACGGTCGCACAGATCGGCGTGCTGAGCCAGACGAGTGAGCCGGTGAATGTCGTGCCCATCCTCCATAAACAGATTCATGTGCAGGGAATTTACGTTGGATCGCGCGCCGATTTCCTGGAAATGAACCGGGCCATCTCCCAAATCCAGCTCAAACCCGTTGTGGATGAGGTATTTACCTTCGATCGGGCCCCGCAGGCGCTCGAGCGCATGCAATCGGGAGCGCATTTTGGAAAGCTGGTGATTCGCGTAGCGTGATTACCCTTGCGGTTACCATTGAATACGGGCTTCTTTATGCTGCACAGGAGGAGAATGCATCTAATCGGTTGCACAACATCCGACGGTGAAACGGCTTTATACGCCTGCTCACTATGACGATGAAAAGAGGCCATCGATGAAAATTCTGCAAACCATTTTCAACTTTCTGTACGAAATTCTGCTTGGTTGCAGGCATGAGCGTTTGACACGTCCATTCACGCTCCAGCAACAAACCTACAAAGTATGCCTGGACTGCGGAAAGCATGTTTTCTATTCTGCAGACACCATGAAGCCCTTGAGCGGCCGTGAAGTTCGCCGCATTCACACAAGGCAGGCAAGTGAATTGAAAGTGGTAGCGGTCGCCACTCCTGTAAGCTCCCTCAACCGCGAAAATAATTCCAGGGCGATTGCATAACTTTCGTCTCGTTCTCTTTGCCGTCCTCGCAAAGCAATTTCGTGACAAAGAGGGGCGTCGGACTGTCTAATAGTTTTTGGTAACGCGTCTCTTCGCCAAATGTTTGCTTTCGTGAAAGCTCGTCCCATCGCGATGCTCGCGCCGCTCTTCCTGCTGGCAGCGGGATGCGGTAGTTTTCCGGCAAGCAATGGCGGGTTCGTTATCTCATCGTCAGCCACGACGGTTGCGACAACGGGACAGGCTCAGTTCAAAGCCACATTGCCGGATGGATCGGCCGCCGCTGCAAACTGGTCTGTAAGCTCGACGCAGAATGGCTCATCGCTGAGTGCCGGTTCGATCGACGCAACCGGCCTTTACACACCGCCGAATGCGCTCTCGAGCGACAGCATCGCTGTTGAAGTGACGGCGCACCTGCAGAGCGACACCTCCCGCACCGCAAGCGAAACCATCACAGTCACTCCGGGATTTCTGCAGCCGCTACTGCCTGAGAATGCCGCCGTTGCGCCGGGCACGACGCTCGAAATTTCAGCGCAGATCGCCGAGGTCAATGATGGCTCCGTACATTGGAGCCTGAGCGACGGTACGATGGGATCGATTGGACAGACGAATTGCCAGCGAGGAAGCCAGCAGTACACCCTCTGCAAGGCAAGCTATACGGCGCCCAGCACATTTTCCGGAACACAGTCCATCCGCGTAATTGCAACTGTAAACGATACAAATACGCAGGCGCAGCTGCATCTGCTGCTTAACACCGATGGCATAAATTCCAGTGCGGCGGCCAATCAATCCATGCAAACAGGGTTGATTGCGCTCGGAACCTCCGGCAGCAACGACTCTGACTACGACGTATACCGAGATGCCTCCGGCAACAACTATATTGCTGACTGCTGCGGCGGTACGCTCGGCGCGCTGGTCGAAGATACCGAGCACGATCAATACATTTTGAGCAACAATCACGTGCTGGCCGAATCGGACCAAGGCAAGATTGGCGACACCATCGATCAGCCCGGCCTGATTGACGATGCCTGCCGCCCTCTCAGCCAGCAAGGCTCTACCCTGCGCTCCGTTGGCACATTGCGCTACTATGTGCCGCTCGCCAACAATCAATCGAATGTGGACGCAGCCCTGGCGACTGTGACTCCGGGCGCATTCGACTCCTCTGGCAGCATCCTGCAGCTGGGAACAACGAGCGGCGGCAGCAACGCGCCACTTGGCGCAGCGCCTCCGGTTGCGGGTACCGGAGAAATTTTGAATGAGGCAAATCTGAGTGGACTGCGCGTCGTGAAGAGCGGACGCACCACGGGACTGACCTGCTCCACCGTCGACAGCGTCGATCTGGCGGTAAAGGTCGACTACTACAAGGATTGCGCGGAAACGCAGCCTTATTACACCAAGACCTTTACCGGCCAGATTGGAATCAGCGGCAACAGCTTCTCCGATAGCGGTGATTCCGGATCGCTCGTCGTCGACGCGAGCAATGCGCAGCCGCTCGGGCTCTTCTACGCCGGGGGAACCGACGGCAGCGGCAACGGCCTAAGCGTGGCCAATCCCATTGCCGACGTTTTGAACGAGCTGGGAACGCAGACCGGCTCAAAGCTGAGTGTCGTCGGCACCAAAACTCCGCACGCCGTCACCTGCCTTAACTACGACGGCAACACTGAAACGGCGGCTTCGCTTCCCGATCTTTCGCATACGGTGGAGATGCAGGGCAAAAGTGCGACGCAAGCAGCCGCAACCGAGTTGGTGAATCACGAGACAGGCATTCTGAGTGTCGCCTCAGGAAAGAGCGCAGACAGCCCCGGCGCAGCGGCTGTGATCGTCTACGTGGACAGGGCCAAGGCAAATACGGCTGTGCCGCAAACGATCGATGGCGTGCGTACCGCTGTCATTCTTACGGACGCCGCCAGCATTGCAGCTGGCACAGCACCAAAAGCCCCTCTAAACACTGCTGGAATGCAGCTGTCAGCCAATGCTCTCAGCACGGCGGCGGCTGTGCAGCGTCAATACGCGACGCAGTTGTTCACCGATCCCGCGATTTTTGGCGTTGGCGTTACGCAGAGCCGCGACAATCCCCAGGAAGCAGCGTTGCTGGTGCTCGTTGACCTGAACAAAGTGCCCAAAACGATGCCCACCACTCTTGGCGGTCTGCGCGTGCAGTATATGCAGCTGCATCGTTTTCATGTAACGAAATCGAAGTATGCCGGAGCGCGACCCGTGTCAAGCTGCTCGCTCGAATCGATGAAGCCGGCAGCTGAGCGCTAAACCACCTGAGAGCTTGCCGGCAGACTTTCCGCCACGGCTTCTTCACTGCGTACCAGCGGGAAGAAGATCATAAAGCCCGTTCCATGGCTGGATGTGCCGGTGTCGGCGTACGCGCGGCTGCGAATGCGAATGGCCCCGTGGTGCTTGCGAATAATCTCGGCACTCACCCACAGGCCGAGTCCGGTGCCGGTCGCTTCTTTCGTGGTAAAAAATGGTTCAAAGATGCGGCTCAGCACTTCATCAGACATGCCGCACCCGGTGTCAAAGACAGAAAAACGCACACCCTCCACGGAAGGGTCGCGCCACGAACGCGAGCGCCGGACGCTGAGGACGAGCCGGCCCGGGCCAGGCGTCATTGCATCCAGCGCATTGCCGATCAGGTTGGCAAAAAGCTGCCGCATCTCACCTACAAAGCAGAAGAGCTCGACGTCTGGTTGATAGATCCGTTGCACCTCTACCTGCAACGTGGTCACGCGGCCCTGGTGCAAGGTAAGGACGGAGTCGAGCAATTCGCTCACATTCGCGGTAACCGGCAGTGTGGACTGGCGGTAGAAGCGCAGGGTCTGCTGCGTAATTTCCGAAACGCGAGCCACTTCATGCTGCGCCAGTTCGACATACTGCCGCGTTTCCGGTCCAAGCGAATCCTGCAGGCGGATGAGATACAGCAGATTCGTCACGGCCTCAAGCGGATTGTTGATCTCATGCGCGATCGAGGCAGCCAGACGTCCGGCGGCAGCCAGCTTCTCCGTCTTGCGCAGAGCATCTTCAGAATTGCGGCGCTGTGTCGTATCGACGATGACGGCGCCTACCCAGCGAACGGCATTCGTGCTGGTATGCACAGGATAAATATTCACCAGCCAGCTGCGCACGCGGACGGGATGCATATCGAGCTCGCCGGTAAGCTCTAGATCCTGTACTGCCGAGCCGCTTTCAAATACAGAATCGATGCCGCGCTGCATGGGGATGGCAGCCGATTCAGGAAACACCTCAAACACCGTCCGTCCAAGATGCCGGCTGATTGAAGTGTGGTTCATATCCGCGAGAAACTGGTTGACGCGGACGAAACGAAACTTGCGATCGAAGAATGCGAATCCAATGGGCGCGTTCGCCAGCATGGAGTCAAGCAGAGCCAGCGTGTCGTTCAATCCTGAACGCTGCTCCTCAATCGAGGAGACCATCATGTTGAACGCCATGGTCAAATCTGCGGCTTCATTCGCGGAAGAGACGTGCAGCGGAAAAGAAGATGTATCTTCCGGGTCGCGTACGATCTGCCGCGTAGCCTGCATCAACACGTTGAGAGGCTTCGTGATCGTGCGCGCCATGAATGTAGCCAGCAGAGTGCAGCCAAGAATGGCAATGACGGCTGAAATGAGAGTGATGCGCAAGAGGGAGTGCAACTGCAGACGGTCCGCGTCTTCATTGGGATAAATCCAGACGAGGGCTCGCAGTTCGCCATTGATGTGCACGGGCGCAACAATTTCGCGCACGTTGTCTTTTAAGGTGAACAGAGTCGGCTTCTGCAGGCTGCGCAGATAGTTGCGCTCGACCGGAGTGAGATTCAGCTTCCCATTCATGGCGGCATCGCTGCCGACCATGGTCATGCCCTGGAGATCGGTGATCTGGACACTGCCAACGCTGGGATATTGCAGCATAGAGCTGACCAGAGCTTGTAGGACGCTGGTATCTCCTCTTTTGAGGACAGCGCTGGCCTGCAAGGCGAGCTGCGATCCCTGGTACTCCAGCCGCCGGTCGACGCGTTGCTGCAACTCTTTCTGTTGCTCACGAATGAGGAACACTGCGAAGAGGGCCAGCACCAGCAACTCAAAGAGCACCAGGCTCGCAATCAACTGACCGCGTATTGTTCGAGGCCGAAGTAAAGCCATTGTCCTCAGAAAAAACCGTCTTCCGCTTCATTGATTCGATTCGCGGAACAGACGAAGAGTTTACGTACAGGTTACGCTCTGATAGCGGTCGAAATCTTCTCTTTCAAATCCGATGCGATTTGACGGCCATGAAAGCGCCCGTTCTCGATAAAGATTTCATTGGTTCTTTCGCCGGCAATAATGACGCCCGCTAAATAGATACCCGCTACGTTGCTTTCCAGGCTCTGTGGATCGCATGCCGGACAACGGTCTTCGCCTTCAACGCTCACGCCGAGCGCAGTCAGGAAATCGAAATCGGGGTGATAACCCGTCATGGCAAATACATAGTCGTTCTTGAGTGTCAGACGGCCCTCTAGCGTCTGCAGGGTCACCGTATCTTCGTGGATGCTCTCAACATCGGTCTGAAAATACGCGGTAATTTCGCCATTCTTGATACGGTTTTCGATGTCCGGCAGAATCCAGTACTTCACATGCCTGTGCATGGCCGGTCCACGGTGCACCAGCGTCACACGCGCACCATGGCGCCAGAGATCGAGCGCGGCAATCGCCGCCGAATTCTTGCCGCCGATCACCAGGACATCGAGATCGTAATACGGATGCGGATCGTTGTAGTAGTGGTGGACTTTCGGCAACTCTTCGCCCGGTATGCCGAGGTAGTTCGGCAGATCGTAGTACCCGGTCGCCACGACGAGCTTGCGCGCATGGTGCACCAGCTTGCGTCCGAAACGATCGGTGACATGCACATGGAAATCACCATCGGAACCGGTAATCGAATCGACGTTCTGGTACTGGCGAATATCGAGCCGATAATGCTCCGCGACCTTGCGGTAATACTCCAGTGCTTCGTTGCGCGTCGGCTTCTGGTTCACGCTGGG
>Ga0207035_1132_pt1 | contig 18159 bp, 15 predicted proteins | sample Alteio_BWMinCont_77_FD_153272 | JGI IMG/M metagenome (GOLD analysis project Ga0207035, IMG submission 153272) | Enriched cells from forest soil in Barre Woods Harvard Forest LTER site, Petersham, Massachusetts, United States -... | ecosystem: Environmental > Terrestrial > Soil > Temperate forest >... | reverse complement strand
ACCGCTCGCTGCGCGACCGAAGCTCCCCAGCTGCGAGACCAGGTACCCTGTTAGGAAGGGTCCGGTGGAGGCGAGTATCCGTCCGGCATTAAAGCAGAACCCGGCTCCCGTAGCGCGGATGGCAGTTGGGAAAAGCTCCGGCAGATAAATCGCGAATCCTGCGAAGATTCCGTTATTAAAGAATCCAAGGATCGGAAGTAGAACCAGAACCTCGTGAAAGGATCGAGGCGTCAAAAAGGTTAGAGGGAGCATAACGAAACTGCCCAGGCACATGAGGCCAAAGATGGGCCGCCGGCCAAATCTCTCGGCGAGCGGACCAAAACTTAGATATCCTGCAAGAGCTCCGGCATTGAGCAGCATTGTGGCGTAGCTGACAGCAGTATAGGCCGCTGCCGAGTCATAATGCGCCAGGTCTGGCAAAGAGCGCACGAGGGTTGGCGTCCAATTGGTGGCTCCCCAGAGCCCGAACACCGCGACAAAAGCCAGCCCGGAACCGACGAGTGTTGAGCGAAGGTGAGAAGGTGTGAACAGTTCGGCGAGCTTGCTCCAGAATGTCCCGGCAGCAGGCGGCTCTAACTTGCTGACTCTCACCCACCGCTCCGGCTCTTTGACCCAAAGCCGCACGAACAGGGCTACGAGCGCCGGACCGACACCAACCAGGAAGATGGGCCGCCAGCCTTTCTGCCGCAAAAGAAGAGTGATCAGCGCCGCCAGAAAGAATCCAGCCGCCCAGGCCGATTGCAACAATCCTGCGGCTTTGGCTCGTTTGGACTCGGGCCAGACCTCCGCGACTAACGCCGCACCGGCTGCCCACTCTCCGCCAATCCCCAGAGCAGTGATGAATCGGAACATGGCCAATTGCCACCAGGACTGTGCCAATGCCGCCATACCCGTGAAAACGGCGTAAATCAGGATAGTCCAAATCAGCACACGCGTGCGTCCAAGCCTATCCGCGAGCACACCGAAGGCAATCCCACCCAGAGCCCAACCGATCAGGAAAATTGAAAAGATTATTCCTCCGTACCAGCCAATCGCCTGTTGAGTCACACCCGCGGGGGATTGGTTCTGTAGCAGCTCCTTAAGCGCGGGCTGGAGGACCAAGGCGTAGATGGTCGAGTCCATGGAATCGAATACCCACCCGAGCCAGGCAACAAATAGAACCAGCCAATGATAGGCAGTGGTCTTCGCGGGAGATTGCACCTGGAAGGTCTAACCAAAATAACGCTACCGGGAAAGAGCAGTAGTGGGGACAAGAGCCTGACAAGCTCCTTGAAATGTCAAGCTCTGGTCATCAAGTGGCAAAAGGACGGGAACAAAGAGATCTTCAACGCGTGCCCGGTCTTGCTTGTGGTCCCGATTTGACCACTCTCCGCGTTTTTCGCACTCTGATGGCATGGCAAATTCGTTTGGGCAGCTTTTCCGCATTACCACGTGGGGAGAATCGCATGGGGGCGGCGTTGGGGTCGTGGTGGATGGCTGTCCTCCAAAGCTGGAATTGGGAGAAACCGACATTCAACCGGACCTGGATCGGCGACGGCCCGGGCAATCGAGAATCGTTTCCCCACGCAGGGAGTCAGACACAATCCAAATCGTGTCGGGCGTCTTTGAGGGCAAGACTTTGGGAACGCCTATTTGCATGTGGGTGAGAAATGAAGACGCGCGCCCCGAGGCGTATTCCGAGATGGCGACCAAGTTTCGACCTTCGCATGCTGACTATACGTACCAGGCCAAATTCGGCACTCGGAATTGGCAAGGGGGGGGACGTTCGAGCGCGCGGGAAACCATCGGCCGGGTAGCCGCCGGAGCAATCGCCAAGAAAATTCTGCGACAGGGCTACGGAGTGGAAGTGCTGGCTTACGTCCAACAAGTGCAGCGCATTCGCGCGAAGGTTGACCCTGAGAAAGTGACCTCCAAAATGATCGAGTCTAATATCGTTCGCTGCCCGGACCAGCTGGCGGCGGAAAAGATGATTCGGTTAATTGAAAGGATGCGGAAGGCGGGGGACACGGTGGGCGGAATCGTAGCAGCGTGTGCGCGGGGAGTTCCCGCAGGGTGGGGAGAGCCGGTATTTGATCGGCTCGAAGCGGATCTTGGAAAAGCGATGCTAAGTTTGCCTGCGTCAAAGGGCTTCGATATCGGATCAGGTTTTGAAAGCATTTGGTTAACGGGCCGGGAGCACAACGACCCCTTTCGAGCGAAGGGGGGCAAGGTTTACACAACCTCGAATCGGTCAGGGGGAATCCAGGGAGGGATCTCGAACGGGCAGACGATATATTTCCGTGTGGCCTTTAAGCCAGTAGCCACGGTGATGCATGAGCAGGAAACGATAGACAACGAATTGCACAACACTACGCTGACGGGCCGTGGCAGGCATGATCCTTGTGTTCTGCCGCGGGCGGTGCCGATGGTCGAGGCCATGGCAGCTCTGGTACTGGTGGATCACGCTCTGCGCCAGAAGGCCCAATGCGGGTAGCTAACTCTATCTTCCGCCCAAACCGACAGACGAGGCAATCAAGTGCTCATACCACTGGATGAGTTGGGGCCCGACAAAAATCCAAATAGCTGCTGCGATGGCGATATATGGTCCGTAGGGCAATCGCGACTGGCGGCGGCCTAGTGCGATTAGACCCAGGCCAACGACCGAACCGATCGCGGAACTCACCATCAGAGAAAAAATGACGGCCTTCCAGCCCAGAAACGCGCCGATGGCGGCCATGAACTTCACATCGCCAAAGCCCATGGCTTCGCGTGGCAGAATGATCTCGCTGCTGACAGCCTCCAGGTGAGGGACGGTCTCCGGATTCAATTTTTCCTCATCGATCTGCAGCAGGGCAGGACTGAGCCTGACGACGACATTTTTGTAGCAACGGTCCACTAATTCAACGGTTCGGGCCCGGAGCAAGATCGAGTCTGATTGACGATAGAACAGTTCTTCATATGGAATGGCTTGGTCGGGCAGCAGCACCGCGGTTTCTGTAAAAACAATCCTGGTTTCAGCGGGAAGCGCTACTTTGTGTTTTCCGAAAACAAGTTTGCCAAGTCGCAGGATAAGATAAATTAGGCCGGCGCCAACACCCATCCCGAGCAGACTCTGTTTCAGCGACGCCTCAACGGAAGCGACGTGGTGCAGGGCCGGCAAGAAAAATGAGCAAAGGAACCCGACTACCATGCCGCCGATCGTAATCTCGTCCGGGATAATGAAATGCTCGAAATCAATAAAAGTGGCGGCGATCAGGCCGGCCAGGAAAAAGCAATAGACCAGGGCAAGCGGCGCGGACGCCGGTCCGAATTGAAGCCAGCAAGCCAGAAAAGTAATGCCGGTAAGCAACTCGACCAAAAAGTAGCGAATAGAAATTGGCGCTCCGCAATTCCGGCACTTGCCTCCCAAATACAGCCAGGTGATGAGTGGGATGTTGAGGTACCAAGGGATCGAGTACTTGCAGTGCGGGCAATGCGAAGGAGGGGAAACAATGCTTTCACCCAAGGGCAAGCGGTGAATGCAAACGTTTAGAAAACTGCCCACCATGCACCCGAAAATGAATAGTGCGACCGACCAGAAATGGAAGGGCACGGCCGCCCAAACCGCGGGATCGAAGAAGCGGGAGAGCATCATTGATTGCCAAGCCGGCGTTTCTGGAGTTCGAAGGCTGCGCTCTGATAGAATACTTTATTCCCCATAGACGTTTGTTTCGAGGGCGCGACGCATGACATCGACCGGAGCCGGTTGCCCCGTCCAGATCTCGAGCGCTTTGGCGCCTTGATAGAGGAGCATACCAAGCCCATTGGCAGCACGGCAGCCCAACACTTTAGCGCGTTTGAGCAACGGGGTTTCCGCCGGGCGATAAATCATGTCGTAAACTGTTGTGGTCTGGTCGAGAGAAAACCGGGATTCATCGAAGGGAAGATTGTCGCCCTCCTTGAGGCCAACTGAAGTCGCATTGAGGACTAAATCGATTCGTTTGGACGGATAGCCTAAGCTCACCTGAACGGCCGGCCAGTGTTGGCGGATTTCATCAGCAAGCGTTTGCGCCTTTGCCTGGGTTCGGTTGATTAAAAACAATTCGCGAACATTTTCGTCGGCTAGTTTGAGAGCCGCCGTTCGCCCGGCCCCGCCGGAGCCGAGCAACAGAACTTTCGCTCCGGCCAGTTCCACGCCCAGATCTTCCCTCAGTGCCTGGGCGATCGCGTCCGCATCTGTATTAAATCCATGTGAACGAATCTTCGAAGGCGAATCGGCCCAGGCGCGCAATGGTTGCCAGGTTCCGGTGTCATCTCTGGCCTCGAACCGAATCGTATTAACGGCGCCCCATGTCCTGGCTGACTCATCGAGCGCGTCAACCATTTCCACGGCGAGCAATTTATGCGGCACGGTCAGATTAAGGCCAATGAAGTTCATGGCCTTGGCTCCAGCAATTGCCTGCTGAAGGTGATCCGGAGAAACCTCGAAGGCCAAATAGCGCCAGTTGAGGCCCAGCGCCGCCATACCTGCATTTTGCATGGCTGGAGACGCTGAATGCTGGATGGGATGTCCATATACCGCGCAATAACGCGTCGCTGCATTAATTGGTTTGGGCTGCGGCTCGGACACGCGGTGTTTATAGGTCAGAACCGTGGGAGTTCAAAGCGCAAAACAGCGGCGGAACTCGTCCCCACCAGCGAGCGGATTGTCACAGGTCCTAAGCAGAACGTCACATTTCTATCCCGAGGCTTCCTGGATGAGGCCATTATGGATGAAAACCAAGATGAAAGACGGACCTGAAGTACGGGCGGGAGTCCGGGCATCTAGCGACCAGGGGCGCGATGCAGACATCCAAACTTGGCGGCGACCGAAGACACGGGTGAGAATAGAGCATTTGCACTGGTGCAGAAACCCGGCGCACCGAAAGACCCGAATGATGCGAAAAGATCTGGGGCGAAATGCTATGAACCGATTGCCAACTTATGATCATCGGACCCGTCGAGCGGAGAGCGGGGCATTTCTAGGCCTCAGCCTGATGGCTATCGCGCTAATTATCATAACGACATTGGATGCGGCGCGGTTTACAAGCGAGCGGGACGAGAAACCCCCGGGACTTTCGAGGCAAAGCACGACGGCGGCTGAAACCAAACAGAAGAATGGATTGACGAACCTGACAATTTTTCAGCCCGGTACGCCAGCAGATAGGGCTCGCGTGAACGGATTTGGCGAACCAAAATCTTAAGTCAATGGCGCTCGGGTTCAATCATGCGCGGCAACGCTTGCTGTTGATTGGCGGCCTCTTTGTCGTATGCACGTTGCTGGGAGGATTGTCAGTCTTGCAGGCATACGTCTGCGATGTGAGCATGGGTGAGCCAGTGGCCCTGGGACCGTTGTTGCGGCAGGAGCTTAAGGATTGGTACTCGCTGGGCCTGATATCGATTGGGGTTATTTGGTTCGCTGGCCGCAACCGCCTCGAGTCAAGGCGCATTGGACATTGGACGGCAATTCACTTTGCAGGGGCAGTGGTATTCGCCGTGATATATTGTGTGTTCACCTCGTGGCTGGTGGCGGGAGAGCGTTCCGTGATGCATCCAGGAAAGATACTTACATTCTCGTATTTGATCCGGATGTATTGGCTGCATTATGTGCTGCTTTACATGGTCATGTACTGGCTAGTGGTGTTTGGGCACTTGGGCTGGCACTATTACCACCGGTATCGAGAGCGCGAGGTCGAGACGGCCCAATTGCAACGTGAGCTGGTCGAAGCCCGGCTGGAAGCGCTGCGGATGCAGCTTAACCCGCACTTTCTGTTCAACACGCTCCACGCAATCTCGGCACTTATCCATGAGAGTCCCGAAGCAGCAGATCGAGTAGTGGCTCGCTTGAGTGAGTTGCTGAGACTGAGCCTGGATCAGACCAAACCTCAGGAAGTGCCGCTCAGCGAAGAAATAGCGTTTCTCGATCATTACCTTGAAATTGAGCAAACGCGATTTGCCGAGCGTTTACGAATAGAGAAGGACGTTCCTCCTGACACGCAACAAGCTTTGGTGCCATACCTGATTCTTCAACCGTTGGTCGAAAACGCGATCCGGCACGGCATCGAACCACGGGAGGAGCCGGGCTTGATCCGAATTTGCGCTTGCCGCAAGGACGGCCGGCTGGAACTGCGCGTTCGTGATAATGGGGATGGCTTGCCAGCCAAGAAAAACCATCACATCCAAGAAGGGATCGGCCTGTCCAACACCCGATCCCGATTGGGACATCTCTATGGAAAGGACTTCCGGCTGGAATTAGTGAACGCCGATGGCGGGGGACTCGAAGCATTCGTGGAGATTCCGTTTCACACGCGTGAAACAAGATCGCGCGGCGAGGCGGGATGAAATGCCGCGCTGCTGGCGCGGCGCTCCCTTTTTAGCTCGAGGGCGTGCGAAAGTGCGGCCCACATTGCAAATTTACAATTTCCACTTTTTTTGAAAACCCTCAGGATTTTCGCCCTATTGCCGGCCTGTCCAGCGGGGGTCGCCCGGGAACAATCTGACGGTGTTGGACATCTAGATTTTGTGATATTGTTTAAGCATCTGTCACCAAACCAGCATGGCTAGCGAAGCAAGCATCCGAACGATTGTTGTCGATGACGAGGCCCCAGCACGAACGCGCATCCGTCAATTGCTAAAGCAGCAACCGGATTTTTCACTCGTCGCCGAGTGTTCAAACGGAAGCCAGGCCCTCGAGACTATCCAAAGAGAAAAACCGGACCTGGTGTTTCTGGACGTGCAGATGCCGCGGCTGAGTGGGTTGGAAGTCTGTCGAGCCCTGGCGGCGAACGATGTTCCGCTGCCAATGTTCATTTTCGTCACCGCTTATGATGAGTACGCCCTGAAGGCCTTTGAGGTGCATGCAATCGATTACCTCCTCAAGCCATTCGATCGCGAACGCTTCCTTCAAGCAGCAAATCACGCCCGCCACCAATTGGCGCACCTCAAGCGAGCAGCCACCGAGGCGCGGCTGGCTGCCGTGCTCGATGATTTGGCGCCGAGCTCGAAAACACCAGAGCGGCTGGCTTTCAAAGAGAATGGGCGCATCGTCCTTGTCCGGCCGGAAACCATCGAATGGATTGAGTCAGACGGGAACTACGTTCGCCTGCATGTGGGCGACAGCTCCCACTACGTTCGCGAGACGCTTGCCAGTCTTGAATCCCAATTACCGCGTGAGAAGTTTATGCGAATTAGCCGCTCGATCATCGTCAACCTGGATCGTGTGAAGGAATTGCAGCCTCTTTTTTATGGTGATTATGCGGTGATCCTACACGATGGCTCACGCCTGAGTATGAGCCGCAGTTATCGAGATCGGCTGGAGGATATTTTGCGTCAGTGATGCGTGGCGGAGACTGAATGTAACCCGATCGGTACTGCATCCGACCCGAAGGCTTACCGTTTTTGGCCTTGCGGCCGACAATTTTGTGGGGGAGCTTCCTTCTGCATCCCTTGAAGATAGAACAAAATGCAACGGAAACGCGCAGACTTAAAGCGCGACCTAAGCCCGAAAGGTACGGAGTCACGAGCTTGGTTTGTCGTGCGGGAATTTGCTATAATTTATGACCGGCGTTGAACTTTCGGCGGCGTTTTTTCTGCAGATGTTTTTTATTCTGCTCGCTTGCCGGGTGGTTGGAAGGCTGGCGCGCAAGTTGGGACAACCACAGGTAGTCGGCGAAATGATTGCCGGGGTGTTTCTTGGGCCGTCACTGTTAGGCTTCTTCTTCCCTGGCGCTCAACAGAGTCTTTTCCCCAAGGAGTCGTTGAAAATTCTCTACGTAGGGGCGCAGTTAGGGGTGGGGCTGTACATGTTTTTGGTGGGGGTTGAATTCGACGTTGAGACGTTCCGCAAACGAGCCAAGAGCGCCGCATCGGTTTCTTCAGCCGGGATGGTTGCTCCATTTGTGCTGGGGGCGTTGCTGGCTATCGCGCTGGTTAAGGTGCCAGGGCTGTTTTCCGAACGGGCCTCCTTATTCGAGGCGATGCTCTTTCTTGGGGCGGCGATGTCGATCACCGCCTTTCCCATGCTGGCGCGGATTATTTACGAGCGCGGCTTGACGGGGACTTCATTGGGAACGTTGGCGCTAGCCGCCGGGGCGATTGGGGATGCCGGGGCGTGGTGTGTGCTGGCAATCGTCCTGGCCAGTTTCGGCGCCGGCAAGATGGTGGCCATCAAAGCCATTGGCGGCGGGATTGTCTATGCTGTGCTAGTCCTGACCGTTGGACGGAAGCTGCTGACCTGGTTCAGCGAGGCGACCAAACGTGCCGGTCAAATCACGAACTCGCAGCTCGCACTGACTTTAATGTTGTTCATGTTAGCCGTTTGGATCACTGACAGCATTGGCATCCATGCGGTGTTTGGCGGGTTTCTGCTGGGCATTGCCATGCCACGGGGGTTTTTCGCGCGGGAACTCCAGCGCCAGCTCGAGCCTTTCGCGGTGGTCTTTTTGCTGCCCATGTTTTTCACTTTCTCGGGTTTGAACACGCGGTTGGACATGGTGAATAGCCCGCAGTTGCTATTGATTGCCGGTGCGGTGATCGCCGCAGCATGCCTGGGCAAGGGTGGGGCGTGCTGGGCGGCGGCCCGACTTAATGGAGAGGATAACCGAACAGCATTGGCCGTCGGCACGCTGATGAATGCGCGCGGATTAATGGAATTGATTATCATCAACATTGGCCTTCAAAAAGGCGTGATCCAGCCGGCCCTGTTTTCCATCATGGTTTTGATGGCAATTGTAACGACGCTGATGACCTCGCCGGTATTTGAGTGGGTTTACGGCCGGCATGCGCGCAAGATAGGCGCCTTGGATACTGCACCGGCCGAGGTGGTGCCCTGAGCAATTTGGGTGCGAACATCTACCTATTGAATCTCATTGAAAACCTAGGCGGTTTTTCCCACATTTTCGGTATGCAATCTGTCTTTACGGGAGCGGTCTATGTGGTGCGCGATAACATCGATACCGACCAGATCATACCTGCGCAATATTTGAACCTGATTCCGACGATCGCGGAAGAGTATGAGAAACTGGGTTCTTACGCTTTAAGCGGCCTGCCCGAGTCACTTTATCCGACGCGTTTTGTTAAAGAAAACCAGCTCGACAGCGATTATCCCATCGTCGTTGGCGGCCGTAATTTTGGATGTGGAAGTTCGCGGGAGCATGCGCCTATTGCCCTGGGCTCAGCGGGTTGCAGAGTGGTCCTGGCAGAAGGTTTTGCGCGCATCTTTTTCCGGAACTGCGTAGCGACGGGAGAACTTTATCCGTGTGAGTGCGTCGATCGATTATGCGAGATCCTGAAGATGGGAGACGTAGTCACGGTTGATTTGGATGCGGGAACGGTCACGCATAAAGCTTCGGGGAAGGTGTATCGATTCAAGCCGCTCGGTGAGGTGCGGCCAGTTGTGGACGCAGGGGGACTATTCAACTATGCGCGCCAGACGGGGATGATCGGAAAGTAATTGGGGACCCGTGGAAGCTGGTTCCTCCAAAAAGTGGAGCTGCAGCCAAAGAATGGGGCTGGTTAAGAAGTTAAACGTCAAAAACGGAATGCCCCAACTGCTTACTTTAAGATTTATTGTCCCGAGTTTGCGTCCGATTTGGATCGATTTGCCTGTAAGAGGGCTTCGAGAGAATAATCGGGATCGCCAAGCGAGAAAAGCCGGTCAGCGATGTCATTCAAGGCCAGACGTGTTGTGCCAAAGCGTTCAGACAATGTGCTGAAGATTTCCGTCAGGTCATAACGTTGGGCCAACCTGTGGTCGCTGGCCACGCGATACTGCGTTCGTCCGACCTCTTCATAATACTTCAAATCTGGAAAGCCCCGTTTTTCCGCGCGAAAGCGAATGCGGTCCGGGAAAACGCCGGCTAGAAAGAGCGAATAGTTTCCCATGTGAACACGGATGTAAAAGCTTGTGCGATCGTCAGCGGTGTTGAGAGCGCCCAGCATTTCGAAAAAGTAATCGAGAGGATTTAGTTGCCCTGGCACGAGACAACGAGACCGCTCTGCAAGAGCGAAATCGGTCAGAAGTTCCGCAACATAATCCGCGACCGAACGTTCTTGAATGTCTGACCTTCGAAAAACATTGCGAACCAGGATATAAAAGTAGAAGCGACTTGAAACCTTGAGACAACCTCTGCGCTCGAGCAAAGCTTGTAGCAAGGCTTCGTCGTCCAGAATCAAATCTCTGGAGTCTTCGTCCGACAGCAGTTTGATCAGGCAGTCTGCTGTTCCGATTTTGCCACCTAGCACAGAAAGAATGAACTCGATATCCTCTGCCGCGAACTGTGCCCGGCAATTCGACTGAATTAGCTTCATCGTCTTTTCCTGCAAAAGCTTCGATGAAATGTCTGTAAGCGCCTGTTTTCGGGCCGGCTCATCATTTCTTGTCGGCTATCAAGCAGTATAAAGCAAGAGCCGTTCCATGCAACCCCTTCTCACCCGCCCAATTGGCTCGTAATCAGCCCAGCCCGAGACCGACGATTCCATGAACTCCCTTGACAGGTTTCCCTCCAAGGCAAACATCTGTACGAGAAATGGAAGCCCTCACGTGCAGAATCCAGGCGCGATCTCGTCTCGAAGCGATGGATTGGAGTCTAGTCTTGATCAGCCAAGGCATTGAATCGACGATCGAGCATACGGAAGAGGCCGGCTGGGGGCTTCAGATTTCAGATCGGGACTACGACGCAGCACTAGAAACCATTCGGTTGTACCGGGAAGAAAACCGGAGATCCAGGTGGCGTCGGGAATTTCTGCAACCAGGGTTGCTGTTTGACTGGGCAAGTTTTGCCTGGGTTGTTTTGTTGAGCGCGTTTTACTGGCTCAACATTGCCCGGCTGGACCTGCGCAGCCCTGGAGTGCTCGATACTGTCGCGGTGGCTCATGGGCAATGGTGGAGGCTTTTCACTGCCATTTGGCTTCATGCTGACCTGGCTCACCTGACCAGCAACGCCATGTTCGGGTTCGTGCTGTTGGGGTTCACTATGGGACGCTATGGAACAGGTGTCGGGTTGATGGCGGCCTACCTGGCGGGAGCAGGCGGGAATCTGCTCGCGTGGATCTTCGCTTCACAACCGCACTATGGTCTGGGAGCTTCGGGAATGGTTATGGGCTGTCTCGGCCTGCTGGCAATCCAATCCGTCTCAATCTGGCGAAAGACGCCTCGTGCGGGGAAGGTTTTCCTAAGCGGGCTGTCCGGAGGGGTGATGTTATTCGTTCTGCTTGGGTTGACGCCGGGCACGGACGTGGTGGCGCATTTCGGTGGTTTTGCGTCAGGCTTGGCTTTAGGCGGTTTGATGGAACCATTTCTGAGAATCCTTCGAAGACCAGCCGCCAATCTCGTGAGTGGCTTGGCGTTCCTGGTGCTGGTGTTGTGGCCATGGTGGCTGGCCATGCCCCGTGGTATCTAGAACCGGAAAAATGACTCGGCACGCGCTCAGAAGCCGGGCGGGGACAAAGACGTCCCCACCCCGCCTGGAAAGGCTGCCCTACGTGGCGCCGGGCTTGCCCATTTCTGCGTAGAGCCAGGCGCGGGCGTACTCCCACCAACGTTTAGCCGTCGCTTCAGAGATCCGAAGGGCGCGGGCGGCTTCTTCGATAGTCATGCCGATGAAATAGCGGAGTTTCACGAGTTCGGCTTTTTGTGGATCGAATACTGAAAATCGCTCGAGGGTTTCATCGATAGCCAGGAGCTGCTCATCGTCGGCTGGTGCTGCTATTTCGATTTCTTGGACATCGACTCGGGCCTGGCCGCCGCCATGGCGCAAAGCCTTGCGACGGCGCGCATTGTCGATCAGGATTCGTCGCATGGCTTCGGCGGCGGCGGCAAAGAAGTGGGCGCGACTATCCCAGAGGTGCGCTTCGCTGCCGCCCAGTCTCAACCAGGCTTCGTGCACCAGGGCGGTAGGCTGGAGAGTTTGGCCCGGAGCCTCATGAGCCATCTTGGATGCGGCCAGCTTGCGCAGTTCTTGATACACCAAGGGAAGCAACCGGTCCGCGGCTTGTGGGTCACCGTGTTCGATCTCGTCGAAAATGCGCGTCACCTCGCTCATTTTTCACTCTGCACAGGGCTCGGAGACGGTTGAATGAGGGCCCCGGCTTCGGCCATCAAAGTTTGTGCGATAATCTTGTCGTGCCAGTTAACCCCTTGATAACTGTCGAGTTTCTGCCGCACGAACTCGCGGCCGGCGGTGAGCGTCGCCCGTGCCTCGCTGACTTGTTGCTGCTGGTATTGGGCCATCGCGAGGACCGCGTAAGCCTCAACCGAGCGGGGCGGTTCGGCTCCTTGAGTCACCACTTTTTGAGCCCAATCAACGGCAGTGGCAAAGTGTCCGAGGCGATACTCGGCCAAAGCCTTAAGGAACTCGTAGAAGACCCAATCGCTGTCGGTGGGCCCAACGCTGATGGCGGTATCGGCCATTTTCGCCAGGGTCTGCAGATTCGCGTTTGGCGGAGGAAGAATCATACATACTTTGGCCATACGGTCAGCGGTGGGAGGATCCGAGGTGCTGCCAAATTGGCGCAGGATTTGGTCACACAGTTTCTGGTAGGCCTGGCGATCGCCAGTGAGCACTAGCAAGGGGGCGAGATGCTGGTACCATAAGTGATTAGTCGGGTCGACCTGGACGGCCTTGCTGAAATTAGTGAGCGCCAATGGCCACTCACCGCGGCGCATATGTTGCTCGCCGAGCACATTGAAAATCGAAGCGCTTTGGGGAAGCACCAGAGGGACGTCCTTCATCACTTCGTCAGCCTTTTCGAACAGGCCCTGGCTTAGAAAGAACCCTGCGGTAGTGAGCTTGTTAGCGATCGGCGTGATCTCGCGCATTTTTCTTTCGAAAGCCAGGCCTTCTTCCGCCTGGACTCGCAAAAGGGCCTCCCGCTTCTCCGCTGCAATGGCGCGCTGCAAAGCTTGCTTCTCCTTGCGAAGCGCTTGTCGTTCCTGAGAGTAGAGGTAGATCGAGAGTCCTAGACCAAACACGAGGGCAGCAACGACGGCTGTAGCGGCGGCAAAAGCGGTCTTATTACGGCGCACCATTTTCTGGAAGCGGTATAATCCACTTGGCGGCCGAGCTTCGACGGGTTCGCTCTTGAGAAAGCGCAGCGCATCGGCTGCGAGGGCATTAGCGGTTTCGTAACGGCGGGTACGGTCCTTTTCCAGGGCTTTCATGACGATCCAATCGAGATCGCCGCGAATGAGGTGAATGAGCTTCGGGGCTTCGGCGCCGTGGCGTGTGGCGACAGCGGTGAGGTCGGCCTCGAGCAGAGTGCTCAGTCGTGTAGAGGGTCGAATTGGTTCCTTTTCCCGAATGGTTTTCCGCATTTGGTCGAGGCCTTCCTGGAGGAGTTCCTGGGGGTCGAAGGGTGTGCGTCCCGTCAGCAGCTCGTAGAGCAGCACACCGAGGCCGTAGATATCGCTGCGGGTATCGATATCCAGGCCGCTCATCTCAGCCTGTTCCGGGCTCATATACGCGGGCGTTCCGATAAACTGATGAAGCTCGGTGTAAACCGTTAGATCGGTCAACCGGCCTTCGGTAGCCTTGGCGATCCCGAAATCGATCACTTTAGGGACCGGAACCCCGTCGTGCAGGGTGACCAGAATATTGGAGGGCTTGATATCGCGATGGATAATACCCTTCTGATGCGCATGTTGGACGGCATGGCAAACCTGGATAAACAAGTCCAGCCTTTCAGCGGTACGGAGATGGTTCTGGTCGCAATACTCCGTGATCTTGATGCCGCGGACCAATTCCATGACGAAATAGGGGCGCCCGGTTCCCGTCGCGCCCGCGTCGAGCACCCTCGCGATGTTGGGATGATCCATCATGGCCAGCGCCTGGCGCTCCGCTTCAAAGCGGGCGATAACGCTTCGCGTGTCCATTCCCAGTTTAATTACCTTAAGGGCCACTCGTCGCCGGACCGGTTCAGTTTGCTCGGCCACGTAGACCACACCGCAGCCGCCTTCGCCGATTTGCTCCCGGATTTTGTAGTGGCCAATGAAATCACCCGGTTTCTCGGACGGCGAAAGCGCCACGACGATGGTTCCTGACGGCCGGGGCGCCGGGGCGCGTGGTTCTAAAAAATCTCCAGCCCGTTCAGAAGAATCGAGGAGCAATTGGATTCGCTTGAGCAGTTTTTCATCGCTCCCGCAAGCGGACTGGAGATAAGCGGCCCGCTCCGCAGCCGGCAACGATTTTGCCCGGTTGAAAATCGACTCTTCCTGGTCCGAGCTAGTTACTGCTGGCGGAGAACCTTGCGGGGCATTTTCCATCGGGGACATCATAAGCAATAGGTCGCAATCGGAAAGCCAGTTTACGCGCACGAATGTCCCGGCTAGGGTGAAGCTGCTAGCCTGTTCTTCAGTTTTTCCTGATCAGGAAACAAAGATAGGCCACGTTCCCAGACACTCTGAGCGTCGTCCATCCGGCCGGCTTTTTGGTATTGATCTCCAAGCCAAACGTAGGTTTCGGCGAACTGGGGTTGCAGGGGTTGGGTTTCCTGCTGCTGGATTAAGGTCAGGAAATGCTGAACGACTTCGTCTCCCTTGTTCATGTTGGCGGGCCAATAGGACAAAGCCACCGCTTTGGTAAAGCGAGCTTCCCAATTCGAGGGGTCCAGGCTCAGGGCGGTGTCGAATATCTTATCGGCTTGCATGGCCAGGATGCCTTGTTCCCGCACATCCGAGATGGTTCCGCACTTTTGAATGTAGGCCTGGCCGAGAGAAGCGGCACATTCTGTGCTGGCGGGATTATTAGCGCTGCGCTCTTCCAAATCTCGAATCGCCTGATCCAGGGACCCGCTTTCTCTCAACTGGGTCCAAATTGAGTGTTTCTGTTGGTAACTCGCTTGTGGCAAGACGAGCAGGTCGACTGCGCGGCTTAGCGCGACCTTGTCGAGCTGAGTAACGTGTGCGGTTGCGGGCAGCTTGGAGGCGAGTTGAGGTTTTGGTTGTTCTATAGCGGATTGCCGAGGCTGCCCGTGGATTTGAGCAATATCTAGGGGATCTTGCTCGACAGCGGCCGCAGCCGCCTGGGCTGGAGCCGTAGCGGGTTGCTCCGGACCAGCGCTCGCCGTTCTTGTGTGATGCACATAATAGGCGGAACCAACAGCCAGGCCGGTTCCAAAGACTAACGGAATCAAGTATTTCATTTGTTGCCTTTCCATTTACCGCCGGTGGCAGGCTTGCTTTCCAAACGGTTTAACAAACCCGTAAACCGGCTCTCATAGAACAATGCGGAATTGGGAGCGAAAAGGGCTCACGCTTTAAGGGCCGGACGGTGCTGGCATTTGAAGCTGCCTCACCGCAACTCGATCGGTGGTTGCTCGGACTGTCTGGAGCGCGCCAGGGATAATGGTCGCGAGCGACTAGCGCCAAGCGTTTGGGGTGCTCGGAGCTTGCTCCCGCCTTTGCGCGGCGATGCGAACTCTGCCATCTCGAAAGCGCCGGCAAGCCGCTCACCCCTACCCGAAAAATAGCAAGCTAGGCATACTCAGTGGCCAGCCTTCATCGCGAAGCGCTTGGAGTGCGACCGGCTTGCCGGCGGTTTTTGTGTGGAGGGCTCCGCGAGCCAAAAAAAGCGGGAGCAAGCTCCACGCAGTCCAAACGCTTCGCGAGTTCGGACGCGGAGTTATTCGGCGCTCGCCGTTTGACTGAGCTTAAGAATCTCCTGGATAGGAATCCGAGTCCAAAAATCCTGCTGAGCAGCTCCCGCGCGCCCGCGGTTTCCTTCGGAAGCAGGAATAGAAAACCGGCCGGAATAGATTTTCCCATCAAACTCAATGCGGACTTCACCGCGGGGGCCACTTGGAGAGGAGCCTTTGTAAAAATTGACGAACGCCTCGACTTGCCTGATATCCACTGGAGTTTCGAACTCGATGAACTCGTATTCGCGGCCGGGCGAGGAGCGATGATCTTTGTAGTAGTATCCTTCCGGTGAGCGGGGATGTTGGAAAAACAAAGTTTCGGAGCCCGGACGTGACGCGGCATAGAGGTCAAGGTCGATGTTGTCCTTCCAACGAATACCAATTTTCATCGGTCCCAACATTACCGAGGGAGGCCGTGAGGGACTCTCGCGGATTGAATCCCGTTGGATCCAGTCGGCCAGCTCAACTTCGCGTCCAATGCGCAGCATCTCGATTTTGGTCTGTTGGGAATCCACGCTAAAGCGCCGAGCGGAGGCCGGCAAATCGGTGACGCCCTTTTGAAAGGCCTGTACGGCCGTCGGAAGGTCCCCGCAGAACGTCGCCAACTGCCCTCCGCGTCGGACCAGGTAAAGCGTCCAGAACCGCGTGACCTTTTCTTTGTAAAGATCGCTCGACCATGGATCGCCGAAGTAGACCCAGTGCACAAGGAGCGGGCGAGGCGCAGGGATGCCGTCCTGAGTTCCGAAGATTGATTTATCGCGCGGCGCCTGCAGGTGCCCGTCCGACGGGAAATAGCCATCGACCATCGAAAAGCCGGGCTCTTTTTCATCCTGATACAACGGGCTGCCGATGAGAAGCAGGCTCAAGGGCGCGTTCGAATTGGGCAGGTTTTCGGTCAGAAAATCACAGAATTGCGGCAAACGTATCGCGCCATCGAAATTCAGCCGCGAGATGCTGGGTTTCGGATGCGTTTCTGCCAAAAACTGCTTAAGGTCGCGGATCGATGAAGCGAACTGGTTAGCCCTGGTTTTTGGGCTATCAAAAGCACGGACATTGGGCAGGTTCACCTTGGTGATACTCTTGAGGCCGAAGGCGTCGTAAACGGCCACGGTGCTGTTCAGGGGCAAGTCCTGGACGAGCAACCGCACAACGCTCCTGTAGATTTCGTTCTTCACTGTGTTATCGAGGTAAGGGGAAATCCCAATCACGAACTGGGTTGGCTGAGCCGCCTGCTGTGGTGCCTCAACCCCCCATGAGGTCGTGGTCAAAACCAGTAACAACAGAAACGCACGCATAGGCTGAGATGGGGTCAACTTGCACCGTTCCGGGCCAGGCCAGAACCGGATGCGGTGGCGGCAAGGCGGTTGTTGCCGTCACCCGATTCGATGTGTTGGCGCACGTGATCGGACAGTTGGTCCAAAATCACCTGCCGCTTTTCAGCCTGGTTCTGGCGTTTGGCCGTTTCCCGGTGGAACATTGATTTGCCATAAGCAATCAAGGCCGAGAGCTGGTTTTCCAGGCGTACGAGGTTGCCTGTGGCTTCCCCTAAAGCGGCCCGCTCCCTCGCGATACTTTCCTCGAGGACCTGTCGTTCCTGGTCCAATTGCGCAAAGGCGGGATCTTGAGCCAGGCGAACGGGGCGGTGACGGCTATACAACCCGGTAAGGTACATTCCGATCACCGCGGAAAGGAAAATTTCGGCGACGGCCTGGCCGGCGACGGTGATCACGTCGACCCACTTGGCGCCGGCGAAGTTAATCCGTGTTGAGTTGCTGGAGCCGGATTGACCGTCAAAGACAGTAAGTCCCGCGATCTGCTCGTCGATGCCTTTCGACAAAGTAGGGTAGACGCAGGCGTAGGCGCCTACCCAAACAAACACCCCCACCATTCCAGCCGCCAGGCAACTCCAGAGATACACTGCCCGTTGCCTGCTATCGTGCAGAAAGTCCCAGCCTATCTTCACGCCCAACGCCCCCACTGGCAGAAGGGCCGCCCAAAGATACGACCGAATCGGATTCTCACGGAAGGTGACGAAACCCGATTCCAAGAGGTTGAATGAAATGTTGAAAATGCCGAATCCGATCAGGGCCGCGATCCCAAGGATGCCGATGATGAACATAAATCGATCCCATCCGTTCCAAGGCGCGGTTGGCCGGGAATCCTCCTCGCCATCCACTGTGACCGGCACCAATTTCGTCCTCTCGCTCAGCCCGAGCTGGGCCTCCTTGAGCCTGCCTTCCAGAAAACAAAGCCGATCTTCGTGAACCCTGGCCTCCTGGCGGTGTTTTTCGAAATCAATTGCGTGATGGTGAAGAAACAAGGCTCGGTGGTATTTTTCGATCTCCTCACCGGAACCGTTTCCGTTATCGAGTTGATTCTGGATGAACTCCAGGTGAACCGCCGGGGTGATAGCCTCGGTAGATTTGGATGTGGAACTCATAAAAGACGCGCGTTGGAATCTAAAGTTCGGTTTTACGCACAGAAACGGCTTCGACAGCTCAGTGTGGCGACTTTTTTCCCGGCAACCCA
>Ga0207035_1130_pt1 | contig 18707 bp, 18 predicted proteins | sample Alteio_BWMinCont_77_FD_153272 | JGI IMG/M metagenome (GOLD analysis project Ga0207035, IMG submission 153272) | Enriched cells from forest soil in Barre Woods Harvard Forest LTER site, Petersham, Massachusetts, United States -... | ecosystem: Environmental > Terrestrial > Soil > Temperate forest >... | reverse complement strand
AACTCGCCTGAATGCCAAGTCTGTCGTTTCCCTGTACGCTGAAATTCGACGGCTTTCTTTACTCCTTCTCCCACAAATCTAACTTGGCCGCCCGGTGCCTCAGTGATAAGGGACGGGTCTGAAATATGAATACCGATTCTGTGATTTCCTTGCTTGGCAGAAAATATAGCACCGGGAACAGGAGATTCTAATCCGCCAGAGTGGACCGAGAAGTCGTAACCGGGGTGCTTGCTCCGCGCCACCTCAATAAAGCTGTCTCCAGCGCCGAACACAGATGCCTTCCTTGCATCAACTTCAAGAAGTTCTGGTCTTATAACCTCGATGAGTGATTTTGCGACCGCGACCGCACCGTCCGAGCTTCGGAGCGCAACCTTGTCGGCTTGTATAGGTACATGAGCCTTCATTTCGTCAGATGAAATATTGTGCCAAACTGGCAGAATTACCTTGTGCCCCACCATTTCGCGAGTGAAGAGACCGCTTAGCTCGGCTTTCGGCCAATTCTTCGATAGAAAATATTTGCTGAAGATGACGATGCCATATCGAGAGCGCGAAAGGCCAGTTTCTATGGAATCGCGCAAGCTATCACCCACCCTGAGGGTGAACTTATCAAACCATACGTTCAGGCCCCACTTTAGTAGCTCTTTCGCAAGAGGCTCCGCAAAATCCGCCTTATCTTCACTTGCGTGCGAAATGAAAACGTCGAACTCAAAACTCTCCATAAGAGTTAAATAATACGGCAGGGCGAGCGGCCACTTGGTCAATAACTGAGCTTGTTTGAGATTTCGCGAAGAGGCTCCCAAAATTCTTGTCAGCCTAAGGGACGAGACTCCCAGCTTACGCCATCTACCGTGAACGATAAGGAATACAATTCTGAGCAGAGGAGGAAAACCTCTTATGGCAGATTGGTCATTGGACAATCAGATATCCAATCGAATGTTCAAAGTTGATAACGATTTAGCCCCGTTCTACAAATCGGTTTCCTGTTGGGCACTGATAGGCATCTGGATGATGGATTTATATGCAGGCATCAGGGCATATTCGCACTGGCAGGTCGCAGGTCAGTTGTTTCTCCTGTGGTTGCTATTAGCGACGGCCACGGCTGCTTTAGGCACTCTGTTCTATCTACGCGGACGCCTAGTGAATTACTTGAAGAAGGACCACCCCGCAGAGGCTCCTGTACCGCTTGAACCCTTGAGATTCCTGTCGGCAGGAATGGTCAAGCTGGCGGGATTGCTACTACTGGTCACGCTTTTTGTAATCGGCTCCCGTTGAATGCGCGAATGTAGGAGTCAAAATGCGGATGCTTTGTCTAGCATCGCCCTTTTTACTCTATTAGTGATCCGGCGAAATACATACGCAGCGTTTTCATGTTGATCACCGTTGAAGGCTACATAGTCATATAGCGCATCAAGAAGCTGTCACGCTGCACGGTCACCTGCAATGCCAGCCGCTTGGTCGCCACGTCCGGAACTCGACCGGCGGATCGAATATGGGGTGTTCATTGCAAGCAGGGTGATTTCATTTCTGGTATCGAAGCGCGAGACTCTGTTCCCGCAGAAAAGAACACCTTGGTATCAGCCTAGTGATGAGGACGTGCCAAAATAAAATTAATCCAAGTTTTCCGCAGGCTTCTGTTGAGGCGTTTGTTCAAAACGCAAAGAAGCCCACCAATTCAAAAGAGCACGACGAGTGATGAACTCAAATAGATGAAGCGTCATCGGAATATCCTCCTGCTTCCAAACCCCTCCTCGTTCGCTCGTTGTCATAGAAAGCATAATTTCTGAGTAACACCATTCGGAAGTGCCATTCCGGAATGCTTGAGGTTTACACATGGGAGATGGAAACGGGATTCCGTCATGCAGAGCGCGAGACCTATAACCGTAGATTGTTTTTAAGGCTTTCTTCAACTTTTCGTGCTGCCATAGAAATTGCATATGATGAATGGGCGGTCGTGTTTGCGGCTCATCAGACGAGAAATTTAGGATGAAATCGCAAAACTTTCTTGCGGCACCAGTCTCATCTGGATAATGTTTTGCTACCTCCCCAAGCAAATCTTCGTCATTTCGCTTCAACAGGAATGCGTATAAGTTTGGATTGTTCAATTCAAGTCGTTTGATTTTGGTTTCAGATGTAGTGCTCCATACAAAAGCCGCAGTTTCAATTGCAGACACCAATAATATCCAAGCCAGTTCTGGTTCCGATTCAGCAAGCCATGGACTGTCCTGATATAAGCGCGAGGATCGTATAATCGCTATCGCATTCTTCGTGGATGTCCTTGGTAAGAAATTTATGTGCTCGAAAGCATCGTTCAACGAGTGCTGTCCGGTTGCGGCAGAGGGAATGTTGTAGGCATCAGGCTTTGCGAAAAAGGGCTGCGAGTGCAATTCTTGGGGGGTTCCCAACGGATCGCTGTTCTGCTCGAAACGTCTAGTTGTGCGTCCGGCCCTGAGACGCACTCCCATTGCCACCGAAAGTACAGCTGCAAGTTCTTCTTGCGACGATTTCCCGTGATAACAATCTTCATTGCTATCCCAGTATGTACCAGAGATTTCGAACTTCAGATATCTGGCATAGCGAAGCACAATCGCTGGTCGAATTTGTCCATAGGTTGAAGATGCGATGGTGTTGATGAAATTGTAGGGACCACAGATACCCTGCCCAATGATCCAAGCATCCGTAAACAGCGGGTATTCTTCACTGCCCAAATGATCATCTCCACTATCAAATGATTGCCAGTTTGCAATGCTGACAGGCCAGCTTAATGGGTCTTTATTTTTCTTCGACAAGATTACCTCTTTGCAATTTCTGTCGTTGTTTGTTCTTCTCTAACGCAGCCCTAATGGTGACATGTTCTAGGTTTGCTTCATGGGGATGATCGTGGCTTTCGCATAAGCGGAGCAAGAGGACCGGCGACATTGTCCCAGCTCGCTCCTTTAGCTGCATTTTGTGCTGTTGCCGTGCCGATACCGAAAAGCTCGCTCAGCTCACGATAGAGGTAACCGTCAACACGTAAGTCTCGGAGCCGTTGCACTGCCTCAGGATCAAGCTTCGCCCTGATGCCTCTTTGAACATTGACCTGTTGAGTCACAGGCTCCAGATGATCTGGCCGAACGCATCGTTTCACCCGGCAGAGATGATCTAGGTGCTTGCCTTCCGGAATTGGGCCATGTTCCCGCTGGTAGTAAACGACGTGCGCCGACCGCATCTCTCGGTCATCATCCGTTACGCAGCCGTAGCCCGTGTTTTTGTCGATGGCACGTTCCCAAATCCAACATGGAGTCTTATAGCCCATGTCCTTCTTGACATACTCCACCGGACTGGAGCGCCTGTGGTGAAAGCGCACGTAGTAGCAAGGCTTGCCTGCGATCAAACCTCGCAGGGGATCATTTTTCGTGGCAATTTCGATCTGCTCCCCGCACCCGCAATAGCACTCTCCGCGTGGGATGTCGGGCCTCGCTGGGGTGGGGATGATGACGGGACGACCATTGATCTTACTGTGGTAGCCCATAAGATAGGGGATAGGCCGCCCCTTGACGTGGCCCCACTTGGTACGAGTACGCTTCGAAATCTTCGTCTTGTTATCGCACCCGCAGTGGCAATAGCCGTACCCTACCGCAACCCTGCTTTTTGGAATCTTTTTGGATTCACCCATGACGGCGAACGTACCACGGAATCGCTCGGGTCAATGAGTCGTAAAATGCTAAACCTCTAAGTCGCTAGGGGCGCGTCAGTATAGATGTATACAGTCCTAGCCCTATACTCATCAAACTATCTAACTACCAAACTATCTCTCTCGACGAATCGAGCCTGTGGCTTATCAAATATCCGCACGCATGACCAGCTTGTGGGCAATCGGCTCGACGATCTGCACTGGCCGTCGATTGCGCCTGCACTGCTCATCGTGGGCGCATCTGTGTTGTGCGCAGGGAAAGACAGAGGATTTTCAGACCTGAACCTGTCCCGAATTTGGCAATTCAATCGCGCCGCTCCCGGTCGGTAACTCGAGTATTTGCATGAAGTGCGGATGTAGCTTCCTGTTTGCGGTTAGCGCGATTACATCGAAGTTGCGCTGCCGTCAGGAGGCTCCCAATAGTTTTTAGGGCTATTACACATGTCTGCTGCATGTTCCCGGAAGGTCTTCGAGCCGACAGACGGATAATCTAAATCCCACGCGACCGTGTGCGATGCCCGCATTAGATCAACAACCTCTCCGCCAACACTCGGTGTGACAACATGAAACATAACGCAGCAGATTCTTGGGTCATTTATCGAAAGAAGATACGGTACATGTTTGCTGAATTCGTCGTTGAGAAGCTTTCCTAGTGCATTCATCTCTCCCGAGAAGACTTTGTCTCCGCGATTGAAGACACAGCTAAGGGAAATCGCAGCGACTCCAAAAGCACCGGCGGGTGTCTTGTCCAAGTTTCGCTGAAGTTGCTTTATAGCGGCGCAAATATTTACATGAATGCTCTGTTCGTTAGCAGGTCGTTTGCACGCTACTAGAAATGTGATGCTATCTCTAGTGAGGCGTAAGTCCGGCTCGTCCAACATAACCGAAGCACCCCGCAGTCTCCATTCGGCTGCGAGCGCGAGTTCAAACCAAATATTCCTGCCATCTCTATTCTTCGGGTTTTCATCAATCGGCTGGGTGGGGCCTGACAGACCCCTTTTCAGTGCCCCAGCGATAGCTGGGGACGGTTCATTGTGAAACGCAGTCAAGACATCATGTGCCTCTAACGCCTCTATAATCGGGAACCAGTCTTGAGGGCGAATATCGATGTAGATTCCTGTTTCGTGACCTTTACGGCTCGCCTCTTTGGCCCTACGAAGAATTTTGATAGCTTCGTGAATTCTATCGTTCGGACGTGGAGTCAGTCCCATTCCTGTCAGCCATGTGTCAAAGCCTTCTAACCGATGAAGTAGGTCGGAATACTTGAATGCCTCCATGACTTTCCTCCCAAAGCACAGGTGATCGGTACGTCGCGGTAAACCGTTCACTTAGGTTTCACTGGCGCTAACCCGACTTAGCGGTATGAAATTAACTGAGTCCATCTTTACAGATGGCCGGGTACTCTTTAACGAGAACGCTGAGAATTGCGTCTCGCGGCAAGAGCCGTTCCAACAGAAACGAATCAAGAGCGCTGAGCACAAAGCCTAATGGAAAGGAGACTACTGGATTCGGGACAGCTACCGGCGAATTTGTGATAACGATCCGTAGAACTTTGCCTGCGACTGTGTCCGCCATGAAGTTTCCGATTTTGGCCCTAAGATTCGTGACTCGTTCGCGGATTTCTTTGTCCGTTTTGCTTTCCGAACTGCGGAGCCACGTTCTAAAAGTAGCCAAATCGTCAGAGCGCCGCAACCGCATCAATCTGTCCAGATCGATTTTTCCGTTCTCACTTAATCGGCGTTCACCCAAGCCAGCGATCTTGGCAACTCGCAGAAATTGACGTTCGCGGAAGTGAGGCTCATGAGCGAATGCACGATACAAGGCATCTGCCTTGAGGTTCCATGCTGGTTCTTCATCCTCCTCAATTCCGAGAATGCAATTAAATTCGCGCATATGTGCTGTCCGGCTATACACAGAGAACAGTTCGAGGAGGGACTTCAACAGAATTTGTCGCGTCTTCTGCGGCGACAATCCAAATCTAGTGGTCAAGTTAGAGTGGACCCGAAAATCTTCCGGCGCGAATTCCTCAACCGTTAAATGAATGCCTTTGGGCTTCGCACCCAGTCGATGTAGCTTCCACGCCACAATATTCTTGAGAGCAGTTGATTCCGGCGTTCTGAGTTCTGCGTAGAAGGCTTTGTAAGCCTCGCTCAAGGTAATGAGTCCTCTGGGTTCCAGCATCAATCCTTCAACCCGTTCGGCAACTCTCTTCGCTTTTGCTGGAGAAATGCCATCCGTTTTGTACAATTCATCAATCGCTTTGTTCACCCGTTCGGGATCATCCTGTCCCTTTATGGTGACAAAGTTGAACTCATTGTCCTTTAGCCGAGTGGTGTTTCCCGTGAGATTAAGCTGGCTTCTCGTCTGTCCTATTTCTCCTCCGGTGGCCGAATCAATGTAGAGGCTCATTGCCCCGCCGTCTAATAGCTCACACATCGCATCCGGGTCAACGATCCGCAACAGGCGCTGAATATCCTTTAACCAGACGCTGGCAATGATGCAGTGATCGAACAGGAGAAGCCGCTGTATCAGTCCTTCAGCATCGATTCCTGTGACTACGTTGTTTGCGCCCTGCTCGGCGAACATTGACATGAAGCGGTCTGAGATATTCAACAGTTGCTCCCAAAAAGCTGTGCAGGTAGTTCAAAGGACGCATCCTGCGCCAACGCTACGCCTTCGTTATAGCAGGCGTCGGCAAAAGTTTCAGCCGCAGATACAAATCTCAGGCGCGTCGTTTAACTGCGCCTATCCTGCGCCTTTCGATCTAAGTGAGCGCAGGCAGGAGGCGAAAACAAGTTACTGCTACCCCGCGCACTGGGGGTACAGGACAACCTCGGCTAGGACATGACGTGGACCGGGGACCGGCGGCGGGGTCCGCAGTGGATGGAAGCCCTCGCTGCCTATACCACCAGCGCAATCTGCCATCAGTCTGAATCCAGAGCGGCTTCCGCGTGAGGCGTCTGAACTATTCCTCGTATGTCCATTCAGGGCATGGGCTGGATTGACGTATATCGACACCATGAAAAGTGTCCAATGTAAATACATTATTTGACCACTTGACACATTTTCCCATACATCTTAGACTTCATTTGACACTTGGGAGAGTGGGCACAATGAAGAGCGGACAGATAGTCGGATACGTCAGGGTTTCCACGCTGGATCAGAACACCGGGCGGCAGCTTGAGCAGATGAGGGGCGAACACACGGACACGATCTTCGAGGACCGGGTCAGCGGGAAGTCCTTGGAGCGGCCTGAGCTGGATAAACTGCTTAAGCATGTCCGCAAGGGCGATACCGTGGTGGTCCACAGCATGGACAGGTTGGCGCGTAACCTGCGCGACCTGCGCAATCTAGTAGACGGCCTGACCGACCGGGGAGTGGTTGTCAGGTTCCTGAAAGAGTCTCTGGAGTTCACTGGGGAAGCTAACTCCATTGCCAAGCTGATGCTCAACATCATGGGCGCAGTCGCCGAGTTTGAGCGCGAAACGATGCTGGAAAGACAGAGGGAAGGAATCGCCGTGGCCAAGGCCGAGGGCAAATACCGGGGCGGCAAGTTCAAGCTGGCGGCGGACAGGGTCACCGAACTGCGTAGACGCGCTGGCGCTGGCGAAAACAAGGCTGCACTGGCCAGAGAGTTCGGCCTGTCGCGACAGAGCCTCTACAACTACCTGTCAGAACCCGCCGCGTAGAGCAGCGCTCTTACGGGGCTGCGAAGCAGCTTCAAACCCCTCATTCATTCGTGGATGGGGGTTCAGACTGCTCACGAAGGATCGCGTTCAAATCATGTCCTAGCTTTATCCGGGAAGCCAAAACCCATTGAAATCCGATCACTACATCTGAAAGCTCCTCATCGGAAATAGTGAGATCAGAAATATTTTTTGGATGTGTTATGCGATCTCTTACCTTAATAGCCCTTTGAAGAGATTGCCACTCAGGCCCTGATACGTCCAACACTGTCGGAGCGTTGCTTGCTTTTGCTAGCAGCTTAAATGCAAATCTGATGTTCGTCTCAAGTGGAATCTTGGCAGCACGCTGCTCAACATCACCTGAAAGCGTCAACTTGAAATCCAGTTCCATGGCAAAGGCCCTTTCGGCTTCGCTTATAGTCGGACATTTTGGGTCGGGATGTGCAACCAATGCAATCTGCTTCATCACAAAGATCAAGGCTTCAATCGATGCGAAGGTTACTCTGACAAACATCCGCCGCTCTGATTGAGATAGCTCGTTCCCAGCCTTTCCCTTTAGGACAGTGCGTATCTCGGTTGCCAGTTCATTCAGTAACGCATTGTGCAGTTCCGCCAAAGCCCGATGTTCCGGTGGCATATTCTCATCAACCATCAGGCGTCCACCCCCCAGCCGCGACGAACGGCAACGCTCTTATACAGTGGCAACAATCTATTCCGTCTGCGCACAATCTGCACATTATTTGGCGATTCGAAATTTTTTCGCGGAAGCAAAAAAGGACTTTTAACCTCAGCGCAATAAAGCAGCCTGTGCGCGATGGCACAGCGGCAGCGAGTGTGGCGGGTGGTTGAGATCGACGGCCCGAGCGGTTGCGATCCGGGCGACGACGGCTGAAACGTGGCGGCGCTTTCCGGAAGCATGATTTCAAAATCTGCCGTGCGATGCAGAGAACGCCCCGCCTGCAGGATTTTAATTCACGACGAAATTCGGTGCATAGAACGACTGGAAGGCAGGTGTCCTGTGCGAGCTATCGGCGCGGCTGGCCCTTACTCATATACTCTCAGTAGCCACGCATCGCGGCCCACGAATGTGGACGATTTATGTCCGTACCGCATCGAAAGTTACTTCGTAGGCCGACTCGTTGCCATCGATTCTGTATTTCGAGAGCTTTTCTACAGACCGTTCCATTTCGCGAAATTCTACGCTGCTGCTCGCAGTGTAGGGATTAAGACTGATTGAACACAGGAAGGCTTCGATTCTGAGCAGTGCCTCGACCATTTGAATGGTGTCGTTTAAGCCGGATTTCACGCCGGGGTACTCTGGCGGTGAAATCAGATGGTTATGACGAAGCGAGGTTGTCGGTCGATCAGCGCAATGACCATGAACAAAAGCATTCCGCCACTTTACTAATTTCTGCATCGACTCGAAAGGGGCTGTGCCTTTGACATCGTGGTGACCAAGGACGGACGATGCGACAAGCAATTTTTCCTGTGGTGACAGCTTTTCGATAGACTCCGCGATATTGCGATGGATGTTGAACACGCAGAACTGGTTTAGATTTTCTTCAGCCTGTATTGCGCTCATCAAGCACGCGATTTCCGACTTCATTCGTATCTTCTGCTCAAGTTGCCACAGCGAATCGCGAATATCGGCGAATTCATCTAACGCCTTTTCGCTTTCGCTGCTCTCATCAGGGTATTTGTCGTAATGAGCATCAAGCCGGACTGTTGTTGCCGTGTTCAATGGAATAAGCTCTTCCAAAAGCGATTCCAGATCACTAAGTGCATTTAGGATGTGAAAAATCGCTCCGCTGCCTCGCCAATATGGCGGCGGCATCCTCAATGGGTCTTCCGGCAATTGATCTACCGATACGAGTTCTTTGTCACTAGGTTGCATGGTCAAAATCGATGCCTCTATTGTGAAGTTGGTGGACAACGCTCATGTTTGTGATCGAGCCGGACGACGCGTTGAGAAATACTTTTTGAGAATCCTGTGTGGCGAGCAGGGCAGCAGTTGATTGACCGCCGCATTGCACTTTGCCACAGCGGATATGCGGCAGATGTCTATATAACGGGGGTGGCGTGGATCGTTCATCCTGAGGCCATCGAAAAAGCACGCGAATGCCTCATCCGGAAGGTCGTCCATCTCTAGGACGGCGAGTCTTCTGCCGAGATGACGGAGAATGCGACGATTCTGCCGGGGGCCAAGGAGCCTGCAATAGTTGCGGAAGGGAATCATGCCCCGCCGAGCATTGCATCGTCCGCATGCCATGACAATGTTCAGTGCCCAGTCTCCCCCGCCGCAATGCACTGGGAACAGATGGTCCCGCGTCGGGCGGAGGCGGGGAGTAAATGACGAATTGCAATAGATACATCGGTCCTCCTGAAGGCGGAGTATCGCTTGGATTTCGTTCTTGGTGTGTTTTCCGCCCGCCTCACGGAGAAGCTCTTTTCTCCGTTGATTGCGCTCGGCGCTAAGTACGTCTCGTTGCAGGCCATAGTACGCATCAATGGATATCCGCCACACAGGGTTTCCACACTCACAAACGACGTACCACTTTCCTTTGGGTGTTGAGTTGTCCAAGCGAACGCGACGAAATGAAATGCTGGCTGGTCGAAGGTCACAGATCGCGCATGAGGCGTTAGGCAAAAAGTGCCTTGAGAAGGATGCCCTCAGGTGGCTTGGAAACTCTTTGCCCACATATGGCGAGAACACCGCAACTTGATCCGTGTCCTCGGGATCAAGGGAAGCATTCGTAGAAGCAATGTCAGCCGAGAAACCCCAGCCGGTGATGCGTGCGCGACACCAAAGTGTTTTTATTGTCCGAACGTCGCAGGTTTTTAAGGTTGAGTCCACACTTTGTTTGATGATAGCCACTTCCATCGATCCAGCATATTCACCGACCTCGTGGATTGCACAACAGTCTATGAGACGACCGTGATATTGCATACATTGCCCATGGCGGCGCGTGCGACTATTACATTAGACGGTTCCCAAAATGCTCTGATATCGGCGTCAGACATGAAATGCTTTTGGGCGTTTGCAGCAAGCAAGATTCGCCGGTAGGCCGCACATGCCAGCGCCTCGACCTGACGCGTTCTCCACAAAGCGCGTTCCTCCCTCGCAGTCGCGTTCGTTAGGGTCGTCAGCGACTTGTCCCACTCGTTTACGTGCTCCACATCACTGCGGAGCTTATATGCTTCACCCAGCATCTGCCGTGCCTTGGCCTCTTCGCTATCCGGGGCACCCATGATCGCACAGCGATCTCTAAACTGCTTTTCCGTGTTCGATTTCTCAGGAAGAATCAGGGCTTCGAGAGAGCGGACAAACCCGTGTAGACGGTCACTGGCAAAAAATGCCTTGAGGCCGTACATCAGAGCACGAAAGCCGCGCCAGAATCTAGCTCGCTCATCATCCGGCAATCGAATTGTCAAATTCTCCATCGCCCGATAGAGCGCCAGAGCCTCTGAAATTGACTGCGCTGTGAGTTCGGACCCCCTGCACCCTCGCGTCACATTAAACCGCTCAAGTCGGGCGAACTGACGTACTGTGGCAAAGCTGTCTTTCATATGGCCGGTAAACAGGTAGACGTTCGGGCGATCATATTCCCACGTTCCGAGCAAATGCAGCAATGAGAATACTGCGTAAACCTCACCTCGCAGGTCATGATTGATTTGATCCAAGACCTCTAGCTGATTCGCAGCCCACCCTGACGTGCGATATCGTTCGATGAAGAGGTTGCAACCCATCAAATTGTCGTGCTGAATTTTTCCCAGCCAGTCGCGCCAGTGTTCCTCCAACGTGAAGGGTAGTTTGTCCGACACGATTGTGGAATCGATGCTGGATATTAACGTTTCCTCGATATCCGTGAAGATGTTGCTGGCTGCGACAATTGCGAATTTGTGGTCTGTGGTCAAGGGTGCAGTAAGGCGATCCATGTCACATTTCACCTGCGTCATGCGTTTGGTGGGCCGCTGATATAGTACTCCGCCTCATCGAACTCCTGTTTGCATCACGGGCAGTGAATCGTGCTCCCTCCGGTTCTCAGGACTTCATTTTGGTGGGATTTTTGTATCCGCAGACCGGGCCGGGGCGTGGGTCGCAGGCTCGGGGGATCAATGCGGCGGGGTGGCAGCGTGAGACGGGCGGGCGCTCTCCGGCGCGGGTGACTCGTTCGCAGGGATATTACCCATCACAACTCACAAACGATAAGGAAGGAAAGTACTGACTGAGATCACATGAGTCCTGTCGCAGCTTCCGAAACCAGCGCGTGCAGGCGTTGCAACTGAAAAATACTGGTGGATTTACGGAAAGCAGGCGCGGATAATGCGCAGGGAACTGCGAACAACCAAGGTAAAAAGTAACACCCCATGAAACCGAAAGAAGGTCGAATACCCGAATGGCCGATGACCCAGAGTTTTCGATTCAAAAGATCGCACACGCAATAACTCGTGACGTGGACACCACACAGTCATACGATGTGGCGACATTGGATGAGCACGTATATACGTGCATCTCATTAAGCAGAAGCCCATTCGATAGTGGCAAGCTGGCCGGATACACAGAGGTCGAGATGACACACATCTGGAACTTCATTGAAGGTATGCGTCATTCTCACAAAAGCATTCGTAAGCTGCTCAAGGGGGAGCAGAGTGCAAGCGCGGTTGACGCTTTAACTATTGCGCGATTACAGATCGAAAATCTTTTTACAATTTGCTTCCTGCTACAGTCGCCAGAAAATGTCCGATTATTTCTCAAGAATGCTTGGAAAAAGAAGTACGTTCGCTTCCTGCTTCATCGTGCTGAACATGTACATTTGTCCCGGTTCGACGAATACTTTAACGTCACTGGACTTGAGATGATTGATAAGTTGCAGGGTGAGTGCTTTGTTAGTGACCAAGAGCGACACACGATAGACTTTCAGCAACTTGGAACACCATCCGGGCAGCCGCCGCAACTTGTTCGAATAGAAGGATTCCCCGGTCCGGCAGCAGTGGTTAAGAAGGTTATCAATCTTGACCAGCAAAGGATGCTTGCTCGATTGAATTCCGAATACGAATTTCTTTGCTCATTCGCGCACGGCGACGCAGAAGCAGTCGTCACTCGGACCCTAGCGGATACCCGCTCGCCATTTCACCGCTTTTTGACGACAAGTGCAATCGAGAAGCATTACCAAGAGCACGTACTCGAACCGCCCATTCTCTACAGTGCTCTCAGCAGCATTCTTGTGGCGACGGAAGTTGCAGCGGTATTTCCAGATCAAGTGGAATTGCGAGCAAGGCTCGGTCTGGCATGGGAGTTTCTGACGAAGAGCAGCCTGCTGACAGTTTCAGCGTGGGAAATCAGGGCCAAGAAGGTGCTCGGCGTTTTGGGAATTTAGACAAAATCACCACAAACGACAAGACGAGCCGTCAATGGCTGCACCCTCCGAGTAGTGGGTCACTCTGAGCTTCTATCAGGTTGTAGTTACCGATGACACCTCGCTTTTCAGGCACGTCGTTATGCATGCAGCTCCCCCAGCGATGGGATTACTTCCGGGTTGCTGACCATCCGACCGGGATTTAAAGGAGTTCACTTCTGCGGATCGAGCGTGATACACCTCAATGGGCAAATCGGAGAATTCGACCCGTAGGAGGGTGAACATGGGAGGGGGGAGTGCGAAGAATTTGCCGGAGGGGACCAAAGGTGGGCCGCGAGGTCCGGGGATTGGGCAGCGCTTCGCGTTCTCTGTGTCGCAGGTCAAGGAGAGCGGGGGGCTGAACGGGTGGCTTTTCTCGTTCCTTATGAATCGTTCTGGCACTCGAATAGGGCGGTTTACCGGGCCTTACTTCGGGCTTTGGGCGTTGTTCATTATCGTAACGAAATGGATTTTCCCTGCAGGCGTGCCTCCTTCCGATGAAGATGCATTTTCTGCATTTTTTGGAGGAGTTACGGTATTGTCACTGCTGCTTCTGCTGCTTAATCGCTTTGATACGTCTGGTCCAACAAGAGAAGATTTTCAACGAGCGAGAGAGAATTGGCTGAGAAGAAAGAAGCGGAATACTTAGCCACGTTATGAACCCCGCTGACGCGCCGTCTGTAGCAAATCACCCTTGCGCAGATGCCTCACGCTCCATGAATCCCTGAGCTTCACATCCCGTCGCAGCTTCCGGACCCAAACCGGGCGGAAACAGGGAAGAGCGCCGCCCACTGGGAGAGATAACCGCTTAAGATATGGGGGGTGGATATGGGTGATTTTTCTGGTAACGCTGTGGTAACGATAGAACCGATAAATAGGTGCAAACAGGCGCAAACAGAGACGAGTACAAAATCCCCTTTAGACATGCGCCAATCAAGGGGATCGCCTAGTTTCGCACAGCCCATGCAAATGGGTGCAAAAGAGCCTAGAAGGCCCTCTCAAGGCGGAGAGTTCGGGTTCGATCCCCGATGGCGCTACCATGTTGAATTAAAACGACTTCCAAGCTAAAAATCAGCCTCAAAATTAAATTAAAACCAACCGTTTATGGCATTGCTATGACATACCGGGTTTATGACTTGGAACTGTTAAAGGTCTACGACATTGGCCTGTTGAAGTGCCTACAAACTACGAATGAAGTTTGCCATTCTTCCGTAGCACTTCATCACACTCTCCTGACTATTGTTTTACCGCTATACTCTTAATCCAATGAGCACGACAGGAATCCCACCAGCAGGAGATGATTCGTCTAAACCGTTGAAAGAGCAAATGGAGCTTCTAAAGTTCCTGCGAGACGAAGCGGAAGCAAACCGTCACAGGCTACATGATGAAGCCGAAGCTGACCGGAATTTATTAAAACACATCCTTTGGGTCGTTTCTGTGCCGTTGTCTATTGCTCTTGTAGCAGCAGGTTGGTTTGGAATAAGTAGCATCACGTCACTTAAGCAGGCAATTCAACAACAAGCTCAAGACGAAGGAAAACAAGCAATAGCTCAGGCCAAAGAGCAACTACATACAGAGCTTGTAGACAACGTTAACGATCAATTCCAAACGCCGAAGATTAAAGAAACCATTCACGACGCTGCTGTTGAAGCGACGAAAAACGAAGCAAAACCCTTAATTGTCGCAGGTGTTAAAGCGCAAGTTGGTGAAGCTGTAGCACAGCAGAGTGGGACAATCGAGCGCATAGCAAAACAAGCGGTCAACGATAAGGTACAAGCGGCTGTTACACCATTGATCGATCAGGCTAAAAAAACCGTTGACGACCTTCAAATACAAAAAATAATTGCGAGTGCCAATGCTGACGATGCACACGCTTTCGACCAATTGCTACCTCTGGCAAAGGGTAGCTCACCGAACGCGATGGTTATTCGTTTCATATCGGAACGTCACCGATACGCAAAAGAGCACATTTATGGTGGTCAATTTACACGATGCCTAGGGCAACTTCAACCTGCTGATTTCAAGTCTAAGCTAAACTCAACCGATGCAGCGGCCCGACAATTTGCGATTGCCGATTGCAGTGCCTTGAATAACAATGAGTTGCCTGATCCTGGCATTTCTAAGCAGAATGCGGTCACAGTAGAAGAAGAAGTTGTGCCACTACTTGTCAATACCGCGCGTAACGATTCGTCGCTGATCGTGCGCGCTCAAGCAATACAAGGCTTGAATGAATTTTTCGCAGGAAGTACAGGCTTCCCTGATTCTGGATTGGACTTGCTTGAATTATCGGGTTTGAATGACTGGTGGAATAGAAATAGCTCGGACTACAAAGCACTTGAATGGATTTCACGCATGCGTTTTCGTATAGACCGTCCAAATAATCCTGTTCTGGACTCGGTAAATCTCTACGATCAATTAACTAAGGTGAAAGCCTCGTCCTCAGCTGTTCAGGAATCACTGCGGAACACAATATTACAACTGCAATATCGTGCAGCGGAACCGACCCAAGCATCGTTAGAAAGCTTACAAACGCGGATTGATCGTGGCACCTGTGATTCGGTAAAGGCCGACCTAAGTTTCCATATCATGACGTGGGAAGACCCGAAGGAACCACGATGGCAGGAATTGGCAGATCAACACAGCGTGTATGAGATTGCTTTCTTGAAGTCATGTCCGGTCGATACGAAATTTGTTAACGTGATTGCGGATTATGGAACACGTTCAATAAGCCTAGGTAAAAGATACAGTGCTGTAGTCGTAATCAATACATGGCGCTAGGCAAACATTTTGATCCATTGGACGTGAAAGATTTTCAAAGTTGGTGGGTCAACAATAAGAATGAATTTGGTCAGCAAAAGTCTCATTAGTCCCGGGAACAGGCCAGTTTAAGCGCTGGGCCTTTTTCGTTGTTCAATTGTCTTGTGTTGGCCTACATCACAGCTAATCAGTCTAGCTTTCCGCTGAGACAGAGCGGAAAAGATTAGCTATTTTGCTGGTCTTTATCGTTAAATGGCGAGTTTATGACATTACTGTATGACATAAGTGCCATGTTGGGATTAAATCGGTACCTTTGGAACAGTTTAAATCTCTGCATTTCAATTCCTCTCAGCTTTAGCTATCTTCAATAGCACTTCCCAACACCCCCATAGACATACCTAATTACAACTGGATGGTAGTGCACTATGTAATCTTTACTCTTTGAGGGAAGTTACTTGTCCTGTAGTGTCTAAAAAGTTCGAGAGCAACTGACACGAAATGAAAGGCATAAATGAGTTGGACATGCGCGTTGGCGTGTACCGAAGACCTGAGTGCAGGCCAAGCCCCAATGACTGAATTGCTACCGCAAGCGCGCACTCATGTGCAAAAGCGCGACTCTAGTCCGCTAAACTAGAACTTACACTCGCAGAAGCCGCATGCCAGCCGAAATCATCCTCCAGCAAACCCCGGACGCTGTTGCCCTCCTCGACAAACGCGAGCAGCTTGCTGGCGTTCGTGCCAAGCTCGCCGATTGCGAATCTGAGCTGGCTCAACTGCGCGCCCAGCTCAAGGCCTTCGAAGACCGCTACTTCCGCCAGGTCGGTGTTCTCTACGCCGAGCTTGACGACATCGAAGCACGCATTGCCGAGCGCGAAGTCGACCTCTACGACTCCGACTCCGCCCGCCACCGAGCCGATGAAGCCCGTCAACGGGCGCAGGAAACCCATGATGCTGCATTCGGCGATGCCCACGAAATCGAGGAGTTCGATCCACCGCCTAGCCTGAAAGCCCTCTTCCGTGACGTTGCCAAACGCATCCATCCCGACTTTGCGCGCGACGATGGCGAGCAGAAACACTTCACGCTGCTGATGGCCCGCGCCAATCAGGCCTATCGCCGTGGCGACACCGAAACCCTGCAGAGTCTCCTTGATGATCATCGTGAGATCAACGCCTCCATTGCTGGCGAAGACGCCGCTGCCGAACTTCTCCGCATCGCGCGCCAGATCCAGCACGCCGAACGCGATATCGCTGCGCTGGATGCTGAGTGGCACACGCTGCTCTCCAGTGAAATCGCCCAACTGCACCTCGACGCCGAAGCCGCCGCCCGCGAACACCGCGACCTCCTTACCGAGCTTGCCACCAGTCTCCGCGAGCAGATTGCCGATGCCCGGTACCGCCTTGCATTCGTCGACCGCCAGATCAGTGCCCATGGAAGATAGATCCAAAGCTGAACTGCTGCACATCCCGATTCGTGCTGGGCTGTCACTCCATTCCACGCGCTCCAGTATTATCGGCCGCGGACGTCGTGAGGCCGCCAGTGCAGCCTCCAATCCTTACTACCAGCAGGCCGTCACCGACTACAACGCCGGTAACTTCACCGAAGCGGCGGCCAGCTTTCGACTCTCCGCCGAGCAAGGCCATGCCGAGTCGCAGTACCTCCTCAGCATGATGTATGACGCGGGGCAGGGCCTACCGCAGGACGACACCCAAGCTTCCTACTGGGAGCGCAAGGCCGCCGACCAGGGCCACGCCTACGCGCAGGCAAACCTCAGCTTCCGCTACTACACAGCAAACGACTTCGCTGAGGCTTTCGCATGGTGTCAGCGCGCTGCTCATAGTCAACTCGCCTGGGCGCAATACAACCTCGGCCTCATGTATCGGAAAGGGGAAGGAGTCGCGCAAAACAATACAGAAGCTGCTCACTGGTATCGTCTGGCTGCTACGCAGAACTTTCCCGAAGCCCAGCAAAAATTAGCTGACCTCTACTACTTTGGCCAAGGCGTTCCACTCAGCTACGAGACGGCCGCCGCGTGGTATCGCAAGGCCGCCGATCTAGGCAATGCCGAGGCCCAGTTCCAGCTTGGCCACCTCTACGCTATCGGCCAGGGTGTCGAGCACGACTATGTCCAGTCCCGCTACTGGATTCGTCAGGCCGCCCTCCTAGGCCACGAACAGGCAGTCCGCGAACTCAAGCGCCGTGAGTACCGCGATCCATAACCCTAAGCCTCAGCATTTAATGTTTAGTGGCAGCCCAACCGGGGACGACTCCTTCTATCGCCCCTGCATGTCGATGCCCGGGAGGTTGGCTTGAGTTGATTCCTCCCGGGAAGTCGGCTAGCGGGGCGGAATCTATGAAGGTCTCGGCGGCTCTTGTTCCAGCCCGATCCGATCATTCACCGCGTTGCAGAAACGTTGTTCTCGATACTGATCCAAAGGCATAGCTTCCGGATTGCCCGTGATCCGCGCGGAATCCGGCTCCCCACACTGGACACATTTAGAGCTCTTGCCGCCGAACTCCAGTGTCGCTGGAACCCCAGCAACTCCTGCCGCAGATGCCATAGCATAGACTCAAACTACATGCTCAACCGGGGCTATGCCTACACGACAATCATCAGCAGCAAATACCATGGACAAACCCTGCTCTCCCACTTGGCAAGCCTTTACCCCCACTCAACCCTACAAGCCTGGCAACAAAATCTGGACAACGGCGAAGTCACCCTCAACGGCATCACCGCTACCGGAAGCGAATCGGTCACTTTAGGCCAAACCCTTGTCTGGGCCCGTCCACCCTGGATCGAACCAGACTCTCCTCAGCACTTCGAAGTCCTGTTTAATGACCCCTATCTGTTGGCCGTCAACAAACCCGGCGGGCTGCCCACTCTCCCCGGCGGGGGCTTCATGGAGAACACCCTCCTGCGCTTGGTGCAAAAGCACACCCCCAACGCAAATCCTGTCCACCGGTTGGGCCGAGCCACTACCGGCATCGTCCTCTTCGCCAAAACACCGCAGGCGGCCTCTAAACTATCCGCAAATTGGAACACACCCAGAATTCAAAAAATCTACCTGGCGCTGGCTCAGAACATTGCACAGCACGACGCCTACGAAATTCTCACACCCATCGGCCTTGTACCGCACCCGCTCATCGGTTCCGTGTGGGCCGCCAACCCAAGTGGCAAGCCGTCAAAGTCATTGGCGAAG
>Ga0207035_1088_pt1 | contig 18744 bp, 15 predicted proteins | sample Alteio_BWMinCont_77_FD_153272 | JGI IMG/M metagenome (GOLD analysis project Ga0207035, IMG submission 153272) | Enriched cells from forest soil in Barre Woods Harvard Forest LTER site, Petersham, Massachusetts, United States -... | ecosystem: Environmental > Terrestrial > Soil > Temperate forest >... | reverse complement strand
TTTCTTGCTGCAATGTTTCTTGTCGGTCCGGCGGCCAGGTCCGCTGGTGCGCAGGCTGGCGATCCTGCCTCGATGGTGAATCCGCTGATCGGGACGACGAATGGCGGCAACGACTATCCGGGAGCGGTGCTTCCGTTCGGAATGGTGGCGTGGAGCCCGGAGCAACCATCGAACAAGCCACGCCGCAAGGTCGAAGGTGTACCGGGCTCGATGAAGGATGATCGCGCTCGTCCGGCGGCTCCAGGTGGGTACGAGTACACGGCAACGAAGATGCGCGGTTTTTCGCTCACGCATTTGATGGGCACAGGCTGCGCAGGAGCAAGCGGTGACATTCCTTTCATGCCATTCGTCGGAGACGTACAAAGCTCGCCATCCGACGATGCGAGTAACGAGATCTATGCGAGTCAGTTCTCACACGCGGACGAAACCGCCATTGCCGGTTATTACCGGGTAAGGCTGGCGAATGGCGCGACCGTGGAACTGACGGCGACACCGCGCACGGGTGCCGGACGATTCACTTATCCTGCCGGACAGCCAGCGGTGATGCTGGTACGCACTTCTGACTCTGAAACCGGAAGCACCGATGCAACGGTGAAGATGGACGCAGCGACCCGCACGATCTCGGGTTCGGTCACAAGCGGCAACTTCTGCGGCTATCTTGGTACAACGGATCGCCGCAGCTACTATACGCTCTACTTCGTGGCTCACTTCGATCAACCATTTCTGGCAACGGGAACATGGCAGGATTCTGCCGTGCGGCCCAATACGACAGAAGCCAGCGGCGGCACAACCTACGGAACGCGCGGATTTCCGCCGCCGGGCAAAGGCTCGGGCGGATGGGTCACGCTGGATACCTCGAAATCGCCGGTTGTGAATGTGCGCGTGGGCATTTCTTATGTGAGCCAGGAAAATGCCGAGGCGAACCTGCGCGCGGAGAATCCCGAAGGCACGAGCTTTGATCTTGTGCGCGAGCATGCGCACACAGCATGGAATGAGGCACTCGACCGCGTTCACATCAGCGGCGGAACAGCCGATCAACGGACGGTCTTCTATACCGCGCTCTATCACACGATGCTGGGCGAGAATCTTTACAGCGATGTGGATGGCAGGTATTTTGGCATGGACCAGAAGGTGCATATGATCGCCGCTCCCCAGAAGGCGCAGTACAGCACTTTTTCCGGATGGGATGTGTACCGGTCACAGTTACAGTTAGTGACGCTGCTTGCGACAGATGTGGGCAGTGACATAGCGCAGTCGCTGTTGAACCAGGCCGATCAGAACGGCGGCGAGTGGGACCGCTGGACGCACAACTCCGGCATTACGCATGTAATGAATGGCGATCCGGCTGCACCCGCCATCGCTGACATTCTCGCTTTTGGTGGCGACCGCTTCGATGTGAAGTCGGCGTACCGCTCACTGCTCAAGGCGGCAACTGAGCCTACGGCGCATGACCTCAGCAACGAAGGTTGTCCGGTAGAGTGCGTGGGACAGCGTCCATCGCTCGATCTGTGGATGAAGTTGCACTACATTCCCACCAGCGGGAACGCATGGGGGCCAGCCGCGGACACGCTTGAGGATGTGGCTGCCGATTTTTCGATTGCAGAGTTAGCGCGACGCCTCAACGACAAGCCGAACCACGAGCTCTTTCTCGAGCGCGCGCAGTATTGGAAGAACATCTTCAATCCGAAGGCGACGAGCGCGGGCGGCTACATACAAAATCGCAATGCTGACGGCACCTGGCCAAAGTTCGATCCCGCATCCGATGACGGCTTTGTGGAAGGCAGCGCGGCGCAGTATCTCTGGATGATTCCTTTCAACGAGCGTGGACTCTTCGAGATGCTCGGTGGGAATGACGCGACGAACGCACGGCTGGACGCGTTCTTTCATAGTTCCGACGGCTCGTGGGCGGTGACGGAATCCGGCGGTCTGCATGCAGAACTGAACAATGAGCCGTCGATTGAAACGCCCTGGCTCTATGATTTCTCCGGCCAGCCGTGGAAGACGCAGGAGACGGTTCGCCGCGTGCTCAATACGATCTGGACGAACACGCCGAAGGGGATGCCCGGCAACGATGATTTAGGCGAGATGTCGTCGTGGTATGTGTGGTCGGCGATGGGGATGTATCCCGAGATTCCAGGGCGCGCAGAACTGGTGCTGGGTAGTCCGCTCTTTTCCGAGGTTCGCATCCATCGGCCTGCGCACGACATCGTCATCAAGAGCACCGGCGCGGCAACGGATGCTCCGTACGTCCATGGTCTGAAGAACAATGGCAAAGCAACGTCGAAGACGTGGCTGCCGGAATCGTTCGTAAGCCATGGCGAGACGCTAGAGTACGATTTGTCGTCTACGCCGGATAAGCAGTGGGGCACGGGAGCGAACGACGCGCCTCCGTCTTTCGCTCCGGCAGGTAAGTAGCGATTTAAGTCTGCAGAATCCCGACGTTGAATTTCGGGACGTCAGGATTCAACGATGCCGCTTCCAGCGCCATCATCAGGGCTTCGCGCGTTTTTGCAGGATCGATGATGGCGTCCACCCACAGGCGAGCCGCGGCGTAGCGGCAATCGGTCTGCTCCTCATAGGTAGCTTTGATCGAAGCCAGCAGCTCCTGCTTTTCTTCGTCGCTTAGTTTTTTCCCGCCGCGTTCGAGCTGCTTGATCTTGATTTCGACGAGCGTGTTGGCTGCCGATGCTCCACTCATAACGGCGTAACGCGCAGTCGGCCACGCGAAGATGAAGCGCGGGTCGTAAGCTTTGCCGCACATCGCGTAATTGCCTGCACCAAACGATCCACCGACGATGACACTGATCTTAGGCACGGTTGAATTTGAGACGGCAGTGACCATCTTCGCTCCGGCACGGATGATGCCGCTCCATTCGGCGTCGCGACCCACCATAAAGCCGTTAACGTCGTGCAGGAAAATCAACGGGACAAGATTCTGGTTGCAGTCCATGATGAAGCGCGCGGCTTTTTCGGCGCTCTCGGCATAGATGACGCCGCCGAATTCGATGCGCTTTTCGCCGGTGTGGCTGGTCTGCGGCTGTGACGTCTTCTGATTGGCGACGATGCCGACCGCGCAGCCGCCGATGCGGGCGTAGCCGCAGATGAGCGTGCGTCCGTAGTCGGGCCGGTATTCGTCGAACTCGCTGCGGTCTGTAATTCGAGCGATGAGTTCGTGTGTGTCGTAAGAGTTGACTGCGGCTCTGGCGGGGTCCGAATCGAGCAGGGAATAGAGATCGCTGGCGGCGTATTTGGGCGCGTCTTTCTCGCGATCAAATGGCGTGCGATCGAACGGGGCTCGCTGGCTGTGTCCGATCTTCGCAACAAGAGACCGCAGGCGCGCGATACAAAGGTGGTCGTTCGGCTCTTTGAAGTCCACGGTTCCGGAGATCTCCGCGTGCATCGTCGCTCCGCCCAGCTCTTCGGCGGAGTATTTCTGGCCGATGGCGGCCTGCACCAGCGCGGGTCCGGCGAGAAAGAGACCGCTGCCTTCGGTCATGAGTACGTGATCCGTCATAACCGGCAGATACGCGCCCCCTGCAACGCACATGCCCATGATGGCGGTCATCTGCGGAATGCCCATCGCGGACATGACGGCGTTGTTGCGGAAGATGCGGCCAAAATCATCCTGGTCGGGGAAGACGTCTTCCTGCAGCGGCAGAAAAACGCCCGCCGAGTCGACGAGATAGAGCGTGGGGATGCGGTTCTCCATCGCAATGGTCTGCGCGCGGATGACCTTCTTGGCGGTCATGGGAAAGAACGCTCCGGCTTTGACCGTGGCATCGTTGGCTATGATCATGCAGAGGCGTCCGGCGACTCGGCCCAGACCCGTGACGGTGCCTGCGGACGGCGCCCCGCCCCATTCCTCATACATGCCGAATGCAGCAAAGAGACTCAGCTCAAAGAACTCCGTTTCCGGGTCGAGGAGGAGATTGAGGCGCTCGCGGGCTGTCAGACGCTTCTTCGCGTGCTGCGACTCAATGGCTTTGGCCCCGCCGCCTTCGCGAACCTGGGCTTCCTGCTCGCGGATGCTGGCAACCAGCGCCATCATGCCCATCGCATTGCTGCGAGCGCGGGAGCTATTGGGGTCGAGTTTGGACGGCAAGGTAGTGTTCAGCTTCGGGTCTGGATTCAGGTTTGGAGCGCTCATAGCAAACTGGTCAGCATAGCATTTTCACGCGGGGAGTGGATTGATTGCGGGCGCAGGCGTTGGCCGGTTTTCAGGCTGGTATGATTATTTTCTGCACATCGGGGACGCTTTTGATGACCGCCGGCCCACCCTTAAATCAGCAGCAACCAAGAAGCGTGCTTGTCGTTGGTTCAGACGAACTCGTTGCAAACACGGTTTCGCGGGTTCTATCGGAATGGACCCTGGTACGAGTGGAAGACAATAAAGCGGCGCTTGCACTGCTGCAAACAAAACACTGCGAAGTCGTTGTGACCGGAGAAAAGAGCACCGGTCAAGAGGATGTTGAACTCCTAGTCAAGATTCGCAGGGTTTGGCCTCACACGCATCTGATCATTCTCACCGATGAAAGTACGCCGGCTGATGTGATTGCTGCCATCCGCGGCCGGGCGTTCAGCTATTTCTCCAAGCCGTATACCCAGGAAGCCTTTGCCCAGATGCTGCGGCTCGCTACGGAAACTCCTGTCTGGGACGAGGGCATTGAATTGGTTTCCGCAACGCCGGCATGGATTGTCCTGGCTGCCCGCTGCGACCAGGCTACGGCAGATCGCCTGATTCAGTTTGTCCACGAAATGACGGATCTGCCGCAAGCGGAACAAGAGAAAGTCGGCCTGGCGTTCAGGGAGATGCTGCTCAATGCTATTGAGCATGGCGGACAGTTCGATCCAAGTAAGCGTGTCGAGATTTCTTATGTGCGGGCGCGTCATATGGTCATGTGCCGGATAAAAGATCCCGGCAAAGGCTTTTCCTGGCAGGAGAGTCCTCATGCGGCAACGAACAATCCGTCGGACGATCCTGCACACCATCTGAAATACCGGGAAGCCGAGGGCATGCGTCCGGGGGGATACGGGATTTTAATGGCCGAGAAACTTGTCGACGAGCTCATCTACGGGGAAAAGGGAAATGATGTGCTGCTCATCAAATATCTCGACATGGTGCCCGCAGCAGATGTCGGCGATCCGGTGTGATCTTTCCAGGCAGTGACAATGAGAGCGTTTCATGAAATGGCCGGAATCGCGACACTCCCTCAGCCGACGAATCGGTTAGCATGAAGCTATGCGCCCTCAGCAGGATGCAGGCAAAAACTTCGCGGAAGCGGTTGCAATTATGGCGCGGCTGCGTGCGCCCGGCGGCTGTCCCTGGGACCGCGAACAGAGCTTCGACTCGATCCGCAAATATACGCTGGAAGAAACCTACGAAGTCTTCGACGCGATTGAGCGCCGGAACTGGGCGGACCTGAAAGAAGAGCTGGGCGACCTGCTGCTGCAGGTGCTTTTCTACTCGGAAATGGCCTCCGAGGCAGGCGACTTCACCATTGCCGAGGTGATCGAAGGGCTGAACCAGAAGCTGGTCCGGCGTCATCCGCATGTATTTGGAGATGAGGCAGCAGCTGCCGCCGGCAATGTTGCGCAAGGGCTTACGACCGACGGGATCGACTCCAGGCAGGTTCTTCGTAATTGGGAACATATCAAGCAGCTGGAGAAAAACTCTCAAGTAAAAGATGAAGAATCGAAGGGCCGGCTCGACGGCGTCCCGCGAGCACTTCCCGCGCTGCTGGAGGCGACGAAACTCGGCTCCAAAGCAGCGAAAGCCGGATTTGACTGGCCGGATGTGCGCGGGCTCTTCGATAAGGTGCAGGAAGAGGTAGTCGAGCTCGAAACCGAGCTTGCTGCTCCGGAAGTTGAGGCGGACAAGGTCGCGTCTGAACTGGGCGATCTTCTGTTTACGGTGGTGAATCTGGCGCGCCATCTGCACGTCGACCCGGAATTTGCGCTGCGTGAGACAAATGCGAAGTTTCGCCGCCGTTTTGCCGCGATGGAAGCGACGAGCGCTAAGCCACTCGAAGAGCTACCCGCCGAATCGCTGGAAAAATTATGGGATGCTGCCAAAGAGCAGGAGCGCAGCCCGAAATGAGTACGACATTTGCATTTACAAGCCCGACCTTTACCACCCCACAGGGGCGCACGATCCTGATTCGCACCTGTCACGGGTTCGAGGAACTGGACGCTTGCGTGCAGTTGCAGGTCGATGTCTGGGGTTATTCGGATGGCGATGTCATTCCGCGCCGGGTGTTTATCGTCACTCAGAAAATCGGCGGACAGGTCCTGGGGGCTTTCGACGTAACAGGTGGTATACCAGACACTTACGAAAATTTAATCGGCTTTGCGATGAGCATTCCCGCCGTTCGGCAAGTGCAGGTGGACAATCAACTGGAGCCATATCTTCATTCTCATATGCTGGCCGTACGGCCCGAATATCGCAACGCCGGGATTGGGCGACGGTTAAAGCTGGCCCAGCGCGAGGATGCCGTTGCCCGAGGCTTTCAGCTCATGGAATGGACCTTCGATCCGCTGGAGATCAAGAATTCTTTCCTAAATATCCACAGGCTCGGCGCCATTGTTCGGCGATATACATCGAACTTTTATGGTGTATCCTCATCTCGTCTGCAAGGAGGATTGCCTACAGACCGTTTGCATGCCGAGTGGTGGATGCAGTCGGAGCGCGTCAAGGCAATTCTGTCTGGCGCTCCTGCCGCAACTCCCGAGATTCAGCAAACAATTCTGGTTCCGCACGAGATCGGCAAGTGGAAGTCGTCGATTGAGGATCAGACGCAAGCTCTTACAGTGCAGACAGCGAATCGCAAGCTATTTGAGAACGCATTCGCGCGCGGGTTGGCCGTAGTCGACTTCAGGACAGACGCGGAAGGTAACGGAATTTTCGGACTGGGACCATGGCAAGAGCCCGTCCCCTCAACGATAGAGACGGATGCATGAAAATAGACGCTATTATTCTTCGCGAAATACGAATGCCGCTGGTGTTGCCATTCCAGACCAGTTTCGGTACTACGACGGAACGTCGCATCATGCTGGTCGAGATCAAGGCCGAGGGATTTACCGGCTGGGGTGAGTGTGTAGCCGGTGAGCATCCCTATTTCAGTGAAGAAACGATTGACACAGCGTGGTTGATCGCCATGCAGGAACTGGCTCCTGCGCTGGCGAACGCCGATCCGGAGCATGGTGGCAAGTGTCCGGGCATCTTTCGCCAGGTCCGCGGCCATCGCATGGCGAAGGCTGCGCTCGAAAACGCCGTCTGGGATGCGGAGGCGCAGATGCGCCGCATATCGCTGGCCGACCTGCTGGGCGGTACGAAGGAAGTGATCCCGTGCGGAGTCTCGATCGGGATTCAGCCGACGCTTGAAAAGCAGCTGGCGGAGATTGAGAAGGAAGTGGACGCCGGCTACCAGCGCATTAAGCTGAAGTGCAAGCCGGGTTGGGACCGGCATGTATTCGAGGCGGTGCGGAAACGCTGGCCTGACATCACGTTGAGCTGCGATGCCAATTCCGCTTACCGGATGAATGATTTTGAGCATCTGGTCGGCTTTGACGACTTTAACCTGCTGATGATCGAGCAGCCGCTGTGGTCGGACGATTTTTATTTCCATTCCTTGCTTCAGAAGCGGCTGAACACGGCGATCTGCCTCGACGAATCGATCCGCAACCGCCGCGACGCGCTGGCGGCGATCGAAATGGAGTCTTGCCGGATCATCAATATCAAAAATGGCCGCGTGGGTGGATTCAGCGAAGCCATTGCCGTGCATAACGCAGCGCAGGAGCGGGGCATTCCGGTGTGGTGCGGCGGGATGCTGGAGACCGGTATCGGGCGCTCGCACAACATCGCGTTATCGTCACTTGAAAACTTCTCGCTGCCGGGCGATGTGTCGGCTTCCATGCGCTATTGGAAAGAAGACATTATCGAGCCGGAAGTCACGGTATCGGCGCAAGGTGAGATCACGGTTCCGCAAACGGTGGGGCGTGGTTTCGAGGTACGCGAAGACCTGATCAACAGGCTCACGGTGCGCAAGGAAGAAGTTCGCGCCATGGCTTTTGCGTAAGTCGGATAACGGAACTCAAATGGTTCGAAAAACGTATTCAAAGTGGCGGCATGGTCCGCCACTTTGTGCGTTTGCACACGTCTTTAATAAATAGCGCCCATGGGCACAAAGGTGCTCATCCGCATCAAAAAGATTGAGGTATGGCAATGACACCGCAAGAAAGCTCCATGCTGCAGGATTTGGTTGGCAAAGTGCAGGGAACACCCTTAACAGAGAAGGATCCGGAGGCCGAAGAGCTGCTCCAGCAGACGTTGGGCCGTGACCCCGACTCAATTTACAAATTAGCCCAGACAGTACTGGTGCAGAATCTGGCGTTGAACCAGGCCCGCGCGCAGATCCAGCAATTGCAGCAGCAACCTGTACCGCAGCAACCCGCGCGGGCAACTAGCTTCCTCGGAAGCCTGCTTGGCCATCGCGATCCGGCTCCCGCCGCGCCGCCACCGCCGCAATATCAACCGGTGCCCACGTATGAAGCGCCGCAGTATGCGCCTGCGCCTCCCTATGCATCGCCCAGTCCCAGCCCTGCAGGAGGCTTTCTACGCAGTGCGGCTACTACGGCGGCGGGAGTGGCTGCGGGTGCTTTGGCGTTTGAGGGCATCGAATCGCTGATGCACGGCGGCTTCGGTCACGGGGGCGGCAGTGGTTACGGCGGCTCCGGTTTCGGCGCGCCTCCGGTCGAAGAGACCGTCATCAACAACTACTACGACGACCCGCAACAGGGCGGAGGCGGCTTCGACGAACGCCGGGAGCGCGAAGCCTCGTACGACGAGCGCCCGGAAGGCCACGCCGGAGTCCAGGATGCGAGCTATCAGCCGGACACCGATCCGACTTCCTTCGACGACACGCAGGGAGATGATTTCGGAAACGACGACGATTTCGGCGGGGGAGACGACAGCAATCTAATCTAGGCGAGAGCGTTGACTCTGCTGCTGTCGGGAAGCTACACACTGGATCATCATTCTTACGGCCATCCGTTGTTGTGGGTCTAGTGTGTACCCTGTGCCATCTGGGCGCTTTCGTTGTTGCTCAGCAGCATCTTGATGGCATTCTGATAGCCCGTTTCCGGCGGGACAGGCTGAAAGTCGGAAGCATCTTCCGTGGTTTGGAAGCTGAGTGACTTGATCAATAGTGCTTTGCCGGTGAGGCTCAGCTTCATATGAGTGGTTTCCCAATGATGGTCGCCCACGTCCGCCTGTTCCACCAGGATGTTGCCGCCTTTGTAAAGACGCCCTAGGATACCCCAGCCGAAATCGACATCGGCGATCAGGTGCGCGTCGAACTTGACCATGCGCTCCTGCGCTTTGTCGATCCATAGCTCGCCAGCCATGCCGTGGTAGACCTGGGCTTCGCGATCCGGCGGATTGAAATTGGGGTTGGGCTGAAAGCTGAACCGGTAGCAGGGGCCGTTCGGTCCATTGACCATGCCTTCGTATTTGAAAACAAACGCATCGGGGAGGACGCGAACCATCTTGTTGGCGCGGTCGCCGTCTTCCTGTTCTTTTTTCCGGCGGTGTTCCTGCAACTCGGGGTGGGCCGCGAGATTGTTCAACCGGTCAAGCTCCGCCTGTTGCGCATCTGGGTCGAGCGGCTTGTCGTTAATAGCGATCAGACGGGCGACGTCGCCATCCTTTGTCTCGACGATTTCTTTGGTTGTGATTTTTTCGTCGTCGATTTTGTGCAGCTTGTAGCGAAAGGGATGGTTCCCATTCGACGAGCGCAACTCATTCTGCGAAGCCCGGCGCACAATCGCTACGGGATCGATCCCAGCATCCGCAGCCTGGGCCAACATGGCATGCGGATTCATCAGAACGGGAAGAGCCAGGGAGATGAAGCACAACATCCGATACGGTCGAAGGACCATACGTGCACCCCTCGTAACGCGCAATTCATTTTTTTTCATGGTGACTGCATTTCTTCGCATATTCCAATGCGTCTGAGCCCTTAGACGCGTTCTAGGGAAGTGAAGGTTTTCCGAATCAACCACTTCGGTCTCATTTCGGTTTCATTATCTACTACGTGCGCGTGCGGGTGGGTTGCAGCGTCGTCGCGCATTGCGTATATTCGTGGCAACGTTCCAGTTAAATTTCACAGGAGAAATATACATGGCTGCAGGCGATGGCACGACCGCCACTATTGGTAAGTCAGTTCAGATTCGCGGCGAAGTCAAGGGTAGCGAGGATCTTCTCGTCGATGGTCTGGTGGAAGGCACCATCACATTGACCGAAAGCCGGCTTACCATTGGCGCCAGCGCCACCGTGAAGGCCAACGTGTCGGCTCGCGACGTCGTGGTCCTGGGCAAATTGAATGGCGACGTCAGCGCTACGGGGCGTGTCGAGCTGCGCTCTGGCAGCCATGTGAGTGGCGACCTCCGTGCCGGCCGCCTGTCGATTGAAGAAAACGCGGTTTTCTCCGGCAAGGTAGACTTAGTACAGTCATCGGGATCGACGGAAAAGCCTGCGGCATCTGCGTCGCAGCAGACAGCGACTCCGGCGGAAAAGTCGGGAGCACTGTCTGGGGCCGTAAAATAAGCGCGGTCTAAGCAAATAAAGTCGGTTGCTGGTGATGAAACTGCTCAAAGGCATGAGATGAGCGTGCTACGTAGTTTATTTAGCCGCGGTCAGGTAGAGGATCAACGGGAAAAGCCCACGTTGCTCTCCGGCCCGCGTGTGCCGCGACACTCGAGCGGCTGGTCGGCTCTGCAGAAGCATCTGAAGGCCGAACAGGCTCTGCGTGTGCTCGATATCGGGCCTACTTCGCCCTCGAATATCAACCACCTCACCAATCTGGGCCATAGTGTCTGGATGGCCGATGTGGTGCACGAGGCGGTGAAGGGTGGCTGGGAGACGTCGCAGCAGGAAGAGGGCGGCGCGCCGGAATTCGATATTGACGGGTTTTTCCAGCAGAATCTCAATTTCAACGGACGTGAGTTTGACGTTGTGCTCCTGTGGACAACACTGGACTATGTTCCCGAAGGATTGATCGCGCCTCTTATTGAACGGCTCTATCAGTCCCTGCTCCCTGGTGGACGCATCCTGGCGCTCTTTCACACCAAGCAGACAGGGCCGGAGACGGTCTTTTGCCGCTACCATCTGACCGAGAGCGAAATGATCGAGATGCAGGAGAGCGCGCCCTTTCCGGTACGGCGTGTCTACACGAACCGCACTATCGAGAAGCTGTTTTCCGCCTATAGCAATTACCGCTTCTTTCTCGCGAAAGACAATCTCTACGAAGTGATTATTACGCGCTGAATCTCCGCCTGAGGGCATCTGTCTGTGCCGGCTGCGTGGGCTTTGCCGTGTCCGGCCATTGGAACTGCTGCTGAGCATCCGCGGCTTGCGTTGCATCAGGCTCACGCGCAGATGCCATCTCGCCGCGTCTTCTTCCCAGTCCATATTTTCTGACAGCGGCCGCCAACAGATCGGCGATACGTTTCTGATAAGCCTTCGAGACGAAGGCATCCTCCGCGTAACGCTTCTCGTAGCTGGCTTCAAGAGCAGGGAAGTGTTGGCGCACGAACGACAGGAACGTTCCCTTGGAACAAGGCTTGAGGAACAGAGGGTTCGCGGCAAGAAAGCTGGCGTCCACCTCTTTCGCCCGCTTGGCCATGGCATCGAAGGCGGTTGGAATGTCGGTAATCCCGGGCATGATCGGACAGCAGAGAATGCCTGTTCGCAGGCCTGCCTTCCGCAGGGCGGAAACAGTCCGGAAGCGCAAATCGGGCCGCGGCGCTCGCGGCTCAAGGATGCGGGCCAGCCTGGTATCCGGCGTCGTAATGGTGATATGCAGGGTGAGCCGGTTGTGCTCCGCGAACTTCTTCAACAGATCCATGTCGCGCAGGATCAAGGTTGACTTGGTCACAATACCCAGGTTCAGCCCACGGCATTCGGCCATCACTTCCAGAAGGCTCCGCGTGACACGCGCGCGGCGCTCGATGGGCTGATAAGGGTCGGTGGCGGTGCCCATCGCAATTTCTTCGTTAGGGCGCAGCTTGCGCAGTTCCTGTCGCAGCAGCCATGCAGCATTCTGCTTGACGAAGATGCGTTTTTCAAAGAGCTCAGGGTCGCGCAGCTCCATGAACTCGTGAGTGTAGCGGGCATAGCAGTAGCGGCAGGCGAATTCGCATCCGCGATAGGGATTGATTGTTTTGCCGAACGGCAGGCCGCGTTTGGAGGTGGAATGGTTGAGTACCGAGCGCACCTGGAGCGCTCGATATTCAGTGAGGTGCCCGGTATCGGCAAGCTCCGATTGGCCTGCGAGGCGGGCGATGCCAACTAATTTCGCTTGTGGCCCGTCTTCTTGAAAAAGCGACGGGGGTGTCGGTATTTTCGCTTTTTCTTCGCTCATGTCGATTACGTTACGCCCCGATGAGTGCCTCGTCAAGGACCATATTTACGACATAAAACCCAGGGCTGATTCTTGAGGATGTCGGCACGCATCCTAAGCATGAAACACTTTTCCAAACATAAATAAGTGAAGGAGTTGTACGTATGACCGATTTAAAGGGTACGGTTGTGACCTGGTTGGGACACGCCACAGTTCATATCTCAACGGCGAAGGGGACATCGATTTTGATCGACCCGTTTATTGAGCACAACCCAAAGTATCCCAAGGGGCACAAGCTCCCTGAAAAGATTGATCTCATTCTGGCCACGCATGGGCATGGCGATCACGTTGCCGACCTTGTAGCCGTAGCAGAGAAACACAACTCTACCGTGGTGGGCATCGTTGAGTTGATGGGCTGGGCGCAGTCGCAGGGCGTGAAGAAGACCGTGGGAATGAACCTCGGAGGTTCATGGAAGTTTGAAGATGTGACGGTCAGCATGGTCGAGGCGAAGCATAGCTCGGGTGTGGATGGCGGTGCGCAGGTGATTTACGGCGGCGTACCGATCGGATTCGTGATCACGGTGCAGGATGGGCCTGTGCTCTACCATGCAGGCGATACATCGGTTTTCCTGGACATGCAGCTTATCCGCGATCTTTACCAGCCGCAACTTGCCATGCTGCCTATTGGCGATTTCTACACCATGGGACCGCAAGGGGCGGCGATGGCGGCAAAGTATCTGGGAGCAACCGCAGTGCTGCCGATACACTACGGAACCTTCCCGGCCCTTACGGGAACGCCGGAAGAGCTGTCTAAGTTCCTTGACGGAAGCGGCATTGAAGTCAAGGCGATTTTGCCCGGCGAAAGTCTTCGCTAAGCGCTAAGAAAGAGCAAGGCAACAGCATATCGTGCGTTGCCTTACCTTTCTCTTAGTTGTAAGAAGATATTGTCTAAAACAGGATTACTTGCCCTTTGCGGACTGTTGTTTTCTGCGTTCGGCCCAGCGCTTCTTCATGGCCTCTGCGATGCGGCGGCGGCCTTCGGCGCTCATGGTGCTTTTCTTCGCCGGCCTTGCCACGGCCTTCTTCGCGCTTGTAGTACTGCGGGATGTTGACGCACCACCGGCAAGCAGCGTGCGCGCTTCTTTCAGTCGTGCAATCTCTTTGTCTAACTCAGCAACAATCTTGTTTACTTCCACTATCCCTCCATTCGGGGTCCTGCGGTGCTGGTACTGCGTTGCTCACGAAGAGCAAGTTATCGAGGACACTTTACGAAATAGCGCGATCTTGCTGCGCATCGCGCCGATCCATTCTCAAATTACCGCGCATACATTGAAGTCTGGCTATAGATAGCAATGAAGGCGGAAATTGATATAACACTTCCTACTTTAACGAGTGCATAGCGATATTGACAAATATGTAAACGAAAGAGCGCGCGTATGAAGTGATGTAAGTTGCGAATTTTTTGGCTGCGTAAAATTCAGCTTTCGTCGTCAGAGGGGCCGGAAGATGGCTTAGGCGCGGGAATGGAGTAGTCGAGACCTTCTTTGCCGAGCTTAGGGTAAACTCCGCCGAGATTCGTCTTCTTGCTGCCGTCGCCGGTGTAGCGGCGCATTTCGCGCAGCGTCTCCTGCTTATCGCGGGCATACTCGATGGCGAGACGCGTGAGCGCATAGGTAACGATGTCGCTGTGATGCAGCCCCTGCATTTCAGGATCGCGACGGAAGTTAAGCCAGAGTCGATGCACCAGTTGTACATCATCCGCCTGCAGCGTAGGTGCATGTGGACCTATATGGAAGCCTTGCGCGTCGCCATTGGGCATCACTACATAGAATGTGAATTGCCGTTTTGGTTCGGGAAGGTTCTCCCATGCCTGGCCAACGTGGAACGCCTGTTCCTGCGCCGTCATCTTCGTAGATAGTCCGGAGACTAGCGCCGTTACTTCGAGCGAGTTCGCAGTCTGCACAAGAGCAGCGAAGATATCGCCAGCCGGAACGACTAACAACGAGATATGTTTGCCAAAGCTCTCGGCCACAGAGACGGCCTTGGTAAATAGCATCTGCTCATGTTCGCTGAAGAGCTGTTCCGACGCGTCGATAAACTCCGGGCCACCTACTCCCATTACGCGCGCTGTTAATACAACGATGTCCTGATCATCTGTATTCGTGCGTGAGAGCGCCCACTTCAGAGCAAATGGATTCGCGGCGTCGCGCATCGTCACCAGGATGCCGCCGGGACGGATTTCAAGGGCCTCGCGTCCGATGGTGTCCTGATGCTCAAGCTGGAAGTGCTCCTTCATCTGCTTTGCAGTAGCAGCATGCTTCCGCTTATTCCGGCCTTCGGAGAAAGTAAAGATAGCGTAGAAGGTTGCAGCAAAGACAATGCCGCTTTCAGTAGCAACACTCTTTGTAAAGAGGTTCACCACTGCGGTGCTGAATAAGACGAGAAATACAGAGAATAATCCAACCGGCAACTCAACCTTGCCGATACGGATATTGATCGGCACCTTCCATCCGCGCTCGCCTTTGTATTTCCAGCGCAGCACTAGCATGGCAAGCGAATTGAAAGTAAAGCTCCAGATCACGCCGAAGGCATAGGCCTCGCCCAGCGTGATGACATTGCCCCGGCTCACAATGATGGTGAATAACTGAAGCGCAGTGACTAGATTGACGATGCGATAACTTGTGCCAAACCTCCCGTGCGGCTTGCGGAACCAGTCCGTCAGCACGCCGTCTTCGGCAATGCGCATCAGCACGCCAGTCGATCCGATGATTGAGGTATTGATCGCGCCCGAGAGAATCAGGAAGCCGACGATCACCACAAAGACGCGGAAGACAATCTTCAATGTGAGCGGCCCGACTAGATTCATCGCAAGGCCGGCAATCAGGTTGTCGCGGTAGATGGGAACGCGCACCGAGTCCGGAATCAGCATGACTGCCAGCAATGAGACGATTCCGGTAAAGACGAAGCTGTAAATCGCGATGACAATCGCAGCGCGCTTCAGGTTTTTGAGCTTGGGGTGCTCGATCTCGCGGTTGACCTGGGCCAGTGTTTCCTCGCCGCTCATGGCGAGCACCGAATGGCCGAATGCCATCAGGATGCCGAAGAGGCCGAACGTTGTCGCGAACTTCGTTCCGCCGAGAAAGCCGAGCGCCTCGTGCGAGAAGTGCAGGTTTGACGGAATCGGGAGCGGGGGCAGACTGGCCCGGACGTGGATCGCGGAAAAGATGCCCCAACCCAGAAGCAGCACCACCATAATGGTGGTGATCTTCATGACCTCAAGGGCCTTGTCGGTCGATTCCTCAATCCCCTTGGTGTTCTGCCACCAGTAATAAATTGTGACTGCGGCGCAAAAAACTGCCGATGTCTCATTCATCGGCAGTTGGCGCGCATGCCCCGCATTGATCAGGGCTAATGGCAGCCATCCATGTACCGCGCCCACCGTCATCAGCTCGTTTAGTAGGCCGGTAATGTATTGGCCGGCAGACACGCCGGAGATCGGCCCGGTAAGGATGTAGTCGAACATCAGGGCCGAGACGCTCAGCTTGGCGAAGGTTCCGCCAAGAGCCTCTTTCACCACGCGGTAGACGCCGCCGCGTGTGAACATCGAGCAGCTCTCCACATATACCGCGCGCACGGCAAATGAGAAGAGCATGACGCCCAGAATGAACCAGGGAGCTGCTTTTCCCACTGCCTCTTCCGCGATACCGCCTGCGTAGAAGGCCGACGAGCCTAAATCATTGAGAACGACCGCTGCCGCCCGCCAGAAAGAGATGAACGTGAGCATCACCGACGAGGCGACGACTAGCCTTACTCGGTTCGATTGCGGAGCGGTAAACGTTTGACCAACAGGCATGGATTATGGGTGAATTGCTTGCTACTCACCACCGGGCGAACATCTGCCCCCGGTAAGGACGCTCAGCGCTGAGTGTATGTCGAGTTGGAAGTCCAGTCAAATAGAGAGCGTGAGCGTGAATGCCAGGTTACTCACCGAAAAGCTCATGCAAGTCCTCGACAAAGCTGATGATGATGACGATGGACGAGCCCGCCATTCCTAGAAAAAAGAGAAACGTCAGCACATGCATTCCGTAATAAATCAGCGCATTCACGCTGCTATTCTACAGCGGCCGCGCAGGCAGCGCTGGAAAACATGATCGCCAGGCAGTGAAATGGTAGACTCACCTTCGAATGCGCTCTCACGCCCGCAATCCCATTCTTCTCGGATTGCTCTCCGCCATCCTCCTCGATTTGCCATTTCCCATCGCCGGCCCCATGTCGCCCTGGCGCGCCATATTCGCGTGGATCGCCCTCGTACCGCTTCTTTACGGATTGCTTGCGCAAAGCAATGTGGAAGCGCCGCGCTATCTACGCCGCAGCGCGCTTGTAGGCTATGCCTGCGGCATTCTCTGGTACGCGCTGAATTCCTACTGGATCTACGACACGATGTACCAGTACGGGCATGTGCCGCCGCCCGGAGCCGTCGGCATCCTTATCCTGTATAGCCTGGTACTCGGTCTTTACTTTGGGCTCTTCGGTTTTCTCATCGCGTTAAGCCGCAAGGCGTTTCGCACGAATATCGCTCCACTGCTGCTGGCGCCCTTTTTCTGGGCTGCGATTGAGTTCGCAGCATCGCGGATTACCAGCGTGCCATGGGACCAGCTTGGTTACTCACAGGTTGACAATTTTCTGCTCACGCATCTCGCACCTGTTACCGGCGTCTACGGCATTTCATTTGTGCTGATTGCAGGCAATGCGCTCTTCGCCGCCGCTTTGCTGGCGCGTTCGCTGCATCTACGTCTGCGCATCGGAGTTGGCGCGTGCCTGTTCGCTATTTTGCTGCAGCTTGGCTCGTTCACTCCGCCAAAGCCCTCCGCGGCGTCGGCCTATGCCGTTATGCTGCAGCCCAATCTCGACGTGGGTGTCGAAAATATCTGGCTTGGCCCCGAATGGGATGAAAATGTCTCCTGGATCATGGAGCAGAGCCAGCGCACCTGCACGCCTGCCTATGCCGGAATGCCCACAGCGGATGCAAAGCTATTGACTCCGGAATGCAGCAAGAACGTGCCGCCGCCGGGTCTGATCGCATGGCCCGAGGCGCCGTCATCCTTTATCAGTGACGATCCTCGCACTATCGCGATGATGCGCACCGTTGCCACCACCGCGCATGCGCCGATGATCGTCGGCATGTTTGGCCACGATGCCACAGGCACTTATAACTCAGGCGTCGTGACGGCTCCCGACGGCAGCTCGCTCGGACGCTACGACAAGATTCATCTGGTGCCCTTTGGCGAATACATCCCTTATCGGAATGTCTTCTTCTTCGCCCACAAGCTCACCCAGCAAATTGTCGACCTCCAGCGTGGCAAAGACCGTCTATTTGCCAGGAATGGCGCGCAGGTCTTCGTCAATATCTCTGACGACGGCTGGTATGGCGACACCAGCGCTCCCTGGCAGCATCTGAATATGGCGCGCATGCGGGCGATCGAAAACCGACGCTGGATCGTACGCGATACCAATAACGGCGTGACTACGTCGATTGATCCCTATGGCCGTGTCACCCTCAGCGCGCCGCGCCATATGCAGACCTCGCTGGTGGCGCGCTACGGATACAACGACGAGCTGACCTTCTACACGCGCTTCGGCGATCTCTTCGCCATGCTCTGTGGGATAATCACATTAGCGGTCGCAGGGAACGCAATGCGCCTTGTTGCCAGCCAATCTTCACCTAAAAGACAGGTCTCCTAAAGTGTTGAACGATCTCGAATTCGCCTACACTCCCATACGCGACAAAGTCCGCGACCTGCGGGAGTATCTTTGACCCGGCCCGTCTCCGCAAAGAACTAGCCGAAATCGAGACCAAGCTCTCCGATCCAAGCCTGTGGTCGAATGCCGCGCTATCGCAGCCGCTGATGCGCGACCGTAAGCGCCTCGAAGCGCTGCTTACCGACGACGAAGAGCTTGCGCGCCGCACCGGCGACATCGAGGCGTATTTTGATTTGGCGCGTGAAGGCGAGTCAGTCGAACCCGATCTCGAACGCGAGATGAAAGCGCTTAACGACTTTGCCGAGGCCATGGAGTCGCGCACGCTGCTCTCTGGCGAAACCGACGGGTTGAACGCCATCGTCACCGTGCATCCCGGCGCCGGTGGCACCGAGAGCCAGGACTGGGCTGAGATGCTGATGCGCATGTACCTGCGCTGGGCCGAGCAGCAGGGCTTCAAGACGGAAATGAACGACTACCAGGACGGCGAAGAAGCGGGCATTAAGTCGGCCACCTTCACCATTACCGGCGACTACGCCTTCGGTCAGCTATCCGGCGAAACCGGCGTGCACCGTCTGGTGCGTATTTC
>Ga0207035_1128_pt1 | contig 18789 bp, 14 predicted proteins | sample Alteio_BWMinCont_77_FD_153272 | JGI IMG/M metagenome (GOLD analysis project Ga0207035, IMG submission 153272) | Enriched cells from forest soil in Barre Woods Harvard Forest LTER site, Petersham, Massachusetts, United States -... | ecosystem: Environmental > Terrestrial > Soil > Temperate forest >... | reverse complement strand
AGATGAAGGGTGTGATCTGATTGCCATGGCAACACACGGGCATAAGGGTATTGAAGATATGATTTTAGGGTCTGTGGCTGACACGTTGCGCCATCGCACCGACATTCCCATCCTCATGATACGATCTTCTCTAAAATAACCATACCTTTGTTGCGTTTGTCACTTAACATTTTATAATGAGTTTATGGAATTTATCAATCGCATAACTGAAGCAGATAATTCATCTCAAATTATTTCTGAGCTGTTAATGCAGGTCGAGGGTGATTTTGATCTGGGTATTTTGTATATTTGTCCCTGGACGCCCTATGATCCCTTGGAATTATTTGGAGCCATCAAGGCCCGCGGCCGTATACATCATTTGATTTGCTGTACCTGCGCCGGGATTATCGGCACTGATCGGGAAATAGAAGGCCGCCCATCGGCATCCTTGTTGCTGATGCGCCTGCCACAAGTCAAAATCGTACCCTTTGCCATGAGCCAGCCGGTGCTAGAGTCGATCAAGGAGAAGGACGATTGGTTTAATTTTTTTGAAGTTTATCCTAATGAAAAGCCGTCTTTTATCGTTTTTGCCGACCCCTTTGCTTTTGATATCAACAGTTTTTTGGCCGGAATGAACCAGGCTTATCCGGGGATGCCCATGGTAGGAGGGTTGGCTTCCGGGGCTTCAGGTCCGGGGGAAAATATATTAATGATGGACGTGGAAGTGATGCGGGAAGGGATCGTCGGTGTTTGTCTTAAAGGGAATCTCAGGGTCGAAACCGTGGTCTCCCAAGGGTGCCGTCCTATCGGAGAAACATTTATTGTCACCAAGGCCCAGCGCAACATCATTTATGAATTAGCCGGACGCCCTTTTTATAAAGTCTTGGAAGAAGTATTGAACAAGGGATCGGATTATGACCGGCATTTGGCGCGCGAAGCGATTTTTGTCGGTATTGCCATGAATGAATACAAAGACACATTTCAAAGAGGAGATTTTTTGATCCGCGCCGTATTAGGGGTAGAGCCGCAAAGCGGTGCGGGCGCGGTGGGTGACCATATGCGGGTGGGCCAGACCGTGCAGTTTCATTTGCGCGATGCCAAGACCGCCAATGATGATTTGCACGAGTTATTAAAACAATTTAAAGCCAAGAAGCAAGCAACTGCCCCCCAGGGGGCTTTCGTGTTTTCCTGCAACGGGCGCGGCATTAATTTGTTTAAAGAGCGCGACCATGACATCAGGATCATCCAGCACCATTTAGGACCTGTGCCGGCGGCGGGATTTTTTTGCGCGGGAGAAATCGGGCCGGTGGGAGGGACCAATTTCCTGCACGGATTTACCAACAGCATGGCGTTATTTTATCCTCAATAATTATAAGTATTCCTCCCCCTTGATGGGGGAGCTAGGAGGGGGTGTTGAAATTACTTCTGACATTTATCTGGAACGCATGTTGTCCTTTGTCCAAGAGGCCGGCGGCATTGCATTGGAATTAATGGGCAAAAGCGATCCGGGACTTAAAAAGGACCATTCCGTCATAACGCTGGCAGACAGGGCGATTTCAAATTTGGCCCGGGCCAAGCTCAGCGACTTTTTGCAAAACCCGCAACATATTCTCATCGACGAGGAAGCCCCGGGGATCAATGAATATTTAGACCAAAGGCGTCTTGATCAAACATCGTTGATCTGGGCGGTAGACCCTATCGACGGAACACGCCTATATGCCAACCACATGCCCTTATTCGGTGTTTCCATTGGATTGATCAAGGAACTAAAGCCTTGGCTGGGGGTGGTGTATTTTCCCATGCTCAAAGAACTTTTTTTCTGCGACGGCACGGAGGCTTATTTTGTGCAGGACGCTTTTGGCCCTCAAGAGGCTAAAATCCGGATTGTTCCCATTAACGAAGAACTCTCCGCCCGGTCGATATTTTTTTGCAACGACACCTTCTTTGATAAATTCTATTGGAACGACAAAGATTTTCACATCATGATCCATGCCTGCGCCGTGGTCAATCTTTGCTGGCCGTCCATCGGCCGGGGCATAGGTTGTTTTTTGCGCTGCCATCTATGGGACTTTGCCGGGAGCTGGCCGATCATCCGTCGGGCCGGGCTTGACCTACGCCGGATTTCCGACGGCAAGGTTTTAGACAAAATAGAAGCCGATCTGTTTAACCGCGAGCCCGTCAGCTGGCACATGAAAGAATATTACTTGATATCCAGCGAGCGCAATTATCAACAGATATTGTCAAAAATAGGCCGTCGCAGCCCTTGCTAGATTCTGTCGGTTTTTATGGGTCGACAAGCTCTTCATTGATGTTATAATACCCCTCATGTCCGAGCGTTTTATCCGAATTTATAAGAAATTCCATCTTGATGAAGTCAAGACCCATCTGATGACCTACGGGGCTTTGTCCGGCACTTGTGCCAATTGTAAAAGGCTGGATTTAAAAATAGACAATCTCCGGTGTCCGGAGTGCAACACCGAATTTAAATACATCGCCTTTCAAAATATCAGGGAACATATGCCTAAAATGCTTAGGATCAGCCATGAGCGGCCCCAAATCATATTTGTGGACTATGATGATTTCAAACGCCTCGAAGGCGAAGAAAAGGCCAAAGGTATTTTAGGATGATCAATAAAAAACGCCTTATCGCAATACTCACTAAACTTCTGCAAATTAATTCCGCCAATCCGCCGGGGAATGAAGTGAAGGTGGCTGATTTTGTTGCCCGCGATTTAAAGTCCATCGGGATGGATATTAAGATATATTCTTTTGCCAAAAACCGTCCGAATGTGGTGGCGACCTTGAAGGGCACCTGGCCCCGCGCCAAGGCCCATGGCTCAGCCCTCTTGATTACGCCGCATTATGATACCGTGCCTTTTGGCGAGGGCTGGAAATTCGATCCACTGGGGGCAACTATTCATCAAGGCCGAATTTATGGGAGAGGTGCCAGCGATGATAAAGGCAATTGCGCGGTAGGTATGGAGGCCTTGCATAGTTTGGTGCAAGACGGAGTGCGGCTGCACAGGGACATTGTTTTTGCCGCGACCGCTGACGAGGAAACCGGAAGCAAATTAGGTGTTATCCCTTTGTTGAAGAAAGGAATTTTACGGCCCAAGGCGGCGTTGATCATAGACTCCGAAGAATTCGATGCCATCATCGCGCAAAAAGGGCTTTTTCACAGCCGCGTACAGATTTTCGGGAAAAAAGCACATGGGGCGTATAATTGGCTGGGGGTCAATGCCATTGAAATCGCAGCACTGGTAATCAACCGTTTAAAGAAGCACCAATTTAAATATGAAAAACATCCTTTGCTTGTACCTCCAACCAAGAACGTCGGCACCATCCGCGGCGGGGACAAGGTCAACATGGTCGCGGATTTTTGTGAGTTTGCCCTGGATGTCCGTTTTATGCCGGGCATGAATGCGCAAGGGGTCTTAAAGGAAATCAAAAGTATCATCGCCCAGGAGACCAAGGATTTTAAAGTGATCATTGACGACGCCCAAAAGCCCTATGAGATCGACCCGAAACATCCTTTTGTCAAGACCTATATGGATACCTGCAGGAAGATGGGTTTTAAAGCGAATTTAAAAGGCAGCCAAGGGGCCACGGTGATCACCTTTTTTCAGGATTATGGCATTCCCGCATTTTCCACCGGATGGGGAAGCCATGGGGTCATTCACGCCAATGACGAATACGCTCAAATTAATACCCTGTATAACGGAGCCAGGGTTTTGCAAGAATTCATAAAGGCCTATGATGTTCAATAGAATTTTTTTAATGATATTGTTTTTTTGTTGTGTTTTATCGCCGCAACTTCGGGCTGAAACCATTTATTATTCTATCCGACAAATGGGATTTGATGGCGAAGCAAGTTTGACCATGGTCGGCCCCAGGGATTATAGAGACCACAAAACATTTTTGATCGTGTTTAGGTCCCATGGGGTCAATTTTTCGGATGAAGAAGATATTTATGTAGACCCTGCAACGTATAAACCATTGTTTGTTGAACGTGATTTTAGTTTAAACGTTTTCGGTAGTGGAAAAATCCTGGAAGAATATATACCTTCCAAAGGAGAGATCATCATTACCAAGACAGATCGTGGTCATGTCACCCGGCAGGTCGTCAACAAAGCAGGGTCCATTGATAATATTTATGGGCTTATTTATTGTTATCGTAAGCGAGGGTCATTTAAAATCGGAGATGTTATTGATATGACCTTGCCTACCAATGATTTAAAAATAAAATTGGTCAAGCGCGTCATGCTTAAAATTAATGGAAAATCTTACGATAGTTATTATATGCAAAGCCAGCCCCCGAGATATCAAATTTGGTTTGACAGCTCCGAACACAAATGGCCCCTGCGCATCACCGGTAAGATTGGATTGATCAATTCGGTGATGACCATGACAGGCTATGACCTAAAAGAATAAAGTGAGGACAAAAAATATGTCATTGCGAGGAACGAAGTGACGAAGCAATCTCTTCCAGATAAGCGCGGCTATTACGGTAGCTTCGGCGGGCGTTTTGCTCCGGAAACCCTGATGGCAGTTTTAGCCCAATTAGAAAACCAGTACCGTTCCATTAAAAAAGATACGGTTTTTAAGAAGGAATTTAATTTTTATCTTAAGGAATACGCCGGAAGGCCTTCGAATTTATATTTGGCCAAACGTTTAAGCGCCCATTTAAAGACACTTAAGGTGTATTTAAAGCGTGAAGACCTTTTGCATACTGGCGCGCATAAAATCAATAATACCTTAGGACAGATCTTGGTTGCTCGCCGCATGGGTAAAACGCGTATCATTGCCGAGACCGGTGCCGGCCAGCATGGCGTGGCCACAGCTACGGCCGCAGCTTTATTCGGGCTTCACTGTGTCGTCTACATGGGTACTGAAGATATCAAACGCCAATCGCTTAATGTGGTCCGCATGAAATTATTAGGAGCAGAGGTCATTCCCGTTGACAGCGGCTCTAAAACACTCAAAGATGCCATGAATGAAGCGGTGCGCGACTGGGTGACTAAGGTGGCGGACACTTTTTATATTATCGGTTCGGTAGCAGGGTTTCATCCGTATCCGGCCATGGTGCGTGATTTTCAGTCGGTGATAGGCCGTGAAGCCCGGCGTCAATTTTTAGCCAAAGAAAAGAAATTGCCGGATTATCTTTTGGCTTGTGTGGGCGGGGGCAGCAATGCCATGGGATTGTTTCATGCGTTTTATGCTGATGGCAAGGTCAAGATGATCGGTGTGGAAGCCGCTGGCCATGGCGTGCATACCCATCAACATTCCGCCTCGTTGACCCTTGGAGATATCGGAGTTTTACACGGCAGTAAAAGCATGCTGCTGCAAGACAGCGACGGTCAAGTGCAGGTGGCGCATTCCATTGCCGCGGGACTGGATTATCCGGGGGTGGGCCCTGAGCATGCCTTTTATCAACAAAGCAAACGTGCCCAATATGTCACCATCACGGACAAGGAAGCGATCGAGGGACTTAAGCTTTTAGCTCGCCTGGAAGGCATAATTCCGGCCTTGGAGACGTCGCATGCCATTGCCTATTTGCAAAAATTAGCCCGCCGTGTGAATAAAAAATCAACGGTGATCGTCTGCCTCTCTGGCCGCGGGGACAAGGACATGAACCAAATTTCTCAATTTATTTAACATCTTTAATTTGTCATTCCCGCGAAAGCGGGAATCCATTATGAATAGAATCGACAAAAAATTTAAAGACCTAAAATTTCTAAAACGCAGAGCCTTCATCGCCTTCATCACCGCCGGCGACCCTGATTTAAAAACAACATCAAAATTGGTCGAGGCCCTAGAAGGGGCAGGTGTTGATATTATTGAATTGGGCATTCCCTTTTCCGATCCTTTGGCTGACGGCCCCATTATCCAAGCTTCGTATTTTCGCGCCCTAAAAAAAGGCGCAACCGTCAAGAAAATCTTAGAGTTGGTCAAGCGGCTTCGCCTTAAGACTTCCATACCAATTGCTTTCATGAGCTCCTATAATCCCATATTGCATTTTGGAGAAGAAAAATTTGTCGAAGGCTGCGCAGATGCAGGAGTGGATGGCTTGATCATCCCTGATTTGCCGCCGGAAGAAGCCCAAATGTTACGCCAAGCGGCAAAGCGTTACGATATTGCGACCATTTTTTTTGTTGCACCCACCACTCAAAATGAACGTATTAAAGCTAACACTAAAGCCTCCAGCGGTTTTGTTTATTATGTGTCACTGACCGGCATCACCGGCACTCAAAAAGCAGTCGCACGATCGGTGGTTAAACAAATTAATCACATCAAGCGTTTTACCCAAAAACCAGTTTGCGCGGGCTTTGGGATTTCCACCCCGCAGCAGGTCAAAGATATCGGACGCGTGGCTGATGGAGTCATTGTCGGCAGTGCCATTGTTAAAAAAATTGCAGAGTGCCAAGGACAACGTGACCTGGTAAACAAAGTCACCAGCTATGTCCGATCATTAAAAGATAAGTAGTCACCTACCGTATCCTTAATTATTGAATTAAGGATACGGTAGGTGACTACTTAATTATATATGCGACGCATAACTCAACTACCCAATAAAATACGTATCGTCACCCAGGAATTCAAAGACCGCGACAGCGCTTCCATCGGTATTTGGGTGGCAGCAGGCGGCCGCTATGAAAATAAGGATAATAAAGGCGTTGCCCACTTTTTGGAACACATGGCTTTCAAGGGCTCTGCTAAATATTCCTGTGATGAGATCAAACAGCTCGTTGAAGGTGTCGGCGGCAATCTCAATGCGTTTACCGCCGAAGAAGAAACTTGTTATTATGCCAAGGTACCTGCCAACCATCTGAAGGAAACTTTTGATGTCCTTGCAGATATTAGTTTTTTTCCCAAGATCACCCCGAAAGACCTGGAAAAAGAACGCACAGTCATTTTAGAAGAGATCAAAATGTACCATGACCTGCCGCAATACCATGTGGGAGAGCTTCTTGAGGAACTTTTGTGGCCTGATCATCCTTTGGGCCAAAGCCTTGCTGGTACTTCAAAATCAGTTGGCGGTATGTCGGTTGATCATTTGAAATATTTTAAAAAAGCCCTTTATGTTCCGACTAATACGGTGATTTCTGCTTGCGGCTCATTGAAGCATGAAGAGTTGGTTGCATTGGTTCGTGCGAAATTGGGTAAGTTGACAGGCCCTGCGGCTCCATCCTATATCCCTGCGCGTCGTACCCAAGAAAAAGCCAGCATTCATTTGCATCATAAACAAACCGAGCAAATGCATTTGGCTATTGGGTATTTAGCTTATGAGACCAACCATCAAGATTATTATGTCTTGGCTTTGTTGAGCATTATCCTGGGCGGTAATATGTCCAGCCGTTTGTTTAATGAACTTCGCGAAAAGCGCGGGCTGGCCTATTCGATTTCCAGCGGAATCAAGAGTTTAAATGACACCGGCGTTTTTATGGTCCGCGCCGGAGTAGATAATACCAAGATCGTTGATGCCTTGGATTTGGTCCTTAAAGTTTTGGCTAAAATTACAGCTAATGCCGTCAAAGAGGACGAATTTAAGCGCGCCCAGGAATATTATATGGGGCAATTTTTATTGGGCTTAGAAGACACCATGGACCAAATGCTTTGGATGGGCGGGGGAGTTATTAGTAATGATGAAGTCAAAAGCATCGCAGATGTCATCAAAAAAATCAAGGCCGTGACTAGAGGAGACATTAAGCGCGTGGCCCAAGAAATCCTAAATCCCCAACGGCTAAACGTCGCCCTCATCGGCCCCCTGAGCGAAGACCAGCAGAAACAGCTTCGGGCCTTGGTGCTATAAAATTTGCTTTTTGTTACTTTATATGTTACATTTTTTAAGTAAACGTTTTCCAAATTATAATCCATTCACGCAATTAATTATTTTAATCAATATTTAAAAAATCACAAAAACAAAAGAGAACACCATGTTTTTGCGCCGCCTACTTTGTCTTTGGGTCACTATTAGTTTTGTCTCTTCTCTATTAATTCCACCCCAAAAACTTTACGCCCAGTCAGTCCTGGACCTGCCTGCTCCTGGCACCATGGTGTCATTAAGCCCCAGTTTTGAGCCGGCCTTGATCAGAGGCTTGACTGTCCATCAGGACAATCCGTTTTTATTTGATTTTATTGTGGATCCGGGTCAGGATTTACGAGGTGTCATTGCGAGGAGTGAAGCGACGAAGCAATCTCTCAAAGCCCAAGCCGACCGCATGATTAAATATTTCTTCGCCGCCTTGACCATCCCAGATAAAGATATTTGGGTCAACCTAAGTCCTTATGAAAAAGACCGGATGATCCCTGTGTCCTTGGGCCAAACAGCCATGGGCCGCGATTTATTGGCACAGGATTATATGCTTAAGCAGTTGACCGCTTCACTAATATACCCGCAGAATGCCTTAGGCAAGACGTTTTGGAAGAAGGTTTACAGTAAAGCCAAAGAAATGTACGGCACAACCCAAATCCCAGTCAATACCTTTAATAAGGTATGGATAGTTCCCCAAAGAGCCGGTGTCTACGAACACGGCCAAACAGCTTTTATCGTAAGCGGTCATCTGAAAGTCATGCTGGAAGAAGATTATCTATCATTAACAAAACATAATGCCATTTCCAATCCTTCCGGTGTCATTGCGAGAAGCGCAGCTCAGCGCAGCCCGCAGGGCGACGAAGCAATCTCTGAAAGAACAACAAATAATACGCACTCTCTCGGCTCCCAAATCATCCGTCAAATCATCCTCCCCGAAATCGAAAAAGAAATCAATGAAGGTAAAAATTTCGCCACCCTGCGCCAGATTTTCTATGCCCAGGTATTGGCCGTATGGTTTAAACGCAATTTAAAACAGGCCTTGCTCAATCAAGTATACGCCAATAAAAGCACTGTCAAAGGCATAGACCAGAACGATTCAGCGACCAATGAAGCGATTTACCATCAATACCTGAAAGCTTACAAAAAAGGTGTATTTAATTTTATTCAGGAAGAACCTGCTGATCTGTCATTGCGAGGAGGCGTAGCCGACGAAGCAATCTCAAAAGGAACGACCATTCCCCGTAAATATTTCTCCGGTGGGTTTGCTGATCTGGCGCAATTGGTCATTAACCCCGCACAGCTTACAAAGGTGGACATAGACTCAGCTCAAAGAGCTGTTGATTTCGCTGTTTTGGCTGTCAGGCCGTCGTTTGCTAAAAGATTACTAAATAAGGGACTAGCGGCTGTTGCGGCTACGGGGTTGGTGTTATCTACACCCTCAGCGGTACATGCAAAAGTACAACAGCAGGCAGGATTGGCTCTGGCAGGCATTGCCGTTAGTGGGCCCGCAGCTTTTTCTGCTCAAGGAGAATATTCGTTTAATGCTCCACTAATTTATTTTGATAGTCAATCAAAAGTCAGAGATATGATCAGACTATTGGCGGAAAATAAGATAATTACCATAAAACAAAGAAAAAGTATTGAAACTTCTATTAATAGATTTCCAGGGGGATGGATTATCATTGGAGATGCTGAAGCTGTTGAACCCATGACGGGTTATATTAATGGGAAGGACTTTCCGGATGGAGGACATCAAGTTACGTTAAGCGGGCTGACTACCTATATTCAAGACAGAATGAATGGACTTGCGCGAAAATTGAATATTCCTCCCCAAACTTTAATCATATTGCAAAATAGTATTCGAAAACATGTTAATGATGTATATACCGCGATTGAATTTACATTAACTAAAGATGGATCAATTGTAAATTTAAAATCATCCGGTTTCACATTGTCCAATGGTTATGTATATACGGAACATAATACCAGTACATATTTTTCACCGTATACATTAGAGGGATACAGGTATATTAGAACCAATCATAATTGGTATGAACAAAAAGGAGGGAAAGAGGCATTCGATCAGAATAGTCCGACTCTAGTATTTACCAATCGAGTTCCCTCTAAATTTGTTAAACAAGCAAAAAAACTACTTCCCAACGCGGCGATGAAGGCAACACGCCGGGAAGCCATGGCCTTATTTGTCGCAGGCGGCGTTACTTCCTTAATTAGCAGGGCTATTGGTAAAAAACTGGTTAATTTTGTTCAAGACATATCCGAACCAGGTTTTAAACCTGAAAATCAAATGGCTGATGATTGGATGAAATCCAAAATTCATCCAAGAACCCATCTAATCAGTTCTTTTGAGGGGCTTCCAGATAAAGATCCTTCTGATGGAGTGACTTGGATGTACAACCAGTCCCAGGCCATAGATGCGTTTTTGGCGGTCGGCGATATCGAGCATGCAGAAGAATTGGCTCAAGCTATTTTACATTTAAAAATGAATAATAAGGCATGGTATGCTGCTTATACTACCCAAACCGGTGAGGTTGCGACAAAACTTGATGAACAACAGCTCAGCTGGGTTGGATTTAATATGGCCATTGGCCATGCTTTTTTGAATTTATTAGAAAAGACCAAAAAATCCCAACTTGCTGAACAATTATTAAATGCATCATTGGGTTTATCAGAATGGTTAAACGACTATTATCACGATCGAGGACTATACGGATATGTGTCCGGCGGAGAAAAAAAGGATGTTGTTTGGACAGAATATAATGAACGGGCTTTTGGATTTTTGTATCAATTATACCGCCAGCTTGGTGATGTAAAACACCCCTATAGGGACAAAATAATAAATGCCACAATATCATTTGATCGCGAGGAGTTAAGAATACGCGCAGATAAGATCATTAATTGGATCCAAACCAAAATGAGGGTGGGCGACCATTATGAATATGGTTACAAAGATATTAATGGGGAAGAATTTATTCCGGTGGATTTTGAGAATTATCCACCGGGAGATTCTAAATTTTACAGCCGTGATATGTGGGCTTATCCGCAATATCTTGCGCCCATCATGGCTTCCATTGCTGGCCTAGATCCTCGTCAATTTAGCGGTGGCTTGGATTGGGTTTTAAAACATCAGAGCCAAGTCAATATTAATGTCAATGGCCGCATTGTATCTGTTTCAGGTATCCCACGCTGGATTGGAACTTCATCCTTATGGGGTAAAGGAATGTCTGAATTGGCTGTTGCCTTGCTTTTAGCCGGTAAAGTTGAAGAAGCTGGTAAACTCTTGGAAACCTTACGCTTAATACAAACACCCGGAGGCGGTATGCCGGAAGCCGTGGGAAATCCGCGTTATAAAGGGGTATGGCCTATTGATTTTAATTATCCAGCGATAGAAGCAACATCGCCTTTTATCATTCTTGTGGGGAAGTATGGCCCCAATTTTATTGCAAACAATTTAGCCCAAGGGAATAATACTCGGGTCAATGCGGCAATGACGAGTACAAACAGGCGAGAATTTCTTAGATTAACTGGTACTGCATTGGCGAGCACGGCACTATTTTCCAATCCTCTTCTTGCTGATACTGAACAAGAGCAATATCAGAAAGCAATTTTGTTAATAAATGAATTAGCTACAAAAAGTTCGGATACTAGTAAATTAGTAAAAATGGGTAAGTCCGCAATCCCCGCATTATTGAATGAATTAAATAATCCAGATAGAACGAATATTCGTGGATATATCCTTGAGGCGTTGAATAAGATAGGGGATCCGGATGTAATTCCAGCGATAATAGAAACTATGGCACATGTTGATTATCCTTATATGAAAGGAGAAGTCCTATCAGGTTTCCCTGTAGAAGCTGTACGCCCACCATTGATTAATAGGTTAAAATTGTCTCAAAATTACGGTGAAATTGAAAATCTTACTGCGGAGTTGGGTCGCATAGCATTAACTAAAAAAGATATTAAATCAGCGCAGGCTTTGTTTGAAGCATGGCAAGGAGGGAGGAAGGAAGAATTGTTCAATGCCCCCGCAAGGGCTTTGGCACCGGCCTGCATTAGATACTCTAATGACCCTTTATTTGGTGGATTATTTGTTTCATTACTACGCGATGGAAAAACTTCTGATAATGAAATATTAAGGGCAGTAGCAAGAACCCAGCCCCTAGACCCCAAAGTTCTTCAAACGGTTGTCATGGAGGCAAAGAGCTTTGAACTTGAAAGGTTCTCTGGTCTTTCAAATGAGCGTGATCTGACCCGAATCGTTTCTGGAATGTCAAATCAGATTGCGAAGCAGTATGTCATGTTGGCGTATTTGTTGGATTCTCAAAATCAAGATTATGGTTTTAGAGGAGGGTTTTTGTCTGATGTTGCAGAAGATACTTTGGTAAAAAATAATGCAGCGCAAGAATGGGTTCAAAAATCTTTTAATGATTCCAGAATTAATGGTTTAATTTCGGCAATGGATTCTTGGAGTCAAGACGATGTCAGACATTATTTACCGGTACTTGTTAATACATATACCGGATCCAGAACTGATGGTTCCGGTGGATCATGGGCAGCTTCAAGGTTCTCCGTGCTCATTAATCAATTAAAGACAGCAGAATTAGCCAGACGTTCGGATCGTGTAAAAAGAGCTATAAGAGACGGGCTGGTGCCACTTCACAAGACTTGGTCTGATGGAGAGTACAAGGCTTTGGGGAGTATTCAGATTCCTGAAGTTTATTATGAAGGGAAAATGTTAAATAAAGACTCGGCTATGACGGATCATGCCATGACCCACGGCGGTATTGACTTGAGCCAGCAGGACGCGGCTTTGCACGTCACAAAAGACGCCAACGGCGGGGTGAAGGTTTCAGTGGACCCGGCCTTGATTGCGCGCATCGAGCGCGAAGGCATGCCTGAGGTCGTCCCTATCATCATCAATATGCAGCCCGCGGACATACGGTCTTTGTTTGGAATTAAGGACACGAATTATTGAGAAAAAAATTTTCACTCTTCAGTTTGCTCTCCTTGTTCTGGTTTTAGTAGGATATTGTCCAGAAACATTTGCGGCCATTGTGAAAACCCATAAAACTCCCCACGGCTGGGAGCTTTTGGTCAATGGCAGGCCTTTTCTTATTCACGGAATGTGTTACTTCCCTGATACGATAGGCGAAAGTGCCAATGATAATACCCGCCGCAATTGGGAAATGGTGGATGATGACCATGACGGCCGCAATGATTTTGCCTACCAGACCTGGGTGGATGTTAATCGCAATAACAAGCGTACTGCGGATGAAAAAGAAATCGGTGATTTTGAGCTCATGCGTCAAATGGGGGTCAATGCCATCCGCATTTATCACCATGTCTCGGGTGACCCTGCTTTGCAGGCCCTTAATTTATCAACCAGCAAAACATTGAATTATCCTCCTGAAGCTGAGAAAAAGATATTAAGAGAGCTTTATAGAAAATTTGGCATCATGTCAGCCATGGGGGATTTCCTGGGTGCTTATACAGTTAGCACGGGTACAACCTGGGAAGCGGGTACGGATTATACCGACCCCAAACAGCGGGCCAATATGCTAAAATCCGTTGAGGACATGGTCCGCCAGCATAAGGATGAGCCGTATCTTCTCATGTGGATCCTGGGGAATGAAAATAATTTGTCGTATCCTCATACTAATGCCAGCAGCCAGCCCGAGACGTATGCCCGTTTTGTCAATGAAGCGGCAGGGATGATTAAAAAGATCGACAAGCACCATCATCCTGTTGCGATCTGCAATGGGGGCACTCAATTAATTGAATATTACGCCAAGTATTCCCCGCAGGTTGACATTTTTGGTTTAAACGATTATGCGGATTATGGGTTTGATGAGTTATGGAGGAAAATAGCCAGTGTTTGGGACCGTCCGGTCATGCTTACTGAATTTGGCACTGGATATCCCGTGGTGAAGGACGGAAAATTGAATGAAGATATTCAGGCCCAGGTCCATCGCCGCAGTTGGGAAGATATTTTTGCGCACAGCGCGGGCCATAAGGAACCGGGCAATGCCATTGGGGGCTTTGTTTTTGAGTGGGTGGATGATTGGTGGGAGGACGGGGACCCATGGTACCAGAATGTCAATCCCGATGGGTCCGGATGGAACCACGAGTATAATGGCATCTGTTCCAAGGGCGATGGCTCCGCCGGTTCGCTGATTCGGCAACTGCGAAAAGTGTACTGGATGTATCAGGAGTTATGGAAGAAGGAATAGAGGTATAGTCCTTCTGCAAGTCCTTTTGGTTTCAGTTTGGTTTTATTAAAATTGACAATACGCATCAAATAGTGTATATTCAATACAGGAGGTTATAGGTATTATGGTGCGCATGAATATTACAATACCAGATCGAGTGGCCCAAAAATTAAGCAAGGTAAATAATAAAAGCCGATTTATCGCTGAAGCTGTTGAAGAGAAAATTACTGCACAGGAAAAACATCAGATGATGCTTACATTATCTCAGGAATATGAAGAAATGGCCATTGAAGAGAAAGCATCAATGAAGGATTGGGAAGTCATTGAAACTGAGGGTTGGGAGTGAAAAATATTAACCCTTTGCGCGGAGAAATTTGGGTTGTTCAGTTGGATCCTGCCATAGGATCAGAAATCAATAAAACAAGGCCGGTATTAGTTATATCCAATGATGCACATAACCGTCTAATGAATCATGTGACAGTCCTTCCGATTAGTGATACCGGCAATAAAGTTTATAAGGTAGAGGTATTTCTTCCATTAGGTACAGCAAATTTGGTAAAAAATTCAAAAATTCGTTGTCACCAAATTAGGACCATTGATAAATCCCGCTTTATTAAACCTATGGGGTCTATATCTCAACAGTATTGGAGTTTAATTGAAAAAGCTTTAAGGATTCATTTAGATTTTTGATGATAAGTTTTTTATAGACCCGATTGTCAATGGCCCAGGCCGGTTGCAGGTGTATCCAGTTGCTTAAAAAATTTAATTATGCTATTATTAAATTGAGGTGATTTTCTATGTTGCAAGAAGTTCAAGAACCTATAGTGACTTTAACGGACGCGGCCGCGGCCAAGATCCAGGGGATGATGGCTAAGGAAGGCAAGCAGGGCTATGCCTTGCGTTTTGGTGTAGTCACCGGCGGGTGCGCGGGGCTTTCCTATGAGATGAAATTCCAGAAAACCCCTTACGACAATGATATCGCCTTTCAGCAAAATGGCGTCAATGTCATTGTCAACCAAGAAAGTGTCGAGTTCGTCAAGGGCATTGAAATCGACTATGTAGATACCTTGAAGGAATCCGGTTTCAAATATAAAAACCCCAAGGCCAAATCCAGCTGCGGATGCGGCACTTCTTTTAGCTGATCCCTGCCTGCCGGTAGGTCATAAGGAATTTTTCATGACTCCCCAGACTTTGAATGTTTTAAAATCCGAACGACTTCCTGATCCCAACCGTTTGTCCTATGAACCTTTGTCCGGTTCGAAAAAAATTTATATGCTAGGGCAAACGCATCCAGACATCCGAGTGCCTTTTCGTGAGATTGAACTTTCTGATACCAAAGACCATAATGGCAAGGTGACGCATAATCAACCGGTCAGGCTTTATGATACTTCTGGCCCGTACACAGACCCATCGGTGCATGTTGATATCACCCAGGGTTTACCGCAGCTTCGTTTAAATTGGATATTGGAACGCGGTGATGTGGAATATTTAAGCGGCCCCAGTTCAGATTACCGCAAGCAACGGGACAATGATTTGGACCTAGTACCCATCCGTTTTCCCGGTGTGCGTAAACCTTTGCGTGCTAAAGCCGGCGGGAACGTGACACAGATGCATTATGCCCGTCGGGGAATTATCACGCCGGAAATGGAATTTATCGCCATCCGCGAAAACTGCGAAGCCAAATTTGTGCGCGATGAAGTGGCGCGCGGCCGCGCCATCATCCCCTCAAACATCAATCATCCTGAAATCGAGCCCATGATCATCGGCCGCAATTTTTTGGTCAAGATCAATGCCAATATCGGTAACTCCGCAGTTTCTTCTTCGATTGCCGAAGAAGTAGAAAAAATGGCCTGGTCCATACGCTGGGGCGGGGACACGGTGATGGACCTCTCGACAGGTAAGAACATTCACGAAACCCGCGAATGGATTTTACGCAATTCACCGGTGCCTATCGGCACTGTGCCTATTTATCAGGCTTTAGAAAAGGTCAACGGCAAGGCAGAAGACTTGACCTGGGAGATTTACCGCGACACGCTTATTGAACAAGCCGAGCAAGGGGTGGATTATTTTACGATCCACGCGGGTGTTTTATTAAGGTACATCCCTTTGACCGCCCGTCGCATGACTGGGATTGTTTCCCGCGGGGGATCTATCCTGGCCAAATGGTGTTTATCTCACCATAAAGAAAATTTCCTTTACACGCATTTTGAAGACATTTGTGAAATCATGAAAGCTTATGATGTCAGTTTTTCATTGGGTGACGGCCTTCGCCCGGGAAGTATTGCCGATGCCAACGACACGGCCCAATTCGGTGAACTGGAAACATTAGGTGAGCTGACCAAGATCGCCTGGAAGCATGATGTGCAGGTGATGATCGAGGGGCCGGGGCATGTTCCCATGCATTTGATCAAAGAAAATATGGACAAGCAGTTGAGTATTTGCCATGAAGCGCCGTTTTATACCTTGGGCCCTTTGACTACCGACGTGGCCCCGGGCTATGACCATATCACTTCAGCTATCGGTGCCGCCATGATCGGCTGGTTTGGCACCGCGATGCTATGTTATGTGACGCCTAAGGAACATTTGGGATTGCCGAATAAAAAAGATGTCAAAGACGGGATCATTGCCTATAAGATCGCGGCCCATGCCGCGGATTTAGCCAAAGGTCATCCCGGTGCCCAAGCTTGGGATGATGCCTTATCCAAGGCCCGTTTTGAATTCCGCTGGAAAGACCAATTTCACTTGGGGCTTGATCCTGAAACCGCCGAAAGTTTTCACGATGAGACCCTGCCTGCCGAAGGGGCGAAGCTGGCCCATTTTTGTTCGATGTGCGGCCCGAATTTCTGCTCCATGAAAATCACCCAGGACGTGCGCGAATTCGCGGAAAAAGGCATGCAAGAAAAATCACAGGAATTCAAGGAAAAGGGCGGAGAGATTTACAGTTAGTATAAAAAAGGGGACACTTTAAAGTGTCCCCTTTTTTATACTAAAACAGGGATATTTGCTTCAAAAACTGGCGCGAATTCTTCCACAAGGGCCATCAGCCGTTGGTGGCAATTTTCCAGATCGTTAAGCGTTTTGGTGCGGTATTCCAGAGATTCTTCCACCATTTTGGGGAACAGTTTGCGGTAATATTCAATCCCATCCAAGAGATTATTTTTAAATTCCGTAAAATATTTGATCTTCTGCTCGTTCATGATTCCCAGCGATTTGGTGATGTCCTTTTTAAGATAATCAACGTACATGCCCAATTCCTTGATGAACATATTCGGACGGGGCGTGTCATTAAGCAGGCTGATACGTCCATAAATATGGTCAGCCATTTCTTTTAAAGTAGTAACCTTGGAAAAATAAGCAAGATTAGGCCCCGGGCAAACTGCGGTAAATCCGGGGACTTTTGTCTCGATAGCATTTTTAACCACAGCCGGCTGGCTCAAATCATGGCAGATACAGGCTTTGATAATAATGGCATCAAAGCGCTTTTTGTATTCGCCTTCATCAAGATTCAGGGTGCCCAACTGGTCAATTTTTAGCTTTTGATATTGGCGGCTGGCCGTGCAAATAGGCTGCGGCGTAAATTCGGTATTAGACACCAAGTGACTTTTGGGACAGGCGCTGCCCGGACGGCCGCGCATGACTTTCTGGTCTTTTTCAATATCGCTTAAAGAGTCTCGAATGTTGTTAAAGGGAACTCCTAAAGGGGACACATCGCTTAAATACAGGTCTTTTTCACCGGCCTTGGCTAATTTTTCCAAGGTGATGGGGTCGACGTTGGTGACCTCAGGGCAAAGCAAAAAAGGTGTCGCCCAGCCAGTGCCGTTAAGCTCGTAATGTTCGCGCAAGAAACGGTCTTCGCGATAGGTGCCGATGCCGCCTTGTGCCGTGATTTTAACCTCATGAGGTTTGGCAAAAGTGACTCTGTCCTTGAGTTTCAAGGCTTCATTATAAAATTTATGTAACTCATCGATCAATTGCTGGCGCTTGACACGGAATTCTTCCAGGATAGGGCCCATCAAATATCCATCGGAGGCAAAGGCATGGCCGCCGCAGTTAAGGCCTGACTCCACGCGGTATTCGGAAATCCACAAACCCTTTTTGGCAAAGAATTTTCCCTGCACGATGGAAGAGCGGAAATCAGTGACTTTCAAAATGATCCGTTTTTTGATATTACCCGTAGTATCAGCGTAAAAATCTTTAAATTGTTCGGCATAGGTGTACAAGCGGCGGTTAATGCCGGCGGAAAATACAATGGCTGATTGCAAACTGCTTTGGGCATAGCCGCGCAGGGCAGAAAGAGCGTCGGAAAATTCCGCTGGCAAGAGCGCGCCCTGGGTGTCATAATTATTGCGGTCAAGTTTGGTCATGATATTGACATTGATGTCCCCGGGCTTGATGGACTCGCGTAAATTTTTTTGCAGGTCTGCTTTTAATTTAGGGTCAGTTTGGGAAAGCATGTTTCGCCAGGCGGCCTTGAGCACGGAATCTTCCGGTAGCATTTCAAAATACTTGGTGATTTCAGTGCCTGGTTCAAACGCAGAGGCTTTGAGTTCGGAAAATTGGCGCTGGACTATTGTGTTGACCAAATCCAGATACGCGGTAATTCGCCGCGCGCGGAAATCTTCGTCATATTTGGTGATGGGGGTATAATGCTCATTCTCTTTTTCGCAATAAAGTTTGCGCATCTGCTCAATTAGAGTATCATCCACCAGGGAAATTACCGAGTGAATGCCATAGCGCGCCACCTTAATAGGGGTGTCTATAGAGAAAGCA
>Ga0207035_1055_pt4 | contig 18803 bp, 13 predicted proteins | sample Alteio_BWMinCont_77_FD_153272 | JGI IMG/M metagenome (GOLD analysis project Ga0207035, IMG submission 153272) | Enriched cells from forest soil in Barre Woods Harvard Forest LTER site, Petersham, Massachusetts, United States -... | ecosystem: Environmental > Terrestrial > Soil > Temperate forest >... | reverse complement strand
CTCGCACCGATGTACAGCGATTTGCATATGAAGCAATTGCCAGTGCGCTCGCTGGCGGTGGGAGACACGCTGGAGTTCGAGACCAAGATTACCCAGAAGCAGGCTGAGGTGCCGGGGGAATTCTGGGGTACGGAAAATTTTGGCACTGGCATGGTCTACCTGGATCGACGGATCGAGCTAAGGGTGCCTAAGACGAAGACTGTGACGGTATATAGCCCCAAGTTTCCTCCCGATATTTCTGAGAGTGGGGACGAGCGGATATACCACTGGAAGGGTGCGCAGCTTCTGCGCAGCAACGCAAAAGATGAGGGCAACGAGCAGCCTCGGGAGAAGACACCACCCCTAGCATGGACGACCTTCCCAAGTTGGGAAGCGGTCGGGATTTGGTACCAGGGGCTGATTGCGGGGCGGGACGCGGTAACCCCTGCGCTACAGGCGAAAGCAGACGAGATAACCGCAGGAGCGAAGACGAATGCCGAGAAGGCGCAGTTGCTATATGAGTATGTGTCTCAGCACAACCATTACATCGGGGTCGACTTCGGTGTTGGGCGATACCAGCCGCATATGGCAACGGAGGTGCTTGCGAATCAATATGGCGATTGCAAGGATAAGCACACGCTGCTGGCAGCTCTATTGAGAGCCAAGGGCTTTCAGCCATCGGCGGTGCTCATTGGCCTCGGTATAGAAATGAACGATAAGGTGCCGATGCCGGGGGCATTCAACCATGTGATTACGCTCGTCGATGTGGACGGTAATCCGGCATGGCTGGACGCGACGACCGAGGTGGCGCCGTACCGTGTACTCCTGTCAGTGCTGCGGGACAAGCAGGCACTAGTGGTACCGGCGAAGAGCGGACCAGGGCTGCCGCACTTAGCGAAGACACCTGCAGATTTGCCGTTTCCGGCGGTTGACCGGTACGAGGGAACGTTTGAACTGGCTAAGGACGGGACCACAAAGGGCAACGTCACTGTGACCATGCGCGGGGACAGTGAGGTGCTGATGCGGTATGCGAGCCGACAAGTGGCGCGAGCCCAGTGGGATCAATTAGGCCAGTCATATGTGGACGGTAGCGGATTCAACGGTAAGGCAAACAGCGTGGCGCTGGACGCAGGTGACAACCTCTCTGTGCCGTGGGGTATGCGCTACGGATACACACAGGACGCGTGGTCGCAATGGAAGAGCTATCAGATCGGTTCGCTGCTGCCTAATGTGAATCTGCCATCGATCGACGAGAAGAAGCCGCCCAAGGAGGAGATCGACTTTGGCGGACGACATACTCAGGTGGCCAAAAGCACCGTACGATTGCCCGCGGGGTACAGCGCGGAATTGCCGGACGCGATCCATTTGAAGACGACGTTTGCGACCTTCGACCAGACGTACCGGATCGAGAACGGCAGCTTAGTGTCGGAATTCACGCTGGAGATATTGAAAGGTAAGGTCGACGCCGCAGAGTGGAAGAGCGTGAAGAAGCTAGCAGATGACGTAGGGACACAGCCTTGGATTCAGGTGACGAGCAAGGAGCGAGTGACGGGAGATTCGGGGCCTCCGATTGTGGGCGAAAATAACCCCGCGGCCGCTGTGCTCGTACACCAGACTCACGACGCAATTGTGGCCAAGGATTTCGACCTGGCCCAGAAGAAATCCGACCAGGTGATCGCCATCAACGATAAACAAGCCTACGCATGGAGTCAGCGTGGATGGTTGGCCTGGCAGCACCACAACCTCAGCGAGGCGGCAGAAGACTATGAGCGTGAGTTGCGACAGCATCCGGAGGAAAGCGACCAGTACCCCGACCTTATCCGATTGGAGCGATCGCTAGGACGCCCTTCGGAAGAACGAAAATACCTGCTGGCGTATGCGAAAGCGGCACCGGACAATGCGCAGGCCGTTTTGTTCGCTGGAAACCAACTGCTGGCGGCAAACTATGCAGACGACGCAGTAGAGGTGTACAGAGCGGGCGTTAAGGCGCTTCCTGACAATAAGACGATTGAGGTTGAACTGGGAAGCGCCCTGCTACGTGTGGGGAAGGAGGATGAGGCTCTTCCCATCGTCGAGAATGCTTTGGACGGAACCTCGGATGCAAATGTGTTGAACAGTGGTGCCTACGCCTTGGTTAGCCACGGGCCTGGAGAATCGCTGCCGCTGGCGGAGCGGAGTGCGCTCAAAGCGGTGGAACTTCTTGAAACTGAATCGGCTGAAACGACCCTTGAAAGTGTGAACGCTGGCGCATTTCGGCGGACGAATCTGTTGCTGGCGACGTGGGACACGCTGGGATGGGTTTACTTCGCGGAAGGAAAGTACGCACTGGCAGAAGAGTATGTTCGTGCGGCGTGGCGTAACGCGGCGCATGTCGAGGAAGGGCTGCACATGGGAGAGATTCTGGAGAAGAAGGGTGATGACATAGGCGCTATGCGGGCATACGAACTGGCTCTAAGCCGAACGGGAGCCAACATTGCGACGCCTGTTGTGACAGAGCTACATTCGCGTGCGGATGCTCTAAAGAAGAAGGGCGTGGCGGTGCAGGATGCGCACCCGGATCGCTCACTGCAAGATCAGCGGACGTACCACGTACCGCGCCCGACAGGTGCCAAGGGCTCGGGTGTGTTTGTGGTCCAGGTGTCGGCGGCGAAGACAGAAAAGATGGCAATGTTGAGTGGGGACGAGATAATGCGCGGGTTGGCCGACAGATTGATGCAACTCGATCTGGGGCTGGCTGTGCCGAAGGAGTCCCATGCGCTATTGCTACGGACGGGGGTGCTGTTCTGTTCGACGGAGCCGACATGCGAGTTCGTGCTGACGCCGCCGGAATCAGCGAATGTTAAGTAGGCGAGAAGAAGCCTCTCTAAGAGAGGCGATCGCCTCAGGCTCTCAGGCGAAGTTATGTTGGGCACTTGAAGCGGACCCGCTAATAGATGTATTGATCTTTATCCGTTACGCAACATAACTTCGAGCACCACATAAGAAATTAAGCTGGATGGCTATCGGCTCGAGGCTGTCAGAACTATCAAAGAAGTTACGCTTTATTCACGGCGCCGGAATGTACTCAACGATCGATTTGGCTACATCGCAACTGCATTGGATTATTTGCCTTCAGGAACCGTTATAGACGGCGAGGTAGTGGGGCTCGGGCCCAATGGACATGCAGATTTCTATCTTCTGCAAAAATTCCGTTCGGCCCAAGCAAGCATCGTCTATTACGCATTTGACATTCTGGTCCATGAGCATCGTGACCTGACTCGCCTTCCGCTCTCTGAGCGACGTAAGATACTTTCCACAGTCATAAAAACGAATAAACATGTCGCGCTCTCGGTCGTGTCGAATCGTCCGGGGCCACAAATGCTCGAATTTGCAAAGACGCATGGACTGGAGGGTGTGGTTGCCAAGCGTGCCGACAGCGTCTATCAGGCGGGACAAAGAACCGGTCTCTGGAGCAAGTACCGCATCAATATGGGACAGGAATTTGTCATTGGCGGATATATTCCCAGCCATCTCGGCCTCGATTCGATCGTCGTGGGTTTCTATCGTGGAAAAGAAATGATCTATGCGGCTCGCGTGCGTGCTGGATTCGTTCCCAGGACCCGACGCGAAGTATTCGAAGAGATCAGGCACTTGAAAGTCGCGAAATGTCCTTTCGTGAACTTGCCAGAGACAGAGCCGGGCAGATGGGGACAAGGCCTAACAGCAGAAAAGATGAAGGAGTGCATCTGGGTAAAGCCCGAAACAGTAGCGCAGATCGCATTCCTGGAATGGACAGGTGCGGATCATTTGCGCCACGCGAAGTTTGTGGCACTTCGAGATGACAAAGATCCGCAGAAGATTGTTAAGGAAACTTAGAAAATTTCGCGAGACTGAAGCACATCCCGCGCCTTCCGAATGGGCCTCAAAAGTCCCTTGAAATTCACAGCACATATTCGCCTTCTGTTCGCTATACTATCCGCATGGCAACTTCGTTCCATGGCCAGTCAGTGCGACTCCATGACTTTGTGATCACCTGCAAACGCTGCAAGAAGAACATTGCCGCTCCCATTCAAACGATGCCGGATACTTGGATCATCGCGCAGTGCCCTCTCTGTGGAGAGAAAAGACGCTACCTGCCAGCGGAGATATTCAAGGGAAGACTGTCCGGTGACTTTGAGACGTGGGTGCATCAACGAGGTCGCAATGCCCACCCGTGAGATCACTCCGGCGCAAGCCTTTGGTGTCTTGATCCAGCGCATCGATAGACGCAAAGAGATATTGTCTCGGATGGGCAACGAAATTACCTATAACGTTGTCCTCGCCGAGTTGGATGTCGTTCGCTTTCAACTGGTGAAAGCGCAACAATACTTCACAGCGAGACATACGGAAACCAAGGGACGCGAGATGGCACGAAAATGACGCAAGAAAGTATCGACCAGATCGGACAAACGGAGACGCAATTCGAGCAAGGATATGATGATCGCTGGCGCGATGTCCCGTATCGGGATGATGCCAGCGAGTCATGGCAGCGAGGCTGGAAAGAAGCCAACCTTGAGCTGTCGGGCGACGACTCGATAGAGTTTTAATAATGCGGCTGTTATCAGCGATGCAGGAGAGGCCGCAGCATCGATCCTAAAAAGGAAAGCGAGAAACCCGTGGGAATTATCAAAGACATCAGGGGTTCCAATAAGTCAGACGAGCATCGTATCTCTAGTCTGAGAGAGCCGACCCAAGGAGAAGATACGGTGAGGCGGGAACTTCGTGAACAATGGCAGAAGAACAAGCCAGAAAAGGATCACGTTGATGACGCCTGCTATTTCTACGGCGTTCATACCGATGGGCGACTCGACAGCACGGAGAATCCGGAACTGATGAGCATCACCATTGAATACATCGAGTCGATCGAAGATGCCCAAAAAGGCCAGACCAAGAAACTCAGGTTGTGGGTTCATAAAGAAGATGCCGAGAGATATGGTAGGGAGATGATTCAGGCGTCTCTATGCCGCACTCTTCCTCCCGGATGGTAGACCATGTGTGGCCGCTACCAGCGCAGAGCCGATAAACAACGCATCGCGGAAGCTTTCCAGCTTGGCAACGTAGACGGTCTCGCGCTTGAATTCGCTCCAACTTATAATGCCGGCCCGCAATCCATGCAGCCGGTCATCGTCTGGGACAAGCAATTCGGTACGCGTTCGTTACACATGATGTTCTGGCGCTTTCTGCCACCGTATGTGACGGACCCAAAGAAGTTCAAGCTCGATACCATCAACGCAAAAGGTGAAACCCTCCTCGATAGCAACACGTGGCGTTATTCTTTCATGCATCATCGCTGTCTCGTGCCCGTAGATTCCTTCATTGAGTGGAAGCGCATTGATCCAAAAACCAAGCTGCCGTGGATGTTCGCGATGAAAGATGACGAGTTGTTTACTCTGGCCGGCGTCTATCGCCGATGGCGTTCACCAGACCGTAAATCAGAAATGGATACCTTCGCGATTATCACCACGGAACCGAATGAATTGATGGCAGAGAAAACGGGCCATGACCGCATGCCGGTTATCATCAAGCGCTCTGACTATCAGAGATGGCTGGAGCCAGGAAGCGACGAACAGCCTCCCATCGATCTGATTCGACCATTTGATTCAGACAAGATGAAAGCCTGGCGTGTCGACAGACGCATCAACAATGTGAAGATCAATGAACCATCATTGGATCAGCCGATAAATGATGACGCTCCTATTCCTGAGAAATCCAATCCCGTTGAAAAACCAAAACGCAAACCAAAGTCTGATGATAGCGGGCAGCTTGGGATGTTTGGATAATCAAGCGGGACATCAAATGCCGTTAACGCAGCGCCCATAAGAGCGCCAACGGAGTTTCATGATTATTGCCAGTTGGAACGTTAATTCCATTCGTGCTCGTGTCGAGCAGGTCACAGCATGGCTGAAGGCGCACAATCCTGATGTTTTATTGCTGCAGGAACTCAAGGGTACAGAGTTCCCGGCAGATCTGTTTCAAGCGCTCGGGTATGAAAGCGCTGCCGTGACGCAAAGAACCTACAACGGTGTTGCCATTCTGTCGCGTCACCCCCTTCAGATCATTAGCACGACCCTTAGGGGGGATGACGCGGACAGCCATGCTCGTTTTCTCGAAGTGATCGTCAAGAATATTCGCATCGCGAACATCTATCTGCCGAATGGCAATCCGGTGGGAAGTGAAAAGTTCGCTTACAAGCTAGCATGGATGGATCGTCTAGGCAGGCAATTGGCTCTTTGGCTTCAAAGTGACGCGCCTACCGTGGTCGGTGGCGACTTCAATGTCATCCCGGAAGACATTGACTGCCACAAACCCGCTTCGTGGATTCACGATGCGCTATTTCAACCAGAGCCTCGAGAGTGGTATCGGGCTTACCTCAGTCTCGGTTACATGGATGCCTTTCGCACCCTGCATCCTGGGCAGGGTGGCCATTTCACATTCTGGGATTATTTCCGGCAAGCCTTCGAGCATAACCGCGGAATCCGAATCGACCACTTCCTGATGTCGCCACAGCTCTCCTCTCGACTTAAGAGTTGCGAGATCGACAAAGGGCCCCGAGCGCAAATTAAGCCGTCCGATCATACACCGATCGTTCTTCAGTTACGCTAGCGTGCGAGCCGTCTTGAATCTGGGCGTTTGGCCGAACTGTTCCGACGGCGACACTGACCTCTGCCGTGACAGTTACGCTAACTGGTCGTATCTAAATGATTTCATGGGCGTTGATGGCTAACTACAGCACCCTTGAGCATTCAAAAACACTGGGAAAACAGCAGATTCGAAATTCCAGCACCCTCACCAGCACCCTCGTCCCCACACAGTCTGGGGCGTCTGACCTCTGCCTATGCCGGGCAGAGGTCCGTTGAAATTGCTTTCCATAGGCCGTCTCGTCTCTGCCAGGGGGGCCACCCTTGACCTCGACCGGCATGCGCGCCGAGTTGTATGCTCGCGTGGGGGGTCTTCACGAACCGGGCACCGAGAAGCGAGCACCCTTATAATTCAGTTTCATGGCAAATATTAGCGTTCCTCCTGCCTGCCGAGTCGATATTAGCGTAGCGGCTCAGATCACGCGCGGACGAGCGCCTTTGCCACCCTTTCTGAGGTGGGCAGGCAGCAAGCGCCGTCTCCTTCCCGACCTTCTTTCCAAAACTCCGGCAACCTTTTCGCGGTATGTTGAGCCATTTGGAGGGTCACTATGTTTTTTCTTCGAACTCAGACCCGCAGGGGCGATTCTGTCTGATTTCAACCAAGAATTGATCGACACCTACCTGACCGTGCGAGCGCATCCCTATCTCACCTCCCGGCTTCTCCAAGGCTTGGAAGCTGCGGGAGCGGACTATTATGACGTGCGCGAAGAGCCGATTCAGAGCCTCAATGCGATTGAAAGAGCAGCCCGCTTCATATTTTTAAACAGGCATTGTTTTAACGGCGTCTATAGAACCAATGCCAAGGGTGAGTTCAATGTCCCCAAAGGCACACGGGTCGGATCCCTTCCAAGTACCGCACACCTCAACCGATGCTCAATCGCATTACGGAGAGCATCCCTATATGCCTTGGATTTCGAGGATACAGTAGACATGACGAGGAAAGGTGACTTCCTCTATCTCGATCCACCATACGCCAAGGCCAATTCCCGCGTTCGCGGCGAATATGGCAAGGATTCGTTTGGGGTTAAGGATCTTGCTCGACTCAAGACTTCTTTGGAGAGGGCAGACCGAAGAGGCGTGACCTTCCTGCTCTCCTATGCCAAATGTGACGAGATCGAACCCATTAGCGAGGCTTGGAACACAACCGAAATCGTCGTAAGTCGGCAGGTGGCTGGGTTTCAGCGACACAGGCATAAGGTGTCTGAGGTACTCATCTCGAATGCGCGAGTCTCTCGGACGGCTGCCAAACAACTTTGAGAATAGTCGCTCGTTTCAGATCGGCCACTGAATCTCGGGGTTGTCCATGCACACCAGAGCTGACACGCCAGACGCTAACCTCTGGAAACTGTGTGGCAATCAAGAAGGACATTAGACCAAACATCTTGGGGCCAAGAGAGGCGAGTACCACCCGATGGGTACTCCGGAGGCCGTTTACCAAGGAAGCGAAGTTTGAGAGCGTTTCTGCTGGCGAGTCGAGCCGATAGTCAAAACTGCAGTCTTCTGGGGTCCTTGCCAGAATCTCTCGGTTGTTCGCCAGCACGTGCTTGTAGTACCTGTCGTTTTGTCCTGCCGTGGGCTTGAAAAGAATCGTCAGAGATGGGTCGAGCAGTTGTTGCAACCCAAGCGCCTCCTCTTTCTCGTACCCCAATCCGATGATGGCAGCCACCGGGTATTCCGGTGTGGTGAGGGCCGCGAAGCCTTCAACAGGCGCAACAAACTCATTACTTGCGAATCCCGCCCTCGGATGTATGAAGACTGATGGGGTATAGGCGAAGAAGGTAGTAATTTCGGACCCATATTCTGCAGTTCGCAGCTGTCTTACTAAGGCACCGTGCCAAGATCGAGTCATGGTGGAAATGTCAAGCAACAGGGCGGATCCGTTACTCAATGAGGCACGGATTACTCCATCGAGTAGGGACTGCACTTTCTGAGACTGATTGCTGCCTACGGTTTCAAGCGTGAACCCCTTCTGGCGAAAGAAGGACTCGTTGGAAGGACGGGCTAGAATGGTAGAAAATTCCTCGAAGCAGAGAGCGGTTTTGATAGGGGGAAGCATTTCGACTAGCGATGTAATTCCGCGCGACCGCTGTTCGTAGCCACATGCGACAATCATCGCTTGTGCGCATTTTTGAGCTTCTGCGATCGAGCACTCGTCAAACGACTTAATCTTCACCGATCCTCCAGAAAATTAATTGCGCGCTGCCCCGCCGACTGCACCTTAAGAGCGGTACTGAGTCTGATTGCACGATTGGCTCTGAAAGGCAAACCAAAGCGTGGCGAAAGCATATACGACAGTCGGAAGCGAGATCCAACAATGGAAGATGGTAGGTCGTTGTCCTTCGTCTTGACATGCACAAAAGCTCCGATTAGCAGCCCGACGCTTATGTCTTGGACTGCGCTCGGAGCAACATCTCCATCAACAAAGAAACCGCCTACGGGATCTACGCTGAACTCGCTGAAGACCAGCTCGTCATGCAGATAGTTGCCAACGGATTCAACGATGTCCGCTAACGATTTCTTTTGAGGCGAACCCTTTGTTGGATAAGCTCTGATACCAGCAAGCGTTCGCTCGGCTGCGGCATTGAAAACGCGCGATTGGACTTCGGGGGCGATCGGCCAAGGGCTGGACGGCTTACCTTCTTCATCAAAGAGGTCATTGAGGATACCGCGAAGAAGGCGAGGATTGCCCTCGCTCATTGCGTAGATGACATCTTCACCGAAGAAAATTGGGGCATTCTTGCGGGATCTGCGTTGTCGCTGGCCATTGTTTTTACCACGATATGCCTCGCGGAGTATGACGACGGGTTTTGCCTTTCGCAATGATTTATCTCTGACCGCTACATCAAGTGCGGTCGGGTTATCGGGCGAGATGTTGTGGTCTTCAAGGTATCGCCTAAAGGACTCATCATGTCCTGCTAGCCTTTGCATTGCCAGCCATATGGCACTCCCCCTGCCATAGACCTCCGAACCCTCAGACTCTTCCTGTGAGAACAATGAATTACCAAACACTTCCCGCGGCATCAACGCGGGCGATCTGAATTTATCCTGGATATATCGGGTGGCGAACTCCTTACAGAACGGGCGGGCGTCATTGACGTGTCCGTGCCACATCTGTATGGCTTCGAAATCGTGTTGTCTCTCTTGGGTGAAAGTTAAGGCTTCTGGGAGAATCGGACTCCAGGTTATCTTCAGAAGAAAGCGTTGATCGAAACTGCGTAGTGCCCTAAATAGTTCATCTTGTAGCCATTTTGGGGCAATCTCAATCTCATCGAAGCACAACGCCCATCGTGCCGGTGCAGCCGTTCGAACAAACTCGTCAAAAATAGAACACGCCTTCGTTGGTGCCGATAATGAGTGAGCAAAGAGGGACGAGTGATGCGCCGCAAGGACCTTCTCCAGCCCGGCTTGATCACCTCGAACCAAATGACCTTGGAGGACTTCTATCCAATCTCGCAAGCGCACACGAATCTCTGCGAAGAAGGGTAAGGTTGGCCCTAGGGCAAAATGCACAATGAACTTCTTTGCTAGTTCGGTTGGATCGATATCCTTCTCCTCAAGAATCTCTTCAAACGTTTTTGTGCATTCAATCAGCGCCGAAATGGAAACGAGACACCGTTGTACCAACTCCGCAACTTTCGGTGATGCGGGCAGTGCATCTGAAAGGGAGTCGAGTTCAGAACTCCATCTGATGTCTGATGCAATGTAGATAACCTCAAAATCAGGCGGACGATAATCCTGGGCGGTTTTTTCGTTGGTAAGACGCTCTTCGATCCAGGTTTTTTGCGCACGCCGAGTTAGCATCTTTAGGAGCGTCGTCTTGCCGCAGCCACGTGGTCCCATGAGGAGCGAATTCTGAGTTCGTAGAAGCGACTCAAAATGAGTTGTAGCTACGAACGAGCGAGCAACATCTTCAGGTTCGAGCCAGCGCGCATTGAACGCGCTGTAAATGGACGCAACTCTCATACGCTGAACTCCTTATACAACTCGGTCTCGCCTTGGCGTCGAGCATACAAACTGAGTCGACCCGCGCGAAGAAGTTCGTCTAAAGTCTCTCTTTCAGCAGGCGTTAGCAAATCGAGCGAGGGGCAAGCTTCCCTAACCGCCTGAGCTGAGTATCTATCTTGCGGTCCTGACGCGAGCGTTCGAAGGGCCGCTGCTACTGTTTCCAGAGGAACCGAGTTGCCAAAGCCGGTTAAGTAGGGTAGCCCACAAAAATCGCCAGCTCTACTCCAGCCATGACCGTAGTGAAACGCCCAGGTGCTGACAGTTCCCTTCAAGTCGCCAGGAGAATCGGTATCGACGGAAATGAGATGGAATGTATTGGCGAAGCTAGATCCGAACTGGTGAAGGTTCGCAGAGAAACTACCACTAGCCAAAATGGTTATCCCGTTCATTCGAGTCAATCGAGGTTCATGTTTATGTCCGTGGACGACCAACTTACACCCCAAACGTCCGAGAGCAGCCAACAGTAAATCGCCATACTCCAATACATCGTTGTCGCCTGTTGATATTCCGGAGTGGACAATCGGATGGTGATGCATAAGCGCAATGCGAAGCGGAGACGTGAGTGATCCACTCAACCGCTGTTCCATCTCTGCGATGCGTGCTTGACTGAAAGTGCCTCGTTTGGCACTCTCCTCGTCGGTGTGCTCAATCACAGTATTCAGAGCAATGATTTCAGCTAGAGGCGTTTTGATTGTGCAAAAGCCATCCCCGAAGTAACGGGCATTATCGTCTGCATCAATAAAAGGAAAGTTCGTATCCAGGTTTTGTACGTAATAGAAAGGCGGATGCTGCGCGCCTTCTCGTCGTGAGATTATGTCGTGATTTCCAATGACAGGAACAACAGTACTTACGCCCAATAATCCCCCAACATGTTGAGATATTGTCCAACCTTCCTGGAGACCTTCCCTTCTGGCCTTATTCGCAAAATCGCCTGGGTTTAGGAGAAGATCAGCCCTTATCCCTTCCTGGGCGATCAATGTCCTCAGAGAGGCGAAGGGATTTATCTTTTCGAACTTCCTCAGCGCGCCTACCGGCTGAATGGAATCGTTAGGGTCAGTGTCCAAACGACAGTGGAGATCGCTCATTACCGCGATCTTGACGATAGGCATGCGATCTGGTTCCTCGATTCGAACGGGTGCAGAATGACCGGGGTCTTACAACCAATGATATCCTTCGAACGCTCTTGACATGCAGTCGGAATTCATTCCCGTTGCTGCATCAAGTCAAATGACAGTTCTGGCTGCGGCGCTTTAGGCAGCCCAAAGCTCGTGCAAGCGGTGATATCCGAGATGGCATCGGTGCTGCTGCACTAGCATTTCAAGCGTGGGCAAGCATGAATTGCAGATTCATTGTTTCAGGACAGACAAACTGCTTCAAGCAAGAGTTCTTTCAGAATGCCTTATTCATAATGAGAACTGCCAGAACAGAATTCAGGTATATATCACTCTGAAAGCATTAGCTCGGCGCCCACGTGAGCATGAGCGAAGTCAAGCAGGAGGGGGGTCTGGACGTCCTCGTCGATAAGTGTGGGATAGAGTTTAGCGGCAGTCAAGGGAATTTGCAGTTCCATAGCTTCGAGCCACTGTTGCAGTGATTCGTCGGGATTGGCTCCTGCCAGATTCTCCAAGGCATCGACCAACAGCGTGTGGCCTTCTCCTCCAGAGACCCATTCACCCTTTTCCGTTTGTGCCGGCTGAGATGCCGAGAGGATCTCCATTCCCTTGTCATAAGCAAGTTGACCGAAGCCGGGGTCACCTAACGGAGCCGGACGGAACTCCTTGCCCGGGACTGCACCCGAGTGACAGGAGTCCAGGACCATCACCATCTCACCAGCATCGACACCACTCCACCATGCTGTCAGATCGGCGCTAGAGACAGAGTGGCTCAACAGATCATGTGCTTTACCGCAGTTGATGGAAGGATCGGAAGTGGTGGTACAGTGGGTCAGGATATCTTCGGTGATACCCCAGTTGGAGCCTGTATCGTAAGGCATTAGGTAGAACGTACCCTGGGGATCGGCGTAGCCATGACTGGCGATGTACAGAATCACCGCATCGTCTGGCGTTGCGGCCTGCAGCTTGTGCTCGGGATCGACCTCGTTCCTTAGAGCGGGGCTTACTGGTCGCCCTGCCAGAAGATCGAGCACTGTCTTGAGGTCGGCTTTCTTCGCGGTGTTGGGTAGGACCTGATTGCTGGCGTCATAGTCCGAATAGAGTTGCGTCTCGATGACATCCTGATAATCCTTGGACAGTTTGTTCCGGAGGAGCGCCCGGACGATCTCAGAACTCGACACTGCCAAATTCAAACGCAGATTATGCGACTGATTAGCATTTACACCCATCGTGATCAAATATGCCTTTCGTTCCACCGGAGGCCCCGACCGGTTCGGCAATACATATTCATAAGGAAGCGTCGTCTCGCTCTTCACCCGATCCGAATTGAACGCATACGCCGTAAACTCCACCTTCTTGATTCCCATTCGCTGTGGTAGGCGAATATTACGGAACGTTATATTCGCCCTGCCTGACGCGTCCAGCTTTACCGCATGCATTCTTCGCCATGCCTCTTGATCTGTTTCTGTTACGATCGGTCCGGCCTTCTCGATAACATTTGATAGAGGTTCCGGCCACTCACCTAGCACCTGCCCGTCTCGGAAAAGACGCATATCGTAAACGTCCGAATTTCTGCGGCGACTGCTGACACCTGCACCGCTTGGTGGACGGCTCGTTACTGTGACAGCCACGGAGACAAACGATGTCCCCGTTATTTGTGAAATTGCCTTGATCTCAACCGCTGGCAGCTGTCGATCCACAGATTTAAGAGTTTTCCGGATTTGGTTGTGGTCGCAGATTGCGTTGCTACCTACAAGACAACCCTCAGCGAAGACTTCGCTTAAGAGGTTCGGTTTGTAAAACTGCCGAAAATATAACTCGACGGGATAGGTATCGGTCATCGAATCGCCGAATCGCCAAATGAACCTTTTCCATCCTTCAGTATCGCCGTCAAACTCGCCCAGAGAATCTACAAGAGCCCAATCATCGTCTCGGATCCCTGGAACCATGGTTGCAATCAGTTTTCCGTCCTCTAGGTGCCAGACCTTGACGGTTCCATCATTTTGTCCGGATACGATTAACCGCCCTCTTGGGTAAAACGAAAGGGCTGTTATGCTTGCATCGCCTGTACTCCACTTGTTAAGAATTCGCCCTGAAGCCGCGTCGAGTATGTCGATAGCACCGTCTCCCCAACCAACAGCGAGGAAACTACTATCGGAACTGAATGCCAACGATTTTGGCGATGCCCCAGGATGTCCATTTACAAATGGCCGCGCACCTGATCGGTATATGAGTGCAGTACTCACTTCGTCCCACAGTGCCATTCCATCTACCGTGAACAATGCGGCCAAGTGCTTTCCGTCTGGACTAATTGCGATTTGCGAGATTGCCTCACTATTGCGCGATGCTTTAGCCATCGCAATTCTCGCGCGCAGGATATCGTTGTAGCCTTCAGGGTTCTCGTTCAGGCTGTTGGCGACCCTGTCAGTCATTTCCTCATCGCTCATTGTCGGCAATTGAAGCGACCTTAAGTCCCGACCGGACTTCCAGTCAATCAGCCGGATTGTGCGAAATTCCGACGGCTTGATTGATGTACCCGTTTGCAGAGCATGAAATACGCTGGGAGATTCTCCCAGCGCCAACAGATTGTTGACTGGATCGAAGCAGGAAGTGACCGCTCCCGCAGTTGCTACAGACAGGGTTTTCACAACTCTTGAATCTTTTATCATTACCTCCCTAAAGGTAGTACCCTCCTGAGACTCCTTAGGTAGAATTCCGCCAATAGCGGATCCCTCTTGAAAAATGAGAGCTGTTGCTTCGGACGAAAATCCAAGCATCTTGAGTTCGTCATTAGGTTCACTGCAAATATGAGACTGCGCGTTAGGGATATCACACGCGGGAATCTCTGACCGCGCTTCCGGTGCAAATGACAAGTCCTGCACTTCAAAGCCACCAGCGGTAGCCCAGGCGACCTGTTTGCCAGTCCTGTCTAAGGCCAGTTCTCCGGCATACATCGGATCGAGAATGCTCGTGTAGATAGGTGATAATGAACTAGGGTTAACGCCTTGGACCCTTGCTTGCCGTATTTCATGTCCAGTTTTAATGCTCCACGTCTTCCCCACATCTGCCGACACCGTAAAGAGCCAGCGCCCGTCCGCTGAGACCCGTACTACAGGAACATTAAGGTTGGTAGCACTTGTAGCAAGGACTTTTCCATCTCGGACGTCACGAAAAATCAATTTATCCTCCTCGCTCCTTGCCTGGATCAGTACACCTCCCGCTGGAACAAAAAGGACAGTTCCCGTCCGACCAGATGTATTCGCGGATATAGGCAGCATGGATCCAAATCGGCGAATTGGTGGAGGTTTGATCTCTCTTATTGTCTGCAGAGAGGGCAGCTGTAACAAGGTAATAATGTCGTTTAATCCTGATGCCGCAAGAAGCTTTCCTGTCGGATCTGATACGACAGAGGTGTAAAGCGCCTTTCGTTGCATCCCAAGCTCTTTGCCCGTCGTCACATCCCAGACATGTATAGTTTCATCTTCATGATTCGTTACGACATATTTTTGGTCTGGTGTCATGTCGAGCGCGACAATCGCGGTAGGATCAGGATCGGCTAGAGTACTTTTGAATCGGGTCAGACCCAACAGATCGATTGCGTTGTTCCGGTTGCGTAACGATTGTTTCATCTCATCACTGAGCCCTAACGATTGGCTGACGGGGCCTATCGTTCTCGTGCGAAAAGTATCGCTGTCCCAGAGAAGTACGGTACTTGCCTGACATATAGCGAGTAGGGAGCTTCGAGGGCGCGATGCCAAGCAAGTGGCTATCTTAGGTAGAAATACTTTATGAATGAGTTGTCCGTTAGTCAGACTCCATACAAAGACGAACTGTTCGTCCACGGCAATAAGCCGGGTGCCATCAGCATTAAATGCAACTCCTCCTGGATATCCCAAATTTGAGTAAAAGTATGACCAATGTCGTAGCCGCGAACCGCGGGCAACATCCCATACGGAGACTTCCTGATATGACATAGCTGCTATAACCCGACTATCCGGAGAGAACTTAACACTGCGGGCGCTGGAACCCAATGAAATACGACGCAATTCTCGCCCAGTTTTTGCATCCCAAATCCTCATGGATAGGTCGTCTGATCCTGATACGACAAGGCGTCCGTCGGGGCTGACGTCCACTCCCCGAACGAATTGTGAATGACCGCTTTGCAGTACTAATTCCGCACTTGCCGGCGGTTTCACCGAAGTCTGACAAAGTGCAATCAAGCCACCTGCCAGCGGAAGGAGCAGCAAAACAAGCCAAGGGGAACCAAATATCACGAACTTTGGGGCCGGAGCATCGGTTTTCATTTGCAATACCCCTGTCAACCAATCTGGAATGAGATCAATAAGTCTAGATAATTACGATCCGCCGAATAACGTTGTGCTATTTGGATTGCAGATTTGCTTCTAGCAAGCAGAATATTGCAGTCGAAAGAGACACGACGAGGCAGGTATAACCGGCAAGCAATTCAGACCGTGCTTGTTCTATTCCCTCATCCGTCCAAATGCGATCATCTGGAAGATTCTGAATCAGATCTTTTGCCTTCGACTGATAATTCGCGTCTTTGTATCGTCTCGCGTCCTCTGTCAAAGACTTGTCAGAGGCAATCACTCGACGCTCACTAAGTCTCGCTTCAAGCGGATAGGTAAATTTGTCTAACAGGCGGGGGTATATGAAAACTGCCGAAATCGCAATTACAAAAGAAATGATTCCTGCTGTGAGCCATCTCGCCTGAGAAGGCTTTGAGGCAGGATGACGGCGGCTAATCGCCGAGACGATCATCAGCACAATGAGAACTAGAAAAGAAATCGCGCCTACAGCGTATGATTTTGAGCCAATCGGCGGAGCGATAGCCTTCAAAAAGCCTCCAAATGCGGCTGTAAGAAAAGTGATGACTTCGACGAAGGATGTTAAAAGCTGCTTGTAATTCTTCATTGCGGGCATCCCTGTGCTTGTTTCTGGAAGCTCAAATCTACTTTGATCTCCGTCGGGGAGAGGGGCTCAATGCTCAAGAAGTGGCAAGCTGTTACAGGATGGTTCGGATCGCCATCTCGAGAAGCCCAAATCTGGTAATTTTTCATAGCTAGCATTCGCGTGGCGCTCGTACCGAGTTGATCGAACGGATAGCTAAGGATTGGAGGTGTAGCGGGTAATGGCCGAAACAAGCCGTTGTAGGTGTAATAGACCCGCAATATCGTCGAGAGAGAGGCCGAAGCCCCCTCGACGTTGACCGTTACTTTATATGCCGTTTGTGAACGCGGCGCCACATCAGCCAAGTCTTGATTGTATTGGGCAATATCGTCCTGAAGATCGCCGTGTATCGCCTTGACTTGTACTAACTGTGCCGGGGTTAAAGAGCCGTTTTCGTGAAGTGACTCCTGACACATCTCAAGAAGCACTCCTGCCTCCTCATTCATTGCAACGACGGTATCCCTTCGAAGAGGGGGGTCGGTCCTGGAGTTGTATCGTGATCCGATTTGATTAAACCAGTTAAGAAGATCGCGCAGCTGAGCTTGGGAATTTGGGTCTTTCGTTAACTTCGCGATTGAAGCACATGCCACACGGAAGTCTTTTATCCGTTGATTAAGGCTACGACGAAGCTCGGGGTAGAGAGTTAATTCAACAAGATAGCCATTATTAAGCTTTGCACGGAGATTTGGATCTGCGACCACCGAAGGCACGATTATCGTTGTATTAGGTGCGACCTTGTTGAGATCTTGAATAGAGGGATTGAGTTCATACACGGCAGCGAACGACTGCGAATCTGGAGCGATCCCATTGGATTGAAGAATGAGAAACACGTTATTATCTGGAGCTAATGGGACGGATATCTCTTTTAGAGCGACCTGTCCGGTTGGAAAATGAGTGGGCGACAGATCATCAGCCCGAATAAGCGTTAATTGAACAGGAGATCCCGAAAGTTTGGCCTGCACAATGTCCTGATCCTGTGCTGCACAGCCTAAAGATGTTAGGAGCATCAGGAGTCTGAACGCAGCTTTCATGAGCACATTCCTCCAGAGATCACTAATTGGTAATCGAGTGTTGGGGTGTAACTTTCGCGAAGTCGAGCAGGAGGGGGGTCTGGACGTCCTCGTCGATAAGTGTGGGATAGAGTTTAGCGGCAGTCAAGGGAATTTGCAGTTCCATAGCTTCGAGCCACTGTTGCAGTGATTCGTCGGGATTGGCTCCTGCCAGATTCTCCAAGGCATCGACCAACAGCGTGTGGCCTTCTCCTCCAGAGACCCATTCACCCTTTTCCGTTTGTGCCGGCTGAGATGCCGAGAGGATCTCCATTCCCTTGTCATAAGCAAGTTGACCGAAGCCGGGGTCACCTAACGGAGCCGGACGGAACTCCTTGCCCGGGACTGCACCCGAGTGACAGGAGTCCAGGACCATCACCATCTCACCAGCATCGACACCACTCCACCATGCTGTCAGATCGGCGCTAGAGACAGAGTGGCTCAACAGATCATGTGCTTTACCGCAGTTGATGGAAGGATCGGAAGTGGTGGTACAGTGGGTCAGGATATCTTCGGTGATACCCCAGTTGGAGCCTGTATCGTAAGGCATTAGGTAGAACGTACCCTGGGGATCGGCGTAGCCATGACTGGCGATGTACAGAATCACCGCATCGTCTGGCGTTGCGGCCTGCAGCTTGTGCTCGGGATCGACCTCGTTCCTTAGAGCGGGGCTTACTGGTCGCCCTGCCAGAAGATCGAGCACTGTCTTGAGGTCGGCTTTCTTCGCGGTGTTGGGTAGGACCTGATTGCTGGCGTCATAGTCCGAATAGAGTTGCGTCTCGATGACATCCTGATAATCCTTGGACAGTTTGTTCCGGAGGAGCGCCCGGACGATCTCAGAACTCGACACTGCCAAATTCAAACGCAGATTATGCGACTGATTAGCATTTACACCCATCGTGATCAAATATGCCTTTCGTTCCACCGGAGGCCCCGACCGGTTCGGCAATACATATTCATAAGGAAGCGTCGTCTCGCTCTTCACCCGATCCGAATTGAACGCATACGCCGTAAACTCCACCTTCTTGATTCCC
>Ga0207035_1126_pt1 | contig 19081 bp, 18 predicted proteins | sample Alteio_BWMinCont_77_FD_153272 | JGI IMG/M metagenome (GOLD analysis project Ga0207035, IMG submission 153272) | Enriched cells from forest soil in Barre Woods Harvard Forest LTER site, Petersham, Massachusetts, United States -... | ecosystem: Environmental > Terrestrial > Soil > Temperate forest >... | reverse complement strand
GAAGTCCGTAACTAATTGGATCTACTAAAAGACGCGTTTCAATAGCACGACGAATACGGCCCTTGATATTGCCCGGAATCTCCGCCAAATCATGAGGGATATCCTGATGATAAACCGGCTGATATCCCACTATTTCCAAACCTCATTATGAGTAAGGGATTTTTTACTGGAAAAGGTTGTTTCCCGCTTTTGGGCGATCCTTTGCCATTGGCCGTCTTCATAAGTTTCCAGTGCCTCTTTGATCAAGTCTCGGGCCATTGCAGATAAAGACACTCCTTGTGCCTTGGCTAAATGATCAACACCCTTCATCAGAGACGGTTCTAAAACAACATTTAATCTGGGATTTTGGGTAGCCATATCTCATCCTCCTAAGCAAAGTGTATCATAAGTGATGAACTAAGGCAAATGGATTTATTGACAAGGGAAACTACAAATAATAGCCCCAACCGGAGAAACTACCGTATCGTCGCTGATTTAGCGATTCACTACCAAATCCACCACCAAAGATCACAAATTCTTTAAAAACTTTCTAATATCATCGTGATTACCAGACAAAATGAACTCGACTAAATCCCCATTCCAACGCAATAAAATCCTTGTCTTGATTCCTTTACGGATTTCCCAGTATGGGCCTCGTAAACGTTTCAAGCCAATGCCCTGTTCTAATGGCCGGTCTTGTGACAGAATATCGATCAAATAAACAGCAATGTCTTTAATCTCTTGTTTATCGGTGGGATTTAAAGCTTTGGTGGACCGCTCAAAGGAAGATTTAAACTCAAATCTCATAGAGACTTAATAAAATCCTTGGCCTTGTCTGTTGAAGAAAATGTTTTGCCCTTGGCACTAGCCAACTTCTCAATCTTAGCCCATTCTTTGGCCGTATACGGTGATTGTGCGGTAATTTGGCAAGGTACTAAAACAATACCATTCTTAGTCAGACTAAAACCAACGGCACCACCTTCTTTTAAATGAAGTAACTTACGAATGCGGTTAGGAATTGTGACCTGACCCTTGCTGGTAATCTTAGATGTTTCGATAATTGACATATGTATTACCTCCTTACTTTCTTACTTCAAGTATAACACCAGACTATCAAAAATCCACATTTTTATTCATGATTTGAAACCAATAAAATCGAGCCCTTAGAGTGCCCGTTCGCACCGGAGATGGTGTAACCCATCTCTCCGGTACGAACTGTTACCCATGTGTCCGGTATGGACCATATATAACTGGTAGCCCCAACCGGATTTGAACCGGTGTTTTCTGCCTGAGAAGCAGACGTCCTAGACCAGGCTAGACGATGGGGCCAAATTAACTGGGAATGGTAAGAATATCTCAAAGCTCCTTAATCGTCAACAAATATCGTTGACACCTGGCGACTTGAATTTATAATCGAATACGCGGATCAACCTTGAGCCCTGGAGCCACCCCCTGCTGTTAGCAGCAAGCGGCGGGGTCCAGCAGGAGACTTTCTTTGCCTACCACCATCAGCATCGGATTCAGCCAAAACAGCGACATTCAAAAAGCCATCCTGCAGGCCTGCGTCCAGGTCAAGGACCAACTCAATACAGCCACGACAGATTTAATCATCCTCTTTGCCTCACCCCAATATGTTTCCCCCGAAATCCAGGTGGTCATCACCCGTACCCTCAAACCAAAACACCTGGTCGGTTCTTCCACCGGCGGCATCATTCTCTCCAATGGCGTGACCAACCGCGGCATTGCCCTTGTGGGCATCAATTCTGACGAAATGAGCTTTGGGGTTTCCGCGATCAATAATATCGATAATCAAGACATGTACCGCATTGGGTTTGACCTTGCCCGCCGCGCGACCCAGGATTTAAGCGCATCCCGCAGGGACGCATTCATCACTTTTTCGCAGGGCATTGAAAAAAACAATTCCCAATTTATCCGCGGGGTCAGAGAGGCCTTGGGCGGGGCTTTCCCCGTTCTGGGGGCCGTTTCCAGCGATGATTTCAATTATAAAAAACTTTCCCAATTTTTCCAGGACCAAATACTGCAAAACTCCGCCGTCGGTCTGTTGCTGGGCGGAACATTCCATCTGGCCTTAAGCTGCCGGCACGGCTTTAAACCGCTGGGCAAGCCGCGCTTCGTCACTCAAATCGACAATCAGATCATCCGTACCATCGACAATATACCCGCCGTCGAGATTTATAATCACTTTCTGGGTCCGGAAGCGCTCGGGTCAAAAAACGCCGCTTTAACTTCATACGCGTTGATGTACCCCTTGGGGTTCTACCTGGAAGGTCCACGCCAATATTTGTTGCGCAACATTATTGACATCTTAGAGGATGGTAGTATCGTATGTCATGGGGGCGTCCCCCAGGGTGCTGAGGTGCATCTGATGATCAGCAATTTAGAATCATGCCTCAACTCTGCCATCGAAGCGGCGGAATCAGTCAAAACATCCTTAGGTGAAAGGCAAGCCAAGCTGGTATTAATATTTGAATCCTTGGCCCGTCAAAAAATCCTGGGAAGAAGCGCCTTCAATGAAATCCAGGCCATCAAGAATGTATTAGGTTACACAACACCGATTATAGGCATGTGCTCCTGGGGTGAAATAGGCCCTTTCGGCACGCTAAGCGATATAAAAAACACTTATTTGCATAACGAGCACATTCTCATCGTGGCCATTACGTAAAATATCATCTCCGCTAAAGGCCAGAACAGCCGGCGGCCAATTAATGTTATGGACCAAACGGTCTTATGGATACTGGGCATCATCATATTTATTCTCCTCGGTGCCGCGGCCTATCTTTATTATGCGTTAAACACCAAGGAAGAGACCATCCAACAAATGAAAGAAGCGCACCATAAGCTGATGCGCTCCTTTAACGATTTGGATGAGCAGGCCCAACTGATCGTCCGTACGGACCTGGAGCTTAATAAGGCCCGCGAAGAAATGGACAAACGCCTCAACGGTTTAAACGCCCTTCAGCGGACCTCCCGGCAAATGAGCCAGGCGCTTAATGAAAATGAAATTTATCAAAAAATCACTCCCGCGCTTTTTGAAGACCTGGGGTTCGCCCACGTTTTGATTGCCGCCTTGAATGATAATAAAGTTTTGACAATCCATCTTAACTTGGGCTTTAAGGACACCCGCGCCGAGACGATCTTAAAAGAAATTGATGTTGATGATCCCTTAAAGAGGGCCTTGCAAGAAAACCAATCTCTCTCCTCCATCAATTGCACCAGCAAAAACAAAGAGAAATTGGTCAAGGTATTTGATTCGGAGCATTTTGTCATCTCACCCATCCTGATCCAACGGGGAAGCATCGGTTTTGTTTTTGCAGGAAACCGCTATAACGCGCCCGCAGTCACCCAGGGCGACGAAGAATTGATCACCATTCTCGCCCGGCAAATCGGCCAGTCCATTGAAAACGCGCAATTATTTGAAAAAGTGTTCCGTTCCAGCCAGGAATTGGAATTAAAAGTGGCGGACCGCACCAAACAACTGGCCGGTGCCCTGCAAAAAGTCAACGAGATCAGCAAGAAAAAAAACAGAATTCATCTCCGCTGTGTCCCATGAACTGCGGACCCCTTTGACATCCATCAAGGGGTATGCCGCCATCCTGATAGCCGGAAAAATCGGCGAAGTGCCCGACGCTGTCAAAGAACGCCTGGCCAAAATCAATTTCCATTCCGATAATTTGGTCAGCCTGATCAACGATCTTTTGGACATCGCGCGCATTGAATCAGGCCGGCAGGAAATGAAATTCGACGTTTACAAAATCAAAAAAGTCGTTGATAACGTCATCGATTTACTGAGCCCCCAAATGACGGCCAAGGGCGTTAAATTGCAGCTGCGCTTTGCGCCAAACGTAGAAGAAATTTATGTGGATGTCTCCCATGCCGAGCGTGTCCTGATTAACCTGTTAAGCAATGCCGTAAAATTTACGCCCTCACAGGGGACCGTCACGGTGGCGGTGGCGCCGGCACTCGATGATGGCTATGCCACCTTCAGCGTAGCTGACACCGGCATCGGCATCCCCGCCTCGGAAGTGCAAAAACTTTTCAGCGAATTTTACCGGGTTGAAAACGAAATCAACCAAAACGTTAAAGGAACGGGCTTAGGGCTGGTCCTGGCCAAAAACATTGTCCAGGCGCACCGCGGCAAAATATGGGTGCAAAGCCAGGTCGGGGTCGGGACAACCTTTTATTTTACCCTGCCCTCTACCAAACAAGCTTATGAAGGGCGCCTAAACCCCGAATAATACCATGCGCAAAGAACGAATCCTCATCATCGACGATGATCCTGATATCCGGGATGTGCTTAACTTAAGCTTGTCGGAAAATTACACTGTTTTCGCGGCCGTTAACGGCCGTGAGGGCCTGGAGATGGTCAAGGCCAAGAACCCGGATTTGATCATCACCGACTATAATATGCCGGTGATGAACGGCCCGGAATTCTGCCGCCAGCTGCGCCGTGACATATTGCTGCGCCACCTGCCCGTCATCATGCTGACCGGCAAAGGCGAGACCAAGGACATGGTCACCGGCATCGAGTCCGGGGCAGATGATTATTTGGTCAAGCCATTTGAGCCCGAGACCCTGTTGGCGCGCATCCGCATGATTTTAAAGCGCACCATCCGCTCATTGGACGCAAATCCGCTGACTCACCTGCCGGGGAATTCATCCATTATGGAAGAGTTCCAAAGCCACATAGACAGCGGCAAGCCCTTTGCGGTCGGCTACGTGGACCTTGATAAATTCAAAATTTACAACGATAAATACGGTTTCGAACACGGCGATGAGATCATCCGTTGCCTGGCGCGCATCCTCATTGATGCCACCCAGCAATTTTGCGGGCCGGAAGCTTTTGTGGGGCATATCGGAGGGGATGATTTTGTATTTATCTGCGACGATGCCAAAGCCGATGACGTCAGCCAAGGTATCATTGATGCCTTTGACAAGCTCTCCCCCGGCTTTTATAACGAGGAAGACCGGAAAGCGGGTTTTATTACGGGAGTCGACCGGCAGGGCGTTGCCGTCAAAGCAGGTTTAGTCTCCGTTTCCATCGGGATTGTCAGCAATGTCAACCAGAAGATCACCCATGTGGCCCAAATCGGGGAGCTCGGCGCTGATTTAAAAAAATTTGCTAAATCGGCAGGCAAAAGTAATTTTCAGAGGGACCAGAGGAAACGTTAAAAAGGATTGGACCTCGCCGATATTAAACCTCACGAGATTTTCTCACATGTGCCGGGTGTGCCGGGAGTAGTGCTGCTGCATTTCTGTGTTCCGGTACAGGAACCGCAAGGGTTGCCGCAACTGTCAGTTTCGCAATTATTATTACCTCCGCAAAGTGTATTGTTTACACATGCGCCATTTTTCAAAGTCTGACAAGGTAGACAACACAGACCTGGTGAAGTAGAACTACTACTGCTGCATGGCTGCCCATCAGGACAAGTCCCGCAAGGGTTTCCGCAACTGTCAAATCCGCAATTATTGCTCCCGCAAGGCGTCGTACTTACACATGCGCCTTGGCCACCGTTTGCGAGACTGTTCCAAATCTGACAGTCAGAACAAGCCGAGATGCACGTACCAGGCGTTCCAGGAGTATCGCTACTGCATTTCTGTCCGCATGGCTTACCCGGTGGGCAACAACCCCCGCCATTGCTCCCGCAATTGCCCTTGTTACTGTCAGTGCCGCAACCATTAGGATCAGGTAACGGATGTAACGGATCACCATTCGGCAACGTAGGACATGGATTTTTCGGCTTATTACAGGCCGGCTGCCCACTGCCACCACATGGCACACATGCATTCCCTTGCCAAACAGTACAAAAATTAGCGTCACAATCACACTGGCAAGCATTTAGCTTTGTATCACAATACATATTATTAGGACAGCCGCCCCCACCTGGGCCTGGTAATGGTTGGCATGAGGCCGCGCTAGAAGGAGGGCATTGACCAGGAGGTACGGTCACGTTAGGAAGAGCAGTACATTGACCGGAAGAAGTCGCTGTGCAATATACACATGAACTCCCATTCCAATAACTATACTGATCACATGCACATTCACAACTGCTCGGACGATTTGGATCACAAAACCGATTCGCACCGCATGCTGTTGCTGTTACCGGTATACATTCGGTCCCGTTCCAAGTAGTGCATGGGTTTGGACAATTATTGTCGCATGAGTTATTGTTTTGATCAAAAGTGGTACCTAAAATACAGATGCATCCGCTACAATCTGGACTAGGAATAGAGCCCAGCGGACCATTACCTTGGCCGCATATCAAGCCATTGGAGCAACCACACCCTGATGGATTGTCAGCTGTTGGGGTGACTGCTCCACAAGCTTGACCGGTCGGGCATGACCCGCAAGCGGTGACCCCTGCACAAGATGTTGAACCAGTGCCTGTGCAATATTTCCCCCCAAAAGCCGGGGCGGGACATTCGCAGGAAGCGTACATGACCGTCGGGCCAAGGGTCCCGGCAGGAGGACAGGTGACCGGACACCAGCCGCCGTTGATAGGCTGGGGGTTTTTCCCCATGATGACACTGGTAACGGTATTATAATAGCCTTCTGATGCGTCATGCACCTGGGAAACCAAAGACCCCGGCCCAAAACTGGCAATGACTATGACCGCAACCACGGCCAAGAGCAAAAGATACTCTAAAGACGTCTGTCCTCGAGAAGGACTATGGGCAGCGGACATTTTCATAGATAATACAAATATAACATATTATTTCAGGCTTGGCAAAGTAGTGACAAAAAGTAGTATGTCATTCCGGCGAACGCCGGAATCTTTAAAAGATCCCGGCTTTCGCCGGGATGACAAAGCATTAAAAATTAATCTGACAGTGTACTACTTTTGAAAAGTCTTTATAACATTAGATAAATTCTCAGCGCTAAAAAGATAGCTGGCGGTAATTAAGACATGCGCCCCTGCCTGAACAGCCAAAGGGGCGGTTTGGGCATTGATCCCTCCGTCAATGGCAATATCGCCGTGAAAAATTTCCTTAAGCCGCTTGAGTTTAGGCAAAGCTTCGGGCATAAATTGTTGGCCGGCGAAACCAGGATTGACAGACATGATCAAGACCCCATCGCAATCATCTAAAACGTCCTCGCATAACGCAGTGCCGGGATTGAACACCACAAAAGCTTTTTTGTGAAGCTTGCGGATTTTTTTTAAATCCAAACGCAAAGCAGGGATGTCCACTTGTTTTATGATTTTAGGCCATTGATTCCATAAACGGCATGAAGAAGGACGTTTTCCATAGCACTCCGCCTGGACGTGGATAATGTCCGCCCCGGCTTTCGCGTAGCTTTCAATATAATCGCCGGGATGCTCGATCATCAAATGGGCCTCCAGGGGAAGCTTGGTATGTTTACGCACGGCCTCAACGATCACAGGCCCAATGGTCAAGTTAGGCACAAAATGCCCGTCCATGCAATCAATGTGAAAGCGCGCCACCCCGGCCGCTTCACAGCGCTTGATGTCCCGCTCCAAATTGCCGAAATCAGCGGCAAGAATACTGGCTGAAACTTCGATGGATTTTTTCATATTAAAATGCGTGGGGAGGGGGTCGAACCCTCACGCCTTACGGCACACGCCCCTCAAACGTGCGCGTATACCAGTTCCGCCACCCACGCTTAAAATTGAATATTTTATGAATTAAGTAGACACCTAGCGTAACCTTAATTAATTGGAGTTAATGTTACGAATTAAGGTTACGCTAGGTGTCTACTTAATTCGACCCAACGCCGCGGCGATGAAGCCCTTGAACAACGGATGGGCGCTGTCGGGCTTGGACTTGAATTCCGGATGGAACTGGCAGCCCACAAACCACGGATGGTCCTTGATCTCGATGATCTCAACTAAGTCCCGCTCGGGATTGACGCCTGCAATCACCAGCCCTTTTTGCGTCAACTGCTGCCGGTACGCGTTGTTAAATTCATAACGATGGCGGTGCCTCTCGGAAATTTTGTTGTTCTTATACACCTCAAAACTTTTGGTCCCTTTTTCCAAAACGCAGGTATAGGCCCCTAAGCGCATGGAAGCGCCCATATTCTTGACTTTTTTCTGTTCCTCGATCAAACTGATGACCGGATGAGGGGCCTGTGGATCAAACTCCGTTGAGTTGGCGCCTTTTAAGCCCGCCACATTGCGGGCGAATTCAATGGTGGCGATCTGCATGCCCAAACAAACACCAAAAAACGGGACATGGTTTTCCCTGACGTATTTGACAGCCGCGATCTTTCCCTCGATGCCGCGAGAGCCAAAACCCCCGGGGATCAAGACCCCTTGCGCGTCCTTTAAGCATTTTTTAAAACCAGCCGCCTCTACCTCTTCCGAATCAACTTTTAAAATACTCACCCTGGCGTTATTGGCAATGCCGCCATGCACCAAGGCCTCATAAATGGATTTATAAGCATCCTGCAAAGAAATGTATTTGCCCACCACCGCGATTTTAATTTCTTTAGCCGGGGAACGCAGGCGCTTTAAGACCCCCTCTTCCCAATTTTTAATGCCGCGATCCGTCAGCTTGATATTCAGCTTCTTTAAAATCAGATCATCCAGTCCTTCTTTTTTAAGGGCCAGGGGCACTTCGTAAATGTGTTTGACATCCGCGGCCTCAATGACAGCTTCCAGGTCCACATTGCAAAAAAGAGCGATTTTCTCGCGCTGTTCCTGCGAGATGGGCCGTTCCGTGCGGCACATCAAAATTTGAGGGATGATCCCTATTTCCCGCAAGCGCCCGACGCTATGCTGGGTGGGCTTGGTTTTCTGCTCACCGGCGGATTTAATATAAGGCAGGAGGGTCACATGGATATTCAACGCGTAACTCTCGCCTAACTCCCAACGCAGCTGCCTGATGGCCTCCAAAAAAGGCAGGCTTTCGATGTCGCCAACCGTGCCGCCGATTTCAACGATGGTCACGTCCACGTCATTGGACTTTGAGACCTTCTTGATGCGCTCCTTGATCTCATCGGTAATGTGCGGGATGATCTGCACCGTCTTGCCCAGATAATCCCCGCGGCGCTCCTTGGTGATCACGGAATAATACACCTTGCCCGCGGTGATGCTGCTGTCCTTGGAAAGCTGGGCGTTGGTGAAGCGCTCATAATGGCCAAGGTCCAGGTCGGTTTCCGCCCCGTCGTCGGTGACATAGACTTCCCCGTGCTGGTAGGGGTTCATGGTGCCGGGGTCCACGTTTAAATACGGGTCGCACTTGATGATGGCTGTCTTAAGGCCCCTGGCCTCCAGCAATTTACCGATGGAAGCCGCGGCAATCCCCTTGCCTAAACTGGAAACGACACCACCTGTGACAAAAATGTATTTGCTCATTTTTCCAACTTTAATTTGTCCGTGTTTTGAGGGATTGCCGTCGGGTAGTTGCCGGTAAAACAGGCCGAACAAAAAGTGCCTTTGTCCTTCATCACCGACAACATGCCCTCCAGGCTTAGATACCCTAAAGTGTCGACCTTGATAAAATCCGCGATTTCCTGGACTGACTTGTTGTGCGCTATCAATTCCCCCGTCGATGGAAAGTCAATCCCGTAAAAACATGGGTGTTTGATGGGTGGGCAGGAGATCCGCATATGGATTTCTTTGGCACCCGCCTCACGGATTTCCTCAATACGGCTGCGGGACGTTGTCCCCCGTACGATGGAATCCTCGATGACCACCACCTTTTTGCCTTTGATCACGTCCCTGATGGGATTTAGTTTAACACGCACGCGGAATTCACGCAAAAACTGTGTGGGCTGGATAAAGGTGCGGCCGATATAGTGGTTGCGTACAATCCCCAATTCAAAAGGCATGTTTAATTGCTGGGCATAGCCTAAGGCCGCGTAATTGCCGGAATCCGGGATCCCCAGGACAAAATCCGCGCGGGCCGGATGCTCGATGGCCAACTGTGCCCCCAAACGTTTTCTGACCTGATAAATATTGTCGTCAAAAATGTAGCTGTCTGGACGTGCGAAATAAACATTTTCAAAAATACAAAAGGCCCTTGGTTCTTTTTTACTGCCGGGTAAAAAAACCGATTCCAATTGATTGCCTTTGATGATGACAATCTCACCGGGCTGTATTTCGCGCACGAATTCCGCCTTCATCAAATCAAAGGCACAGCTCTCAGAAGCCAAGATATACCCGTCGCCTAATTTGCCCAGACACAAAGGTCGAAACCCCTGGGGGTCGCGCGCCCCGACCAGGTAACCCTCTAGCAAAAGCACCACGGAATAAGCACCCTTAGCCTGGGAAAAAACTTTCGTCAACCATTGGGCCATGCCGCCATTGGGCGTTTTGGCCAATAAATGCACAAAAATTTCGGAATCCATCGACGTCTGGAAGATGGACCCTTCATCTTCCAGCTTGGCATATAACTCATCGGTATTGGTCAAATTTCCGTTGTGCGCGAGTGCAATGGACTTCTTGCGATGGTTGACTAATATGGGCTGGATGTTCTTGACATGCGATCCACCCGTCGTGGAATACCGGGTGTGAGCGATGGCCATATGACCTTTTAACTTGGCGATGTTATTTTCGTCGAAATTATCAACGGCCAGGCCGTCTTTTTTAATGACATGCATTTCAGCCCCGTCGTAGGAAACAATGCCCGCGGCCTCTTCTCCCCGGTGCTGCAAGGCATAAAGTCCCAAAAAGGCCATTTGACTGGCTTGCTTATGATGACTGATCCCCACGATGCCGCACATGATTAAACCGCCTTTAAAATAGGGTACAAATTCTGCAACGATTCCACGGTGAACTCTTCTTTAAGACTGGCTTCAATTCCGTTTGTTGCCGCCCAGGCCCCTTGCAAGGTGGTGATGCAGGGGATATTGTGCAAGATGGCTGCCGCCCGGATCACCCGCATGTCTGATTGGCTTTTCTTGCCTGAAGGCGTATTGATAATTAGATTTATCTCACCTTTTTTGACCAATGTCAACGCGTTATTTTCACCTTCGTGATGTTTGTCCACCAGGACCACATCGATGCCTGCGCTGCGCAGGGCTTTTGCCGTGCCTTTGGTCGCCAGCAGCGTGAATTTTAAGTCCGCCAGTTTCTTGGCGATAAATGCCACGTCGCGCTTGTCGTAGTCATTAACGCTGATAAAGACCTTTCCCTCCCTGGGCAAGGCCTGGTTGGCCGCCATTTGGGACTTGGCAAAGGCCGCGCCAAAGCTCGACGCTATGCCCATGACCTCGCCGGTGGATTTCATTTCCGGGCCTAAAATAATGTCCACCCCGGAAAAACGGCTGAAAGGCAGGACCGACTCTTTGACACAGATATATTTTAACTCATCCGGGTTGACAAGTTCAAAATCACTTAATTTTTTGCCTGCCATGACCTGGGCCGCGATTTTGGCCAAAGGCATGCCGGTGGCTTTGCTGACAAAAGGAGTGGTGCGCGAGGCGCGCGGGTTGACCTCCAGGACATACACCTGCCGGCCTTTGACCGCAAATTGGACGTTCATCAGCCCCTTCACCTTCAACGCGTGGGCCAGACGCACGGTCTGGTTTTTAATGTCTTCTATCACTTCCTCGCTTAATGTATGTGGCGGTAAAACACAGGCGGAGTCACCCGAATGGATGCCCGCGTTTTCAATATGTTCCAGGACCCCGGCCACGTACACGTCCTTCCCGTCGCAGATAGCGTCCACGTCCACTTCCTGGGCATCTTCCAAAAATTTATCAATCAATACCGGGTGCCCGCGCGAAACATGGTGCACCTCATCTAAGAAGGATTTGATTGATTCTTCATCATAAACAATGCGCATCGCGCGCCCCCCCCCAGCACGTAGGAAGGCCTGACCAAAACCGGATAACCGATGCGGCCGGCCGCGACCAAGGTCTCTTCATTGGTTACGGTGGAAGCATTGGCCGGTTGCTTTAGGCCCAATTGGTCTATTAATTTGGAAAAATGCTCCCGGTTTTCAGCCAGGTCAATGGAGTCAACGGAGGTCCCGATGATAGGCACTCCAGCCTGGGAAAGACGGCGCGCTAAATTAAGCGGTGTCTGGCCGCCGAATTGCACAATCACCCCGTCGGGTTTCTCCACTTCGAACACATTCATCACATCTTCAAAGGTCAAGGGTTCAAAATAAAGCCTGTCCGAAGTGTCGTAATCAGTAGAAACCGTCTCGGGATTGGAATTGACCATGATGGTCTCAAAACCCATTTCCTTGAGGGCAAAGGCCGCATGGCAGCAGCAATAATCGAACTCGATCCCCTGGCCGATGCGGTTGGGGCCGCCGCCTAAAATCATGATCTTCTTTTTTTTGGATTTTCGTTTTTCGTTGTTGATGACCGCCTCATCTTCAGTCTCGTACGTCGAGTAATAATAGGGCGTATAGGCCTCGAATTCCGCCGCGCAAGTGTCCACCAATTTAAAAGTCGCCGCGATGCCCATTTCTTTGCGTATGGCACGGATGTCTGTTTCACTCTTATCCAGGATTTCCGCCAATTGAGCATCGGAAAAACCGTATTCCTTGGCCCGGCGCAAGAGCTCGGGGCCCAAGGTCCCGCTTGCGGAGGCCACGGACTTTAAATGGTCTTCCAATTCCAAAATTTGGGCTATCTGGTCGATAAACCAAATGTCGATTTTAGAAATTTTGGAGATCTCCTCGATGCTCATGCCTTTTTGAAGCGCGTATTTCAAATAAAAAATACGCGAGGCATTGGGCTCTTCCAGGCGCAGTCGGATCTTGGCATCATCAATATAACGCCAGTCTTGTTTATTGTCCAAGCCGATATGGTCGATCTCCAAACCCCTTAAGCCCTTTTGCAAGGCTTCCTTGAAATTGCGGCCGATGGCCATGGTCTCGCCCACACTCTTCATCTGTATGCCTAAGATGTCCTTGGCTTCGGGAAATTTTTCAAAGGTAAAGCGCGGGATCTTGACCACCACATAATCGATGCTCGGCTCAAAGCACGCGGGCGTTTCCCTGGTGATATCATTTTGAATTTCATCCAAGCTGTAGCCCACGGCCAATTTGGCGGCGAATTTGGCAATGGGAAACCCCGTGGCTTTGGAGGCCAGCGCCGAGGACCGCGAGACCCGCGGGTTCATTTCTATGACCACCATGCGACCGTTTTGGGGGTCCACGGCGAATTGGATGTTCGACCCTCCGGTTTCCACCCCGATCTCGCGGACCAAGCGGATGGAAGCATCGCGCATGTGTTGGTACTCGCGATCGGACAAGGTCTGCACCGGCGCCACGGTAATGCTGTCCCCCGTATGCACGCCCATGGGGTCAAAATTTTCAATAGAACAGACGATCACGACATTATCGCTATGATCACGCATCACCTCCAATTCATATTCCTTCCAGCCTTCGATCGATTCCTCGATGAGGATTTCATGGATCATGGAGCTTTCGATGCCTAAGGCCGCAATGCGCTCAAACTCTTCGGAGCCACGCGCGATCCCGCCGCCTGTCCCGCCTAAAGTAAATGAGGCGCGCACAATGCAGGGAAAACCGATCTCGGCCACCAACCGCATGGCTTCGTCGAGATTATAAGCAAAGACGCTTTTAGGCACATCCAAACCCGCCCTGATGGCCGCGGCCTTAAATTCACTGCGGTCTTCCGCTTTTTTGATCACTTCATATTTTGCCCCCAGCATTTCGACATTATATTTTTCTAAAATACCCTGCTCATAAAGTTTCATGGTCAGGTTAAGCCCTGTTTGACCGCCTAAAGTTGGCAAAATAGCGTCGGGCCTTTCTTTGCGGATGATGTATTCCAGGAACTCGGGGGTCAACGGCTCAATGTAGGTGGCATCAGCCAGGCCCGGATCGGTCATGATGGTGGCAGGGTTGGAATTGACCAGCACCACCTCGAAACCTTCTTCCTTCAGGGCCTTGCAGGCCTGGGAGCCGGAATAATCAAATTCGCAGGCCTGGCCTATGACAATGGGGCCTGCTCCGATGATCATGATTTTCTTGATATCAAGGCGTTTGGGCATTTTTACTTTTATCAATCATGTCCATAAATGCGTTGAACAAATATTTGGCGTCATGCGGTCCGGGTGAGCTTTCCGGATGATATTGGATGGAAAAGGCAGGCAAATGTTTATGGCGGATGCCCTCGACGCTCTGGTCGTTTAAATTCATATGGATGACCTCGACCTGGCCCAAATCAAGGCTTTTGGCGTCCACGCAAAAGCCGTGGTTCTGGCAGGTGACCGCGATGCGGTTCCCTGGCAAATCTTTGACCGGATGATTGGCCCCGTGATGGCCGAATTTCAATTTGTATGTCTTTCCCCCTAAGGCCAGTCCCAAAATCTGGTTGCCTAAGCAAATGCCGAAAATGGGGACCTTCCCCAAAAATTCTTTGACCGTGTCAATCACGTAGGTCACCACTGCCGGATCGCCGGGCCCGTTGGAAAGAAAGATCCCGTCGGGCTTGATGCTCATGATTTCTTTGGGCGAACTCTTAGCCGGGAACACATGCACCTCACAGCCTAAACTGCTTAAAATACGCAATATATTAAATTTAATACCGCAGTCAATGGCCGCGATCTTGTAACGCCTGGGGCCCCGGAGCTTCCAAACATATTTTTTTAAAGTGCTGACATCTTTGACAAAATCCATTCCTTCCATGGAAGGCATTTTATCTATTTTCTGCTGGAGACTTTTAGGGTCGAAATCTTCCGTGGAGATGATCGCCTTCATGGCACCGCTGGTGCGCAAATGGCGGGTCAAGGCGCGGGTGTCAACGCCTTCCATAGCAATGACTTTATTTTCATTTAAATAATCGACCAGGCTTTTCTGGGCGCGCCAATTGGAAGGACGGCGGCAAAATTCTTTAACGACAAAGCCTTTGACATGGACACGGTCGGATTCGACATCTTCGTCGTTGACACCGTAATTGCCGATCAAAGGATAGGTCATCACCACGATTTGGCCGGTATAGGAGGGATCCGTGAGGACTTCCTGATAGCCGGTCATGGCAGTATTAAAGACAGCTTCGCCGGAAGTTTCCCCGGTCTCTTTTAACGTACGGCCGCGGAAACTCACAGCGTCTTGAAGATATAGTATTGCCTCTTTCATGATTTGCTTTTTGCGAAAATATCGCGGAAAATACGTCGGCGGGAAGGATTTCCTCCTTGCCTGAAACACTATAAAACAACTCTTCTTCATTGTCAAGCAAGCTTCACATCTTCAAATCTTCAGGACGGAACTGATGGCAATAACGAGATCTTCGGGAGGCAGGATGTCCAAAAGGACCAAATCCAGTTAGAGGTCCTTGGCCATGGTAAGGCCTTGAGGACCGTTTTCTTTTCTGCCATCCTATTGCCTTTTCAAATTATTGCATCAAATTGTCATTGTTAAAATAGATTTAATCGAGGCGATCAGCTGTTCCGGGGGCATGGTTTTTTGAATATAATCCCTGGCACCATAAGAAGTATAATCAATTAAATGTTTAGGGGTATCAATGGAAGTGTAAAAAATAATGGGGATGTCCTGGGTGATCGCGTTTTTCTTAAACTTCTTACACAGTTCTATCCCTGAAATTTCCGGAAGCAAAATATCTAAAAGGATCAAATCCGGTTTTTGTTCCAGGGCAATGCTTAGGCCTAGGCGGCCATTCTCAGCCAAAAGAACACCGAAATCATGTTTTGTCAAAAGCCGGTTAATCAATACCCTGTCCACAGGATTATCATCAATAAACAATATTATTTTTTTGTCCATAATCACTTACCCGCGGTATCTAATTTTAGTATACAACGATTCCGGCTACGGGCAACCATTGTTTCTAAATTCCGAAATTCCGGAAATTCCGTGCCACCTACCGTAACCTTATTTCATGCGGGTGATCTCGAGCGGCGCCTCATTATTTTATCTCAAATATGCGCGACAACTTCGATTTCAACCAATGAATCCTTGGGGAGGCGGGCGACTTGGATGGTGCTACGGGCCGGCGCTGTCTCGGCCTTAAAATATTTGGCATAGACCTCGTTCATCCCTGCGAAATCTTGCAGGTCTTTTAGGAAAACCGTGGCTTTAAGCACATTCTCCAAAGATGATCCGCCGTGGGTCAAGACCGTGATAATATTTTGGATCACTTGTTCGGTCTGCTCCTTAATGCCGCCGGCAACCATGTTGCCCTGCTTGTCCAGCGGGATTTGTCCGGCGGTGTAGATTAAATTTCCAATGGACACCGCTTGATTATAAGGCCCGATCGGTAATGCGGTTTTATCTGTTTTGATAATTTTTTTGCTCATTAAAATCCCTCTCCCTTACCCTCCCCGCCAGGGGGAGGGAATATCTGTTTTTTGATTAATACCTGGGCCACGGTATGGCCGCTGGCCCAGGCCCATTGAAAATTAAATCCGCCGATGCGGCCGTCCACATCCAGGATTTCACCAGCAAAGAATAAGCCTGGCACCAATTTTGATTCCAACGTTTTAGGATTAATTTGAGTCAAATCAATACCGCCGGCAGTCACTTCCGCTTTACTATACCCGAGCACTCCCGTAACATCAAGCGGGTAGTGCACGCATCCATCAATCAGGTGTTGACGAGAAACCTTGTCTAATTGATTCATGGACAGGGTTGATTCAATGCCTGCTTTTTTAAGAATGACATCCGCCAAACGTTGAGGCATTAATTCGGTCAAGACCCCTCGGATTGTCTTGCGAGGGGTCTTCTGCTGGACGTCTCTTAGATGTTCCGCCCAAGTATCTTCATGAAAATCCGGAATGAAATTGACTATGATTTGTTTTTTACCTTGTGCCTTAAGAAAGTGCCGGCTGATGTCCAGGGCTGAGGGGCCTGAAAAACCAAAATGTGTGAAAAGAAAACTGTCGCGGTTAGAAAATTGTTTTTTGCCCTCGGCCAAAAGAGTCAGTTGGACTTCAAGGGTGATTCCTGACAAAGATTTAAAATCATTGTCTTGGGTGATCAGAGGTGTAAGTGCTGGTAAAGTTTCTATCATCGAATGCCCAAAGGATTGCGCTAATCTGTAACCTATCCCGTCACTGCCGGTAGCGGGATAGGACAATCCTCCGGTGGTAAGGACTATATTTTTGGCACTATAATGAAATTGGTCTCCTTGGATGGTAAATTCATCCCCTTTAATGCTTGCAGCTTTCACTTTATGCTCGCATAAAAGCGTGATGTTTTTTTCTGAATTGATCTTGCGCATAAGCGCCTCGAGAACGGTTTTACCAGAATGGGTGGAAGGAAAATACTTGCCCGTGGACTCCAGGACCAGCTCAACGCCTAAATCTTTAAAAAACCGGACTGTACCCGCATTGCTAAAAGAACGCAAAATATTGCGTACATCAATGATCCGCTCGCTGTTAAAATCTTTTTGGGTGACAACTTTGTTAGTGACATTACAGCGGGTCCCGCCAGACATGAGAATTTTAGCACCGACTTTCTTCTGTCCCTCAAGCAAAAGTACCCGTAAACCGCCCTGGGCCGCTTGAATAGCTGTCATCAACCCCGCAGCCCCGGCGCCGACTATAATCACATCATATATCATTTATAAAATACCCTTTTTGCTGGTTTCCCGGAATTCACCCGGTTTAAGTTCACCTAATTTTAATTTTCCAAAAGCAATGCGTTTAAGGGCTGTCACTTCTGAGCCCAGGGCCTCGAACATGCGGCGGATTTCTCGATTTTTTCCTTCAGTGAGTTGTACGATCAAATGGGATTCTTTGTTACTGGCTTTACGCAAGGTGACCGCGGATGCTTTTAAAAACTGTCCCTTGTCTCGGATGCCTTGCGATAAAATTTTTATATCATCATCGGTGATCCGACCTTTCACGCTGACCGTGTAAACGCGCGGTATTCCATTGCCCGGATCAGTCAAAAAATTCGACAACTGGGTATCGGTGGTCATCAATAGCAGGCCTGTGGTCGCCATGTCCAAGCGTCCGACCGGATGAAGATGTTGTAATTTAGTCGGTAATAAATCGTAGACGGTTTCACGTCCTTTTTCATCTGACTTAGTGGTGACGATTCCGCGTGGTTTATGCAGCATGATCGTACACTCAACGCTGCGCTCCACAGGTTTACCGTCGATAGTAATGCGGGCCGCCTCAGGGACCAATAAAAACGCCGGGTCCTTGATGACACGCCCATTGACCGCCAGGCGGCCCGCTTCAATCAACCGTTTGGTCTGCGATCGTGACATTTTGCCCAATTTCGACAAGGCCCGTTCTAAAGGAACTTGACCCATACCCCTACCAGATAACTTTCCTTAAAACTGTTGCTGCCGACAAAATCCTCGTCCTGCCCCACCCGTTGGACATGCGCCACCTGACGGTTGTTGAGGCCGCGGGCCAAGAGGCGTTCCAAATCAGCATAGCTGATTTCGCTGTAATTAGTGGTCACCAGCAATCTGCCCCCTGGATTTAAAACCGCGGCTGCCAACGTCATTAATTTTGGCAAATCACGATTGACTTGGAATACTTTCCCCTCATGACGGGCAAAAGAGGGAGGATCAAGGATGATCACATCAAACCCGTATCCTTTTTTAAAAGCCCGACGCAAAAATGAAACGGAATCGGCCTTAATAAATTCTCTCTCGGAAAAGGGCAAGGCATTGAGCTGATAATTATTTTTCCCGCGCCCCAGGGTTTTTCGGCTGATGTCCACATTAATGACTTCACGGGCACCATTGACACGGGCGTACACCCCGAAAGAACAAGTATACGAAAAACAATTAAGGACTTTTTTATCCTTACAGCTTGTGCCCACCATCCAACGGTTTTGCCGCATATCTAAAAACAAGCCGCAGTTAAGTCCGTCATCCAAATTGACTTCAAATTTATGCCCGTGCTCTTCAACGATCGTTTGAGGTACGCCTTTGACCAATACTTCTTCCTTGATCTCAATTCTACGACGGGATTTGACAATGAGATAATCTACAGGCATGATGGAAGTCAATGCACGGCAAATGTCATCCATCTGTAGGCGCCAATGGTCTTTTAAAACCTGTACATGGATGTGCCGGTGGTAACGATCAACCAAAAGCCCCTCTAAATGATCTCCCTCACCATTGACCAAGCGCATGGCATTGGTGATCAAAGACAATCGCTTTCGCCGTTGGATGGCTTTATGAAGAGAGCTTGTCAAGTCTTTCATGGATGGG
>Ga0207035_1112_pt1 | contig 19119 bp, 18 predicted proteins | sample Alteio_BWMinCont_77_FD_153272 | JGI IMG/M metagenome (GOLD analysis project Ga0207035, IMG submission 153272) | Enriched cells from forest soil in Barre Woods Harvard Forest LTER site, Petersham, Massachusetts, United States -... | ecosystem: Environmental > Terrestrial > Soil > Temperate forest >... | reverse complement strand
AAGTAAATCGTGGAACGTTGTGTGTTTCTTCTCAGGTAGGTTGTGTACTGAACTGTAGTTTTTGTGCCACGGCGCAGCAAGGGTTTAATCGCAATCTGAGTGTGGCGGAAATTATCGGCCAAGTATGGATCGCTGTGCGACATCTAGGAGGGTCTGCACATCACCGTTGTACAGTAAGCAATATTGTGATGATGGGTATGGGAGAGCCTTTGTTAAATTTTGAAAATGTCGTTAATGCTATGGATATCATGATGGACGATTTTGCTTATGGACTTTCTAAACGCCGTGTGACCTTAAGTACTGCTGGCATCGTGCCCGCATTGCAAAAATTGTCCCAGGTGAGCGAGGTTGCACTCGCCGTTTCTTTACATGCCCCGAATGATGAGTTAAGGGATCGCTTGGTGCCCATCAATAAAAAGTATCCATTACGCGAGTTACTGGCGGTTTGCCGAAATTATTTCAAAAATGATCGTCGTCGCCGCATCACGATGGAATACGTCATGTTGGACGGGATTAATGATCGCCCAGAACATGCAAAACAGTTAATTGAGATTTTGAAAAAAATCCCTGTTAAAGTAAATTTGATTCCATTTAATCCTTTTCCTGAAACAATGTATCGTCGCTCATCTCAGACTACCATCGAGCAGTTTAGAGATTGTTTGCTCAAAGCGGGGCTGAATACTATTACGAGAAAGACACGTGGAATAGATATTGATGCGGCATGCGGTCAACTCGTAGGACGGGTGCAGGACAAAAGCTATCGTAGTCGGCAGCGGCAAGTAATTTCTACTGATAGTGGAATTAACGGTAGTTAAGTAACAAAAACGCGTAAAGGTAATACATCGATGCTGAAGAAAGTCGCTACAGTTCTATTTTTGCTAAATCTTACGGCCTGCAGCATATTTTTTCGCTCTAAAAGCCCCGAGGCGGGTCCACAGGCAGCGAGTACTAACGTACAACTTGGTTTAGCTTACCTACAAAGTGGGGATGTGCAACGTGCCAAGCAAAGATTGTTACTTGCAAAGCAACAGGCGCCGCAATCAACGGAAAGCCAGGGAGCGATGGGCTATTTTTTAGAATCAACTGGTAATTTTCCCGAAGCAGAGGCCTACTATCGCAGAGCCGTGGTGCTGAATCCAAAATCAGGTGCTGCTCAGAATAATTATGGTACCTTTCTGTGTAGAAGAGGACGTTATGTGGAGGCAGATCAACATTTTCTATTAGCGCTGCAGGATTCGGATTACCTCAATACCGCACAAGTTTACGAGAACGCAGGTCTGTGCGCGATGCAAGCTGCTGCAACCAGCAAAGCGACAGGTTATTTTATACAGGCAATTACTCAGGATCCTAGGCGGGCCATCTCGTGGTTAGAATTGAGCCGGATAAACTACGAACAAAAAAACTATTTACAAGCACAGCAGTATTTTGATCACTATATACAATTGAACAAGGATCCAATGCCTAATGCTTTGTGGTTGGGAGCTGTTTTGTCGCGTGCATTGGGTAATGAGGATGCAGCGGGGCGCTATACGTTGATGTTACAAACGAGATTTCCTGATTCCGATGCTTATCAAGCCTTGATGAAAACACCCATACGAAAGAGCAAACAGCAACAACTGTATTACTGATGATGGTGGATAAAATTCAAGCAATTCGCGGCATGAATGATATTTTGCCAGACCAGCTTACTGTTTGGCAGAAATTGGAAGCTGTTTTGCGCGCGATCACGCAGCGGTATGGTTATCAAGAAATTCGATTACCTATTTTAGAAAAAACTGAATTGTTTAGACGTTGTATCGGCTGTGTCACGGATATTGTTGAAAAGGAAATGTATACGTTTCTTGATCGTAATGGTGATAGTTTATCGTTGCGTCCCGAAGCGACGGCAGCTTGCGTTCGTTCAGGTATAGAACATGGATTGTTATATAATCAAATCCAGCGCTGGTGGTACAGTGGACCTATGTTTCGGTACGAACGACCACAAAAAGGTCGTTATCGCCAATTTCATCAATTTGGTGTTGAGGTGTTTGGTTTAGCGCAACCAGACATCGACGCAGAGCTTATTTTGATGACAGCGCGTTTATGGTCTGAATTAGGATTACGGCATCGTCTAACATTGGAAATTAATTCTCTAGGCTCTATGGCCACACGCGAAGCTTATAAAAAAGAGCTGATTACTTATTTTAGTCAGCATCAAGCTCAGCTTGATGCTGACTCTCAACGTCGCTTACAAACGAATGCTTTGCGGATCTTGGATAGCAAAAATCCCGCGTTGCAGGATCTAATCCGTGGAGCTCCTTGCATATTGGATTTTCTTGACGAAGACTCCAAGCAACATTTTGTTACATTACAGGCTTTGTTACAGGATGCGAATATTTGTTTCAATGTCAACCCACGCTTGGTGCGTGGTCTGGATTACTATAATAGGACGATCTTTGAATGGATCATGCTTGAGACACAGGGTGCGCAAAATGCAGTTTGTTCCGGTGGGCGTTACGATAATTTAGTGGAGCAGCTCGGGGGGCATTCTACACCTGCGATAGGGTTTGCTATTGGCCTAGAACGATTAACGAGTTTATTACCACTCGATTACTCTACGAAAGCTCCCATGCTGGACATTTACTTCATTAGCATAGGCGAACTGGCCAGGCGGCACGCTTTGATAATAGCAGAGCATCTACGCGATCAATTGCCACATCTTAGTGTAGTACTGGATTGCAGCGATGCTGGAGTTAAATCACAGTGTAGGCGTGCAGATAAGCATAATGCACGTTTTGCGTTAATTTTGGGTTTTAACGAAATAAAGTCTGATACCATAGTATTGAAGCATCTACAACGAGAAAAACCACAGGAAATATGTTTACAAGCCGAACTTATTCAGAAAATTACGGAGGCTTTAGCACAGGGATGAAACGGCCGAATCGGAACAACAATTACATAAGGTGTAGCTGTAAATACAATTGCACTATTTATATACCGCTCGTACGTGAAGATGCGAATCTTTTTAACTCACAGCGAGCGGTTGGAGACTAAAATGAAGCTTTTTTTACTGAAATTTTGTCGTCACTTAGGCTATTGGCTGTTAGCGGTCTTAGGTACGGCATGTGCTGGTTTTGGCGAAGATAATACGCCCGTGCCAGCTGCCTTGACGACTTATCCTTTTCAGTTTCGGCCTGTTTTGTTGTGGTCTGTAACAATGGGTGGAGATGCGGATAAAGATTGTCCACGCTTAGGACCCGTGATCAAAGGAGATCGGATCTTTGTAGCGAATAAATCTGGCCATCTGGCGTCAGTAACATTGAAGGAGGGTCATAAACGATGGCAGGTCGATCTTAAACGTAGCTTAAGCAGTGAGCCAGCGGTGGAGGATGGAGTTATCGCGATCGCCAGTATGAAACCGCAGCTGATCGTCCTAAAAGCAGATAATGGGGGAATACTGTGGCAAGCACCGCTACCTAACCAGGTATTGGCACAACCGGCGATCGGCCAGGGTCGCGTGGTGGTAAAGACAGTGGACGGTAAAGTGCTAGCTTTTGCTTTAAAAACAGGAAAGGCTTTATGGAGCTACGATCATGGTGCGCCAACATTAGTGCTGCGTCCTAGTAGTGCGCCAAAAATAGCAGTAGGTAAGAAGGTATTAGTTGGTTTTTCTGATGGAACGTTCAGCGCGCTGAATTTAGATAATGGAAGGCTTTTATGGGAGCGCACGATTGCTTTTCCTGCAGGAGTGGCACAAACGGATCAATTAGTTGATATCGCGGTAAATCCTTTGTTCAGCAGGCAGATGGTCTATGTTTTAACGTATCAGGGAGAGTTGGCTGCCATGCAATTAGAAACAGGTCAAACGCGATGGACGCGACCTTTTTCAAGTTACTCGGGGTGGGTGCTAGGCCAAAATTTATTTATTAGCGACAGTGATGGTGGTTTATGGGCGTTAAATCCATTAACGGGTCAAGTGCTTTGGCACAATCAGATTTTGCAAAATCGGGGCTTGACTGCGCCAGTCATCAGTGGAAACAGTATTGTTGTAGGTGATAAAGAAGGATATTTACACTGGTTTTCGATGATCGATGGTCATCCTCTGGCGCGTGTTTTAGTCCATGATGGTGCAAGTATCACAGCAGCACTGAGTGTCGCGGACCCCATTGTTTGTGTTCTGACGCAGCAAGGAAAATTATTGGCATGGATGCGAGCTACAATGTCTACATGAACTCGCCTTCTTTGCCCCGCATTGTTATTGTTGGTGCTCCTAATGTGGGGAAGTCTAGTTTATTTAATTGTTTGACAAAAACACGTCAAGCTTTGGTAGTGGATCAGCCTGGATTAACGCGAGATCGTTTATACGGATTGGGTATTGTTGGCGTACGTCCTTATATCATCGTCGATACGAGTGGACTCAATACCGGCAGGAAGGTAGGTATCAACGTTTTAATGGAGTTGCAAACACAGCGAGCTATCAGCGATGCTGACTATATTTTGTTATTAGTTGATGGGCGCGTTGGCTTGACTGCACCGGATAAATTGCTGGCTACCAAACTGAGACAGCTAAATAAACCCATCACTTTAGTTATCAATAAAGGGGAAGGCTTGGATTCGGTGGCACTGCAAAATGAATTTGCTTGCTTAGGTTTTCCTGCTGCCTTTGTCATTTCAGCAGCTCACAGACAGGGTATTGAATTAGCAATAAACGAGATACTTGCTTATTTTTCTAGTGTTGAAGCATCCTCTACGCAAAATCAGGATGCACAAGAAAACAGTGAAATCTCACGAATTAAAGTTGCAATCATTGGTAAGCCAAATGTGGGTAAATCGACGCTACTGAACCGTATATTGGGTGAGGAGCGAGTCCTTGTATTTGATCAGCCGGGCACTACGCGTGATAGCACAGCACATCATTTTAACTATCGAGATCGCTTATACACGTTAATAGATACTGCGGGTATTCGTCGCAGGTCAAAAACAGCAGAAGGTGTTGAAAAGCTTTCTGTCATCAAAAGCCTGGAAGCTATTGCAGCGAGTCATGTTGTATTGATGTTGATAGATGCGACGGAGGGAGTTACAGATCAAGATCTACATCTATTGGGAGTTACACGGGAAGCGGGTAAAGCATTGATTGTTGCTGTCAATAAATGGGATGGTTTGTCTGCAGAGCAACGTTTACAAGTGAAGCAGTCATTGGATCGACGCTTAGCATTTGTTAATTTTGCAAAGATAGCATTTATTTCCGCTTTATATGGAACGGGTGTTAGTAATTTGTTTAATGCAATTCAGCAAGCGTATCGTTCAGCAACACGTGTGTTATCTACTTCTCATTTAACGCGTTTGTTGGCACAAGCAGTGAATGCACATCAACCCCCTGTGCGACTGGGGCACATGGCTAAATTACGTTATGCTCATCCCGGTGGCCATAATCCTCCCGTTATTCTCATTCACGGACAGTACACGCGTTATTTACCAGAATCCTATCGTCGCTATCTTGAGAATTTTTATCGAAAAAATTTGTGTTTAGTGGGAAGTTCCATCAGAATCAAATTTAAAGATAAATAAACTACAGTGATCGATACGAGCTAGTGTTTTTCAATAATAGCTAAAAATTTTCTCTGCATTTATTGAAAAATAGCAAGTATTTCCGCCGCTTTTCCGCGTTGTGATCCCTTGCTACTGATGTTGCGTTGTACCGATAATGGAAGCAGAGTGGCGCCATGGTAAATTTTTCGTGTAAATTCGGTATCGTGGTTAGAGATGATGACGGTAATTCCTTTGGCAACTAAATTTTTTGCGGTACTTGCTAAAATTAGCTGTTGTGCATGACTGAACCCACAGGCTGTATAATGAGTAAAATTGGCGGTCTTGGATAGACCAACATAGGGTGGATCGCAATAAATTACGTCTCCCCGCTTAGCTAATGCGAGTGTATTGATAAAATCGGCATGAATAATTTTTGCATTTTTAGCTTGTTGAAAGAAAAATTTCATTTCTTTTTCTGGAAAATAGGGCGCTTTATAGGCACTGAATGGTGTATTGAATTTTCCTTGACGATTAAATCGAGTCAGTCCATTAAAACAGTGCTTATTTAGATAAAGCATGAGAGCCGCTCGTCTGCGTTGTTCTGTACTCATGTTAAATACGTGTCTTAAACGGTAAAATTCTTTAGGATTATTAAAGCAGGGATGAAAAAATAGGCGGCAATAATTGATGAAAGCTTGGCCTTCTCGTTGTAGATACCTATACAGTTGAATAAGATCGCGATTGCTATCAGCTAATAGGTAAGTAGGATAACCAGTATTAAGAAAGATCGTCGCAGAGCCCGTGAAAGGCTCTATCAGGCGATTCGCCTTCGGTAAGCAGGCTTTTATTTGCTCAATAATGCGGTATTTATTACCCGCCCATTTTAAAAAGGATCGTATGGGCATCTCTATAGTCGATAGGGTAAAAGTGGGAATGATTAGCGTTGGCTAGATAAATGTCAAAGCGATGTTGCTTCCCATGAATACTATATTGTGGCAGTAGATTACTTAAATAGCCTGTTAAACGGGGCCTTTTCACAACAACACGCTGTTGTACACAGGCCATTGCCAGTGGCAGCAGGCTTTCTGCGTCGGTATCGTCACCGACAATTTGTCGAAGAAAACGCATTTCCTTTTTTGGAAAAGCTGATTTATTGGAATGTGGATACATAGGATCCAGGTAGATAACATGCGGAAATATTTTAGTTTGTAGGATGTAGTTTAGATAAGTTATTGCGTCGACATGAATGAGTTGTATATCGACATGAGCATATTTTTTACAGCCCATGATACGTCGTAATCCGTCTTGCAGTAAAGCTGAGATAACCGTTGATCGCTCTAATAAGGTCACTGAATATGCCAACTGAGCTAAAATAAACCCATCGTTACCTAATCCGGCTGTCAGATCAATAATAGACGTTTTGGGATGAATTTTAGGTCCTACGGCTTTGGCGAGTAACTGTTTTTGTGCATGGATATGCTGCAAGCGATAACCAATTTTGCCAGTTAAGAAGTTAATTTGTAAACTTCCCAAACCTTTTGGCTTGGTATGTTGCAGTAGAAGCCCGTTGTCGGTTAGGACTAGGATAAAATCAAAGTTTTTTTTCTGAGCAGGATTGATATAAGGCAGAGCAAGCTGTTTTGCCAAATTTTCCCCTGCCTTTTGTAAATGAAGTTCAATGTTGGTAACAGCAATGCTTGGCGGCGGTGTCATGTGTGCAAAAAAACATCGATACGGGCGGGTGGTAAATTTTTCCACACCCGTTGATGACGTATCCGTTGTAAATGTTGCGTAGGTGCCAAGGTCTTGCCCCATAAATTGTACGTATACTGCATATAGAGGCAGCCTTTTTGCAAAACCTGATTAATTTCTATACCGATCGTTTTGACGATGTTCGGTGGTAATGAGCGTAAAGGTAAACCAGAAACGATGGCATGAATAGGGACGTGAGTATATTTATCGAGTAATTGTCGTAGTTGACAGGCATCACCCTGGATAACGGTTAAATCAGGAAAACGTCGTATCAGATGTTTGGCCAATTTAACTGACCGCTCAATCACGATCAACCGATGTTGAGGGCTTTTTCGATCTAATAAAGCCGCAGTAACAGCGCCTGTTCCTGCTCCCAATTCAATAATGAGACCCGGACTATCAGGGGGAGGGATTTGTTCAGCTACATAGATCGCTAGGCGTTTGGAGCTAGGGAACAGGGCCCCTACATGGCAAGGATGTATGATCGCTTCTCGGAGAAACAGGGCAAAACCCATCATCATTTTTTTCCTTTTACATTCAGCTATCTAACTTTAGGGGCATTAGTCTAAAGGAAAAATCGTGGGGTAGATAGCCGGTGAGCAGAGATTAATCACTGGCTTTTTGGAAACATTCATTTATAAAATGATACACTTTAGGTACGTTCTGAGGCGCCTTGAAGTATGACGTCCAGAAAGTATGACGTCCAGTGTTTTGAGTAGAATAATATGCGTTATCGGTAAAATTGGCTATGTTATTATGCTTAGATGTAGGTAATACTCACCTGTTAGGTGGAGTATTTTCCAAAGATAGTCTCATTCTGCGGTTTCGTTATGCCACACCATTGCTGGGGACGGCAGACCAATTTGGTATTTTCCTGGTTACCCTACTGAAATTTCATGATCTAAATGCCATGGAAATTGAGGCAATTGCCTTATCGTCTGTCGTGCCAAACCACGATTATACCTTAAGGCACTGTTTTTCGCGGTATTTTAAGGCCGCGACATATTTTGTACTACAGCCTAGTTTCAAAACGGGTTTGAATATCAGATGTAGCAATCCACATGAAGTTGGTACGGATCGGATTGCCAATGCGATGGGTGCGGTAACCACTTATCCGGGAGTGTCACTAATCGTGATTGATCTGGGTACAGCGACGACGCTTTGCGCGATTACTAAAGACGCTGATTATTTAGGAGGAGCTATTTTACCGGGCTTGCGACTTTGTATGGAAACTTTAAAAAGCAATACGGCCAAGTTAATGGCTGTTGACATCGAAGTCCCTAGCACTTATGTCGGAAAAACTACGAGAGAAAGTATACAAAGTGGCCTTTATTACGGGAATTTAGGTGCGTTAAGGGAACTTATTTGTGGTTTTAAAAAGGAAATTTTTGCCGAAGAGTCCGTGAAAGTGATTGGTACAGGTGGGTTTGCACATCTCTATGATAGACACGGCTTATTCGATGTCATTATGCCAGATTTGGTCTTGCTGGGATTGAAAAAGGCGTTCGATTATAGGACTTGAATGACTGCGCGGAAGCTTTGCTTTTGCCAGTCATGTGATTAGACATACCGCTCGCTGTTAGTTAAAAAGATTCGCATCTTCAAGTACGAGCGGTATATATAGCAGAAGGTTGTGGATTCCAGCCAAAAAGGTTGTAGATGTAGAAACGGGCAATGCCTATGAACTCATGTGCAGCAAAATCATTTATTGTGAGATAGTAGGCAATTGGAAATTTAGAGAAATGAATGGTGATAAAATCAGATGGCACGGGGATGGGATGGATGTCAAAATAGGAAAAATATAATAAAGCGCGAGGTAAGTTCAGTGCTGAGGCCACTAATAATATCTGATCAGTGGGGTATTTTTTTAGCAAATCCCTGGTAAATTCAGCATTTTGAAAGGTATTTTTGCTACGTGGTTCTAATAAAATATCAGTGGGGTGGACACCCAAAGACACTAATGTATCTCCGTAAGTTGCTGCTTCACTTTTTCCGTTGTCGAAAGGATCATCACCACTGATGAGTATGCGGCACTCGGGCGTAATGGCTTTACAGCGATAATATAGCGCAGCGGCGGTCGTAATGCGTGAAAAGGAGAATAAACTGGGTTTTACCGTGTGTGTATGGGGTATTTTGCTAGTACCTGCTTCTAAGAGTACAATGGTGTTGTTTTTTTGCCAGTGAATGATAGGTTCTTCATATTTTTGCAAGCAGTATAATAGGTAAGCAGGAATAAAACCGTTGCCAAGGCAAATTAAACTCATCAATGCAAGCAAAATTAGTAAAAGATTGAGTTTTTTATATCCAAGTAAGATGGCAGGAACAGTGAATAAAAGAAGAAGCGCAATAAACAGTGCAGACATTAATGTTTTAGTTTCCCCTCCCCTCTCTTCTCTCTCTTCTGGAGCGTTCATTAATTAATAATATAGCTATGAATATAGCATGTCACATAAACGCTTGATTTAATTGATGGGCCGTGATGGGATCGAACCATCGACCAATTGATTAAGAGTCAACTGCTCTACCAGCTGAGCTAACGGCCCTCTGTTCATGAGCGCAGATTGTACTGACTCTGGGGAAAGTTGGCAATTATAAGTCTTTTGTTGATAATCCTGATCTTCAATAGAGAGGCGTTTCAATGCAAAAATTACCACGTAAATTTTATAATAGAGAAACCAAGATCGTAGCTCAAGAAATTCTTGGAAATTATTTGGTGCATCGCTTACAGGGTGTTGAGCGAATAGGTAAAATTGTTGAAGCGGAAGCCTATGTGGGTCAACACGATCTTGCATCACACGCTTCTAAAGGATGTACCAAACGTACAGCAACGATGTTTGGGCCACCAGGGTATGCTTATGTATATTTAATTTATGGTATACATCATTGTTTTAATGTCGTGACAGAACCAGCGGGCATTGGAGCTGCTGTTCTCATTCGAGCTATTGAGCCTATTGCAAATATCACAGAACGTACTCAAGGGCCCGGATTATTATGTAAATCTATGATGATTAATAAGGCGCATAATGGTTGCGATCTTCTGAGTGAAAATCTTTTTATTACTATTGCTCCTCACTATGAAAAACCTATGCATATTGTTGAAGCACCGCGTATTGGCGTTCATTATGCCAAAGAATGGACACACAAATTATTAAGATTTTATGTTCAAGGAAATGCCTTTGTTTCTAAATGAGGTATCGCATTTCAATTCCTTTTTTTGACTTACTGGTGAATAAATGCGTTGCTACTTTTTTACTAAACGGCTAATACTGTTTTTTAACAAATTGCGTAGGCTACTACTAGCTTGTTCAGCAAAAGCCAAGTGTTTTGCATGATCAATGTGCTCCTCAGTGAGTCCCGCTGCAAAATTCGTGACGACAGAAATAACTGCTACTTTTAAGCCACAATGTCTTGCAACGATGACCTCAGGGATGGTGGACATACCGATGACATCGGCACCTAAATGACGAAATGCACGGATTTCGGCAGGTGTTTCAAAGTGAGGACCCAGAACGCCAAAATAAATACCTTCATGTAGACAAAGATCAACATCTTTTGCAGTTTGCTGCAAAATATTGCGAAGCCCTGGATCATAGGCATCATCCATGGAAATAAAACGAGGACCAAATGTATCATCGTTAGGCCCAACCAAGGGACTTGTTATGGAAAAATTGATATGATCAGAAATGAGTACCAACTGACCAGGTTGAAAATCTTTTCGCAATGATCCTGCTGCATTCGTCATCAACACACTTTTACAGCCTAAGGATTGCAAAGTTCTAATAAAATGCTTAAATCCTTCCCCTCGTATCCCTTCATAAGCATGAATACGTCCCTGGCAGCAAACTACAGGAATTTCACGGAGATAACCGAGAACGAGCCGTCCAGGGTGACCAACGACCCTGCTCACTGAAAAACCCGGAAGCGCGTCATAAGGGATAGTGATAGGATCTTGGAGTTCATTGGCAAAGTCAGCCAAACCAGAGCCCAACACAATAGCTATCTTGGGTTTAAAATTAGGACGCTTGCCTAAAATATACTTACTCAGTTCGCCTGGTTGCATAGTCAATGGCTAATTTACTTGGCGGGGTGGAACGAATCCAGCAGGCACTGTGGATTCGCCCCCTCCAAATAAGAATTTTTTCATTTCTTGTTCTAAAAACTCCTGCGCTTTAGGATCAGCAGTACTGAGTCGTTGCTCGTTGATCAACATCGTTTGACGGTCTACCCATTGCTGCCAGGCTGCTGCGCTGATTGATTCATAAATTTTTTGGCCCAATTCGCCAAAATAGGGTACATGATTAAGACCTTGCGCTTTGGTTTGTAATTTAACGCAATAAACAACTCGGCTCACGAAAACAGGGCCTCAATTGACTGGTTTACGATTTTTTTTACAGGGGCGGCCAGGCCTTTTTTTTCTGACCATTTTTCATTATACCAAACAGTACGATCAGATTCCATTAATGGCGGATACCATGCTGTAACAAGCATGCGCACTGGCTGTATTGCGAGGTGAAAGTGGCTGAAGGTATGTTGTAAGATCGCTTGCTTGCTAGGCTCACCCGTTTCACAGTAATAATATTTCTTCGAAAATATTTTAGCATCCTCATGGATAGGACATTCTGGTAAACTCCATAACCCTCCCCAAATTCCGCAAGGTGGCCGTTTTTCTAGAAGGATTTCTCGTTTTGCATTGATCAGGATCAACATCTGCAGCGAACGACGAGGTAATGCTTGCGTGGGTTTTTGCGACGGAAAATCTACAAAATTATTTCTGTGATAGGCTAAGCAGTGACTTTGTAAAGGACATTGCTCACATTTAGGGCGACTGCGTGTGCATACCAAAGCTCCCAGATCCATGATGGCTTGAGTATAGTTGGCTATTTGCGTGGACGGAGTATAACGCTCAGCTAACTTCCATAATTTCTTATGAATGCTAGCAGTACCTGGCCAGCCGACGATAGCATGAAAACGGGTTAATACACGCCTTACATTTCCATCTAGAATAGGCGCCGCTTGTGCAAACCCCAGTGATAGAATGGCACCGGCAGTAGATCGGCCTATACCCGGTAATTTTTGCAATTGATGCAATTGTTGTGGCAATTTTCCCCCATATTCTTTTTCAATGATTTGGGCACAACGATGTAAATTACGTCCACGCGCGTAATAACCTAATCCTGCCCAGTACCGTAGTACTTCATCGAGATCGGCATTTGCCAAAGAGGAAAGCTGAGGAAATCGTTTAATAAAACGCGTAAAATAAGGAATGACAGTGGTAACTTGCGTTTGCTGTAGCATAATTTCTGATAGCCAGACGTGGTATGGAGATTTCTCTTGTTGCCACGGCAGGTCTTTGCGGCCGTGTACCTCAAACCAATCAAGCATGCGTTGTTGAAATTGTTTTGGTGAAAGTACTGGTGTCATAACGAGCAGCTCGCTAATAGATCACAGTAAGTAAGGTTCGTGCGTCATTGGAATATTTTTTTTAAATCTAGCTTTTTTAATTGTTCCTGTAACCCACCTTTAAGCTTTTCTTTGAGGATATTAATACTTAATTGATTTACAACGGGAGCGATAGTGAGGTGACTAAACTGTCCTGTGATGCGAATCGGTATAGCAACACCATCGGGACTACCATCTGCCAAAACAGCTTGAGTCTGTAATTCATAGTGCATCTGTTGTGCTGGTAGATCGATAGAACCTGTACCATGAATGTTTAATCTTCCACTACTGATAAAGAGATCGTTATTGTTCAATATACCGTTGTTAATTGTGAAGCTGGCAGAAAATTTATTGAACGGTGTATCGGAACCACTTGCGATCGGCATTACACCATGTTTGAGTAGTGCTTTACCTAAGGCTACCCAATAAGAAAGGTTAATACCTTTGATAGCGCCATTATCTAGATTAAATTGCCCCTGTCCTTGTAAATTTTTGAGCAAGGATGCGTCATCACTACCTTGCGTAGTAAATTTGAAATTGACGTTGGCTAGACCGGCTAATTGTACTTGACTTACATTGACGAATTGCTGAAATAGCGATTGTACGTTGACCTGAGTTAGTTGATTATGCGCAACGAGTTGCGGTATTTCTGTCTTGAGATCCAGGGAAGCGTCTCCTTGATAACTGCCTTGATAAATTTTTGCAGTGATGGGGTTGAGCGATAGCACGTTGTTTTTGAATTGAAAAGGGATCTGTGCTTGTTGAATGAGGAGTTTGTCTGACTTCCATTGTTCTGTTTTCAAGATGCCAGATATAGATGGATTGCTAAACAAGGTTTGTCCATCGATATAACCGGTAAATTTATTTTGGTCGATCGCTATGGTGAATGTATTGGCTGTAAAGGTTTGGGCAGCTAAATCAAGGACGGCATTTGTTTGCAAAGAAATAGGTAACTGACCTTTGGGATACTTAGGATCCTGTAACATGAGCTCAAGGTTTACTTTGTCGAACGCAATCCTTTCGCCGTTCGTACCTAAGGTGATATTGCTAGCTAATTTTATCGCTGCTTGGAGTTTTGGTGCATCGGACTTGATATTAAATCGAGCAAAAAAAGGCGAACTTTTATTGACAGTTAGATTAGCGCTGTTGAGCTGCAGCTGTGTTATTTCAAAATGTTTATTTTTTTGTTGGTCCTCGAAAAAAATATGACCATTTTGAATATCTACCCCCGCCACTACAAAGCTTAATGGCTTTACATTGCTGGGTGGCATCTTGCTCGGTGTTGTGGCAACAGGTGTCGGTGAAAATTCCCAATTATTTTTGCCCTGTGCATTTCTGCTGAGATATAAGGTAAGGCCTTTAACGTGCAATCTGCCAATCTCTAATCGTTTATGCAATAAAGGGAGTAAACGGATCTGGATATCTAATTTTTGTATTTCTGCAAAAGACTTTTTACCGCCAAAGCTCGAGGTGTTACTGAGTCCTGCGTTGTTTAATTGCAATCCAAACCAAGGAAAAATCGACCATTCAATAGCACCTGCCAATTGTAACTGCCGGCCTGTGTATTTGTTGATAGTTTGACTGATTTGCGGCTTCAGGTCATTAGGATTAACAAAGACGACTAAGCCAACAATAGAAAGTAGGAGTAATAGGACGAATGCACCAACAAATGTTGCTAAAACACGTAGGATTTTAAGCATGAATGGATCCTTAATTTTCAAGAAGCGCCCTGACAGGACACCTCTATAAATGGCTATTTTACTTCAATACATCGTTGTGATGTAGTCTGCACGGCTCATTTACTCCATGTAAACTCCGCTGCTCGCCGCCATCACGCCTTGTTTTGAAGCAAAATTTCTAATTTTTAGAGGTGCCCTTAACGTCGATATTTTTTAATTGCACAACCGTATAGGCTGGCTCCTCATAGAGATGTGCCTGCTTTAAAGCAGTGATGACAGAGTTGAGCACAGCGTCATCACAAATCATTTCTACCAAATACTCTTGCACGGTCTCAATTTTCCCCTGTTGACCCACGGCAGGGTTACTTTTTTCCAATGGGCGAAACTGGCCCTGTCCAAGAACCTGCCATGCACAGTGATCGTAGTTACCCAAACGCCCCGCGCCTTGATCAAACATAGCTTGTTTAACCTGCTCAAGATTATTACTTGGAATATAGACAGCAATTTTATACATGAGCAACAGTATAGCAAACTTGATCTTTGAATTGTACGTTGGGCATTTTTATAAATTAACCGAATTATTCAATATTATGCAATCAGCTAGCAAGTTAGCTATTCCAAGTTAGCCTGTATTAGGTCAATGATTTTTGATAGCTGGTTATCGGTATCATTAGGAAAAATAAAAAGATTTTTCCAGGAACGTAGCCATGTCGTTTGTCGTTTTGCTACCTGGCATGTAGCGATGATAGCTCGTTCTTGCATGGCTGCGAAAGTTAATTTTTTTGCCAGATGATCCCATATTTGGCGATAACCGACGGTGCGTATAGCCGGTAGTTCAGTGTGTAGGTCGCTACGTTGAAATAAATTTTTTACCTCTTCAATAAATCCTTGCCGTAACATGGCTTGAAATCGGTTGACTATGTGAGCACGGTGATCCTTCCTATCCGTTGGAACGAGGGCAATGTTGATGAACCGGTAAGACGGAGGCACGGGGAGTGAGGATTGTTGTAACTCGATGAGTGTTTTATTGGTTATTTCTATTGTTTCTAATGCACGTAATAAACGTTGAGAATCATTAGGATGTATGCGTTGTGTGCCATGCGGGTCGAGTAATGTCAGGCGTTCGTATAACTTTTTTATCCCCTGTTGTTGCAACTCTTGTCTTAGTCGTTGACGGACGACGTGATCAGTTTGCGGTAGCATTGAAATGCCCTGTTGTAAAACGCGAAAATAGAACATAGTTCCACCGACTAAGAGGGGAAGTCGTTTTTTTTTTATGATATTTTCAATCGCTGAGACTGCATCTTGATAAAACTCGCCAGCTGAGTAAATTTGACTAGGATCACGTATATCGATGAGGCGATGTGGAATTTGTCTGAGGATGTCCGGCGTCGGTTTTGCCGTGCCAATATTCATATCCCGATAAATCAGTGCGGAATCGACACTGATGATTTCAACTGGCAGCCGTTGACTCAGTTCTATAGCGAGAGTCGTTTTTCCAGAGGCAGTAGGACCCATTAAACAAATAACGATTTTAGCGTCCACGTAGAAATAAGCGATCGATTTCAGAGAGTGTTAGTTGTCTCCATGTTGGACGACCGTGGTTACACTGATTGCTACGCTCTGTTATTTCCATATCACGTAGCAGTTGATTCATTTCAGGTAAAGTCATGATTCGTTTGGCGCGTAGTGCACTACGGCAAGCGATACTAGATAAAAGTTCATTGATTTTCTCTGAAAATCGCTGTGTACCTTCATATTTATTTAAATCACTTAAGACATTATGTATGAATTGCTGAATATCGATAGGAGATAGTAGGGCGGGAATTTGCCGAACGATGGTAGTGTCTAGACCTAATTTTTCCATTTCAAAACCACATTGTCCAAATAAAACGTGATATTCCTCCAGAATTTGTGCCTCCTTGCTTGAAAGATGCAAACTAATAGGAATTAGCAGAACTTGTGTAGCGACAGCGGAATTTTCTGAAACTTGTTTTAGACGTTCATACAGAATTCGTTCATGTGCAGCATGGATATCTACTAAAATAAGGCCTGGTGCATTTTGTGCAAGGATATAAATGTTATGTAATTGTGCCAGTGCAAAACCCAAAGGCGGTGTTGGATGCTGATCTATTTGTTTAGGAGGGTTGGGTGTTATGGCTATTGTAGGCTGTATAGATGATACACAATCGGCGTGAATAATGGGTTTTTCAGCAACAGTAGCAGTAGAGAGGGGAGAGGGGATACCGATTGGTGAAACTGGTAGAGGGAGCACAACCTGTTGGCGCGAATCATCCGTTATATATTCTTCCATGATGCTGGCTGTTTGTTCTTTAGTGTTTGCCTGTGGTCGATCAAATAAAGGTACGAGCTCAGCAACAACAGGGGCGGGGGTGGTGTTAGTTAAAGCCTTTTCTAAACATTGCCTCACAAAGTCGTATACCGTTCGATTTTCACGAAAACGGACTTCATATTTTGCAGGATGGGCGTTAACGTCAACGAGTTCAGGAGCAATGTCCAGAAAAAGGATAAAAGCAGGATGTCGATCATGATAGAGGACGTCGTGATAGGCCTGCTTAACGGCGTGATTGATCAATCTATCTTTAACCATACGGGAATTTACATAGAAATACTGCAGATCAGTTTGGTTTCGTGAAAAAGTTGGAAGGGAAATCCATCCCCAAAGACGTAAATCTAAGGCCTCCATGTCGATATAAATAGCTTTTTCAGTAAATGCTGTACCACACAAAGTTGTAATGCGTTTTTCTTGCGCTATTTTAGTGTGCGCAGGATCAAGTTGATACATGAGTCGTTTGTTATGCTGCAGTGTGAAACCAATAGAGAAATGACTAAGCGATAAACGTTTTACCAGTGTTTCAATATGTGAAAATTCCGTCTGTTCTTTTTTCAAAAATTTTCGTCTAGCCGGTGTATTGTAAAAAAGATCATGGACGTCAACCGTGGTTCCTTGCAGATGAAAAACAGGACTTAATTCCGGTTTATTGCCGTGATCAGCAAAGACCTGCCAACCTTGATTCGATGTATCTGTAGAGGAAGCCAAGTAAAGACGTGCAACTGAACTGATACTGGCAAGGGCTTCCCCGCGGAATCCTAAGGTTTTAATCTGCGATAGATCGCTTAAATCGCAAATTTTGCTCGTAGCGTGTCGATCCAAAGCTAGCACCAGATCCTCTTTGTCAATGCCATGACCGTTATCACGAACGCGAATTCGCTGTATGCCGCCGTTATCAATATCAATATCGATGTGCTGACAAGTGGCATCTAAACCATTTTCTATCAATTCTTTGACGATAGAAGCTGGTCGCTCGATGATTTCGCCTGCGGCAATTTGGTTAACGAGTTGAGGTGTTAAACGTTGAATGCGCGATGTCATAGTATTAAGTATTAAAGTAAATGGCAATTTATAGAGCTGTCTTATAGATTAGGACAATACTGGTAGTCATAGTACTGCGGCAACCAAAACTGACTTTCCATACGTTTGCTAAAGTCTATGTCACCACTGATTCTTACTACACCCTCGCGGTATGCTTGTTCTGCGACTGCCAATGCGATGGTTTTGCTTATTTGTTGGATTTTGAAAAAATCAGGTAGAAGCGCTCCATCAAAATTTTCTAGATCCAATGGATAATTGCTTAAAGCTTGACAGGCTTTCCATAGCATGGCGTCACTTAAATGCGCTGCTTTGGAAACGACAATACCTAAACCGATACCCGGATAAATCAAGGCATTATTGCATTGTGCAATACGAAATGTTTGATGATGAAATTCAACATTGGGAAAGGGGCTACCCGTTGCGATCAAAGCGCGACCATTGGTCCAATGAAGCAAAGCGGCAGGTGTTGCCTCAGCTTTTTCTGTGGGATTTGACAAAGGAAAAATAATAGGACGTGCAGTACCCGCCGCCATGGTTTTTACGATTGTTTCGGTAAACGATCCATTTTGACCTGAACATCCGATTAACACAGTAGGCTTAACCTGGCGAACAACAGTTGCTAAATTCTCCATGGCTGTAGAATGACAAGCATAGGGTCGTTGAAATTCATTGAGCGCGGGTATCATTTGCTCGTTCAGCAGGCCTTGTTTATCCACGAGGTACAAACGTGAACAAGCATGCTCTTTTGAGAGGCCTTCACGCATCATGCCTGCACAAAGTTGATCGGCAATGCCTGTTCCTGCTGTCCCGGCTCCAAAGATAACAATACGTTGTTCAGCCAGGGGAATTTTGGTAAGTTTAATCGCGGTCAACAGCGCCGCTAAAGTGACTGCACCCGTTCCTTGCATATCATCATTGAAAGTACATAAACGAGGTTGACTATATTGCAGATTACGTCTTGCATTCTCACGACCGAAATCTTCCCAATGTAAATAAACATACGGAATTTTTTTTTGAATCGCTGCCACTACACGTGCGATCATATCGTCATACTCTGTACCGACTAAACGAGGATGACGCCAGCCTAAGTACATAGGATCGTTTAATAAAATGGGATTATTAGTTCCTACGTCGATCTGAATGGGCAATAAACGATGCGGATTAGCGCCACCACAAATGACGTATACCATCAGCTTTGCAATGCAAATGTTGATGCCACCGATTCCTTGATCGCCAATACCCAGCACTGCTTCGCCGTCCGTCATGACGATGATATCAATTTTGGAATTCAAGCGATTATCGATGATCTCATCGATATGTTCACGATCAGGATAAGCGATGTATAAA
>Ga0207035_1111_pt2 | contig 19129 bp, 20 predicted proteins | sample Alteio_BWMinCont_77_FD_153272 | JGI IMG/M metagenome (GOLD analysis project Ga0207035, IMG submission 153272) | Enriched cells from forest soil in Barre Woods Harvard Forest LTER site, Petersham, Massachusetts, United States -... | ecosystem: Environmental > Terrestrial > Soil > Temperate forest >... | reverse complement strand
TTTCCCAAAACATCGAGGACAAGATTTAATTTAGCCGGTGAAAGGACTGTGAGGCGATGCATTTTTCCGTTGCTTTAATCTTCCGTTGAACTAATAACTGGTGAGGGTCCAAATCCAATGATTTCCGCCAAAATTTACAAGCCTGCGCGTATTCTTTTAAAGCCTTAAAAACATCGCCGATATGATCATAAAGGACCGGGTCTTCAATATACGTTTCTGCTTTCTGCAAAGCCATCAAGCTTTCGGCATACCTTTCTTTCTTATAAAGGGCCCATCCCAAACTGTCATAATAAGCGCCATTGGCCGGGTCGATCTCTATGGCTTTGCCAACCATCCTGATGGCCTCATCTAAATGGACCCCGTCCTGGGCGTACATGTAACCTAATGAATTTAGCGCTTCGCTATTTTCTGGGTCCATTTGCAAAACTTTGCGGAATGCCTCAATGGCCTTGGGGTGATCATTTTCGTCGGCGTAAACAGACCCCAATAAATAAACAACAGTGGTATTGGCTGGGTCAAGATGCAGGACCTTCAGGAATTGCTCGATGGCCTGGGGGTATTTTTGCTCGGCATAATAAAGCTGGCCTAAATACGTGTAAACGTCCCTATTGGCCGGATCATCTTGGGAGGCGAGTTTGAGAATAATTTCATATTCCGATGCTGCCAAATCGTATTGATGCAAGGATGAATATATGAGGGCCAGCAAATAATGCGCTTGGGGATTCTGGGGTGAAATACGGGCCGCTGCTTTTAATTGAGCAATGGCGTCAGGGGCCTTGTCAATACGTAGATAGTAAGCCCCCAATTTTAACCGGGGGGCAGGTTCCAAACCGTTTAATTTTATGGATTTTTGATATTCGCTTATCGCTTGTAAGCTTTCACCGTTTAGATCATGGCAAACTGCCATGATGTAATGCGCCAGGCCTTTGGCTTTTGAATCTAATCCTATGCCCCCGGCATGGCAAGGGATAGCGGCCATAAACAATGCTGAAAAAAGTACAGTCCTTGGCGCAAGCAGGCGTTGCCCAAAAAGCATAAACGCCTCCCCCATTATCGAGTTTCCCGTTTTTTGAGATGGCGAAGGGCTTTGCGTAATTTTTTACGCTTGTGCGTCCGGATCTTGATTAATTTCCTTTTTCTTCCGCAGGGCATGTTCCCTTTCCTTAATGTAGTAGAGACGCCATTAATGGTGTCTGTACAGACGCCATTAATGGCGTCTCTACATTAATAAATCAATTTATTGAGTGAGTATTCAATGATCCCTTCGGCCCCGGCTCCTTTGAGGGCCGGAATGATTTTACGCACCGTGCCTTCATCAATCACTGTTTCCAGGGCCACCCATTGATCGAAAGGCCCAATTGCCTGGTCGTCGTAAGGTTGAGTCAGAAGTTGAGATATTGTGGGATTGCGCAAGGCCGTGACCGTTTTTAAAATTTTATCCAAATTCTTGCGCTGCACATTCATCTTGAGCCCCACCATGTTTTTGGCCTGCAGGGCCCCTTTTAACAGCAGGATGATTTGGTCCATCTTCATTTTTTTCCAGGGGTCTTTCAGGGATTTTTTATTGGCGATAAACTGGGTGGTGGATTCGCACAAGGTGTCAACGATACGCAATTTATTGGCGCGCAGGGACGAGCCGGTTTCAGTCAATTCAACGATGGCATCCACAAGCCCGGTGGCGACCTTGGCCTCGGTGGCACCCCAGGAAAATTCCACGTCGGCCTTGACCTTGTGCTTTTTTAAATATTTTTTGGTGACATTGACGACTTCCGTGGCTATTTTCTTGCCTTGCAAATCTTTGACTGTTTTAATGGAGGAATTTTCAGGCACGGCCAAGACCCAGCGGACCTTATTGCTGGTTTGTTTGGCATACAAAAGCTCGGCCAAGGACGCGACATGGGAAGAATTTTCTTCGATCCAGTCGGCGCCCGTGATGCCGCAATCCAAGGTCTCATCTTCGACATAACGGGACATTTCCTGGGCGCGCAAGAGCACCGGGGATATTTCATCGTCGTCGATTTGAGGGAAATACGAACGGGTGGAAACCATCACCTTAAAACCCGCCTTTTCAAACAAGGCGACGGTGGCCTCCTGCAAACTGCCTTTGGGCAACCCTAATTTCAATTTTTTCATAATCGTTAATTGTATCTTCCGCTTATGTATATGTAAAGTTATTTTATTGTCAAACCACCTTGACTCCGCTATAATGGCACGATTTTGGGAACCTTTAATGAGATGAGGTAGGTATGCTTGAGGTGTTACGGAAAAAAGGTGTCAATAAAACCATCCTTTGGATCATCGCCATCGTCATAATCCTTTCCTTCGGTATTTTCGGCACCGCCTACCGCTTGGACAACACCATCAACAGCGCCGGAAATATATATGGGCACAATGTGGGCATGAAAGAATTCCAACAGGTCTATTTGGACGCCCGCGACCAGGCCATTCGGCTCTATGGCGATGAGTTTTTTAAAAACGGTAACCGCCTTGATTTGGAACAAGAAGCCTGGGACCGCCTGATTTTGCTCAAAGAAGCCCAGAAGCGCGATATTCATGTAAGCGACCAGGAAGTCGTGGCCTACATCGCCACTTTTGCGTTTTTTCAAAGAAGCGGGCAATTTGACCAAGTGCTCTATGAAGAGATCGTGCAAAACCCCAATATATTTGACCGCTCCACCCATGACTTTGAAGAAGGTGTGCGCAAGCAATTGATCATTAAAAAACTGATTGATGCCGTGGCCCCTGAAGTCGCATTAAGCGAGGCTCAATTAAAAAAAGAATACCAAAAGCGCAATGAAAAAATCACCCTGGGGTACGTTTTGTTTAATGCTTCAGATTTTGCCAAGAACACCTCAGCCACCGACGATGAGATCAAGGCATTTTATGATCAGCACAAGGAACAATTCCGCCAGGCGCCCACCATCGTCCTTGATTACACCCAAAGCAAGGACAAGGCGCTCATTGATACCCTTTCCAAAGAACTTAAGGCCGGCACTAATTTTGCCGCTGTGGCCAAAACATTGAAACTCGAAGTCAAGACCTCAGCTCCCTTTACCCATGACCAGCCGATCTTGACCTTTGCCTCCAATCCCGACAATATCCAAAAATTCTTTGCCATGAAACCCGGTGAATATTCGCTACCCCTGGAAGCACCGGACGGCTGGCAAATCGTACAGCTTAAAGAAAAAAATAATTCGACCATTCCCCCATTGCAAGACATCAAAGACAGGGTCAAAGATGCCCTGTTGCTAGAAAAAGGATTTGCCCTGGCCAAACCCCAAGCGGACAAAGCCCTCAAAGACTTGACTGACGCTTTAAAAACCAAGGATTTCAAGACAGCAGCAACGGGACTTGGGCTCAAGGTAGAAGAAACACCCGCCTTTGGCCGCAAGGACTATGTGGCCAACGTGGGCTTGGTCGAAGAGTTTCAGCAGGAAGCGGATTCGCTCAACACCAATAAGAAATTAAGCGGTGTCATATCCACGTCTCAAGGGCCGGCCATTATTTATTTGGAAAAAATGGAAAAGCCCGAAGACGGGCAGTATGAATCAGACAAAGAAAACTTCCGGCAGATGCTGGGTGCCGAAAGGCGCAACCAAATCCTCATCACCTTCATGTCCCAACTGCGCGCCAAAGCAGACGTCCAAAGCAAGATCAAACACCCTTAAAATAATTTTCGTAATCTGAAGGGAATTGGTGGGTCACGTTGCGGATGATGCCTTTTTCATCAATAAATATCAGGGTCGGGATCCCAAAAAGACGGTACGGCCCTTGCAGGACGCTGTCCTCGTCAATGAAACTATTCAATATCATTTGGCGACGATTAAAATATTTATTGACTTCTTCTTGGGTCTCTCCTAGATCCACCAGGATGATCTTGATGCCTTTATGTTCAATGGATGCAAGGTTATCATTGATGGTGCCTAATTCCTCGTAACAATTCGGGCACCAGGTCGACCAAAAGACCAAAATCGCTTTTTTCCCCTGACGAGAACCGATCACACTGGCGGATGTACCGTCTGTTTTAGCCAAAACAGCATCCGGCGCTGGCTTGCCAATTAAAGTGCTATCACTCGTTTGTTGTGATAAATGGCCCATCGCCCAAACAGAGAAAGGTGAAAATAAAAATAGAAATAAGAAAATTAACCGCATGATGAATGGATCCAACTTAAATAATCCTCACTGCCAGCGACGATCGGCAAGGCGATGATTTCCGGGGTTTGATAGCTGTGTAAAGATTTGACCTTGGCCATGACTTTTTTAAACAAGATCTTTTTTGTTTTTAATATCAGTAAAACTTCTTTGGATGAATCGATTTTACCCTGCCACCAAAATAACGATTGGACCCCTTCTATAATATTGGCACAGGCTATCAGTTTGGCAACCAATAGACCTTGGGCAATTTTTTCGGCTTCTTTTTTGTCTTTGGCAGTGACTAATATGACGATGTATTGAATTTTCATTGGAGCATCATTACGGATATCATGCGTCCGGCTTTTGCACCGTCGCGCCGATGTGAAAAATAATTTTTATCGCAACAGGTGCATGTTTGGCTGTCAAATATATTTTCCTTCAGCACGCCCGCTTGCAGCAATTGGTCGCGGTTGGCGCCCAGGGCATCTAAATACCAATGGCCGTCTCTTGCGCACAGGTGAGAGGGAAAATATTCACGGAATTCCGGGCCCACTTGGTAACAGCATTTCCGGATGCTTGGTCCCAAGACAATTTTTAGATCAGCAGACCGGCTACCGTATTTTTCATGCATCTTTTGCACGGTCTTGGCGGCAATCGCCTTTTGAGTGCCCCTCCATCCGGCATGGGCAAGGCCCATGGCATGATGATTCGGATCATAAATAAAAACGGGCACGCAATCTGCCGTGCGTATGGCAATAGGCAGGTTTGTTTCATTGGTTATAAAGGCATCTGCATCCGGACAGCTTTTAGGGAATTTTTGCGCCACCAGTATATCATCCCCATGGATTTGCTTGCGCCAAAACACTTGGGGAATGTCCACCCCGCAAATACTGCGCAAATACGCGCGCTGGGCATTTGTCAAGGGCGCGTCAAAATCATCGCAAGTAAAATCAATGGATGCTTCACTGGTCAAGGCAAGAACACCTTGGTCCTTAAAGAATATTTGCACCTTCACCCTCTACTGCCCCCATCAAGGGAGGAGAATCATTGGAAGGGGCTATTGCCAAATGGCCTTTTTTATGGTCCGCGATCTTCTGGATTTTTCCGTCTAATTTCTTAAAACTTTTATCGCTGATTTCCGCATACTGGCCGCTGACCTTGCCAATCAAGCTACCCAAATCCGCAAAGCGGTCCTTGAACAATTCATAGTCCCTGGTAAAGCCCTCGATCAACTCGATGATCTTTTTAATGTCCTTTTCAAAACGGAAATGCTCATGGGCCTGGCGGACCACGCTTAACATGGCATACAAGGTGAAAGGTGAGCAAAGCACCACCTTTTGTTTAAGGGCAAAATCCATGACATCCGGCATTTTTTCTTGAATTAGGCCAAAGACCTGCTCATTGGGGATAAATAGCAAAACAAAATCCAGGGTATTTTCCGACGGATTGATATAATCACGGTTCTGGATCTCTTTAATGCGGTCTTTGACGTTTTTGATGAACTCTTTTTCATAACTGTCCCTTTGCATCCCTTCAGCCGCGTTGACCATGTGAAGATAATTATCCAAAGGAAATTTGACGTCCATATTGATGCAATGCCCCTGGGGCAGAAGAAAGGTAAAGTCAGGCTTGGTCGCGGAGACATTGACATTTTGCTTGAGATAATTGATGTTTTCAATAAGACCGGCGTAATGGATGATGTCTTCCGCCATGCGCTCCCCCCATTGCCCGCGCAGTTTGACGTTGCCTAAAATATTGTTCAATTTGACGGTGGTTTCCTGGAGTTTCTGGGTGGCGATGGAAGCATTTTTGAGCTCATTCTCGAGGCTGCCGAACTTGCGGGCATGGTCCCCTTGGGACTCTCGCAGCAACTGCTGGTATTTGCCTAACTCTTCCTTAAGTCCGGCAACAGTATGTTCAATCGCCTGTTTGCGCAGCTCCATCTGTGAGGCCGTCTCTCCCTGGGAGCGCTCCATTTTGCGCATGAAGGCCACCAATACAACCATGGTCGCAACCAAAACTGCGATAACAGCGATTCCTATAAAAATTTCGGGCATGGCAATTTCTTCCATTTGATTATTTTACCATCGCGGTCAAAATACACATAGACCTTATCTTTGGCGAACCTATAAACAGCATAACGGTATAGCCATCGCTGGGTGCCGTTGCTTAAATCTTTTTTAAGGATGGGGTCGCCGAAAGAATGCACAAAAGAAGCTTCATCGGGATAATTATTCGGCCCTTCGCAATGCCCCAACTTATCAAAGTCGGAGCAATTGGGCATTTTGGCCTTGCTTAAAGCATCATAATGATCATTGATGGACTTGACCAAACGGTGTTGGCCTTCTTTCTCCCCTGAATAATCCTGCAATATGGAAATCTCATCGAGATTTTCCAAGATGGTGCAGCCGGATAAACACAGGCATGTCAATGCTAAATAAAGGATATTTTTTCTTAATTTCATAGTTGAGATCCTATATGTCGAAGTCTTGAGGTCGTTACCTCAAGTTAACATTCGTTACCTTACTTCGGGATGACACCGGCATTATGCCGGTGTCACTTGCTAATCCGGATTTTCTCTTCTTGTAATTGGTCTAAAATCACCACGATATCGCGGATCCGTTTTTGGATTCCTTTAAGCCGGATGCCGTATTCCTTGATCCTATTGGGATCGCGGCCAAAGGCTTCGCTTAAAAAGCGGGACTTTACATAACTTTCCGTTTCCAACTGTTTGCTTTCAGCTTCCAGGGCCCTGCTTTCTTTTTTAATCTCTTCCAAACGTTTCAGGGCTTCGTTGTGGCGCTGATGCGCCTTACCCAAATTGTCATCCCCGAATGTTTTTGTCGGGGATCCAGTCATGTGTTTCTGCCCGGCAGCTTTATTGACGGAGATTCCCGCGAGCAACTGCGAGTGTCGGTCAATACGACCTTTCGCGGGAATGACATGATCGGCGGCTTTTTTCTCCAGATAATATTCCAAATTGCCGTGATAATTTTTAATTTCGCCGGGTGTGATTTCCACAATGTGATTGGCGATATTCTTGACAAAAAAAAGGTCATGGCTGATAAAACATAAGGTCCCCTCGTATTTCGCAAAACAGCTGGTCAGGGCCTCTACCCCGTCGATGTCCAAATGGGTCGTGGGCTCATCTAAACAAATGAAATTGGGCGGATTGATCAAAAGTTTGGCCAGGATCAAACGGCTTTTTTCTCCGCCGGACAAGACACGCACGGGTTTAAACACATCATCACCTTTAAAATTAAATACGCCCAACAGCGTGCGCGCCTGGGCCTGCGGCACACTGCTCTCGGTGGCGGACATCAATTCTTCAAAGGCCGTGCGGGTCGGATTTAAAACATCCAGACGGGTCTGGGAAAAATAACCCAGGTTCACCTTAGCCCCAAGCTTGCGCACACCTGCGTCTGGAGGCAAAACCCCCGCGATTATTTTTAAAAGGGTGGATTTACCGGCGCCGTTGGGCCCGACCAAACACAATTTCTGCCCCTTGGTGATCTCAAAATCCAGTCCCCTATAAATCTGTTTCTCGCCGTATGCTTTATCAATTTTGCTCAGCGTCAAAACGCTATAGCCGCTTTCCACCGCTGCCGGGAACTCAAAATCTCTAATGGAATGTTTTTCTTGTGGAATGCGTATTTCTTCCAAGCGGTCCAGCATCTTGCGTTTATTGCGCACCGCGGAGGCGCGGTTAGGCTGGGCATGAAAGCGTTCAGCAAAACGCTCCAATTGCTCGCGTTTCTGCTCAACAACCTTATGTTGTTTTTCAAGGGTACGGTTGCGTACGGTCTTGGCTTCTTCATAAGCTTCGTAATTACCCTTGACCTTGGTCATTTTACCGTCTTCCAGGATGATGGTGTAATTCGTCACATCATTGAGAAAGATTTTATCGTGCGAGATGATAATAAAAGTCCCGTCGTAGTTTGCCAAATAACCTTTAAGCCATATGGTCGCCTCCAAATCCAAATAATTGGTAGGCTCATCGAGAAGTATCACATCATATTTGTAAGTCAACAGTTTGGCCAATTGGACGCGCATCTGCCATCCGCCGGAAAGTTGGGCAATGGGCTTATGGAATTCTTCTTCTTTAAAGCCCAAACCGGTGAGGATTTTTTCTGCCTTGTGTTCCAGGTCATAAATCCCTTTATGTTCCAACTGCTCCATGATGTCCCCGTAGCGCGGGCTGTCGGCTTTATGCTCGTCTTCAAGTTTATGCTTCTCTTCCAACAAACTACGGATCTCCTGATCTCCGGAAGTGATTTCTTCCATGACCGTGCGATGGGAGGCATATTTAGCTTCCTGGGCCAGGTATCCGATATTAAGTCCCTTTTGGATTTGCACTGTGCCTGACGATGACTCCATCTGGCCCAAAATAATTTGAAACAAGGTGGATTTACCGGCGCCATTGGGCCCGGTCAGACCGATGCGCTCATTAGGAAAAATGCTTAAAGACACATTTTCCAACAGCATGCGCTCGTCAAAATTCTTGGACAAATTGCTGATAGTGATCAATTTAAAAGTCCTACTTCCTGTTTAGTTAAAACCCTCCACTGTCCCTTGGGCAGGTCACCAAGCTGCAGTCGGCCCATGGACAGGCGGCAGAGATACGTGACATAATGGCCGACACTTTTGGCCATCATGCGGATCTGGCGCTTGCGGCCCTCATTTAGCGTGATCTTAAATTCGGTATCCGTGCCATTATACTTAACTTCCCTAATACGGCAAGGAGCAGTTTTTTTGCCTTCAACCACGGTCCCGCCTTCAAGTTTGGATTGTTTGGATTCAGTCAATTCCCCTTTGACCCGTACCAGATACATTTTATCCGCGTGAAATTTAGGATGGGTCAAATGATAAGCCAAGTCCCCGTCATTGGTCAACAGTAAAAGCCCCTCGCTATCACGGTCAAGCCTGCCCACCGGTGCTAAATGGCGCAGGGATGAAGGCAACAAGTCCATGACCGTCTTTTCTGCGTGCATATCATCCTTGGTCGTGGTGTACCCGGCGGGTTTATTAAGCATCACATAGGTGTATTCTTTTGCGCCAATTTTTTGATCGTCCACCGTAATATCTTCGCTGCCTTCCACGGGAGTAGAAGGTTCTTTGACGATACGGCCATTTATCTTCACCCGGCCTGTTTGAATAATACCCATCGCATCACGACGGGAGCAGACACCGTTATGTGATAAAAATACTTGTAGGCGCATATTTTAGTTTTGCCTTTGCCGAAGGGCTTCGTAGAGGATGATGGCGGCTGAGATAGACACATTCAATGAGTCTGCAATGCCGTTCATGGGAATTTTCACTGTTACCTCTGCTTGGCTAAGCCAAAAGTCAGACAAGCCCTGGTCCTCACTGCCCAAAACCAAGGCCCAGGCGCCTTTAAAATTGACCTGGGTATATAATTTTGGGGCCGCGGGTGTGGAAGCGCAAATCTTGATTTTTTTCGATTTTAAAAATGACGATATTTCCAAAGCACTTGCGCTAATAAGGGGCACACTAAAGATGACACCCGTACTGGAGCGGATGACATTAGGATTATATACATCGGTTTTAGGGTCACAAACCAAAACAGCCTCAACCCCTGCCCCGTCGCAGGTACGTAACACCGCCCCCAGATTACCGGGTTTTTCTAAAGATTCTAAAACTATCACCAAGGGCTGGGCGGATAATTTTAAATCTTTTAAGGTCAAGGCAGGTGTTTTAATCACAGCTATAATGCCCTCATCACGATCGCCGTAAGCTAACTTTTCCATGACCTTGCCGCTCACCTCAATAGATTCAATTTTTTGGGCCGACAATTTTTTAAGCAAAGCTTCTTGCCGGCCTTTAACATAAAAAACCCGATCAAAGACAATACCCGCATCAAACGCCCGCCCGATCTCACGCGCACCGTCAATGATAGTCATCCCCCGGCTGCGGCGCTCACGGGACTCGCGCAAGCCCTTGGCTTTTTTAATCAATGCATTTTGAAAACCGGTTATTTTATCCATTTAATATTTGACCGAACAGCCATAGGATTTGGTAGTACTCACAGCAACGGGCTTATTGTTCATGGCCGCATCCAGCGCTGCGCTGACATAATTTTTGGCTGTTTTTAAATCTTCAATGCCCGCGCTGGGAGTGTCATCAATGGCGCCTTGATAAATCAAGGTCCCCTTAGGGTCGATCACAAACATGTGCGGGGTGGTTTGGGCGCCATATAAATGGCCGACCCGGCCATCAGCGTCCGCAAAGACTGCTGTCGGTGAGCCGCCTTTGCCTGCCATGAATTTATTAAGACCTTGCGGCGGATAACTTCCTTCTTCTCCGGCGGCGGAAGAATCAACAGACAGCCATACAACCCCTTTTGAGGTGTACTGTTTTTGTAATTTGGGCATATTACCGCTGTTGTAATGTTTTTTGACAAACGGGCAATCAGGGTTAAACCATTCCAAGACCACAAATTTGCCTTTATAATCCGACAAGGAATGTTTTTGGCCGTTGGTATCTGTTAAGGTGAAATTGGGTGCAGCTTGATTGCTGACCACTTGCGCTAAAGCCCCTCCTGAGATCAAGATCAAAATTACGAAAATACGAATGAATGCATTTTTGATTTTTGACATAAAACCCTCACTTTCTGATTCGTTCCAAAATCATTTTAGGTGTTATAAGCTGGGATAAAATATTAGGGGTGGTGGAACCCGGCGGATAATAGACATAAACAGGAATACTGTCCCTGCCATAAAAAGCCAAGGCCTGGGTGATGGCTGGATCATATTTGGTCCAGTCCCCTTTAAAAGCAATGATGCCTTGTTCCTTAAAAGCCCTGACTACCTCATGATTCTGCAAAACCAAAAGATCATTGACCTGGCAGTTAATGCACCAACCGGCCGTAAAGTCTATAAATACCCCATGCCCTGTTTCACGCGCCTGATTTACTGCCGTTGAGGAATAAGCTTGCCAATGGATGGCGTGAGGTGGTTGGTAGAGTTTTGATAAATCCAATAGTCCGGTCTGCATCCCAAACACCCCTAAAAACCATGCCACGCAAGCCAATAAAATTATCCCAAGCACCTTTTTTAAATGGACCATCCAAGGCCCGGGCCTGGGGACAAAAATAAAAAGAAAAGGAAAAGCGCTCAACAGCACCAAGGGCAAGGCCAGTCCCAATCCTAAGCAGGTGAAAATCGCAAACCCGACGATGTTGGGCTGGCTTAAGGCCACGGTCAAAGCTGTTCCCATAAAAGGCGCGGTGCAGGGGCTGGCCACAATTGTGGTGATGACCCCGCTTACAAAACTGGCCTGATACCCCGCGCCAGTTGCCGGCAAACCGGGGATGGAGGGAATCGAGAATTCAAATACGCCAAAAAGATTAAGGGCCAAGACAAATAAAATCAATGCCACGATCATGACAAAAACCGGCGATTGAAATTGAAATCCCCAGCCGGCATATTGGCCGGCGGCTTTTAAAATAAAAAGCAGCAATGCTAAACCCCAAACTGAAACCAAAATTCCCAAGGCGTAGGCCAATGAATGACGAAGGGCTATTTTCCTGTCCGGGTGACGTTCGACTAAATGAAAAACTTTGATTGATAAGACCGGCAGCACACAGGGCATTAAATTAAGGACCAACCCGCCGATCAAGGCAAACAAACAGGCAAGCCAAAAGGGGGTCTGCGCCAACGCCGGTACAATCGGAGCATGGATGATAACAGCTTTTATCGTGCCGCGATCATCCCAGCCCGCGGGATTGACAGCGATACCCTCGAGGGCCATCAAAGGCCCTTGATAAATATGCGACTTTCTTAAAATCACCTGATATCCATTCTCTATCATTCGCGTATGTTGGGGCGCAGCATGTTCAATCACATCATTACGTAATGGGTAAAAAATAATGTCTTCTTGCCCCCTTGAAAGAGTTTGAATTTCCAGGCGCCATTGACTGTCCTCAAGAATGGCATGGCTTGTGACAGCAGTGATAGTTTGGGGAATGTTCTGACGGGTTTGATCGAAAGAATCTTTCAAGCCATTGAAGGTGACCTGGGAAATGTCCCTCACCTGCGGCAAGGACAGATTTAATTCAGCCCGGCCGGGAACACACATGTCTTTGCAAGCCAGCCAGTCTAAGTGGGCGTGAAGATTGACATCTTGGGAAAGAGGGAAACTCCCATCGACGATGACAGGCACTAATAAAAGGACCTCATGTGCGTAGCCGTAACTCGTTAATGGACCAAGGTCCAGGCGTTTGGGAAATGGCCAATGAATGTCCCCTGCCTTGATACCGAGAGGCAAATCCCACTTAATTTTTGGAGGCAATCCAGAGTCTCCCGGATTTTGCCAATACACATGCCAGCCTTCATCCAATATCAAATCAAGCCCCACCCAAAATGTACTTCCAGGCACTACCGCGTCTTGTTCGCTGACCAGCCGCGCATGGGTGTGCGCCTGATAGACCTCTTGGGCAAGGACCGGAGTGTTGCTCCCAAGAAGAAAAAGTAAACAATAAAAAAAATTCATATAACTCCCCTAACCCCTCTTTAAAAAAAGAGGGGAAAATCATCTTAAATATACCACATAATTGAACATCATCCACCAATGACAAAAACTTCCGGCCATCACAAAAAGATGCCAAATTTCATGGGCCCCGAACCGGGGATGAAAATTAAGGTGCCTCAAATTAAAAAATCCTGAACCCGAAGTGTAAAAAATCCCCCCTGCAATAAGCCAAAAAAGCCCTGCCTGGGGCATGGCCTTGGTCAAAGGGACCCAGGCGATGACAACCAGCCATCCCATGATAATATAAAAAATAAAAAACAAAATGACAAGCCATCTTGCCGCTTGGCGAAAGACTAATTTCAAAACAATGCCGGCAATGGCCAGTACCCAATTAACGCAGAATAAACTCCATCCCCAGCTTCCCTTCAATACAATCAAACATATGGGCGTATAGGTCCCCGCGATCAGAAAATAAATCATCGCGTGATCAAGCAGTTCCAAGGTCCGGTTAGCCGCAACGGAAACTTTTAAAGTATGGTACAAAGTGCTTATTGTCCAAAGGGTAATTAAACTCACCCCATAAATGCTAAACGCCGCCACATGCCACGTGTTGCCCTGCCCTGCCGCGCGGTATATTAAGAGAATAGCGGCAGCGACCGCTAAAAAAACAGCAACGACACCTATAAAGCTGCGAATGGGATTTTGGAGGCAATTATCCATAAAGGTTTTAACAAAAATTGAATGCCAACCGGTCCCCAGTAACGTGAGTCCCAGCTATTTTGCACGAAATCACTTAATAAAAAATATTTTTCTTTGTCCAATACGCCTTCCTTCTGTTGATAAAAGATCCTCAAGGGCCGGCCGTTTGAATCACGGTCCATGATGCGATACGATTGCCCGTTTAATTCCAAAAATCCATTTTTCACCGCAAATCGGTCGCCGGGGACCCCTTTGATCATTTTAAGGACCATGACCGTGCCGGTATCGCATTGGCCTTGGGCCAAATAATCCCTGTTGATACCAAATCGGGCGATCTCATGGGTCAAACAAGTTGCCGCGTAATCCCCTCTTTGAGGGGGCCCTTGGATCTTCATATAGATCCCAAATGGCAGGGAATGGGTAAAAATATTAAAATATACCGCATGGGTTAAATTTAAAATAATGAACCCCGACAAAACCAACAATGGCCATTTTGTTATTTTATCTCTTTTCAGACAGGAACCCAATCAATATTTAATGATGTAACCCAAGGCTATGGAAGGTTGTACAAGATTATGTGGAACATCATTCCCAATAGTATTGGAGTAATAAGGTTTTAAACTTGTAACAGCCACTGTCTCCGGGTATCTAATAGGACCGCCGGAACTTGTTGTATCATTGATCATGATGTAAAAATTATGTGCGGGTAATTCTGGAATAGTTAGATGATGTTTATCTTCACCAAATGTACCTCCGATTGTAGCCGGCGCCATAGACCATTGAGTGATGCGATTGGCCGCATTGGCACCACCCATGGCGTCAACCCCTACAACGGTCCTGCCCATGATGTCGGGCAAATTAAAAGTTGTGCTGCCGTCTCCGGCACCGTAGATTGTTCCAATGGCCGCAAAAAGCCCAGGATATGCCGTGCGACTGACAGCTTGACCGTTGCACCATAGAAATCCGGTCGGCGCAACAGGATTGTTCGAAGACCATGGCATGATCAAGCCCGGCGGCAAAAAACTTGAGGCGCCCGGAACGGAAACACTGCTGGAAACATTATTGTTTGGCAACACCCCGGAGGCGGGCAATAAATTTTCAACGATGGGCTGGGCAGCAGTTGGCACAAATGTATCAACCCTTAATGAAGAACCAATAGATGAAACATTGTAACTGTAAATCAATGGATTGTTGGTAGAAACGCCAAAAGGATTGATGGCATTCCATGACGGGGACGGAGGTAAATAATTTCCCGCTTGCAGGGCGGCAATGGGAGTCGGGTAAACGCTGTTGTCCGGCCATTGATTATGATCAATGAAATAGGCCCTGGCAGCGTCCTGAATGGTGCTGATGTCAAGAGCTGTCTTAGTCCCTGCTTTTTCCAGGTAAGACCTGCTTAACACTGGAATCGCGGCTGAAGCCAGGATGGTGATGATGATAATGACTACCGTGATCTCAAGCAGGCTGAAACCTTTACCGTTGGTAGACATATTTGTTTTCATATTTCAATTTTCCCGTGGATTCATTGGGAAGCCCTTGGGTGATTGATATGGTGTCATTGGGCATACCAGGCACCGTTGTTGAAACAGTGACAGTATTGTTAAGGCCATTGATTTGATATTTACTGCCAAAGGGAGAAAAAACAACAGGTGCGTACATATAATAATTTGCCGCTGTCCGTTGACTGACAGGTGGTGACAGCACACTTGGATCAGCCGGCCATGAGCCCTGAGAATTATAATAATCCTGGCTGGCTTGAGCGATGGCTGTCATTTCCTTGACGGTCCGCTCAAGCTTGGCTTTATCGACCCTGATTTTATAATTAGCCATGACCATTGATAGAATCATGCAAACAATGGCCACGGTAATTATTAATTCTAAAAGAGTGTACCCTCTTTTAGAACGTCCCTGTCCAAGTTGAAGAGCTGGCAACATAGTTCACCGCCTGAGCTGAATTTTGAAGGGCATTGTTTAACGCCGTGGCATCAGCTTGTGAAATATTTGTCATTGAGAGATTAAACTTGGTGGAATCATTGGTGTTTACACTGACAGTATAATTTCCATTCCAGGGATTGGTATTGGTCCCGGTAAACGTACCGGGCAAAAAATTGCCTGCGACCAGGGCCCCCGTGGAAATCCCCGTGCAGCTTCCCCCATTGCTGTTGAAATAGCCCATCGCAGCGGTTTGGATTGCTTTGATACTGTTTAAAGCAGCGGCGACACGTCCATTGTCCGCGGCCCCTTTAAAAGAAGCGATGACCTGGGAGGCGATGATCGTAATGATCACCATGACCACAATCAATTCCAATAACGTAAATCCTTTTTTGCCAGATAACCTCTTTTGAATGCTTTTCATGCTGTTTCTCCTTTTTTATTTGTTAAAAGCGGTCCCTTGTCCGTTCATGGATGAATACAGGGGGAGAATAAACCCATTGATGATAAGTCCCAAATACGCGACCGCGATGGACAATAAGACCGGATTGACATAGGTGATGAGTGTTTCAATGGAGTCGCGGGACTTTTGGTCATAATATTGGTAAATTTCATAAAAATACTGATACAGATTACCCGTTGCCTCGCCTTTTTTAATATTCATGCCTATCAATGAAGGGAAAAACCCGTCGGATTGGAAAGCTTCCCCCAATGAATGGCCCTGACTTACTTTGTCTCTTATAGATGTGAGACGGTGGGTGACGCTGTTGGGCTGACCAGAACAAATATTTGATATGGAAGCGATGATATTGACTCCGCTTTTTTGATAAACGTATAAATTAAGGAATAAAAGCGTTATTTCCGTCTCTTTGATCAAGTTTCCCAATAAGGGAATTTTAAAAACATATATCATGAGATGGTTTTTTTGATGTTCCCAAATTTTTATAAACGCAATGACCGAAGCTAAAATCAATACCAAGGTCATCCCCCAATAGGATTGCATGAATGCGGCATAGGACATGATAAATCGGGCGCAGGTGCTTTCCTGGGCCTGGAGTGGAACAATCGTATTTAACTGAGGGACTAATTTTATGGAAATCACGATGGAAGCAACTGTCAATGCCATAAATACACAGGCTGGATAAATGAGCGTTTTAACGGCCCTGATCTTATTTTCACCCATAAATTTAAAATATTCGGCCAGGATGAGGGCCGTTTCGGCCAGATTGCCGCTTCTTTCAGCGGCATCCAATACGCTTGTGCACACCGGGGGAAAGACCTTGGTGTTTTCGAAAGCACCCTTGACGGAATGTCCGTCGATGATGGCGATTCCCAATTTCTTGAGGGTCTCTTTTAAGAGTGGGTTTGTTGTCTCTTCATTTAAAAAAGAGATGACTTCCGGCACGGACAATCCGCTTTTTAACCCTCGTGAAAAATCTTTAAAAAAGGACGATAGTTGGGCGGCTGATAACTTGGGTTTCTTGAAAAAGTGGGCGGCATATTGCCGATAATCCGGATGGATGCTGATAAGGTCAAGGTCATTAAACCTGATCCGGTTCAAAACCTCCTGCCTTTGCCCTTTGAGCGTTTGATTGACGATGGAACCCATTTTCGTTAATGAAGTGACGTTCCAGTACATATTTACTTCAACTCCCCTAACCCCCTCTTTATAAAAAAGAGGGGGAATTTTAACCTAACACACGTACCGCTTCTTCCAATGAAACAGTCCCGGCTTCGATAAGATTTTGCATGTCACTAAGCATGGTTTGATGAGTTGTGTCGCCCAAGAAAAACTGTTGGACCTCGCCTAAAAAGTCCCTGGCAATCAATTCTTTGATTTTGCGGTCTACCAGGCATACCTCGGCAATGACGGTCCTGCCCCAATAACCGTTATGGCATTTGCCGCAGCCGACGGCCATATAGACTGTTTGAATGTCTTTTGTCAAATATTTGGCTTCGATGGTGTCTGTTTGGGACTTGAGCGCGGTCCATTCCTGTTTACAAAGAGGGCAAAGTTTTCTCACCAATCTTTGGGAAATGACCGCATTCAGGCAGCTGGCAATGTTGATGGCCTCAATGCCTAAATCTTTTAAGCGTAAAATCGCAGTGACGGGATCATTGGTATGCAAGGTAGAAAAAATTTGGCGTCCCGTGATGGAAGCCCTAATAGCTTCGGTTGCCGTTTCCTTGTCCCTGATCTCCCCCACCAGGATGATGTCCGGGTCCTGGCGTAAAAAGGCCCTGACGGCCTTGCTGAAGGTCAAGTTTTGGTTGACATTGACCTGCAGCTGGGTCATCAAGGAATGGTCCATCTCAACCGGGTCTTCAACAGTCAGGATTTTTTTTGCCACGGTCTTGATCTCGTTGAGCATGGCATACAGGGTCGTTGATTTACCGCAGCCGGTAGGCCCGGTGACAAGAATGATACCGTGGGGCGCTTTGATGGCCTGGTCGATCAGTTTCCGGTTGTGGCCGGAAAACCCTAAATCCGCAAGAGGTATCAAGCTCCGCACCTTGTCCAAAAGCCTCAGCACAATCGAAGGGCCATGAATGCTGGGGATTTGAGAGAACCGAATGTCCGTCTTTCTTCCCAAATCGTTATGTTCAAACTCAAAACTGCCGTCCTGGATTTGATAGTCCCCTGGATTGGCCTTGCATTTGGTCAAAATGATATTCGCGATGGATTTAACATATTCCTGTTGGACGCAACAAACTGCAACTAAAAGTCCGTCTATGCGAAACCTAACCTCTGTTGTCTTGCCGGAAGGATGGATGTGGATGTCACTGCAGCGGTTCATGATCGCCAAACGGATTAAATGATCAAGCCAACCAGCCACCGCGTCGGGGTTTTCGATCGCAATGACTTTGGAAGCTAAATTCTTACGGCTTTCCTCTAGGACGATTAAATCCAAAGCACCGCGGACATCTTTTTCAAGGCCTATATAAAACATGATTTCCTGAGGGCCAAAAATATTCTTGAGATTATCCGTCATGTCCACATTGTCGACATATGAAAGGACGAAAACCGGTTGATGGCCGTTTTTCAGCGGATACATTTGGTGCTTGATCAAAAAATCGATTCCGACTCTGTTTAGGACTTCCAAATCAGGCACATATTCCCCTGTATACAGCTTCCATCGGATCTGCTGGGAGAGCATTTGGGCGATCTGCAAATCATCAATAAAATTATAATGTTTTAAAATGGACCCAATCTTCTCCTTGGGGTTTATACGTTTGCATTCAACCCCTAGGACCAATTCTTCCTGGGTGATGAGCCTGTTTTTAACGAGTAATTCGCCGATTGTGGGCATTGTTAATCCTGGACATAATTAATGACTGTTGTCAGTTCTTGGGGAGCAAAGTAACGGACCTTGATGCTTTTGTCCGTGACGCTCAATATCTCGACATCGGCCACAGGCCTGTCCTTTTCTTTGACCGAGTAACTGGTACCGTCGATGGAAACAATGGCCTCACGGTCCCTGTCTGTGCCGCCAATGTAAATTATTCTGACATTAGGAAAACCAGCCCCGGCTTGTGAACTCGAATCTTTGACATACCCCGCGTTTTCTTTTTTTAGTTTGTTGATTTCCGTAAGGGCTTTTTCATTGTCTAATTGGAGATTGACCTGCTCTAGTTGCATTTTAAGCAACTTGATCTGCCTCTGCTGGCTGCGGTCCTTGTCCATCTGGTCTTTCATTTCTTTTTGGGCCGCTTCATCTTCATCATTAAAGCGCGGTGTCAGAGCTTGCGCATGGGTCAAGGTTGGCATGGCCATGAACATCAAAATGACAGCGATGGAAAACAATGCAATGCCCCTGGTATTAATTTTTTTAAATTCCATACAATTCTCCTTTGACGATGAGAACATTATTTT
>Ga0207035_1125_pt1 | contig 19192 bp, 16 predicted proteins | sample Alteio_BWMinCont_77_FD_153272 | JGI IMG/M metagenome (GOLD analysis project Ga0207035, IMG submission 153272) | Enriched cells from forest soil in Barre Woods Harvard Forest LTER site, Petersham, Massachusetts, United States -... | ecosystem: Environmental > Terrestrial > Soil > Temperate forest >... | reverse complement strand
GAGGTGAGTTCCACCTATTTCACGACCCTGCAGGCGCGGCTGTTGCAAGGCCGATATTTCACTGAGGCGGACGATGCCTCCCGGCCAGGGGTGATAATCATCAACGAGACGTTCGCAAAACACTACTTCACGGGGGAGAATCCGTTAGGAAGCCGCATTAACTTCGGCGATGTGAAGTCTGTGCTGGAAATCGTCGGCGTCGTGGATGACATTAAAGAAGGGCCGTTGGATATCGCTACTCGTCCTGCGATGTATATGCCCTTCGCTCAGAGCCCGGACAATTCCTTCTTCGTCATCGTGCGCACGTCGCAAGATCCGAAATCCCTGCTACCTGCAATGGAGTCCTCGATTCATGAGGTAGATCCCAACATTGCCACTCATAACGGCGTGACCATGACCGACCACATTCGCGACTCGCCGGCGGCCTACCTGCACCGTTCCTCGGCGTGGCTGGTGGGAGGCTTTGCCACGATGGCACTGTTGCTCGGAGTGGTGGGGCTGTATGGAGTGATTGCATATTCGGTAAGCCAACGGACGAGGGAGATCGGCATCCGGATGGCGCTTGGCGCGCAACGCTGGTCTGTCCACCAGATGGTTTTGCGAGAAGCGGGTTGGCTCGCCACTACCGGAATCGCAATTGGAGCGGTTTGCTCGTTGGCTGCCGCCACACTCTTACGTGGTTTGTTGTTCGGGATTCACCCATGGGACCTTCCAACTTTGGGGGGAGTGGCCGCAGTTCTAGGCGTTTCGGCCCTCCTGGCAAGCTATATTCCCGCTCGCCGCGCAGCATCGGTCGATCCGGTGATCGCGCTGCGTACCGAATAGACTGGCGGTGGTGAATCTCGAGGTTGTCTCTTAAGTCAAATCGCCGAAGCTCGCTTAGAGCAAATCTGATCTCGAAACGCGAGCTGGCCTGAAGTTATTATTCGCAAGAACGTCGTAGCTGGTCCTTGGCCACTTTAAGGTCGATCTTCTACCAACGTTTTTAATCGTGGGTCGATTATCTTTCATGGAAACGCAGAACGCTTGCAGGGCGCCTCCTAGCCCAATGACAATCCAGAAGCAATCCACTTGATTTCATAACACTGTCTTCTCCATTGAGGGCCGGTTAGACTCTGGAGCATCGACGACCGAAGGTTCGGGAGAAGGAGCCGAACATGATCATCATAGGAGTGGATTATCACCCAAGCGTTCAGCAGATAGCGTATGTCGATACAGAGACAGGCGAGACTTGTGAACGGCGATTGAACCACAGCGATGGAGAGGCAGAGCATTTCTATCGCGCTCTTGAACGAAGACGGGTCAGCGTGCGGGTAGGGATCGAGGCTACCGGACATGCACGCTGGTTTGAGCGGTTACTGGCGGAGTTGAAGTTCGAGCTATGGATTGGAAACGCGGCCGAGATCAAGGCGGCCCGGGTACGCAAGCAGAAGACGGATCGGCAGGACGCCCTGTTGTTGCTCAAGCTGCTGGTGGAGGATCGCTTTCCCCGCCTCTGGGTCCCGAGTCCGGAGAACCGTGATCTACGCCAGTTGATCTGGCATCGGCATCGCCTGGTGCAGATGCGCACGCGGGGCCATGAACCAGATCCAGGCCACGGCCATGAACGAGGGTGTACGACGCAAGAAGGCGCTGTGGAGCAAGTCCGGACGTCAGCAACTGGAGTCATTGCTGCTGGCTCCATGGGCCACCCGCCGCCGCCAGGACCTGTTGGAACTGGTGGATCGATTGAACGGGACCATTGCTGAGCTCACCACGGCCATCGAGCAGGAGGCACACAAACGGCCCGAGGTCCTGCGGCTGATGACTCATCCCGGTGTCGGACCGATTACAGCACTGACCTTCGTGCTGGTCATCGGGTCTCCCGATCGCTTCGCCTGCGGCAAGCAGATCGGGAGCTATCTCGGTCTCATTCCGTGTGAAGCCTCCAGCGCCAACCGTCAGCGACTGGGGCACATCACCAAACAAGGAAGTTCTCTGTTGCGCTTTCTACTGGTGGAGGCAGCCCAGGCTGCTGTCCGCCGGGACCCCGACTGGCGACGTCGCTTCGTTCATCTGGCGATGGCACGCAGGCTAGCCATCAGCCTCTACTGGATGTGGAGGAAGGGATATGACTATCAACAGAGTTTGAAGTTCGGTTCGCACGCGGGAGAGCCTGGTTACAGACATGGTGTGAAGTAAATCACCGCCCAGTTGATTGGGCATCCCGCTCCCTCACCAGGGAGTTCGAAGTAGTAATCATGGTCGAACGTGCGATCGGAGAGATGTTTGGGTCGGACCGAATTCCGCCCGACAGATTACATGCGAGTCTTCGTCATCGATGATGAGTTCTTCAACCAAAGCGCTATCGAAGCAACTCCTCGGAGTTCGTGCCGTCCTGTGCTCGAAAACCCCCTTGACACCGCAGACATTGTTAGAGATGTCTGTATAACCGGCTATCCGGACAAATGATAAGTCTCTGTCAATAGAAAACACGAGATCCCGATGCGCGCTTGGAGAGCGCGCAGTTTGGTAACCTCGGACAGGTTTCTTTGGGCTGCGCAGTTGTGCCTCTCGGCAGGGTTCCTGCGTGACACGCAGAACCATCCATCCATTTGCTGTCTCGGGCCCTTGGGCCGGTCACAGAAGATTGAGTTTGGATTCTCTGCCAGTCTCGAAACAAGTGACATGGAGCCTCGAGAGCGATAGCTCTGTTGCTCAGCCGATTAGATGCGAGACCTGGCAGAGTGCGCGCCGAAATCCTGTGTATGCGAGGGGTCCTATGCCGCTACGCTCTGCTTCTCGCGTCGGACGAACGCTCGTTCGCCTCGATCAATGGCCAGCAGGTAGCCTGCCATCTTCCGTGCGACAGCGAGGATCGCTTGGTTGCAGTTGCCCCTTGTTCTCTCCCTATCGTAAAGCTCGACCATTTCTGGATGGTGTCTCAGGGAGATATGCGCAGCCTCGATGAGCACTGTCTGCAGATGCTTGTTGCGCTGCTTTGAGATAGGCATGCGCAGCGAGTGGCCAGCCGAACTCTTCTCCGCGCTGCACAGGCCGCAGTAGCTGATGACTTGCTTGATCGAGCGAAAGCGATGGATGTCGCCTAACTCCAGCACCCAGGTGAGTGCCATGACAGGACCGACGGCTGGAATTGTCATTAGTCGCTTCACTCGATCTATCAGTAGTGGATCCCGTTCCAGCGAACGAAGCAGTGCTTGCTCTGTCTTGTGGGTATGCTCGATCATCTCGCGCGACAGCTTCAGCAGAGGCCACAGCGATGGATCAATCTCGCGGTTCGTCGGTAGCACCTGATGAAAGTAGCCCTGCTGATGCAGCTTCTGTTTGTTGTAGCTCACGCCGGATTCCATCAGCATCTGCGCGATCTTGTTTTTCAGTTGGACGTTCTGGCGGATAAGAAGCTTGCGATAGCGTAGCGTCCGCCGGCGCTGCCGGATGGCTGCCGGTACCATGTAGGCCTCGGGTAGAAAATCACAGCGCAGGCAGTCGGCAATCTTCGCAGCATCGATGCGGTCGTTCTTCTTCTTGGCTGCGGCGATCGCGCGCAGCATAAGCGGGTGTGCGACCTTCACCGCTGCGGCGTGTGGCAACAGGTAGTCATAGATCCAACTCGTGAACATGGTCGCTTCCATCGCAACAGTCCACGGTTGAGGAAGGGATTTCATCCAGGCGTCCAGATCCTGCCGCGTGGCCGCCACCATGCCCTCTCCCTGCACGCTCCCATGCCGGTCCTTTATGCAATAACTGATCGTCTTCTTGTGGATGTCTAAGCCGATGAAGTGCATACTTCCCATCGAGAAGCCTCCTTGGATATCTCTCACTCAGCCGCTTCGGTTGAGTTCGGTACCTGTATACCAAGCACTCCTCATCGCAGCGACTTATCCATCCGGACATGTGACTGCTGCCAATTCCCTCGTTACGGATTTCTCAACGGTCCCGGTAGGGACGCTCATCGCTGAGCGCCCCCCGGACAGATCCGTACGTGCGCGTCTACGCATACGGCTCTTATGAAGGATGAGTAGCGTTGAAGCGGGCGTGAGGGTAGGGATGCAGGATTCGAGGTCTGGGTATCCACCTGTTGAAGACTGGAGTCAGTGACTCCCACCTCTTCTTTGCGCGTTGGCTGCGACGGACGAGAACATTTCGCCAGAGTCGATTGACGCGTTGTCTAAAGGTGCGCAACTGACCGATGTTCCCGGGGAACAGCATGGTATTGGTAGTAGCCATTGACCACCTTCCGAAGCCATGCACCAACCTGACTGATACGATCATGCTTCCGGCGGAGAAGCTCAACCTTGATGGTCTTCAGCTTCGCCACCATTCGCTGTTTCGACGTGATCCGCCAGACAGTGAAGGTATCGGTCTTGTGGCGTCGCCGGCAGTAGTGGGTGAAGCCCAAGAACGTGAAGGTCTCCGGTTTCCCTTTGCCCCACTGTTTCCGTTTGTGGGCTGCATAGCGCCCGAACTCGATCAGCCGAGTCTTTTCCGGGTGAAGTTCCAAGCCGAACTTCTTCAGCCGTTCCTTGAAGTCTTCAAGGAACCGCACGGCTTCGGCTCGGTGCTGAAAGCCCATCACAAGATCGTCGGCATAACGAACGATGATGACGTCGCCGGTAGCCACTTTCCTGCGCCAGGCATCCGCCCATAGGTCGAACACATAGTGGAGATACACGTTGGCGAGCAGCGGTGAGACAACTGCCCCTTGCGGCGTACCCTGCTTCGTTTCCGACCACTGGCCGTCCTCCGATACCCCGGCCTTGAGCCATTTCTGGATCAGGCGAAGTATGCGACGATCGGCCACCTTGTGCTCGATGAACTTAGTCGTCCACTCGTGGCTCATGTTATCGAAGAAGCCACGGATGTCCGCATCGAGCACCCAGTTCACCTTCCTCCGTTCCAGTCCTACGGCGAGCGCATCAAGCGCTTGATGAGGACTGCGGCCCGGACGGAACCCGTAGGAGATGCCCTTGAAGTCGACCTCATAAATCTGATTGAGGATCGTCACCACGGCCTGCTGGACGATTTTGTCTTCCAGTGCCGCGACTCCCAACGGACGTTGCCGCCCATCGGTCTTCGGTATATAGACTCGCCTTGAAGGCTGCGCCCGGAACGTTCCGCGGTGAACCCGGCTGTGAAGATCAGCGAGACGACCTTTCAGTCCAGATTCGTACTCCTGCCACCGAACACCATCCACTCCCGGCGAAGCCTGACGCTTGAGAGCGTAGAAGCTGTCACGCAAAAGTGCGATGGTGAGGTGGTGGAGCAAGGAAGTGAATCGTTCCTGTTTCCTTTCCCTTGCTGCTTTTCGCACACCGTCCAGCCCTTGGGACATGCGGTTCCCGCTCTGTGTCGGGAGCATGCGTGGCTGACCGATGTTCTCTTTCATCTGCGCCCTTCCCTCCCCCACCTCCGCCGCAGCTATTGCTGCTTTGTTCGGCAGGTTCACAGGTACTACGGCACAGTCCGACTTCTCCAGCACGTGCACGTCCGCCGTTCGGCCTGAGGCCTTCGCGGACCGGCCTTCGTCAAGTGGCGAAGGCGCACTGGAGATCTCCCGGTTCTCGTGCATGTTGTTTCTCAGCGTGCGCGGGCTCTAACGACTACGCAGGGCCGGATAGTCGCTCGCGATAACGCGACTGCCGTGTTGCCTTCCTCCATCTCACTAGGGAGTCAGCATCCTGATCTGCGATTTTTCGAAGCTCAATCACCCTGCCCACCGATGCCTCCGGCCTACGCTTCACGGAACACCTCGCGATGTCCCATGCAAGACTAGAGGTCAGGATGGAGTCGCTACTTCCTTTCCTGCAGGGGACTTGCACCCCCTACAACATGCCGGTTTATCCCGGCGCACAGTGGTAAATCGCCAATGCCCTCACCAAACCGATAGGGAACGATAGGGTCGGCTGCGCGCTAGCTTTGTCAGGATCTAGAGTCCCGCCCGGCGAGAACGACGAACCTACGCCGTCGCCGAGTCCTATCTCACCAGCTTCGAGAACGGGCTTGACTCTTCGCCCAAGCAGAGCGTGAATGTAGATAGGCGATTCTCTGTTCTTAGATTGAATCGCGATTCCCCGGCCAAATGCGGGGATTTCGGGGGCGGAAAACTTCCGAAATCAGGAGAGAAAGACTCTCTGGCGGTGGATGGAGTCTGGAGCGAACCGCTCTCCACTCCAAATTCCCTGCTAACAGGGAAAAATGCAGGGAATCTTCGATATTTGCGTAGAAACTCCGACAGAGAATTTCTCTACGCCTGTGAATGCACGAGAGTTCCGACGCTAGACAGAAACCTAGGGTCGCAATCGAACAGGGAATTATCACAGGAGCATGAGGGGAACTGTATTCCCCTGAAGCTGCCAGTTGATTCACGTTGGTTTGCCCCTTCTTTTCTGATATTTCTTATTGAGAGTTTAGGAATCCCCGCACAACAACAATCGAGGAGGCAGGAACGTCGTAACTCGTTGTCTTATCTCCTTGAACTGTAGTTTCCAGAATAGGGCCATCCGGATCAGCATGCCCTGGTTCATAGAGGCCGGAGCTTTCATCCAGGCTTAGAAGTACGTGAGATTCCTTGCCATTTGTGCGAGCCGGATGCCACTTATATTGATTTCTTCCAAAAGTGGCGACTTCTACTTTACCTGAAAGGTAACTGTCTATCTTGGTTTTAGGATTGACAAACTCTATCTGAACCGCGTGATCGTTGCTCTGATCTCTGTTAACCAGCATCACTGCCCATTTCCCATCAGGACGTAACACCGAATAGGTCGTAACTAAAGTATGCCCTGCACCATCTAGGTAGGTCCCGGTTGCCGGGAACACCGTATGATTGCATTCCCGCTGCAACCACTCAAAGTTAATCATCTTACTGGCAAAATACTGTGAGAGTGGCTGCTTGATTTTATAGTCTGGCGTTAAGGTATACATTCCGAATGTACCGGGTGAATCATTGCAGTCGTTCGTCATTTGCAGAGGTAGATAGTGGAAGTAATAAATACCGCTGCCCCCCGCATTCAGGAACGATCCGATATAATCTGCTAGCCAAAGGCCTCCAAATAGATCCATGAACGTTTCTTCAGCATCCGAGGAAAGATTCGACTCGGTAATGAACATGGGAACATTGGGAGGCAAGCCATCGTTGCGCCATGCCTGAACTATTCCGTAGATTAAGTTTGGCTCGTCATATAGACTTCCCCACGGAATGTGGCATGGATCATACGGATAATGCTCAAAGGAGAAAAATGCCAACTCCTGCATTTTTCCGTGTTCTTTCAGGTAATTCAAGAAACGGCCGAACCAGGACGTTTCCCCTTTCTCATTTGGCCAAAACAAAATGTCTTGATTCACCCCCTGAAAGGAAGGGCCGCCCAATTTCAGATGAGGATCAAAGCGATGCAAAGCTGCCGCAAATTCCAGATAGAGCGCTGCATAATATCAATGCGATTGGCATCATGGCCGGCAGGCCTTGCGTGACCCCGCTGGTATAGAAAAGGTCAAATCCAACTTGGGAAGAAGCGGAAAGCCCATGATCTTCAGATGTATGCCATGGGTCTACGGAAGAAGCACGAACCCTGGTCCGCTCTGGGTCAGCCACGTGTTGAAGAACATCATGAAACTCCCCATCCTCTGTAGTCGTGCCTAGGTAGAGCTCTTTTATCGCATAACCTACGCAATTTCTCGGATCGGAAGGTCCGTCTTCATTACAGGTGTCTGATGAATGAGTCATCAAGATACGTATAAAGCGCACGGCCATGGAACGATCTGCCAGTCGGATGGTTTCAACACCGCCCTTTCCACTTTCAACGACACCTTTGGGAAATGCTTCCCACACCCCGGCAGTCGGAGAATCAACCGGGTCGAGAGGACTAGTCCAGAATTGGACGCTGAATTTCGTAGCGAATGGTACAGCCCATGCGACTTTGATGCTGTCTATTTGCTGAGTCGTAGTCAGATCCAGCATGACCCACTGCGGATGCAAAGTGTCTGCTTCGCCGGTAAAACGGGCACTCAGATATGGATTGCTTTTCCAATATGTAGAGATGTTTCCGTCTGTCAGGCTCGAAGAGCCTCGCGGCGATTTGAACCCATCTGAATGATTGATTGCCGTTTTCAGATCAGTTGAGCCGACGAAATAGCCTCGCTCATCTGCCAGGCTCCATGTGCCCTTCGGATTCCAATGCCAGGCCTCTTGGCTAAGTTCGGTATTCAGCCGATAGGATACCGGCTGCCAGCCTGCAGTAAAAACCTGATCAAGGATAGGCTTCGTGAGCATCTTATCGATACCCACGGTCGCAATTCGATCAATACCGGCCCCCAAAGTGTTCCTGGGATCGAAGTGGTTTGTGGCATCTTCAGGAGCAATATTCACACGCGCAACCTGTGCATGTGAATATTGCTGTGTTATTGCGAGGAAAAAGAATGCGTACAACAACCTGATCGTAAGTCTTGCCATCTTGTCTTCCTACACCTGTAATAACTAAAATTCGTACTTCAAACCAAGCTGCAAGACACGGCTATCACCCGCACTTAGTATCTGCCCAGTAGTCCCATCTCCCAGATCTGTGTCGGGATTATTGTAGTTGGTGTGATTGAGCAGATTGTATGTTTCTATCCTGAATTGGATTTTTGAACCCTCAGTGATAGCGAAGTTCTTCATCGCTGTCAAATTGACAGACCACTTACCAGGGCCAAGTATCGATGCCCGCTGCGCATCGCCTGGGCGATGCTCGCTGTTTGGGACATTTTCAAACGCATTGACGTTATACCATTGTCCAACTTTATGCGGCGCGCCATGATTGGGGTTTCCAACCTGGTCAGGATAGACTTCTTTGCCACTATTGGTGCTTACAAACAGTCCAAGACCACCCGGATCGTTGAAATTTGTCGTCGACGGCGTGGCATATTCTCCGGCAGAGGCATTGATAATTCCTGAAGCTTCCCATCCGCCGAGTACCCTTCCGATAAATCCTTTTTGGCTTTCGAAGAATGGTAGATCGTAAACGAAGTCCGTGTTGAATACATGACGGTCATCCGTTCCCGAGGGACCGTATTCCGGACTTAAATTGTAGGTATTCTGTGCAGCCCCATTCATAAGATTGGTCAGCGACTTGGACCAGGTATAGTTTGCTTCTATTAGAGAACTTGCACTAAAGTGCTTTTGGAAACTCACCTGGAGAGAATTGTAGTTAGAGGAGAAGATTGTAGAAAACGTGTCAATTGACCCATAGCCCACATAGGGGCGGATGAGATTCAACAAGCCCTCCGTGTTGCCGTCGATTTGCGAGTTCCCTTCAGCAATAAAAGTTGGGGTTATTTTGGATTAGCGGATTGGTTGCATATGAACCCGGTTGAGGCTCGTTAATATCGACCGCACCCATCAGATGAGTTCCCTTGCTTCCGTAGTATCCAATATCAAGGATCAGGTCATAAGGAAGTTCCCGCTGGACATCGATATCCCACTGCTGCGTATAAGGCTGATGCCACTTGGCGTTCGCCGTAAGGTTGGTCACGCTATTGTTCGAGGATCTCGCGAAGGCCGGATTGTTAAGTGGCGCGTTGTATATCGTAATTGTCTGAACAAATGGACGATTGGCGAAGACACTCTGCTCCACATTATTTACCGGAGTCGAATCCGTGAATACTCCATAGCCACCGCGGACTGACATTTTTCCTTGTCCGGATGGATCCCATGTGAACCCGAACCGCGGTTGCAAGCTGAGGTTTGCCTGATTTGTCACCGCTGTGCCATAAGGCGACGTTTTACCAGCAAGAATGATGCCGTTGAGCGTATCGTAATTGGGATTCGTGGCCGCTGTTCCGTCGCAAGGCAGCGTCTGGGGAGTACAGATATTCCCTGAATTGTCGATTACCGGAGCACTGCTGGAACTATAACGGGACGGCACAAAGCTCGTTGCAAGATTATTGCCATCTGTTGGCTGCCGGAACAATGAATAGCGCAGGCCGTAACTCAAGGTTATATTCGGACGAAGATGGAAATCGTCCTGCGCATAAAATTCAATCTCATTCTGGAAGATATGCGCAATCAGGTTCTGGGAGAGTTGGGAAAACGAGGTGGTATTTCCCAGCAGAAAGTTGGCGTACTCCTGGTGCCATTCTGCTGATGGATCGCTCCCATTCGACAGTGCCGTATCTGGCGTAGCAGTGAAGGAGAACGTCCCGGAGTTCATCGCCGAAGTATTTCCCGACGAACTCTCGGATTTTTCATAGTGATTGAAGACAAAGCCGAACTTTAACGCATGGTGCCCGGCGATCTTGGTTAAGTTGTCGAACACGCCGTGATTTCGGCTGTAATCGGTGTAATCTCCCGCTGCTATCAGACTGCCCAACGACGCACCGAAGCTAAGCGTCGGCAAATTATTGATGGCGTCTGCATAAGGAAGGGTGATTGCATTCACAACATCCGGAGAATTCGAGGCCGCAAGCTGGCCTGTATTCTTCGTCGTAATGGCATCAAAGGACCACCCATACACGACTTGATTGAGCAGTGTTGGAGAAAACACAAATGTCAATGAGGCTGCAGCATTCCATCCTGGATTCTGAGTTGACGCTTGAGCCACATTTGGAACAGCAGTCGGCGAAAAGAGTCCCCCGCCTTGAACCGTGGGGATAGAGTCATGTACCAGGCGCGCGAAACCTGAAACTACGGCGTTGAAGGTCTGGTCAACACGCGCAATCTGCTGATCTGCATTGAACTGGTTCGACTGATTCGAGGCAAGCTGATCGCTGAGGGCATTCTGAGGCGAAGGGACATGGGAGTAAACATCTTTCAGGTAAGCCGCGGCAGCGGGATTGACCATGCTGAGAGGAATTGTAGTGCTGGACTGGCCAGCCGGGCAGGAGTTTGGACCATTTACCGGCCCCAGACAAACGGGATACGGGAAGACAATCTTGTTTAGGGAATTCGGGTCCTGGCCCTTTTCGGCAAGGTTTGGCACCAAAGCTAAGACCGGGGTTGACTGAACAATGCGCCGAACTTCCTGGGAATAGAAGAAGAAGGTTTATCCTTTGCTTCGTTGTAGACGTGAGGAATATACAGCGGTCCGCCAAATGTTCCGCCGAAATCGTTATAGCGAAGCGGCGTACGCGACACAGCCGGCGTTGAGAATGCTTTATTGCCCCATGTATTTGCATCCAATACGTCGTTACGGAAAAACTCGTAGACTCCGCCATGAAATTTACTGGTTCCAGATCGTGTTACAAGATTGACCTGGCCGCCCGCGCTGCGCCCATATTCAGCATTGTAGTTACCACGCAGTACCGACACCTGGTCCACAGCATCGACGCTCGGATAGTCAAGGGTCTCCGAGCTGAATCCACGGTCCACATTGTCTACGCCATCAATCGTCCAGCTGTTCTGCGATCCGTTGCTTCCATTCATCGACACTGCGCCGACGGAATTGTTGCTATTTCCTGGAACCTGCGTTCCGACATAAAGATCCGAACTCATGTTCGAAACTACCCCGGGCATGAGCCCGACGAAAGATTCATAGTTTCTGGATTCGAGGGCAAGTTCACGAATCTGGGACCCTGAGATCAAACTGCTTGCGGCCACTGAATCCGTAGCTACATGGAGCGCATTAGCCTCCACTGAAACCGTCTCAGTAACGCTCCCGACATCGAGAGTTACGATCTGCTCGAGTTTGTCGTTTGAGTTAAGCGTAAGATCTCTTCTTTCAAATGCCTTAAATCCAGGCGCCTTTACTTTTATCGAGTATTCCCGATAGGCAAAAGCGGAGCGATGAAGTCTCCAGAAGCACTGATACTCAAGGTGCGCTCGATTGCATTTCTGTCGGTATTGGTGAGGGTGATCGTTCCGGCTGTAACCAGTGCTCCAGTTGAATCTTTTACCGAGCCCAGAATCGTACCAGTCGCTCCTTGTGCATGGAGGGGAGAAGCAGCCAGCAGTACCAGCAAGATACCTGCCGCAATACAAAGACTCTGCAGCAGTGGCCGAATACCGAATTTCGAAACCACCAACCTTTCCATTGTCAGTCCACTCATAAAAAACTTCGCCTCATTCATCTATCATTGGTTAATTACGTCGATTAATTACGTTATGCAGACTGCGTGATAGGCTTGGGACACACCCGAGACCGTAAGCAAAAAGTGCGATGCATCTTTCTTTAAAACCTTGAATATAAAATACTTAATCTAAAACGTGTATATACTAATTAAACTTTACTTAGTTTGTCAAAAAATTCTCCACGCTCATATCGAATATGAACTTGATCAGGGATCGCGCGCCGGTTTCTCCGATATGTTTATGAACGCAATACTGCCGTTTCGGTACGCGTGGATGCTTCGTATCCGTATTGTCGTCACAGGAAGTAACCAGCCAACGAAGATCCCTGTCGCGGCCGTCGTGCTTGAAAATGTATGGTCCGCCGTCTGACTGCAAGGGAAAAGTAAAGATTGGATCGATCGACAGATCTGCGCAAATGTATTCGCCCTTTGTGTGGAGAGTAAGGAGTAGTCACTTTGCGGGCGCCGTGCCGCTTTGCGAAGCGTGGTAATGAGGTTCGGCTGATCCTGGCGCCCGGCGCCCATAATCAGTCCAAACCTATTCCCACTCTAGTCAGTGCAGTCACTCAAGCGAAGACTTGGTACGAGTGGATCACTCAGGGGAAGTCTGCACGATGCGCGAACTTGCCAAAAGGACTGGCTCAATGAGGACTACGTCTCACGCATTCTCGTCTGGCTGTGCTTTCACCAGATATGACCGAGGCAATCTTTCGCGGCGATCATGAGCCATCGCTAACAGCCGCCCGGCTGATCGCAAACCTCGAGATCGATTGGATACAACGGAGACTACCCGGATATACGCCTCCGTTAGGGAAAGCCCCGCATAAATTCTTTCTTCCGTTTCCTGTCGAGTTAGCTGATTGCGATGCCCCGGGCGCCGAAAAGTAGGGTCCATTTTGGGCACTATGCTAGGTTAGCTCAGTTGAAAACGGAGATAGACGATGCCATTGCCGAGCACACCATTGGAGGTTACCTACTTCCGTACAACCTCTCTAAAACCGGACCCGAGAAACCCCAGGGTTCATAGCGACAAACAAGTTCGCCAGATCGCTCAGAGCATCGAATCGTTTGGGTTCAACGTGCCCCTCCTGATCGATGAGGAGCAGAAAGTCATCGCTGGTCATGGGCGCCTCCTAGCCGCGCGCAAGATGGGATGGGACACGGTACCGGCTATCAAGCTGAGTCATCTCACCGAGCCGCAACGCACGGCCTTCTTGATCGCCGACAACCGCTTGACCGAGAACTCTTCTTGGGACGAGCGGATGCTCGGCGAGCAATTCAAGATCCTCTCCGAGCTGGAACTCAACTTCGATCTGGAGGCAATTGGCTTCGAGGTTCCTGAGATCGATCTCCTCATAGATGGCCTCAACACCGCCTCCGAGGCCGATCCTGATGATCGCTAGCCAGAGATCTAGGAATCAGCGGTTACAGTTTTGGGTGATCTATGGCAGCTAGGCAAGCACCGCGTACTCTGCGGGAACTCGCTGCTCGCAGCCAGCTACGAGCGCCTCATGGACGGCGCAAAAGCCGATCTTGTGATCACCGATCCTCCTTACAATGTCGTCATCGACGGGCATGCTACCGGACTCGGCAAGATTCACCACCGAGAGTTTGAAATGGCATCGGGCAAGATGAGCGCGGCCGAGTTTACCGACTTTCTCCGCAAGGCAATGTTCGAAGCACGGGACCGTAGCATTGCCGGCTCCCTTGCCTACTACTTCATGGACTGGCGGCACATGACCGAGATCCTGTCCGCCGGACAGGAAGTCTACACAGAGTTCCTGAATCTATGTGTCTGGGCGAAGAGCAACGGCGGCATGGGAAGCTTTTATCGCAGCGCCCACGAGTTGGTGTTCCTCTTCAAGAACGGAACGGGATCTCACCGAAACAATATTCAGCTGGGCAAGTTCGGGCGATATAGAACGAACGTCTGGAATTATCCGGGAGCAAATAGCTTCTCTCGCTCAGACTCTGAAGGAAACCTCCTTGCCCTCCACCCCACCCCAAAGCCCGTCGCTTTGATCGCTGATGCCATCAAGGACTGCACGGCCCGAGGGGATCTAGTTCTAGATCCGTTTCTTGGTTCGGGAACTGCTGTTATCGCTGCCGAACGTTGCGGACGTATGTGCTACGGACTGGAGCTTGATCCGCTCTACGTCGACATCATCATCCGTCGATGGCAGAGGCAGACGAAGCTCGATGCCGTCCATTTAGAGACAGGCAAGACATTCAACAGCAGGGACAACGCCAGGGACCAATAGATTATGAGCGAGAAGAACACGTCAGATAGCTACGAAGTCGGTTATGGAAAGCCTCCCAAGAGCACTCAGTTCGAAAAGGGCGTCTCTGGAAACCCCAAGGGCCGTCCCAAGAAAGCTCTGGACTTCGACCATGAATTGCTTCGAGAATCCAGAGCCTGCGTCACCCTCAACGAAAACGGACGTCGCCGTCGTATTTCGAAGCGTGTAGCTGTAATCAAGCAGCTGATAAACAAAGCGATGAATGGAAACGTGCCTGCCGCTCGGATCTATCTTGATCTTCACCAAGTGGCATTGGAGAAAATCGCTCTGCGGGAAGCATCACAATCCAGTGACACCGAAAAGTACAACGACCTTATGACACTAACCAACGAAGAATTGATGAGGATCGCTGCTGGTGGTCTGAGGGATACAGAATAGGAAGGGAAAGGAACACATTTCGAATAACAGATTAGTGCTGGCGGCGAGAAGGACCGCGGCGAGGAAGATAGAGAGCATTTCTTATTCTGGCATCCCGCCCGCACGTGGCGCACTGAAAACTACGGCTGGTTCCCGAAAAGTCCCCTTTAGGCAATCTCCGCCACTCCAACTGGCCGATACAACCGGCTAATCGAAGATTTGCTTTCCTACATTTCTAGTTGGCTATCATGTGTCCGCTACAGCTGGTATCCGCCGCCCACGGGCGCGGAAAATAATCTTGGAAAGTGGGACGAGCTTCGATGTCACCCTGGTCGGCAGACATGTGACAGTTTTGCGCGATGGCAAGATGTACCACGACAATGTCGAGCTTCCTGGACCGACCGGAGGTGCTCTTGACAGCAATGAGGCCGAGCCAGGACCGTTCTATCTGCAGGGCGATCATCACGGCATCATCGAGTACCGCAACATCACCATTTCTGTTCCGAAAAAGTAAGGTTCTGTTGAGACGCGCGCCTGCCAGCTGCTTGTTCTTGCTGCCCTGTCAGGTTCGCACGGCAGGCGGCGGCGCAGAATTCAGCCGATGTCGGGTTGGTTTATAAGCAGACAACGCGTGGCTAAGAAGCAAAGTCTCTTCGATTCAACAAAGCTCGCAACGTGGTGAAAGGCGCCTGGAAGCACCACTTCGGCAACTTGTGTGACCAATCAACCGCTTCTGCTATCCGGTAGACGGCCCTGAAAAGGTCGGGCAGCGATTGATCGCGTCTTCAAACTACAATTATTCCGGACAGAGTAAGAATGTTTCTAACCAGCCTTTAGTCCTGATATGTCGGCATGGCTCCGGTAATTCGGAAGTGCCGTTTCGCGGAACGCTGGCGCGTTTGTGAGGACTTATGCCACACTTCGGCCACTCGTTGCGGGAGTCAAGAACAGCAAAGGCTTCTGGATGTTACGGAGCGCCGATCAGAATTAGTCGAGTCAGTTCGGAAAACATCCGAATACGCCATGCATAGATCAACCCGGAGGTAGCATTTTGTGCCTCCCCGCGTGTTGACATTCCGTGTGACGTCAGAGAGTATTCATATAGACATTCGATATGACAAAAAGAATGAGTCCTAAACAAGCAAATCTCCTACAGGGCACACTCGATCTCCTGATCTTGAAGGCGCTGGGCCCCACAGATCTCCACGGGTTGGGAGTCTCGCGCCGCATTGAGCAAATTACCCATGGAACGTTCCTGGTCAAACCTGGGTCGCTGTTTCCCGCCCTTCATCGCATGGAAGAAGCGGGGTGGCTGAGTTCCTTCTGGGGTGAGTCTGAAAACAACCGCCGCGCGAAGTTCTATCAGCTCACCAAGTCGGGGAAACGCCAGCTTGCGGTGGAAACGGAACAATGGACGACTGTAGCTCTCGCGATGACGAATGCTTTGCTGGCAACATAAGGAGCGAGCGATGCAACTATGGCGGTGGGTACTCAGCATGAGTCGAAACTTTTTCCGCATGCAGCACATCGAACGTCAGCTTGACGATGAGGTTCGCGGATTTGTGGACATGATTGCGGACGAACATATCGCAGCCGGCGTGTCGGCCTCCGAAGCTCGGCGCACCGCACAGACTGAGGCAGGCGGTATCGAGCAGGTCAAGCAGGCTGTGCGAGATAGTCGTGCTGGCTCGGGCCTGGAGCTTTTCAGGCAAGATGTGCGCTTCGGCTTTCGCCAGTTACGGCGCAACCCCGGCTTCACAATTGCCGCCGTTGCCGCTCTTGCACTGGGCATTGGAGCCAGCACTGCCGTCTTTACCGTATACAACGCGATATTACTCAAGCCGCTAAGTTACCCGGACGCCGATCGCATCGTAGAATTTGGTTTTCAATCCTCACAGATTGGTTTCCTTTCCAGCGTTCCTGAATTTCACGCCTACCAACAGCAAAAAGGGACCTTCTCTGGAGTTGCGGCCTACGACTTTGCCGGTCCTGGCTTCAATCTTACTGGCGAACACCCCGAACAGGTCCATGGCATTCACGTTACTGAGGGCTACTTTCGACTTTTCGGCGCTTCCGTGGCCCTGGGGCGGACCTTCAGCCCGCAGGAAGACGCGCCCAATGGCGGCAAGGTGGTTGTACTGAGTTATGGCCTGTGGCAGAACAGGTTTGCAGGTGATCGCGCCATCATTGGAAAGTCGCTCTCATTGGGCAATGAGCCGTATACGATCATCGGAGTAATCGGGAAGCAATTCGTTAGCGATCCCGAAGCGGATATCTGGCTGCCATTCCAGTTTCCGCCGGTCAGCAACGATTTGAATACTTTCTTCCACATCGCCGGTCTTCTTAAGCCTGGCGTCACGCTTGAGCAAGCTAACGCGCAGTTGCAGCTTGCAGCTACTCAGTTCCATCGCGACTACCCCAAAACAAGTTCACGCCTGCAGTTCCACGTTGAGCCACTTCGCGACAGCGTTATCGGCGACGTAGGCAGATCGCTCTTGATCCTTATCGGTGCCGTCGGCCTTGTGCTGCTGATCGCCTGCGCCGGTGTAGCGAATCTTCTGCTTGCGCGCGCCATGGTGCGCAATCGCGAATTTGCTGTCCGCTGTGCGCTCGGAGCTGCGCGTTCGCGCATTGTGCGCCAATTGCTCACCGAGAGTCTGCTCCTTTGCGTGGCCGGTGGAATTTTCGGCATGGCATTTGGGTTTGCCGGGGTTCGCACTTTGCTTGCCTTCAGCCCGGCTGGACTGCCACGCATCGGCGAGGACGGCTCTGCAGTGGGAGTGGATTGGCGAGTATTCGCCTTTACCCTTGCTATTTCGCTGGCTACAGGCATCATTTTCGGACTCTTCCCCGCATATACTGCCGCGCGTACGGATCTGACCTCGGTAATGAAAGCGGGCGGCAGCCGCTCCAGCGCCGGTTCTCGTCAGGGGTTGGTTCGTTCGATTTTGGTGGTCAGTGAGGTCTCGTTCGCGTTGATTCTCCTGATTGGCTCTGCACTTTTCATCCGCAGTTTGATAGCCCTTCATGCAGTTGGTCCTGGCTTTGATGCAAACAACATTCTCACGTTGGAAATGTCTCTCAATGGAGAGCGTTTCCAAAAAACCGAAGGTGTGGCCCAGCTCTCGCGCGAAGGCCGCGAACGATTGAATGCCATGCCTGGAGTGAAGATCTCGGCGGCTGGTTACTGGTTACCCATCTACGTTGCGGATGGTCTGCCCTTTCAAATCGTTGGAGAGCCGGTTGACAAAGACCACCAATACGGAAGCAAGTGGATGAGTATTTCGCCAGGATATCTCAGTGTCTTCAAGATCCCCATTTTGCGCGGACGGGACTTCAACGAGAACGATACAGCGAATACACCGGCCGTCGCACTCATCAATCAGGCGATGGCGACGCGCTACTGGCCGGGGCAGAACCCCATCGGACGGCAAATTGCCATCAGCAAGGGGGAGGGATCGGGGATGAACGAATCGACTCCGACGATTGTAGGAGTGGTCGGCGACACTCACAACGCTGGTCTCGCCAGTCCCCCTGGCCCCTGTGTGATGGTTCCGATCACGCAGGTTACCAACACTTACACTCGCTCCTACACCAACGGCCAACCGCTGCTATGGATAGTTCGCACCGGCGGCGACCCTCGCCAAGCCATCCCCGCCATTACAGAACAACTCCGGATTGCCAGCGGTGGCTTTCCGGTGGCGCATGTCCGCACCATGGAGGAGGTGATGGGAACTTCGACCGCCCGCGAAAAGTTTAACGTACTGCTGCTGACGATCTTTGGAGGAGTCGCGCTGATTCTGGCCGCTGTCGGTATTTTCGGTCTCATGGCTTACTCAGTCGTGCAGCGCACGAGGGAAATGGGCGTTCGCTTGGCGCTGGGTGCAGATCGCTCTACCATTCGCAGGCTTATAGTCTGGAACGGCATGCGACTCACGGCCATTGGCGTGGTCATCGGCGTCGCCGCGGCCCTCGGCTTCACACACCTTATTGCGGGCCTGCTTTTCGGTGTACGGCCCTTCGATCCGGCTGCGTTCTTCATTGCTCCCGTCATCCTTTCAATCGTTGCATTGTTCGCGGTATGGCTACCTGCCGCGCGTGCCTCAAAGGTCGATCCCGTGCAGGCGCTGCGCGCGGAGTAAAGTCCACAAGCAGTTGAGCGGGCGTCGTAAACTGGAGCAGCCAGACACTCTCTACAATTTCTGAGCGAACTATCGAGGCACTCGCTTCAATTGAAGCTCAATCTACGAGGCGCTCGTCGTCAAGAAGGCTGCCATGAGTCTGGACATGCCGCGGTTGGCGCGCCACATGATCTTCGCCGCTCTTGTGCACGACTCTGCCATGATGCCGGCGGCGAGCTGGAGCAAATCCAGTTCCTTCTCGGGCATGTCTCAGTGCAAACAACCGAACGCTACATTGGCTGCAAGCAACATTTGAGAATCGCTGTAAACGACCGTCTTGGCATCGAACCCGGCTGAGTTTCACAACTGGACGAGAAG
>Ga0207035_1124_pt1 | contig 19232 bp, 22 predicted proteins | sample Alteio_BWMinCont_77_FD_153272 | JGI IMG/M metagenome (GOLD analysis project Ga0207035, IMG submission 153272) | Enriched cells from forest soil in Barre Woods Harvard Forest LTER site, Petersham, Massachusetts, United States -... | ecosystem: Environmental > Terrestrial > Soil > Temperate forest >... | reverse complement strand
ATGAATGAAAATAATCTCAATGAAATCGAGATTGAACGCGAGGGATTAAAGCTTAAGCTCAGGAAATCCGCGGGCAGCGATGGGGCCATGGGAACACCGGCCCCTTATGCTGTGGAACCCCTACCGGCGGCCAAGGCCCCGGCACCCGCGGGAGGTCCAGTTACTTCCGTTACCGCTGAGGCACCTAAAAATAATAAAGACATCAAGTCTCCGATGGTAGGTACCTTTTATCGCACTCCCTCGCCGGAAGCTGAAGCTTTTGTCGAAGTCGGCCAAACGGTTGAAGTAGGCCAGGTGGTCTGTATTGTTGAGGCCATGAAGTTAATGAACGAGATCAAATCCGAGGTTCGCGGCAAGATCACGGAAGTGGTGGTCCAAAACGCGGAACCAGTGGAATTCGGCCAGACATTATTTATAGTGGACCCCTTAGGATAGAAGATGTTTTCCAAAATCCTGATTGCCAACCGCGGTGAAATTGCCTTAAGGGTGATCCGCGCCTGCAAAGAAATGGGCATACGCACCGTCGCGGTTTATTCCGAGGCAGACCGCGATTCTTTGCATGTGCGGTTCGCCGATGAAGCGGTGTGCATCGGCAAGGCCTCCAGCAAAGAAAGCTATCTTAATATTCCGGCCATTGTCTCTGCCGCGGAAATCACGGATGTGGCCGCCATCCATCCCGGCTACGGATTTTTGTCGGAAAACGCGCATTTCGCCGAAATTTGCGAGTCCTGTCACATCAAGTTTATCGGCCCTTCGCCTGACAGCATCCGTAAAATGGGCGATAAAATTGTCGCCAAGGAAACCGTCAGGAAAATTGGCGTGCCATTGACTCCGGGAAGCAACGGCATTGTCAAGACCCAGGAAGCGGCCTTGAGTGTGGCCCAGAAGATCAAATATCCCGTGATCATCAAGGCTGTGGTCGGCGGCGGGGGCAAGGGGATGCGCGTTTGCCATAATGACGTGACCTTGATCAATTCTTTTAAAATGGCGCAAAGCGAGGCGGAATCCAATTTCGGCCTTGGGGACGTCTATATAGAGAAATACATCGAAGGCCCCCGCCATGTGGAATTTCAAATTTTGGCGGATGAGCATGGCAATGTGATCCATTTAGGTGAGCGTGATTGCTCCGTGCAAAGGCGTCATCAAAAATTATTGGAAGAATCACCCTCACCGGCGCTCGATGCTAATTTGCGAAAAAAAATGGGCGAGGCCTCCCTTAAGGCCGCCAGGGCGGTCAATTACCATGGGGTGGGCACCATTGAATTTTTGCTGGATGTTCACAATAATTTTTATTTTATGGAAATGAATACCCGTATCCAGGTCGAACACCCCGTCACGGAAATGGTCACGGGCATCGATTTGATCAAGGAGCAGATCAAGATGGCGATGGGGCACAAGCTTAAGATCAAACAGGAAGAAGTCAAATTTCAAGGGTGCTCCATCGAGTGCCGCATCAACGCCGAAGACCCTTATAATAATTTTATTCCCAGCCCCGGAAAAATCGCGGAGTTAAACCTTCCCGGGGGGCCGGGAGTCCGCATTGACACACATATTTATCCGGGCTATGCGATAAGCCCGCATTATGATTCCATGGTGGCCAAATTGATCGTGCATGGCAAAGACCGCAATGAGGCGGTGCGCATCATGCGCCGCGCTTTGGATGAATTTTATATTGCTCCTATCAAGACCACCATTCCATTACATATGGAAATCCTTCATCACCCGACATTTTTGGAAGGAAAAGCCACCACGCACTTTTTAGAGAAAATGATGAAAAACGAGTAATATTTTCCCCCTCTTTTTTATAAAGAGGGGGCAGGGGGAGTTTTATGTACCAAGACAATACCGTTGATTTAGGTGTCGTCCAGATCCACAAAAAAGTCATCGGCGATATCGCGGCCGCGTCCATCAAAGAGGTCCCCGGCGTCCAGCTGGCAACCTTTGGGATCATCAGCTCCATCGCCGAGGCTTTTGGGTATAAAAATTATCCCTCTGTTAGCGTGACGGTAGATAAAGACAGTCAGGTTTCTTTAGAAATCCGTGTTATAATCCATTATGGCATGAACATCCCGGTGGTTGCCCGCCAGATCCAGGACGTGATCCAGCGCGCGGTGGAAGATGCCGTGGATATTAATTTAAAAGAAATCAATGTCAACGTCCAAGCTATCGAAAGGACACCGTAATGTGGTTGCTAACCCGTATTGCCATTTTATTTTATATTTTCATTATCTGGACCACCGGCATCGCTGTGATGTTGTTTGTGGCGCATGTCCTTGACCTGCAGACCATCCAGTGGCTCTTGAAGATAGTTTATTTTGACAGTCAAAGTGGTACCATCGCTGGGATTTGCGCGGGTGTCATCATGTTCATGAGCTTTTTATTGGCCCGGCTTATTTACGGAAGTCGCCAGATGGAGCGCACCATTGCTTTTGAAAATCCTACCGGTGGGGTAACGGTGTCCCTGACAGCCCTGGAGGATTTGATCAAACGTTTGATTGTGCTGATGCCTGAGGTCAAAGAGATCCGTCCGTACATGATCGCCACCAGGAAAGGCCTGGAAATGGACATCAAATTGGTGTTGCGCCATGAAGTCAATATCCCTGAGTTGACAGCCCGTTTTCAGGATTTGGTGCGCCGCAAAATAGAAGAAGCCGTTGGCATGGAAGGAAAGATCAACATACGCGTGCATGTGGTCAAGATTTCCCTGGATGACATCAAATCCAAGAACAGGGACGAATTTCAGATTCCGACGCAAGCCCCATTTCACGGGTATAGGTCCTAAATATGAAAAAAATCGGCATCATGACAGGCGGGGCGGATTGTCCCGGATTAAACTCGGTCATTCGCGCGGTAGTGCGCAAAGGCATGCAGGAAGGTTATGTGGTCACCGGCATCAAGAATGGCTGGCAGGGCTTGATCGAGAATGACATGCGCGTCCTGGATGTCAAGTCCACGACCGGTATTTTGGACAAAGGGGGCACTATTTTGGGCACCAGCCGTGTTAATCCTTTGAATGACGAAGAGCAGGTCAAAAAAATCAAGGACAATTATGCCCGCAGCGGCATGGACGCGCTGATTGTCGTGGGGGGTGAAGACACCCTTAAAATAGCCTTGAGCCTGCATAAAAAAGGGATCATCCAGGCAGTGGGCGTGCCAAAATCCATTGATAACGCCTTGTCAGGGACAGATTTTGCTTTTGGTTTTGACACAGCGGTGAATATAGCCACCGAATGCATTGACCGTTTGCATACAACCGCAGAGTCGCACCATCGCATCATGGTTGTTGAGGTTATGGGTTTGTATACCGGATGGCTGGCCGTGCAATCCGGGATTGCCGGCGGGGCAGACATTATTTTAATCCCTGAAATTCCGGTGAACCTGGATGAGGTTTATGAACTTTTGCGTGAGAGGCACAAGCGCGGCAAGCCTTTTAGCATCATTGTCATTTCTGAAGGTACTAAAATAGATGGATACATGGCGCGCTCCAGCGAGCCGGTGCCTCTTAAAGAAAAACGCCGTTTTGGCAGTGTGGGTGAATATTTAGCCAAGGCCATTGAAGACAATACCGGTTATGAAACAAGGGTCAGTGTCCTGGGTTATATTTTACGAGGAGGGTCTCCGACGGCATTTGACCGTGTTCTTGGAACACGCTTGGGTGTCAAGGCAGTAGAACTTGTCAAGGAGCACAAGTTCGGTAAAATGGCATCCTTAAGGGAAAACAAGATCCGTTTCGTGGACATTGATGAGGCCGTGTCCCAGCGTAAGCTGGTGACCATGGACTTAGTTGAAATCGCCAGTGTCTTTTCCGCCAAGCATTAATATGAAAAAAACAATAGAACAAATTTTCGCGGAATCAATAGAAGTTAAGCAAGAAACTTTAAAGAAAAATTTGGCCGCTATCATCAGCGCGGCTGAAGTCATCATCGCTGCCATTAAAAGCGGGCACAAATTATTTTTTTGCGGTAATGGCGGCTCAGCCGCGGACAGCCAGCATATTGCCGCGGAGTTTGTCGGGCGCTTCCAAAAGGAACGTAAGGCCTGGCCTGCCATTGCCCTGACAACCGACAGCTCAGCCCTGACGGCTTTAGGTAATGATTATAGTTTTGACATTGTTTTTTCCCGCCAATTGCAAGCCCTGGGGCAAAAGGGGGATGTATTGGTTGCCATTTCCACCAGCGGCAATTCCAAAAATGTGCTGGAGGCAGTCAAACAAGCCAAGCTCATGGGCGTCGTTAGCATCGGCGTTACCGGCGGCAAGGGTGGTCAATTAGCCGGCCTGTGTGATATCACCATCATCGCCGCATCCACCAAGACCGCCCGCATCCAAGAATCCCATCTGGTCATCTTCCATTCCATCTGCGAGTTAGTCGAAAACACCTTAACGTAAATTGGCAGTATATAAATACTCGTGTTATACTTCCAAGTAATCGTGAAGAATTTAATATTAGCCCTTACCATCTTGTGTTTTATTATCACAAGCGTATTTGGGACATGTCCCGTTTATGCCCAGGAAATCCGTTTGCCCGCGCCCGGTGTGCGTGTCAATCTCAGTCCTGAATTCAATCCGCCAATACTTAAAGGCATCAAGGTCCATCCCGACAATCCTTTTCGTTTTGACTTCATTTTAGACCAAGGCGATTCCCCTTCTTTAGTTAAAGAGGGGGATAGGGGGAGTTTGAAACAGGAAGCCACCAAATTAATTAAATATTTCCTCGCCAGCCTCACCATCCCCGAAAAAGACCTATGGGTCAATCTAAGCCCATATGAGAAAGACAGAATTATTCCACAAAGTTTTGGACTGACCGAAATGGGCCGCGACCTGTTGGCCGAAGATTACATGCTCAAGCAGATAACCGCGAGTTTGATTTATCCGGAAGATAAAATAGGCAAGAAATTCTGGAAACGCATTTACGAAGAAGCTTTCAAAAAATATGGAACGACAAATATACCAGTCGATACGTTTAACAAGGTCTGGATTGTGCCTGAAAAGGCAGTTGTATATGAGAATGCAAAGGCAGGAACAGCGTATGTAGTGGAAAGTAAACTTAAAGTCATGCTTGAGCAAGATTATTTGGCCCTATTCTACAATGTCATTCCCGCGAAAGGTCGTATTGACCGACACTCGCAGTTGCTCGCGGGAATCCAGAATAAGAACGACATCAATGCCCTCGGCTCCCAAATCATCCGCCAAATCGTCGTCCCCCAACTGACAAAAGAAGTCAACGAAAACAAAAACTTCGCCCAACTGCGCCAAGTCTACAATTCCCTGATCCTCGCCACCTGGTACAAAAATAAAATCAAAGACAGCATCTTGGCGCAAGTCTACGAAGACAAAAAGAAGGTCGCAGGGATTAAGCCCTTGCTGTCAATATGCCCTATTGCTTCGTTAGGCGGTAAGGATGTGCCATTGCGAGGGAGCGCAATCTCTAAAAGAACAACCAATGATGTAGAGTATGTCTACCAACGCTACCTCCAAGCCTTCAAAAAAGGCGTTTACAACTACATCAAAGAGGAACAAGATCCACTAACGCAACAGGTCATACCAAGAAAATATTTTTCAGGCGGCATGAACTTCTTTGGTAATTTGGCCATGACCACAACATCCGACTCCGCAATGCTTCCTCAAAGAATGAATAAAGCTGAAATAGTCGAGGTAAATATACGGCCGGAGGACCGGGCGATGATTGACAGTGTTGAGCGTCTTTTAGGTGAAGTGGACAAAATTGATGACCAACATAGCAGACTTTTAAAATATCTAAATGGTTTAAGGGCAAATGTCAGGCGATCAGGATCAGAAGAAGATAGGTATTATTGTGAGTTGACATATAGACTTATCTTGTATCTTATGACTGCATTTCCGTTTGTTTTAGATGATGAATTAAGAAAAATTCATAGTGGTGAAAGATTTTCGAAAGGGCAAGGATCAGAAATAACTATGCCATTTGTATCTGTGGCATTGCTTAAAGGGGACCAAAAAATTGAATCTCTGTTAAATACCATTGGTGGTACTCGATGGGAATACGTAGTCAATAATTTAAAGAAGGTCCTAAAAATTCCGAATGTCGGGCAAAGCCAGCCAAGGAGTCAGGCGATGACAGCATTGACTGAGGATCAGGCGATGAATGGTGGTGGGGAAGAGGTTTCAAGAAATACTTTGGACACAGACGTTTACGGGTTTTTTCGTAATTTTGGGAAAAGGTCTGATATCTCCAGGACCCAAATCCGTCAACGGCTTTTGTCGATGTTTCGGGGCGCTGGATTTGCCATAGCTAAAGAGAAAGACTGGCCAAAATTCGTAAAAAGCTTCTTTGGGCGGTACACTCAATTCAAGGATGTTTACCAAATTACTGCTGAACCCGAAGAAATCCAAATGTTGATGGTGTTGATGTTTTTTATCGCTTCGGACAATAGGTCTGATCTTGTGGAAGGCGTGGTCATTAAGTTACACAAAGAAATATTACCAGCGATGAGGGCTTTACACGGGAACGACGATGAAAGACGGATCACAAGTTGGGCCTATACCCTTCCCAATGGTCCGGATTGGCTTTCAATACCAACGATGGTTTTTAGTGAAGATGGTAATTATAAAATGGTTTATCAATTCTTCATTGAACACGCTTCTATACGAGCGCTTGTGGGAAGAATCGGGTTGACCGGTCTGCACTTAAGGTTTAACTATTCCTCTAAAGACGATGCTGTTGACCTCATTCGCCTAAAAGGGTCCCTTGAAAAGATTTTTGATTTGGAAAAGGTTCGATTGCAGAAGGATGTCAGGACGTTGAAGGGGCAAGAACGGACTTTTTTACAGAGCTTATCCCAGGCTGTAATCAACGGATTGATATTTGATGGAGGTAAAGATGACATTCTTGATATAATAGGTCAAAATAATCCAACTTCAGGACCTTTAAAAAAGATAATCAGGGACGGTGTTTACTTTTTGAGTCCAGAAGGGGCTTCCAGGGATTTTTTGGTCAATTTTATGGAGAATTATACTATTGAAAATGCGAAAAAAGTGGTTGGTGTTAACTCAGAAGGTCTTCTTGAGCCGGGGTTTGAGCCCATGGAACTCTTTGATCTCGCTTGGGGACCTAAAAACAAGGTTAAGTACTTGCCATTGAGGAGGCCGGACAGTGATCATTACGATCAAATTTTTAGAGGAATACAGACTTATGCGGGTATGGCTGAAGCAAATTTAATTAATATTAGCCATACTGAAAGGAGAAATGAAACGATGATCACAAATGCTGTGCCAAAAAGCGGGCCTGGGGGTATTGATTTGACCCCTGCTAATATGAATTTACAGGTTAAAAAAGAGATTGCTTCGTCGTTGGGAAACACTCCTCGCAATGACACATCAGAGGGGATTAATTTTCATCTTGACCCATCTATGCTCCAGCAACTACAAAACGCCGCCGGCTTTGTGCCGGTGGTTATCAAAATCCAGCCTATGACGGATCTCTATGCCTTTTTAGGGATTTCGGAAAAAGCTGGCATTTCCCCGACTGCAGGTTAAAATAAATCTATGATTTCGTATGAGGAAATCCTGGTTGAGTTTCAAAAACAGAAAGTAAAATACGTCATCGTTGGCGGTATGGCTGTTAATTATCATGGCTTTGTTAGAAGTACGTCTGATATGGACATTCTTGTTGATATGACCGATGAGAACCTTAGGAAAATTGTAAGAATTCTTAGGAGAAAAGGTTACCATGTAAAGCAGCCGGTAGACCCCATGGGAATAGCCGATGAGGAAACAAGGCATGATTGGATCCATAACAAAAATATGAAGGCTTTTAATTTTTATAGGGAAAATGAATTAAAAGAAGTGGATATTATTATTGAATCACCCGTTTCCTATAAAGAAGCTAAAAAAAGTGTCTTGCAGCTGAAAATGGGAACTTTCAAAATACCGGTTATTTCGATAGATCATTTGATTAAAATGAAAACCCATGCCGGACGCGACATGGACCAGAATGATATAAAGCAGTTAAAGAGAATAAAGAAATATGAAAACTAAAATTGATTTTGGTTGGGGAAAAGAGGAAGAACGTTTAAAAATGCATCTCCGATTGTCTCCTAGGAAAAGATTGGAATGGCTGTGTCAAATACAGATGTCTATGCGCCAAAGTTTAACCAAAAAGAAAAAAAAGGTATTTTGGCAATTAAGACAGGCTAATAGTTGGGGCCAAGGAGATTTGTAATTATGTTTGACGTCTAAATGTCACTTTCTTATTCCCTTACGCTTATTCCTTCCTTTTCTATCCTTCCTGTGCTAAAATTCATCCTTCCTTATGCCGATCAAAAACAAAATCCTAAGTTTACCTTCCTTGCTTAAGAAATTACCAGCCCTGCGCCGGCAGGGGAAGACCATAGCTTTTACCAACGGTTGTTTTGACCTGATGCATATCGGCCATGTGAAGTATTTGGAAGATGCCGGCCGCGGCAATCGTATTTTGATCGTTGGACTTAACTCTGATTCTTCCATTAGCCGCATCAAAGGTCCCGACCGCCCGATCAATGAGCAAAAATCCCGTGCCGCCGTACTGGCCGCCCTGGAAAGTGTAGATTTCGTGGTCATTTTTAATGAAGATACCCCTTATAAAACCATCGCCGCTATAAAACCGGATATTTTAATCAAAGGTGCTGACTGGAAGGGTCAAGCTCTAGTTGGTGAAGATTTGGTCAAAAAAGTGGAGTTTGTAAAGTTTGTTCGAGGATTTTCTACGAGTAGAATAATAGAGAAAATAATTAAGAGTGAAAAAAAGTCCTGACAAAACACTTGATCGAATTTTAGATGCTAATTTTAACCGAGCTAAGGAAGGGTTAAGAGTTTGTGAAGATTTGTGCCGATATATTTGGGACCAAAAGACTTTGACCCGTACATTCAAAAATCTCCGTCATGAATTAACTAAGATCATAACAGGGTTGGATATTCAAAAAGCCCTTGAAGCCCGCCATATTCAAGGTGATGTGGGACGCGCCACCTCTGTAAGTGAATCTAAAAGGAAGAATATAAATTCAGTTTTTTGTGCCAATATTGGGCGGGTCAAGGAATCCTTGCGGGTACTCGAGGAAGTATCAAAATTAATTGATGCAAGGATTGCCTCCAAGCTTAAAGTATTGCGGTATAAGGTTTATGCGCTCGAACAAAAAGTTGTTGGTTCATGCTAAATTGTATTTAATTTTAGATACCCAGGTCTTGGATTACGCTGCTTTATTTCAAGTTTTAAAAGATTCTGTACGGGGCGGCATTGATATAGTACAATTACGGGACAAAAAAGGCAGTGCGAAAGAGATTTTAGGTTTTTGCCGTAAAGTTTTAAGAATAACCAAGCACAAAATTCCGTTCATTGTCAATGACCGCGCTGACCTGGCATTTATTTCCGGCGCCGATGGTTTGCACTTGGGCCAGGAAGATCTTGGCTGCTTGCAAGCCCGAAAAATAATGGGAAAAGGCAAGATCATTGGGGTCTCCTGCCAAACACTGCACCAAGCAAAGGTTGCTGAGGTCCAAGGCGCTGATTATATCGGTTTTGGTTCGGTATTTGAGACCAAAACTAAACCCGGGCGTCAGGCCATGGATTTAGAACTTTTACAAAAGGTGATAAAACAAGTGAAGGTCCCTGTTTTTCCCATCGGCGGAATCAGCCGGAAGAATATCGGCCAGCTTATCAGTTTGGGAGTCAAGCGGGCGGCGGTTTGCAGGGACATTTTATTGGCAAAGGACGCGTCTCATGCTGTTAGGGAATTTAGAGATTGTTTGCCGGGGAACAATGCGCGGGGGTAATTCAGTGGTAGAATTTCAGCTTCCCAAGCTGACTACGCGGGTTCGATTCCCGTCCCCCGCTCCATATAAAGGGAATCCAGTCAGTGCCAAGGATTAAAAATTTAAAATGTTTGCTCTTTGTATCGTTATTAGGTTTATTCACCGGTTGCGCGACTAACGAAGAATACAAGCCCATGCCTTCCCCGCCTGCAGGAATGACTGTTCCTGGGCTTCAAAAACAAGGGGTCTATCACCAGGTCATGCGAGGGCAGACGCTTTGGCAAATTGCGCAGGGCTATGGGGTGGGTATCAAGGACATTATTGACAGCAATAATATTCCCAATGGGACTGCCCTGGAAGTCGGCCAATTGCTTTTTATTCCTGGCGCCAAGGAGGCCAAAGATGTCTCCGGGCACACGAAGGACAATAATAAAAATGAATTCATTTGGCCACTCAAAGGCAAGGTGCTGGTCTATTTTGATGATCCCATAGGTGTCAGCACCGTCAGCCACGGCATTGACATCCAGGCCCAGGCCGGAGACACTGTCCAGGCCGTCAGGGAAGGTGATGTGGTTTTGGCTGATTATATGAGCGGCTACGGGCAGACGGTGATGATAGACCATAAAGACGGGTTTATTTCAGTATACGCGCGCAATGCCAAACTCTTAGTAAAACGGGGGGACCATGTTTACAAGGGCGATGCCATAGCGCAAGTGGGGCAAATGGGTAACAGGGTGGTGGAACATTTTGAAATCCGCCACGGCAGTCAGGCGACGAATCCTCTTTATTATTTACCATGAATCTAATTGATTTTGACCATAATTTTTACGGCCGCCGCGGCGTTTTGGATGTATTGAAAAAACGCGTGCTGGGGCTCAAGGAAGGCTACCGTCAAAACGTGGCCCTCTTGGGCAACCGTTATATCGGCAAAACAGCCCTTTTGCAGAGGCTGATGTCCCAAATGGAAGAACAGGATGTGTTGTTTATTTATCTGGATTTAGAGAACCGTGATTTTGATTATTTTGCCGTCCAATTTACCAAAAGCCTGCTGTATAATTACCTTAAAAAAGAAAACCTGCCGTCCTTGCAGGAAGATTTAAAATTATTGTGCGCCGAAGCCAAAGTTCGGCTTCCCCGGACGGTGTTCATGGTCCAGGCGATTGAGGGCCTGAGGGCCCAGGGTAAAATATTGGAAGCGTATCATATGATCCTGTCATTGCCGGAGATTTTTTCTCAAGAGACGGCCAAGTCCGTGGTCTTGATTTTTGATGAGTTTGGGCATTTGGAAAATTTTAACATTCCCGAAGTCTTCGCGGAACTGGGTAAGCGCATCATGACCCAGAAAAATTGTTTGTACATCGCCTCCAGTTCTTCCCCTCAACAGGCCCAAACCATCCTCTCCGAGAAATTGTCCCTATTGTTCGGCAATTTTGAAGTCATTGCCTTGGAACCTTTCAATTTCAGCGAAGCCCAGGGGTTGATCGAGCACAATCTCGAGGGGGTCAAGATCGGGCTGCATTTAAGAAATTTTATAGCGGATTTTACCGGCGGCCATCCCCTTTATATCAATCTGTTGTGCCAGGAATTGATTTGTTTGAGCGGCGTTTATGCCCAGCAGGAGATCTACGCCCCCATCATCACCCAGGCCGTTGAGAATGTGATCTTTAATCCCTGGGGTGTGATCAGCCGGCATTTTGAAGAGCTGATCAAGGCCTTGGCATCCGGAAAATGCGCCGGGACAACGGTTGCTTTGCTGGGTGCGTTGGCAGAAGGCAAACATAAGATCAGTGATCTCTCGGATAGTCTGCGTTTGAAGACACCGCAGATTTGTCCCCGCATCAACGCCTTGCAGGATTCCAATATTGTCGAGCGAAACGGGAATTATTATCACATTAAAGATAAATTGCTGGGGTTTTGGATCAAGTACGTGCACCAGCGCCGGCTTCGCGTCATTGACCTTGAGGTGGGGCGTTCCCGCAAGCAGTTTAAGGAAGAGATCAGCCGGGCCTTAAATGATTTTGGCCTGGTGGCACGCAAGGACTTGTCCCTGCGCATCGCGGACTTGATGCACAAATTTGACAATGAGTCCTTCGTGCTCTGCGGCCGCCGCTATAAATTGTCCGCATTCAGGGACATTAAGATCTTAAAATTGCGCATAGGTGCCGGGAATTATTTTGACGCCATCTCTGCCCAGGGCCAGGAAGGGGGGTGGCTGGTGGTGCTCAAGAAAGACCCGGTGCATGATGGTGACCTGAACGGCATCTTGGAAGAAATCAAAAAACTTGATCCCAGGCCCGCACGCAGTGTCATTGTTTCATTAAGCGGTTTGGATGAGAATGCCAAGCTGCGGGCATTACAAGAGAAACTGTGGATTTGGGACGAAGACCAACTTAATTGCTTGATGCATTTATTCGACGAGCCTATAATTGTAAGATGACGATCGGCGTAATTGCGGACACTCATTCCCTCAATATTCCCCCTGGATTGATCGAACGCTTGAAAAAGGTGGATTTGATCATCCACGCAGGCGATATCTGTGATGCCCACACCCTTAGGATGCTTAGGAAAATAGCACCTCTAAAAGCCGTGCAGGGCAATATGGATGAGACGCAGCTTAAAAAAGAATTGCCTTTAAAAGAAATTATCATTTGCGGTGATTTGAAAATCGGGGTGGTGCATGGCCATACGGGCGAGGCGCGTGAAGCTTTAAAAAATGCCATGGCTTCTTTTAAAGAGGACAAGATGGATGTGGTGGTCTTCGGGCATTCGCACCAGGCGCAAAGCAAGCAGGTGGGTACCACTTTGTATTTTAATCCCGGCAGCCCTAATGATGTGGTCAAGGCCAAGTTTTTTTCTTATGGCCTTATCAGCATTGAAGCAGGAAAAATAAAAGCAGAAATAATCAGGATTTGAGCCGGTGGGACAAATATGCATAGACTCTGGGCGCCGTGGCGGGAAACCTATATTACCAAATTGACGACCAAACAAAAGACCTGTGTCTTTTGCCGCGTTTTGCATGACAACAAAGACAAGCGGAATTTGATTTTCATCCGCAAACCTTATGTTTTTGCGGTCTTAAATCTTTTCCCCTACAGCAATGGGCATTGTTTGATCGTGCCTAACCGCCACGTCGCTGATATCACCCAATTGCCGCGGGTCGAATATACCGAGCTCATGGATTTATTGCGGGAGACCAAGGACCTTTTGCAAAAAGCGTTGGGACCTGAGGGTTTTAATGTAGGGTTGAACTTAGGACGTATTGCCGGGGCCGGCATTCCCGGACATGTGCACCTGCACATCGTGCCTCGTTGGAGAGGGGACCATAATTTTATGCCGGTGACAGCCGCCACCAAGGTGATCTCTCAATCATTATCGGTCATTTATAAGAAACTTGACGATGCGTACAAGAAAAGACATCGAGGAACTCGAAAGTAAGATCCTGGCACCCTATGCCATGAAGTCCCAAGATGCCGGGGCCCGCCAATATGACGAGCCCCAGCATGAATGGCGCACGAGCTATCAGCGCGACCGCGACCGCATCGTGCACTGCGAGGCCTTTCGTAAGCTCGAATACAAGACCCAGGTCTTCGTCATTTTCGAGGGTGATTATTACCGCACGCGGCTGACCCATACCATTGAGGTCGCCCAGCTGGCCCGCACCTTGGGGCGCAATTTGCGCCTGAATGAAGACTTGATCGAGGCCATTGCCCTGGCGCATGACCTGGGCCACCCGCCTTTCGGCCACGCCGGAGAAGAAGCGCTCAACAGCATCGTCCGTGAAGCCAAGATCCAATTCAACCATAATTTCCGCAGTTATGAGATCGTGGCTAAATTAGAAAAGAAATACCCTCATTTTGACGGCCTGAATTTGACCCGTGAAGTGCTGGTGGGCATTCTTAAGCACCGGACGGTCTTTGACATGCCGGGAGCCCACATCCCCAAGCCGTTTAGCGATGAAGGCCCTACCCTGGAAGCCCAGATCGTCGACATCGCTGATTCCTTGGCCTATTTGAACCATGATGTGGATGACGGATTGACCTCAGGATGCATCCTTGAGAAAGATCTGATGGACAGCGCCCTGTGGCAGAAGGCCATAAAAAAATTCGGAGGGCAAGGCCCCGGGAACAACCGCGATATGTTCCGCTATCAGGCTGTCAAAGAGTTGATTGATATGCAGGTCAAAGACCTGTTGAAGGCGACCTACGAGCGGCTTTTGGGTTTTAAATTTAAATCGGCGCAGGATGTGAAAGACCGCCGCGATTATGTGGTGGGTTTCAGCAAGTCCATGCACCGGGAAAGAGAAGACCTTCAGGGGTTGTTGAATGAAAAGCTTTATCATCATTGGCGGGTGGAGCGCATGACCGCCAAAGCACGGCGTATTGTCCGCGATTTGTTTGATGTTTATTTAAGGAACCCCCAACAGTTGCCGTATGGCATTTACGCGCGCAATAAGAAATTTTCAATGCCCCAAAAATATGCTATTATTTGCAATTACATTGCTTCCATGACGGACCGTTTTGCCCTTGATGAGCACAAACGGCTTTTTGACCCGTACCAGAAAGTCTGATGGTTATGCTTCCTCATGCTGTTTCTTCCAACAAACGTTACCATTTGGTCCTTTCGGCGGTGCACATGGTTTACCGCTTGGTCAATTCCACCTACACGGTCAAAGAGTTGACCCTGCGTCTGACCCGTTTGTTGTGCCAGTTTATCCGGGCCTCCTCGGCAAGCGTTTATCTGGTGCATCCGGTCAAAAAGAACGTGGTCATCTGTGCCAGTTTTGACAACCAAATCAATATTTGGCGGGACAGGCCCCGGGACTTGAAAGAGGTAGGTGAAGATGTTATATCAGTCACCAAGGGGGCCTCGATTTTAAAAGAAAATTGCATCGGCCTTCCCTTGGTCGCCGATGATTATTTGGGGGCCATCTTTGTCCGCCGGGGAGCGGCGGAAGGCCCTTTTAGTGATTTTGATTATGAAATGCTTTCGGTTTTTACCGAGCAAGTGGTAACGGCCATGAAGAATTTGCAATTGCACCAGGAACACGAGAAGATCATATTGGGCAGCATGGCGTCCATCGGGAATTTGCTTAAAAAACAGGCCCTTGCGGGGTTGACGCACGCGCCGGTTTACATGGAGATCGTCAAGATGATGGGCACCTATTTGAAGGTCAACAGCGACGCCATTAAGCAGCTGGAATATGCCGGACTGCTGCACGATATTGGGATCATCGACGTGCCTTTCCGCCTTTTGTCCAAGCGCGGGAAATTGTCCAAGGAGGAATTTAAAATCATCCGCCAGCACACCGCGCAAAGTGTGGCCTTGATTTCGCCCGTCGAGTTTCTTAAGCCCGTGCTGCCGATCATTTTGTACCACCATGAAAAATACGACGGGAGCGGTTATCCCTCGGGGCTTAAAAAAGAACAGATTCCGCTGGGCGCCCGTGTCCTTTCGGTGGTGGACGCCTTTGAAGCAATGGTGCAGGGCAGGCCTTACCGCCCGTCGCTGTCGATGGACGCGGCCCTGAATGAATTGGTCAAATACAGCGGCTCCCAGTTTGACCCTAAAATCGTCGACGCTTTTGTCCTATTGGCCTCCCAAAAAAAATTTAGAAAACTCTTGTCTTCGCTCAAGGCATAGAACTATAATGAATTGCCTTAAGCAGGCAGGATACTTTAATTATTAACTTTGTCATTATATAGGATTTATAGATGAATATCAATTACAAGCAGCCCCAGTTTGAGCTTTTTCCTGCCAATTCAGCCACCTTGGAAGACATCAATAAGCCCAAATTCCTTTTGGCCAAATTGACCCTCTCGGTGGAAAGTCTTGTTATTTTTACGATTTTGGGTATAATGGTTGCGCTTTTTTCATTTTCTTTGGGGGTGGAGCGCGGCAAGCACTTAGCGGCCCGGACCTTGGATGAACGGGTTTCCGCGGCCTGGAATGTCGGTGCCCGCACAGCTGCCGCTCCCGTCGCTGCGGCCGTAAAAATAGAAGAGCATAAACCAGGGGTCCTGCATGGTATGATAACGGGGACCCGCTACACGCTCCAGGCTGCTTCGTATGGCAACCAAGAGTATGCCCGCCAGGATGCTTTACTTTTGAAGTCCAGGGGTTTTCCGACTTTTTTAATCAAAAGCGGTAAATACTGGCTGTTATGCGTCGGTAGTTTTAACAATAAAGAAAGCGCGGCATTGCTTTTAAGAAAATTACCCGGGGAATACCGTTTAAGTCAAGTAAGGAGATTTTGATGTCATTACATTCTTCATTAAAGATTGACAGGGCCAACGTCACGCAAAGGTCCGTGCAAACACGCATTGAGCGGATCAAAGAGCTGATGAAAAAAGGCCTTTGGAAAGAAGAAACAAGCGTTACGGGCCTTCCTAAAACCAAGATCATTCGTGTCAAGGCCAAGAAGAAAGTCAAGGCCGAAGATGAGGCCGCTGCCAGCACCGCTGCCGCATCGGGTGCCCCTGCCAAGCCGTCGGGAGAGGCGAAAGCCGCTGCTCCAACTGCCGCCAAACCGGCCGCAGGCCCTAAAAAATGACGTTCAACGGAATGTTGAACGTCATCCTGAGCCAACTGGCGAAGGATCTCAATAAAATGTTAAAAATCTTCACGCTTTGCTCATCAGCACTCCTGATATTTGCATTGCTGGTACCAGGTTTTGCCGATGAGCATTTTCCTTTTCTGGCAGAAGTTTCTAAAGAATCCGTCAATGTCCGCGCCGGCCCAAGCACCAATTTTGAAAAGATCGACAAGTTAAACAAGGGAGCTGACGTGGTCGTTTTAGGCCGCAGTTATGAATGGTATAAAGTCCAACCTTTGCCAACGACAAAGGCCTATATACGGTCTGATTATTTGAAAATAAATGAAGACGGCACTGCTGTTGTCTTGGGAGATAATGTGAACGTACGCTCTGCAGCGAATAGCAACGCGGCTTCATTAGGAGAAGTTAAAAAAGGGACCGTGGTCAAAATTTTAGACCAGGCACAAGGATGGAGCCGTCTTGCGCCCGTGGCAGGGACGGCGGCCTGGGTGCATCAGGATTTTTTGAAAGAAGTATCAGCCCAAGTGCCGGCTTCATTGTTGATCCAGCCGATTGAAAAGCAGTTTGTCCCGCCTGAGCTCATTCCGGAAAACCCATTGAAAACAGTTCCTGTGGCAGTCAGCCCGTGGGTTTCCATGCGCGGAACAGTGGATGCCTTGGTCCAATCCCCCCAAAGCGATGTGCATTATGAAATTGTGTTGGATGACAAATCTGTCTTCTTTCTGCAGGACATACCGCAGATATCATTTTTTTGCAATACGTTAGTCGATGTAGAAGGGGCCATTGTCCCTGATCCGCAGAAAAAATTGATGTATCCTCTATTGCACATTAATAAAATAGTACTGGTCATTTAAAAAGTAGAGCTATGGTAGATGTGCTTTTATTAATACTCTTTATCGTCACTCCTGCCATCGTCTTGCATGAACTTGCCCATGGACTAAGCGCGTATTGTCTCGGTGATCCCACTGCCAAAATGCAAGGACGGCTTACCTTAAACCCCATCAAGCACATAGACCCTGTAGGCAGCATCATTGTCCCCGGTGCTTTATTTTTAATGCATTATTTGGCGCACACACCATTGTTGCTTTTTGGCTGGGCCAAGCCGGTGCCGGTCAATTTCAGAAATCTTCGCCCCCAGCGCCTGGGGATGGCCATAGTCGCCCTCGCAGGACCGTTAACCAATATTGCTTTGGCCTTTATTTTTTCCCGGCTTTATGGATGGCCCCCTTTATCCAATTTTTCCCAAATTTGTGCGTGGGGCGTGATGCTCAATTTGACCTTGGCAGTATTTAATATGATGCCATTGCCGCCTTTAGACGGTTCAAGGGTGGTCACCAGTATTTTACCGGTGAAGTTGGCGTATTATTACAGCCGTTTGGAACGTTATGGCATAATCATATTGTTTGCATTTTTATATTTGGGCTTATTTAGGTACCTATATCCTTTGATAGAGCAGGTGGGCCGTTGGATCGGAGTGCAGCTATGATCCCTTACACCATTGTCATTGGCCGTGGAATCTTAGGAAGACTTCCCGCACATGCGCGTCATTTAGGTTTGGGTAAAGACGCGGTTGTCATTTCACATTCTTCCATCGTGCGTCTGCACGGGGCCTCCTTGTCCGCTGCCCTTAAAAAAGCAGGGTATACAGTCAAAATTCTAAATGTTCCTGAAGGAGAAAAGAGCAAAAGTGCCTCCTGTATCTTGTCATTGCTTAAGCAAATCAGTGCCTATGATGTGGACAAAAAGATTTTTATCATCGCTTTTGGCGGCGGGGTTGTCGGTGATTTGGCCGGGTTCGCGGCGGCCATTTACAAGCGCGGTGTGCCTTATATTCAGGTGCCTACAACGCTCTTGGCCCAGATTGATTCTTCCATCGGCGGCAAAACCGGGATTGATTTAGAAACCGGCAAGAATTTGGTCGGTGCTTTTTATCAGCCCAAGCTGGTGCTGGCAGATACCGGTTTGCTTAAAACATTAAGCAAGCGGCAAATCCGCAACGGTATGGCTGAGGCGATTAAATACGGCATCATTGCTGATCCAAGACTTTTTGGATTTATCGAGGCCAATCATAAGAAAATTCTTCAAAGTGACATGAAGGCGTTAAATTTTATTGTTCGGCGCTCTGCCGCAATCAAGGCCCGCATCGTGGGGCAGGATGAAAAAGAAACCAAGGGCCTGCGCACGGTCCTGAATTTCGGGCATACCGTGGGCCATGCCGTGGAAGCGGCCGGCCGCTATCATCAGTATCACCATGGGGAGTCTGTGGGGCTTGGCATGCGGGTGGCGGCACGAATTTCCGTTGACATGGGACTTTTACCGCAATCCCAAGAGCTTCGTATCAACCGATTGATCACATGCGCTGGTTTACCTGGGAAAATAAAAGGCATCCGTTTGGCTAAAATCCTCGATTTGATGCGCCACGATAAAAAATTTACCGCCGGTCATAATCGTTTTGTGCTTGTACAAAAAATCGGCCAGGTCAAGGTCGTGGACGACATCCCCGTCGGCATAGTTACTGAAGCGATTCAAGCGTATTTACTTTGATCAATTTTTGATGGGGATTGTTTGTTCTTTGCCGTTGTTGACGACGGTGAGGGAGTCCAAATTGATCTTGACGATTTTAACGCCATCAACATCATCGCCTTCCTGGTAGACCTGGTTATTGATCAATATTAAATTGTTTGGACCGTTGGACATGACCCCGTGGATATTAAGCGTGACAGGGGCCTCTGGTTTTGGTGAGCTGGAAGCAGCCGGTAGATCAGTTGGGCCAGGCGTCTGAGGCAAATTTGTCGCAACAGGCGGCTTAGGTGCAATAGCTGGGACAGTCGCGACAACCGTCGGCTTTGGCGGGTTAACAGTAAGCTTGGCCAAGGGTACAAGATCTTCGGGTGCAGGGATTTTATAATCAAGCTG
>Ga0207035_1015_pt2 | contig 19382 bp, 18 predicted proteins | sample Alteio_BWMinCont_77_FD_153272 | JGI IMG/M metagenome (GOLD analysis project Ga0207035, IMG submission 153272) | Enriched cells from forest soil in Barre Woods Harvard Forest LTER site, Petersham, Massachusetts, United States -... | ecosystem: Environmental > Terrestrial > Soil > Temperate forest >... | reverse complement strand
ATGGTTTGGACTTCAAGCACGGGCTTCTCTGGCTCGCTTGGCTTACTTAGCGTTTTATATAAACTATTCGACAAAAAAACCAGTATCAAAAGCCCTGCTAAGGCAATGAATAGCTTTGTTCTTTTTTTTAGATGCATAAAGTGATGAAAGCAATGGCGGAAATAATGGGCTAGTGGATTTTTTTTAATACGCTTTAACATAAATATACCTATTCCAAACAGAGTAAGCTGTGGTATGTTTCGGAAGTCTACTATACCATAGATTGGAAGGAAGAATGAAAGACCTACAGGCAATTATTGACGCAGCTTTTGAATCTCGAGCCACTTTAAGCCCTTCAAACCCTGATCCCGCTCTCACGAATGCAGTCTATCGTGTTATAGACGCCTTAGAAACCGGTACACTTCGTGTAGCAGAACCCATTAATGGGGAATGGAAAGTTCATCAGTGGATCAAAAAAGCAGTTTTGCTGTATTTTTGCTTGCATAAAAGCACCCCCATACCCGGTGCATTTACACAATTTTACGATAAAGTACCGCTGCGTTTTACAAACACTTCTTCGAATGAATTTGAAACCCTTGGGATACGTATTGCGCCACCTGCAACGATTCGACGTGGTGCCTATGTTGCACCCAATACCATTTTAATGCCCAGTTACATCAATATTGGTGCGCACATTGGCACGGGTACATTGGTCGATACCTGGGCAACGGTGGGTTCTTGTGCGCAAATTGGTCGAAATGTCCATCTGTCTGGCGGCGTTGGTATTGGCGGCGTACTCGAACCTTTACAAGCAAATCCGACCATTATTGAAGATAATTGTTTTATTGGTGCACGTTCCGAAATTGTTGAAGGTGTTATTGTGGAACAAGGTTGTGTGATTTCTATGGGTGTTTATATTGGCCAAAGTACCAAAATTTACGATCGAGAAACCAACGAAATTTATTATGGCCGTGTTCCTGCCCATAGCGTTGTCGTGCCCGGCAACTTACCCAGTGCGGATGGACGTTATAGCCTTTATTGCGCTGTTATTATTAAGCGTGTGGATGATAAAACCCGAAGCAAAACTTCTATTAATGAATTATTACGGGTCTAAATGATATGGTTATCCAATCAACAACGCTTGAGCTTGCTAAAAAATTAATTGCGAGACCCTCTGTAACGCCCCATGACGCAGAATGCCAAATCATCATGGCTGAATATCTACGTAAACTAGGGTTTACTATTCAACATCGAACTGAAGGGGAAGTTCAAAATCTGTGGGCAATACGCGGTAGAGAAAATCCTATTTTTGTTTTTGCCGGACATACCGATGTTGTGCCCGCAGGCAATCTTGCCGATTGGGAAAGCGATCCCTTTACGCCAACCATTCGAAATGGCTATCTTTATGGTCGAGGCGCTGCCGATATGAAAGGCAGCCTTGCCGCCATGTTAACAGCCTGCGAACGATTTCTGGAACAAAACCCTAATCATTTAGGCTCGATAGCCTTTTTAATAACCAGTGATGAAGAAGGACCCGCAAAAAATGGAACCGTTAAGGTCATTGAATATTTAACCCATCTTGGCATCCAATTAGACTATTGTTTGATTGGCGAACCTTCTAGCCAACACACCTTAGGGGATACCATTAAAATTGGCCGCCGAGGCTCTTTAAACTGTACCTTAAAAATTTTAGGAAAACAGGGGCATGTTGCTTATCCCCAAAAAGCCGATAACCCTATTCACCGTGCTCTACAACCTTTGCAAGCATTGGTCAATTATCCTTGGGATCGCGGTCGAGAGAACAATGCTTTTCCACCCACAACCCTTCAAATTTCCAATATTAATGCCGGCACGGGTGCCACTAATGTAATACCGGGTACAGTAGAATGTAAATTTTCGCTTCGTTTTAGCACAGAAATTACACCAGAAGCCATTCAAGAGCAAGTTAAAACAATTTTGGAAGCAGAGGCCTGCCGTTACGAGTGTGATTGGCAATTATCTGGATTACCTTTTTTAACAAAACAGGGGAAATTATTGTCTGCTTGTCGAACAGCCGTTCAAAAAAGGACGGGGCTTACCCCTAAATTATCGACGGATGGTGGTACTTCAGATGGCCGGTTTATTGCGCCTACCGGCGCAGAGGTGATTGAACTCGGGCCTTGCAATGAAACGATTCACAGTACGAATGAATGCGTTAATATCGAAGCCTTAGAGTCCCTTTCTGAAATTTATGAAGACCTATTAAAAGAAATATTATTGTAATTTACAGACTATTTTTGCAGCCACACTACTTTATCTCTTAAATACACTGGCACGGCATCCTTTGCAGAGACCACGTGACCTAGTGAATAGTCTGCAGCAGCAATCCGGGCAATTTCTTTTGCGTGCGGGTATCCTGTCACCTGTAAAAAATCACCGACAGGATAGTTTATTTCCTTTGGAGATTGTACACGCTCTTCTAATACAGGCTGCATAATGCCTTCTACGTCTATTTCAAATAATCCCCAATAAATTTCTTGCATACGAGCATCTAAATACGCCAATACTCGGCGAGCGCCCTGTTCTTGATAAGCGGCTTGCGCTAAAGCCCTTAAAGTCGAAACTGGAATGATGGGTTTATTCAAACCAAATCCCAGTGCTTGAATAATACTGCTGGTAATCCGAACCCCAGTAAAACTGCCAGGACCTCGGCCAAATGCAAAAACTTCTATTTCAGAAAGCGTAAGATCTGCTTTTTTTAATAAAGCATCTATCATTGGCAATACAAGATGGGTATGGGTACGCGGTGCTAATACAAATTGCTCCTCAATATAACCTTGAATACTTAAAGCAACTGAACAAGCATCTGTCGAAGTATCGATAGCTAAGATCTTGATTGATTTAGATAAAATACTGGAGGGAGGATTTGATAGCCTTCCAGAAAGCGCCGCACCGCTCATGTTAACAATCCTGCGCGGCGCTTACATGGTTTGTCGCTAATTAAGCGGCTACTGCCATTGCTGGTGCAGCTGCTTTACGTCTACGACGAGGGGACTTGCGAGCGGTCGCTTTGCGAGCTGTACGCTTTTTAGCGCCAGCAGCGGCTTTCCGTGCAGGTTTCCTCTTTTTAGCCGTTGACTTCTTAGCTGTAGACTTCTTAGCTGTAGACTTCTTAGCCGTAGACTTCTTTTTAGCCGTTGATTTTCTGGCTGCAGTCTTTTTAACAGCTTTCTTAGCACCAGCCCGCTTTTTAGCAGGACGACGCTTAGCAGCGGTCTTTTTGACGGCAGCTTTCTTTACAACGCGCTTTTTAGCACCCACCTTTTTGGTGGCCCGTTTTTTTGGCTTAGCTGCGGCTGCAGTTTTGGCCTTCTTAACTACTCGTTTCACTTTTGCCATTCTCGATCTCCTATGGCTCAAACAATCGGACATTACAAACATAGCACAAATATTATCCTAGTACATACTAGATTGTAAAATTTTTTATCATTTTTTAAAAAAAATTGTCAAATAGACGTCCGATCGCTCGCACATGGTCCTCTGAATCGTTCATGGCGGGAATATATCGAAAGTTTTTACCCCCCGCTTTTAGAAAGAGAGAACGGCTTTGCGCCTCCAGCTCTTCTAACGTTTCTAAACACTCCACCGCAAATGAGGGGCTAACAATATCCACGGATTGAATCCCTTCTTGAGCCCAATTGACTAATTGTTCATTGGTGGAAGGGGCCAACCATGCGCGAAAACCAAACCGAGACTGAAATCCAATACTAAAGAAATTTTCAGCAATATTTAACTTTTTCGCCAAACGCTCGACGGCAGTAACACAACGAAAAGCATAAGGATCGCCTAAAGATAGACTACGCTCTGGAAGGCCATGAAATGAAAAAAGCAACCGCTCAGGGAGACCATGCGCTTGCCAATAGCACTCGATAGATTTGGCGAGCGCCGCCAGATAATGTTCTTCTAACCCATACTCATGAATAAAAAATAAGCTGGGGATAGATCGTTCTTTGGCCAATTGACGTGCTAATGCATCCATGACTGCCGCTGTGGTCGTCGCAGAATAATAAGGAAAGAGCGGCAACACAATTAAACGAGAGACATTCATGGCCTTTATTGAGGATAATCCCTCTTTTAGGCTTGGCGTACCGTAGGTCATCGCACACACAACAGGGACATCATACCCTTTTTGCTGAGACAAATATAATGCTAATCGTTTGGATAATTGTGTGGTGAGCGTTCGTAATGGCGAGCCTTGGTTTGTCCATATTTTTTGATAATGCTTAGCAATTTTTATAGCACGAAGGGGTAATACAATCCCGTACAAAATGAATAACCATAACCATCGGGGATATTCTACCACTCGTTTATCCGATAAAAATGCGCGTAAAAATTTTATGACCCCCCAAGGGGTCGGCGCATCGGGTGTGCCTAAATTAACCAATAAAATGCCGGTTTTAGAAATGCTCATTGCCTCCCCTATTGTCAAGATTGAATGGCTTTAATGACCTCATCGCAAATTGACTCAACTGATCCTAGACCTGAAACTTGAACAAACTGGGGAGAGGATTTTTGTCTGGCAAGGTTTTGATACCATTGGATTAAAGGTTCTGTTTCTTGATGATAAACTTCTAATCGTTTACGAACGGTTTCTTCTTTATCGTCCTCTCGCTGGATAAGCGGTTCGCCGGTTTCATCATCCTGATTATTTACCTTAGGGGGATTAAAAATGGCATGATAAATACGACCCGAGGCTGGATGAACCCGACGGCCGCTTAAACGTTTAATAATTTCTGCATCAGATATATTAATTTCAATGACAAAATCAATGCCAATGCCTTCTTCTTCTATGGCTTCTGCTTGCTGAAGGGTTCTCGGAAACCCATCCAATAAATAACCCCTTTGACAATCTGGCTTTTTCAATCGATTTCGGATAAGTTTTAAGATGATATCATCGGGCACTAATTGCCCGCGATTCATAATTTCTTTTACTTCTTTCCCTAAATCTGATCCTGCGGCTACTTCGGCCCGCAGACTATCACCCGTCGATATTTTAGGAATATTAAATTTTTTTGAAAGTTTCTCGGCCTGAGTACCCTTACCTGCACCAGGCGCACCTAATAAAATAATTCTATAAATTCTATGCATCCGTGAATACTCCCCAACTGCAAAAAAAGGATAGTATATCAATTTGGCAAGAATATGTTCTGCAATTTTTTAAGCCAGGGTTTTGTTCCGTTCACAATTTCTCTCTGATCTTCGGCTGCTTCAGGCTGTCCCTCTTGATACCCAAACGATAAAATGGGCATTCCAGAGGTTAAAAATCGAAAATCCTCACTGGATAATTGAATTAATGCCGTGTGACTGCCTGCTTCTAAATAAAGCATACTCAATTTTTCTATACTTTTATCCAGTATTAACGGCACGCCGTAAGCTTCTCCAAACGGCGGACGTATTCCAGGTTCGCAATCTTTAAATAGTTTATCGCATTCTTTCTCTGGAACAATATTCAATCGACGATCCAGTTGCTGAGAGAGACGCAAAAGATCCATTTGATAATTGAGGGGTAAAACTGCCAACACATAACCTAGGGAATCTTGTAAAAGCACTGCTTTAATGATGTGCGAAGGTTCTATTTCTAAAAGACTGGCAGCCATTGCCAGTGATAACGTTCTTTCGTGATTTAACACTCGATAGGAAATCCGATGATAATCCAAAAAGTGTTTTACAGTGGCTGCCAGTGCGATCATCCTAATATCCTTTTCTGTCATCCCTTTCTTTCAAAGCAAACAAACTCAATAAGGCTTGGTTTGTGCCCGCTCATTAGATGCTATATTAAATATAAATCAGGAGACAATATGGATAAAGAAAAATCTACACCCAGGCCCAGTACGCATCTGGTCAATGACTCGAAACTTGCTCGAGAATCCTGGAAAGTTTTTCAGGTCATGGCCGAGTTTGTCGAGGGATATGAGCGGCTTTTACATACAAGACCTTCTGTCAGCATTTTTGGTTCTGCACGGGCAAAACCAGGGGATGCCTCTTACTTATTAGCGGAAGCCATTGGGCAAAAATTATCTGAATCGGGTTTTTCAGTGGTCACCGGCGGCGGACCTGGCACGATGGAAGCCGTTAATAAGGGTGCCTCCGCAGGGCCTTCTTTAAGTGTTGGGCTAAATATCGAATTACCCAATCAAGAAATTTCGAATAAATATCAAGATATATCCCTTCGGTTTCGCCATTTCTTTACCAGAAAAGTCATGTTTGTTAAATATGCCGCGGCCTATGTTGTACTACCAGGCGGCTATGGGACTCTAGATGAGTTGGCCGAAATCCTGGCATTAATTCAAACCAAAAAAACCCGGCGCATTCCCATTATCTTAGTGCGTGAACCCTTTTGGCGCCCCTTGTTACGTTGGTTTCAAGAGACTTTATACACGGAAGGGATGATAGACGAAGCAGATTTACATCTCTGGCAGTACGCAGATACGCCCGAGGAAGTTGTTAGCCTTATTCAAGCATTTTATAAGGGTAAATCTGCTGAAACCATTGATGAAAGCCTTTAATTTATCCAAGCCGTATCCGCTTAGCTTCTATCACATTCGGTACTTGTTGTATTTTATTTAAAATTTTACTTAATAATTCGATGCCTGAAATTTCAATGGATAATTTAATCTCGGCTAGGTTTTCTAGTTTATTGGTAAACATATTGACCGTTATAACCGTCACGCGTTCACTGGCGAGTGTGACCGAAATATCACGCAGCAACCCTTCTCTATTATAGGCATGGATAACAATATCAACCAAATATTGATTATGTAGATTTTGTCCCCATTCTACTTGAATTAAACGATTTTGTTTGTGCTGTTTTGCCTGCAAAATATTCATGCAATCTTTACGATGCACGGTAACCCCTTTTCCAACGGTTATATATCCGATAATTTCCTCTCCGGGCACTGGCTTACAGCATTTTGCCATTTGGCACAATAAATTTCCCACGCCCGAGACCATAATTTCTGCAGAACGCTCTTTATGACGAGTTTGTTTTATCTCTGGCGTTATCGAAGATGCCTTTGGCAAAGTTGCATGTAATAGAGTCTGGATTGCCCCTAGCACTTGACTGATTCGAATTTCTCCGCCGCCCAGCGCTGTAAACATCTCTTCGACTTTAGAAATTTTTAATTGTTGCGCTAATGACTCTAAATTTAAATTATCAATGCCTAACCGCTTGAGTTCTCTTTCTAAAACTTCTCTGCCTTCTTGATAATTTTTTTCTCTATCTTGTTTTTTAAACCATTGAAGCGCTTTGGCTCTGGCTCGGCTGGTCTTTAAAAACCCCAAATCCCTATTTAACCAGTCTCGGCTCGGCCCCCCCGTTTTTGCGGTTAAAATCTCAATTTTATCGCCGCTCTTTAAAAGATGGGTTAAAGGCACCATGCGGCCATTAACTTTTGCACCACGACAACGATTGCCAACCTCAGAATGAACATGATAAGCAAAATCTAATACGGTTGCCCCCTGAGACAAATCTAATACTTCTCCCTTCGGGGTTAACACATAAACCCGATCTTGAAACACCTCGGCGCGAAGGGCTTCGTTTGATTCTTGATCGATGTCCACAGCCCATTCTTCTTGCCATTTTAACACTTGTCGTAAATTAGCCAGTTTTGCCTCATAATTGGCATCCCGATTAACATTCTCTTTGTATCGCCAATGAGCAGCCACGCCAAGCTCTGCTTGTTCATGCATTTCTGGCGTACGAATTTGTACCTCTAATGTTTTACCTTCTGGTCCAATCACCGCCGTGTGTAAAGATCGGTACCCATTTCCCTTAGGATTGGCAATATAGTCATCAAATTCCTTTGGAATATGCTGCCAAAGCGTATGGATTGCACCCAAAGCTGCATAACATTCACTGACGGTGGGTATTAAAATCCGTATGGCTCTAACATCATAGATTTCATGGTACCCTACGCCTTTGCGCAACATTTTTTTCCAAATACTATAAATATGCTTTGCACGTCCCGAAACCAACGCTTCTATCCCTTGCAACCGCAAGGTTTCGGTAATTTTGGTCACCACAAAATCAATATAATTTTCTCGGTTCTCCCGCCGTTCATCTAATAATTTAGCAATATTTTTATATTGAACGGGTTCTAAAAATCTAAATGAAAAATCTTCTAATTCCCATTTTATCTGACCAATCCCCAAACGATTGGCTAAAGGTGCATATATTTCTTGAGTCTCTTCTGCCATTTTACGCTTAATAGCATCCTCTAAATGAACAGCGGCTCGCATGGCACAAGTATGCCTAACCAATTTAATTAATACCACTCGAACATCTTCAACAATCGATAGCAACATTCTTCTTAAATTTTCAAGCTGTTTAGCCTGATGATGCTGGGTAGAGACTTGATCGATTTTTTGAACGCCGAGCACCAGTTTTGCAACGGTTTCACCAAAGTGCTTTTGTGTGGTTTCCAAGGTTAATACTTGAGAATGATTGGCATCATACACAATAGCCGCAATGAGTGTTGGCGTATCCAATCCTAATTCCTGTAGAATTTCTGCCATCATCAAACTTTGACTAAAACCAGCCGACTGTTTGACCAACTCGCACGCTTCTCGAATTAAAGCCATTTCTTCTTCTGACCGCGATTCCGAAACACGCCCTAGCCACTGTTCGAGATCAATCGAACCATCGGGCAACAATGGATTTGGCTCTCGAAGTTTAACCATACAAAACCGCGATAGATTCTATGTGTGTTGTATGCGGAAACATATCTAATACGCCCACAGATTCTAATCGGAATCCATGATTTTTAACGAGTTCGCCGACATCCCGCGCTAAGGTTGCCGGATTACACGAAACATACACCATTCTTTTTACACCCAATGAAGCAATGAAGGGAATGACTTCGATTGCGCCGGTGCGGGGCGGATCTAACAGTACTTTATCGTAAGATTGATGTACCCAAAGCGTTTCAAAAGTACTTTTTTGTAAATTCTCTTCATAAAATTCTACGTTGGAAATTTTATTGTGTTGTGCATTTTGTTGTGCGCTTTGCACAGCCAATGCACTGCCTTCAACACCAACCACTTTGGCAGCCCGAGTGGCCATGGGTAACGTAAAATTTCCTAGTCCGCAAAAAAGATCCAGAACGCGATCGGTGGGTTGAAGATTGAGTAAATCAACAACTGTAGAGACCATTTTTTGATTCATCTCTGCATTGACCTGCGTAAAATTGATGGGTTGAAAAATAAATTCAAGCGTAAACTCTGGTAATAAATAACTTAAGGGTGTCGCATGCGCTGGTGAAACTCTGTGAACAGAGTCAGGCCCTTCTGGCTGCAAATAAATAAAAATGTTATGGGTTTCGCCAAAAGCGATTAAACTGTGCAAGTCTTTCTTACTCAGCGTTTCTAAATGCCGAAAAACCAAGGCAGTATTTTTATCCCCAATGGCAACCTCTATCTGAGGAATAGTAGAGTAAGCATCTAATTCTGAAATTAATTGCTTTAACGCTAGAATTAATTTGCCAACGGAGGGATGTAATACCTCGCACTGATTAATATCTGCCAGTAATCCACTTCTTTTTTCACGAAAACCAACCAATATTTTTTCTTTTTTGACCACATATTTAACACCCAATCGAGCTCTTCTGCGATACCCGATGGTTGGCCCCATGACCGGGGGTAAAATAGTTTCAGGGATGACACCCCCAAAATGCTGCAGCTGTTCTAAGACGACGTTTTGCTTAAACGCAATTTGAGCGGCAGGATCCAAATGCTGTAACGAACACCCGCCACAGAGCATAAAATGCGGGCAAGGGGGAGTTACCCGATCTTTAGACGGTGTCAAAACGTCGATAACTTTGGCTTCGTCATAGCGTCTTCGCCGCTTTTGATAGACAAAGGTTACGGTTTCGCCAGGCAAAGCACCCTCAATAAATACCGTTTTGTCTTCCACTTTCGCGATGCCTCGTCCTTCGTGAGAGAGTGCATGTACTGTTACAATATTCGTTGTACTATTCATTGATGTTTTTGCCATTCCTCTACAAAATTGACTAAATGTTGCTTACCGGTTCCTAATAAATAGGATTTTAGACGATCTTCTTCCAATTGAAGTTGTTTTTTATCTTTTTGCCCTCTAATCAATTGAAAACGAAGATAAATAAGATAAGTGTTTAATACATCGGTTTCACAATAGTCGCGTATACTCTGAAGGTTACCTTGTTGAAATTTTTCCCAAACTTCAGATCCGTGCATACCCATTTTTCCTGGAAACCCTAGCATAATTGCCATTTCGTCTAAAGGTGCGCCTGCACGTTGATAATTGGCCAAGATATCCATTAAGTCGGTATGCCGCTGATGATAACGGCCCAAATAATTATTCCATTTAAAGCTCTGATCGTGTTCGCCAGTCTCCCAATAGCGTGCGGCCGTCACACCCCTCAATAAAGATCGATAATGTAACACAGGCAAGTCAAATCCTGAACCATTCCATGAGACCAAGGTAGGTGTATAACGTTGTATTCCCTCAAAGAAACGAAGCAATATCTCTGCTTCATCCGATTCTAGGTCTCCTAATGACCACACTTTGACCCATTCTTGTGTTGCGACCACCACAGAAATGGCCACAATACGTTGTAAATGGTGCGGCAAAAAAGTAGAAGCGCCTACAGGCGTGCCCGTTTTTGCTGCCCGCCGGGCCAACAAAGCCTCTACGACTTCCGCATCGGTCCCTTCTGGTTGGTCTAATAGCCGTCGGCCCGTTTCTACATCTGGAACTGTTTCTAAGTCAAATACCATTGTGACTGTCATCATTACTCCTTAACCTTTCCCTAATCTGTAACATTCCACACCAACATTTTGAGACCCGGTACCAAATGTTCTATTGCACCTATCCGAAGAACCCGGCACAATAGTGCCCATGCAATGGGGGATTAGACATCAAGTACTTTTATTGGCGTTGGTGCCTACTATCACCATCTCCGTGCTCCTGGGCGCTTATTTTACCAGTACTCGACTTCAAGATTTACAACACTCCTTTCGAGAAAGAGGCGAAGCCATTGCACTAAAGCTTGCACCCACCGGGAAGCAAGGCATCTTTTTAAAAAACAAAACCCTGCTTCAAAATTTGGCAGTGGCTGCTTTAAATGAACACCACGTACAGAGTGTAACTTTTTATACTGAAAAAGGCGAAGCCTTGGCAAAGGCTGGTCAATCCACTTTTACCGCTTTTACGCCGCCCACACAAACCAAAACACTGGGTTCAAAATTTTTTACAGAAGAAAACAACCATGCCATTGCCTTTATTGTGCCTATTACCACTTACGGACTCACACAATCTGAATCCGTCATCGGTTGGCTAAGACTTGAGTTAGAAACCAAATCCATTCAAATGCATGAATACCAAATTTTGCTCCATACGGGTCTGATTTTTTTATTGGGGCTCAGTATCAGCGGTTTACATGCCTTTCAAATGGGCAGAAACGTCACTCGACCCATTTTAGAATTGGCACAAGCGGTGGATCAAATTAAAAACGGCGCATTGAACACGCGAGTACAAGTGTCTGCTTATCGTGAATTAGAAACGCTGGAGTCTGGTTTTAATACAATGGCGCAATCTTTAGAAAACGCACATACCGAGCTTCAAAATAAAGTTGACCAAGCCACTGCCAGCTTAAGACGATCATTAGAAACCATTGAAGTACAAAATATTGAACTAGAAATTGCCCGCATGGTTGCAGAAAATGCTAATAAAATCAAATCCGAATTTTTGGCAGATATGAGCCACGAAATACGAACGCCTTTAAACGGTATTATTGGGTTTATCAATTTATTAAATAAAACGCTTTTAGATCAAAAACAACGCGATTATCTCTCCACACTTCAAAAATCCGCCAATAACTTACTGTCCATCATTAATGATATTTTAGATTTTTCAAAAATTGAAGCTGGAAAACTACGCATTGAACGAACCTTAATGGACATTCGCGAATGTATTGATGAAACCTTAAACCTGCTCGCGCCACACGCGCATGAAAAAAATATTGCTTTAATTCCATTAATTTATTCGGATGTCCCCCTTCAAATGCTAGGGGATCCACTGCGCATCAAACAGATCATTGCCAATTTGGTTAGCAATTCCATCAAGTTTACAGAAGAAGGCAGTGTCATTGTTCGCGTCATGCTGGAGCAAGAAATTTATTCACAAATGACCATTCGAGTGAGTGTGACCGATACCGGGATTGGTTTATCCGATGAAGAACAAAAAGTACTTTTTCAGGCCTTTAATCAAACTAAGATTGGAACCTCTCGTAAATTTGGCGGGACAGGATTAGGATTGGTCATATGCAAAAAACTGGTTGAACAAATGGGCGGCAATATTGGCGTCGAAAGCGAACCCCAAAAAGGCGCCACTTTTTGGTTTACTTTTCAAGCCGAAAAATTCCGCGAAAACGTTTTTGTGCCAGAAATCTCCGCAGTACCGTCCCCCACTGCGCCTTTGTTAAACTCAATCCATGTTTTGGTTGTCGACGACAACCCAGAAAATCTAAAGCTGATGGTTGCCTTATTGGAAGATATGGAAGTTCAAATAACGGCCGTCAACAGTGGTGAAGCGGCCATAGAATCCATTCGCAACCAACCGTTCCAATTAATATTGATGGATATTCGTATGCCCAATATGAATGGCATAGAAGCCTCTCATGCCATTCGTACTCTAGAAACACAACAACAGCGCAAACATACCCCCATTATTGCTTTAACAGCGCATGCCTTAATGAACGAAAAAGAGGCCTTACTACAAGCAGGGATTGATGATTACCTTTCAAAACCGGTTAGCGAACAAGAACTCAAAAATATGATTTATAAATGGATCCAGCGAAATAATCCTTCAAAGGTTATAGACTGGGAACTTGCCCTTAAATTAGTCAGCGGCAAAAAAGATCTGGCTCAAGAGCTTTTTGCAAAATTAATAGAAGGTTTACCGCTTGATAAAGAAAATATGCATCAAGCCTATCTGGCCAAAGACTGGGAAGGGCTTCGAAATTATGCACACAAATTACATGGTGGTTGTTGTTATTGCGGCGTGCCAGAATTGAAACGATATGTTCAAACCCTAGAAAGTGCAGTTGCAACTCGCACAATAGACATTATAAAACCAAGACTAGAAGCTGTTAATAAAGCCATAGATGCCGTTATTCGAGAAAGCGAGATATATTTGGCTTAGGTGCCCATTTTTCATATTGACAACCTTAAAAAAACACATTAGGATCCGTCATCATTGTTATAGCAGCTTTTTTTATGCCCCAGTAACCTCTATTGGGGTATTTTTTTGCCCACTCAAAATAACAAATGCCAATGCAAATTCACGCTCGTCTGATAAACTTAAATGACTTTCACTTATCTCACGGCGCGCCATTTCAAGCGCTGCCCTACCTGTAAAAACCAAATGCGGCCGTCCTAAAGAATCGTTATTGACTGCAATTTCTGTTAACCAAAATCCTTGTGGCTGAAACCCTGTTCCCAATGCTTTAGCAACCGCCTCTTTGGCGGCATACCGTTTTGCAAGAAATCCAACCGGATCTTTTGCGTTGGGTAAATCTTCTAACTCTGATTTTGCTAAAATTCTACGTGCAAATGCATTTCCATATCGTAACCAAATGGATTTTATTCGCGCAATAGAAACAATATCTGTACCAATGCCAACAATATTCATTAAAATAATATTCCCAATTCTATATCAATAATTTTCGACTTTCTAAAGGCTTTACCCCTAAATGAACGCCTAAGGCTTGACGAAGTAAGCGTTTAGCATCCCCTAAAATAGAAGGCTCGTCCAATTGCCCAGCTGCTAATGCTAGCAAGCTTTTTCCTTTAAATAAACCTTGCGTTTTTTTTGGGGTATTTTTATATTCTGTTGACCACTGAGAGGAATCTACCCATAATGGGCCCCGCTCGGGATCAAACAAATACCAGTGATCTTCTTCTATTAAATGCCCCGTTTCCGCCTCTTTTATTAATTGTAATTCATATCCCAATTCTTTTAGTAAAAATTTTTCGAAGGCTCTGAGTGCGGGTTGTTCTTGGGCTTCTTTTTCCAATGCTTGTAAAGTTTGTTGATAATGATTAAATAATACTGGATGGGGATCATATTTATGCAACAAGCGCATTAAAAGTTCATTCATATAAAAACCGCTGATTAGCCGTTTTCCTTGTAAATTTAGCACTGGACCATTCGATTCAAAACTTTTTAGCGTTAATAATTCCCCGCGTCCCACACAAGAAATCAGCAGAGGCACAAACGGTTGTAATAAACCCCGTGCTTTTGCCTTAGGGGCTCTAACGCCTTTGGCAATAACACTCACTCTGCCATGTGTTTCTGTCACAAACTCCACTATTAAACTGGTTTCTCGATAAAGACGGCTATGGAGTACATAAGCACCTTGTGTCAAAATGGTATGCATCTAATCCCTCGTTACTCGAAACCTAATCGGATAAATCAAGATACCCTAAACTTTTTAGGGCTCGATCATCATCCGACCACCCACCCTTTATTTTAACCCAAAGCTTAAGGTTTACTTTTTTCTTTAGAAACTTTTCAATATCGGCCCTTGCACGGATCCCAATTTCTTTTAATCTTTCGCCATTTTTACCAATCACAATCGGTTTTTGACCCTCTCGTTCTACCCAAATAATGGCGCTAATTAAAGGGACTTTTAAGGTTGGTTTATAGTCTTCAATGGCAACAGTTGTTGCATACGGTAATTCTTCTCCTAACAGCCGGACCAGTTTTTCCCGAATGAGCTCTGCCATTCTAAAACGCGGCGACTGATCGGTTATTTGTTCTTCTGGGAAATAATGCGGACTATGGGGCAATAAGGCGGCGATTTTATTTTCTAAAACATCAACATTGGTACCGCGTTTAGCAGAAGTTGGTATCACTTCAGTAAATTTAAATTTTTCGTGCAATAACTGTAAATGAGGCAATAATTGAGGCTTCTCTAAAACCGTATCGGTTTTATTGACCACCAAAATTACTGGGCATCGTACCGTTTCTAACAGCTCTAATACCATTTGATCTTCTTCAGTCCACTTTAGACTGTCTACCACAAAAACAATCACGTCAACATCAGTTATCGCCTGGCGTGCAACTTTATTCATATAACGATTCAGCGCTCGCCCCTCGCGCCTATGCATGCCGGGCGTATCCACATAAATCACTTGCACTAGCCCTACTGTTTTAACCCCTAAAATTCTATGCCGCGTGGTTTGAGGCTTTCTAGAAGTAATACTTAACTTTTCGCCAAGAATGCGGTTTATCAGCGTCGATTTTCCAACATTGGGTCGGCCAACAATGGCCACATATCCGCAAAAAGTATCAAATTCGTTTTCATTATTATCCATATTATTATTCCTCTTTAAGACATTTAAGTGCAGCTTCTGCTGCATTTTGTTCTGCCTTACGGCGGCTATTGGCAAGCCCTAGGGTGGGTTCCGCCAACAAAGGCACCTGGCATTCTACTTTAAAGGTTGGGTTATGTGCTTCTCCGATGATCTCGCTCACTTGGTAGATTGGTAATGCAACCCCTTTTGCTTGACAATATTCTTGCAATCGTGTTTTAGCATCTTTTTCGGAGGCCCCTGGCACCAGCACGGCTAAATATTTTTCATACCAATTTAAAATGCGGTCTCGACAAGTTTCAAAGCTTGAATCTAAATAGATAGCGCCAATAATCGCTTCCATAGCATCTGACAAAATAGAGCCTCGTTTGTAACCCCCGCTTTTTTGTTCCCCTATCCCTAAGCTTAAATAATCCCCTATCCCTAAATCGCGTGCCACCTCCGCAACGGTTTCTTCTCGTACCATTTTTGCACGTAAGCGGGTTAATTCCCCTTCGTTTGCTTTTGGAAATCTTTGATACAGTGCAGCCGCAATCACGCAATTTAAAACAGAATCTCCTAAAAATTCTAGGCGTTCGTTATTGGTTTCGCCTGTCGAACGATGCGTAATGGCTGCCCGTAACAGTTTAAGATCTGAAAAAGTATGGTTTAACGTTCTCGTTAATTTTTTTGCTTTATCATTCCAATCGCTGGTCATGGTTTAAGGAATACCTGTCATTAAACGGTGCCATCGAATTTTATTCCAAGGCAGCCAACTGTTTTCTAGACTGTCCCAACTCATCCAAACGCCAAATGCTCGGCCTTGAATGTCTTCATCTTTTACAAAACCCCAAACCCGGCTATCGCCGCTATTATCTCGATTATCCCCCATCGCAAAATAGCTGCCTGCAGGCACGATAACATCATCGTAAGGATAATGTGAAAAAAGTGAAGGATTAGCATGCACAAAAATTGGGTGCTTAACATCGCCTAATTGTTCGGTAAATTCCCGAACCAATGTTTTCATACCATGCATATCACTATCTTCTTTTTCCATTTTAAAATCTTTTTTAACGGGAACGTCATTAATGTAGATGGTTTGATTTTTATATTGGATGTGATCACCCGGTAGCCCTACAACACGCTTAATCATATCCATGGATTCGCCGTTTTTATCGTGCTTAAAGACTATTACATCTCCGCGTTTAGGATCGCCCACACTAAAAACTTTGGTTCCAGAACCGGGTAAGCGTAACCCGTAAGCGTATTTATTCACAACAATAAAATCGCCTTCTAATAAGGTAGGGCGCATAGAACCCGAAGGAATTCGGAAAGGTTCTACTAAAAAAGAACGTAAAATTAACACAATTAATAAAATGGGAAAAAATGAACGCGCATATTCTACCCACCAAGGTTCTTTAACCTGTTCCCCGGCTTTTGAAATTGCTTTCATTCTTTTGGGCCGCAAAAAAACAGCATCCAATGCCCATAAGCCGCCCGTGACTGCCGTTGCCAGTAATAATATTTCAGAGAATCTGATTTTTTACCCTTTTTTATCCTTGTCCACTTTTAAAACCGCCAAAAAGGCTTCTTGTGGAATTTCCACCCTGCCTACTTGTTTCATGCGCTTTTTACCCGCTTTTTGTTTTTCCAGTAACTTTCGTTTTCGGGAGACATCGCCACCGTAACATTTAGCCGTTACATTTTTACGAAGCGCTTTTACCGTTGACCGAGCAATCACATGTGCACCAATGGCTGCCTGTATTGCAATATCAAACATTTGGCGATGAATAATCTCTTGTAATTTTTCTGTCATTTCACGACCCCGTTGTTGCGCTTTATCTTTATGAACAATTAAAGACAGCGCATCGACGCGATCGCCATTAATTAAAATATCTAATTTAATCAGATCTGCCGCCTGAAAGCGTACAAAATGGTAATCTAACGAAGCATAGCCTCGGCTAACCGATTTTAATCTATCAAAGAAATCTAACACCACTTCGTTCATGGGTAATTCGTACCGCAAAGAAACTTGATTGCCTAAATATAACAGCTTAGTCTGTACACCCCGTTTTTCGGTGCAAAGGGTTATCACACTCCCCAAATAAGTATTGGGTACCAAAATATTCGCTTCAACAATTGGTTCTCGCATCTCTTCAATCCGGGAAGGATCGGGTAGTTTTGAAGGATTATCCACATGAAAAGTGCTGCCTTTTTTATCTTTTACTTCAAACACGACGGTGGGTGCTGTGGTAATTAAATTAAGATGGTATTCTCTTTCTAGACGTTCTTGCACAATTTCCATATGCAATAACCCTAAAAAGCCGCACCGAAAACCAAACCCTAAGGCATCAGAAACTTCTGGTTCGTAAAACAAAGAGGAATCATTTAATTTAAGTTTAGATAATGCCTCTCGAAAATTTTCAAAATCTTCGGCATCCACTGGAAACAAACCGGCATACACTTTGGGCTCGCAACGCAAAAAACCAGGCAAGGGTTCTTTTGCAGGGCGGTTTGCCAAGGTAATTGTGTCACCCACGGGTGCACCATTGATTTCTTTAATACCGGCAATCAAAAAACCCACTTCGCCTGTTAATAACGCTTCTTTTTTAACGCGTTTGGGCGTAAAAATGCCTACTTCACTGACAGGATGCGTTTTGCCGGTGGACATAACCAACATTTTATCGCCCGTTCGCAGTGCACCATTTTTAATACGAACCAAAGAGACAACGCCTAAATAACTGTCAAACCAGGAATCCACAATGAGGGCTTGTAATGGCGCTTCTGGATCGCCTTCAGGCGGCGGAATTCTTTCCACCAACTGTTGTAATAAATCAGCAACCCCTAGACCGCTTTTGGCACTAATGCGCAAAGCATCGTGTGCTTCAATACCAATAATTTCTTCAATTTCTTTTATAACACGTTCGGGTTCAACTTGCGGTAAATCAATTTTATTTAAAACGGGGATTACTTCTAAATGTTGTTCTAGTGCCGTATAACAATTGGCCACGGTTTGTGCCTCTACCCCTTGTGCAGCGTCTACCACTAACAAGGCGCCCTCGCATGCCGCCAAAGATCGGGACACTTCGTAGGCAAAATCTACATGGCCGGGGGTATCAATAAAATTCAGCAGATAGGTATGCCCATCGGCCGCTTTAAAATTTAAGCTCACGCACTGAGCCTTAATGGTAATGCCCCGCTCTCGTTCTAAGTCCATAGAGTCTAGGACTTGGTTGGACATTTCTCGGTCGGTTAACCCCCCACAAGTCTGAATAAATCGATCGGCCAGCGTCGATTTTCCATGATCAATATGGGCAATAATGGAAAAATTTCTTATATATTTCATTAAACTGCAAAAACTCCGGGTATAAGAACAATACTTCGCTAAGCCCTTGATTCTACCCTATTTCTTTGGGAAGGTCGATGGGGAGGTTGCCGATGCAGGGGGAGTCGATATGGGGAAGCTGCTTGGGATGCTCGGGGAGCTACACATGGAAGCTACACAGGGTTGAAGTTAGCTGCTTGCTGTGGTAGGCTAACACCAAATTTATATTAGCCATTACTAGGAGATTGTGATGAAAAGAAAAGAAGACATAAATAAATTACTGGAATACTCACTTGAGCAGAACAAACCAGAACTAATAAACTCTATCTTAGAAAGCGTCCACGAATACAATCCTAGGATGACCGCCGCCGATCGCAATGCCATGCGCGATAGACTGGCTGATGCAGCTTTACGCTATGTTGGTGGTGGCGGTGGTGGCGGTGGTGGCGCAGATGATGAAGTAGCTGCAGCAAAAGCAAAACCAGCAGCTGCTGCGGCCGCAGCACCTCAAAATGCTGGGGGTGGCGGTTTTATAGGTGTTGACTATCATCAGGATTTTGGGGATTTGGATTTTGGGTATTTTGGTACAGCCGCCCCTGCCGCATCAGCAGCCACCCCAACACCCGCTGCAGCTGTAACTCCGATACCTGCCGCAGCAGCTGCCGCCGCTGCAACCCCAACAGCAGCTGCAACAGCAGCACAAGCATCT
>Ga0207035_1079_pt2 | contig 19439 bp, 13 predicted proteins | sample Alteio_BWMinCont_77_FD_153272 | JGI IMG/M metagenome (GOLD analysis project Ga0207035, IMG submission 153272) | Enriched cells from forest soil in Barre Woods Harvard Forest LTER site, Petersham, Massachusetts, United States -... | ecosystem: Environmental > Terrestrial > Soil > Temperate forest >... | reverse complement strand
TTGTAAAACTGTACCTGTCTGATGCTCCCATAGGGCTCTGCCGCGTTGGCTGTCAGGGTGATGGTTGCAGGGGCGGTGCTTGAGGAGCTGTTGGCCGTTAAACTCACTGTTGGCAAGCCGGTAATTGTAAATGTCGCAGGCGCTGAGCTTGTCGCATTGTTATTGGTATCATACGCCTTGGCTGTAATACTATAGTTGCCTGGTGTGGAATTATTCCAGATATAAGTGAATAAACTGTACTGCCCAGCCGACGTGGAAACAGTGGATGTGCCTAACAAGGTTGTCCCATTATAATACTCTACCTTGCTGATTGAACCACCGGGCTCTAAAGTGTAGGCAATCAATTCAACGGCCGCGGGGGCCGTGTAAAAGCCATTAAGGGAATATAAAAGTATCGTTGGCGCGACCGAGGGATTAACTGAAGCGGTAACTGTCTCAGTGACCGGCGTTGAAGATACCACCTTGTTATTATTATCAAAGGCCACGGCTGTCAGGGTATAATTACCTGCCCCTACATTATTCCAGACAAAGGTGTAGGGACTGCTGGTAGCTGTTCCCACTATGTTTGATCCCGATGACGTTGGTCCGTTGTAAAACTGTACCTGTCTGATGCTCCCATAGGGCTCTGCCGCGTTGGCTGTCAGGGTGATGGTTGCAGGGGCGGTGCTTGAGGAGCTGTTGGCCGTTAAACTCACTGTTGGCAAGCCGGTAATTGTAAATGTCGCAGGCGCTGAGCTTGTCGCATTGTTATTGGTATCATACGCCTTGGCTGTAATACTATAGTTGCCTGGTGTGGAATTATTCCAGATATAAGTGAATAAACTGTACTGCCCAGCCGACGTGGAAACAGTGGATGTGCCTAACAAGGTTGTCCCATTATAATACTCTACCTTGCTGATTGAACCACCGGGCTCTAAAGTGTAGGCAATCAATTCAACAGCCGCGGGGGCCGTGTAAAAGCCATTAAGGGAATATAAAAGTATCGTTGGCGCGACTGGTGGTGGCGGCGGTGATGTGATTGTCACATTTAAAATAATACCGGCATCCGGTGTGATATTACAGGTCGTACTGCCGCTGGCACACCCATTGACCCCCCAATTAGTGACGGTTGAATTATTATTGGAAGAGAAACTCAATGTTACCGGCTGGTTTTTGGTAAATGCAGCCCAACAATTGCCGGTGCTTAGCCCTGAAGAAAAATTACAATTAAGGCCTGCTCCAAACGAAGCTGGACTGCTGATAGTTCCTGTACCTGAACCGGTTATATTTAAAGTCAACGTGGCCCAAGGATTATTTTGCCATTGGGCCTGGAGATTAGAATAAACCGCGCGGGGAGTCATAATATCAGGTCCGCCAAAAACAGGATTTTGGCTGATGGACATGACACCATACCACTGTTCGTTATTATAAAGATCGGGGGAAGCAGGAAAAGGAACGCCAAAATTACTGTGGGTGGAATCACAATACGCAACGCTTTGAACATTTTCGGACTGGATAACAGGATCATTGTTAGGATTGGGAATGGTGCAAAACCATTCATAGGGTTCCCACCAATTATCTGAATATTCCATCACCGTTCCACCGATGGTCACGGGGGAATTATTTAAGATTTCACTCCATAATTCCCCATCCCAAGCCGATTGGGTCGTTTGATCTTGGGACCCCTCCTGATTGATGATAGCGGGATCCGTCATCTGCAACTGCCAATTGTTGATTTCAGCGATGATTGAAGGTGATGATGACGTGGAAAAAGCATCCGCTCCAAACTCAGAAATCCACAGCGGTTTATTGGATTTGGCCGCGTATTGACTGAATAAAACGCCAAAACTTTGTCCCCGGTACACATTGGCCCCCCAGATGTCCAAATGCGGAAGCTGGGAATCCGCAGCGCCATCGCTGGCATTGCCTATTTCTGTGATTTCTCCGTTGACCACGGCAACCGGATGAAAATAGGCCCCTTCGGCATTGTGCGCGGCCTGGGCCATGTCATTGACCAAGGCATACCAGGCGGTCAATTGCTGTAGAGTCATGGGGGGCTTCTGCAAATTATTTTCATTCCCAATGGCCCAAAATAAAATGGCCCTGTCCATTTTAAAAGTATTAACATAGGCGACAAAATTGTTAATAATGCCCTGACGGCTGACGGGGTTGCCAAGACCGTCGGTGCTCCCAATATTATTATTTGAGTCAAAGGTCAAGCCATTGACCCAGAAACCGGCAATGACCTTTATGCCATAGCTCGCGGCCAAATCCAATGTATTTTGGGTTGTGTCCGTGTTTATGGTGGTAGCGGCATTGGTCATATAAATAGGGAATTGCCCATTAGCGATCTTGGTATTATTTCCCTGCCAAACGCGGATGGTATTGGCATTCATTTGCCGCAACTTAGAAAAATCACGGTTTAAAATGGCTGGATCATCATATATATTATTAATACTGGAACGCGGATCGCTGGGTGCATAACCCCAATCACTGGGATGGCGGCCTATCGGCATGGGATTATAACCCGCTCCTTTGATAAAATAAGGAAGGTATGACACATTATCGGCAGCTAATACCCATAAATAGCCATTTTGAATTTTGGTGCATTGAACTTGATCACAACCATTAATATTATTTATGATCGTGAAGGAAAAAGCGGGAGAATTATAAAAAAACGTAGAAAGGGAACAAAAAATAATGAAAAGACAAGTTTTTTTGTAAATATTTAGCAGGTCCTGTCTTCTCGTTGTCATTGCCGTGCTCCTCTTGGCGAATGGCCAGGCTATCAGCGGCCAGAAAAGTTAGTTCCTCTGGGTTTGATGACTTGAGCACTGGCCGTGCGCTCGGCAATGCCAACTCGAAGCCACCCGCTAAATATTTCTAACATTTTTTCACTCGATGCTCAAAATGTCAAGGTAATAATTTTAAAGGACCTAATTATTCCTTCCTGATGCTGCTTTCAATGATCTGATGAATCCAGGATTAGGAACGTAACCCAATGCTTTTGCTTTATTTACATCTGCCCATGCCTTGTCATATGCTTTCTCCTTATAATTGGCGTACCCGCGGTTGTTATAGGCCTCTGCAAATTTTGGATCTATTTCAATGGCCCTGGTAAAGTCAGCAATGGATTGAGGCAGATTGCCTCCATTGCAATAGTCAATCCCGCGGTTATCATAGGCCTCTGCAAATTCAGGGTTTATTTCAATGGCTTTGGTATAATCAGCAAGGGCTTGGGCCTGGTTGCCTTGATCGTCGTAGGCATTCCCACGATTGTTATAACTTTCCGCATATTTAGGGTTTATTTCAATGGCTTTAGTATAATCTGAAAGGGCTTGAAGGAGTTTTCTTTGATTGTAGTAGGCATCCCCTCGATTGAAATAGGCCTTTGCATCTTTAGGGTCAATATCAATGGTTTTGTTAAAATCAGAAATGGCTTGATTTAAGTTACCTTTCTTACCATAGATAATCCCACGATTATCATAGGCTTCTGTATAGTTGGGGTTTAGTCCAATGGCCTTGGTATAATCAGAAAGGGCGCCAATAAGGTCCCCTTGGTCGTCATAGGTATGTCCGCGATTATAATATGGCCTTGCTTTATGAGGAGATTTATCAACCGTATCATTCCATAAAGTAAGTTCATCCCTCCAAACTTGGTTTCTTTGATACGTCAAAATTGAGAAAACAATAAGGATCAAAACAGGAAACAGGTGCCATTTTTTAGAAATTGTACCTGTTACCTTTTTATGGTCGATCGGCCTCACATAGAGCATGGCTGTGACCAAAAAAGCGAACCCCACACTGGCCAAATACAAGCGATATTCAGCGATAACATGTCCGATGGGTATGAAACTCGATTCCACGCTCAAAGCTATAAAAAACCACAGAATACTAAACGAAACAATACGGTATGATTTAAACGTAACTGCCGCCAGGGCCAACAAACAAAGTAAAAAAAAACCGGAAAGAAAGTCCTTGGCCCTCGCGCCTGACAGAGGATAATCGTAATCGAAATTCTGTTTGACCGGCAGAAACAACAGCCTGACATAGGTGCACATCACATTTAATTCCGTTAAAAAATATTGCCGCCGGCTTATGCCGCCGCGGGCCCTGGTGATATCAATATGGCTGCCACTCTTCAGGGAGTCGTTTTCTTGCAGCTTGGAATCTGCGATGTTGGCAACACCGATCGCTTCAGTAGGCGTTCTTAATAATAGTATGGGAACAATAAGCGCTATGGCAAAAAACGGTAATATCCGACTGCAACGCTTCCACCACGGATCAGCCAATGCGCTTAGGAAATAAAAATCATACAAAGCAAGCATGAACGGCAGGGTGACCACAAATTCTTTGCAAAACATGGCCGCCATGGCCGCTACCAGACTTGCGAGCAAATATTTTTTTTGCTTCCGGCATCTGTGCTGAATGTACAGAAACAATGTTAACAGGTAGAAAAATGTCCCCATTAACACAAAACGCTGGGTGATAAAATTGACCGGTTCTGTTTGAATGGGATGGCATAAAAACAACATCGAAGCAAAAAGCGCGGGCCATTCTAAACGAATAATAGGAATTAGTTTACGCTCTATGCATAGATATAACGTTGATTTTATCAATAAATACACCAGGAAAGCATTAAGGCAGTGGATCAGTAAATTAATTAATCTATAACCGGAAGGATGTAAACCACACCACGTGTAATTTAACGCGAAACTTAAGCCCACCAAAAATCTGGTATTAAAAGTGTTAAAGATTTTTGGTATATCAATTTTCTTGATGACTTCATTATTTTCAATGGAAAAATGATCATCAAAATAAAACTCTTTGCTTTGTAATGGAATAAAATACAGCGCGTACCCACCTAATATGAGCGCGATTAATACCCCAATATTTAAATGGCCGAAATTATTGGCTTTATGATGCATCGTTGCCCATAGTTTATCCCTCATCCCTGTGATTGGCAAAGGCAATCAATATATGTTATATTTTAATTAGTGTTGATGCATCAGCTCTTTAAAAACTCGAAAAAGGCAAACTACTTGAAAAAGTAGGACGCAAAGCCGTGAGCCTAAACTCATCTGGGGATGAGTAAGGCTGTCTGGTTGCCGTGACCTTTTTTGCATCCTGGTTCCGTTAAGAAGCATTTCGTCCTCTTTTTCGAGACGTTCAAACGCTCAACAAAGGAGGACGAAATGCTTAAATTTCTTGTCCTGTCTGCTCTGACAATCGTACTCTTCATTCAAACCGCTCCCGCCTATTGCGGCATCACTAGAACGTTCGTCTATCACCTTACTGTCAGGTTACCTGAACATGTCATGGCCGATGCCAATGCCATTGCCGAATACAATTCCAGGTTTAATCCTTTTTTGAAAAACCCTTATCAGAACCAGTTAGTCCAAATACAAACCGTGATTAGAAATAATAAAACTATCCGCCTGGCGTCGATTGTGGTGCCTTAGAATGACCATTAATCTTGACCGTCTTGCGCTTTCTTGATCTTTAAGGGAATGTTAAATACATAATTCGTCCCCTCCGCAACATCTATCCTATTTGTCAACTTCACCAGCGGCACCATATCAAGCGCTAACGTGTTAATATCAATGGTAAGAGTATGCGCTCCCGGGGAAACTTTTCTGAAATAAAAAGACCCGTTAAGATCGCTTTTTTGGGTGATTTTGCCGTCTAAGACCACCTTCACTTTACGGATGAATTGATCACCTTCACTGGGGATACCGGTGCCTTTTATATCCACAAAAACGATGCCATAAATTCCCGTCTGGCTGATCAAACCGAAATCAGCATGGCTCGTGCGGCCTTGAATAATATTGACAAGCAAGGTCTGCGGGGTTGAAAAAATTAACCCTCCCGGGACAGTGTCTAATACCGGCGTCACAAATACTCCCTTAGCGCGCACTTGTATGTGGTAACGCCCGTGTTTATCTGTTATGGTTTCTTTATCCCCAACTTTTACTTTAACGTCCGGGATACCCTCATCTCCCGAAACATACTTGCCCTCCCCCTTCATATCTTTATACACAATTCCCGACACAGTACCCAAGGGGTCCCAATAGACCCCCCCTCCGAAAGTGATGCGCACGCCCAGATGGGCCTCAAAATCATCATAGGAGGGGTTACCGACATGTGACCATATCTTACTCGCGTCACAGTCGGCAAAAATACTCACGTCAGGCGTGGGATTATAGGTCAAACCGCCGGAAATAATCACGCTTTCTTCCCCGGAAAGAAAACTGATTTCGTTAGGTTTGACCCCCAACTCATCGCGGTAAGTCAATTGGGAATTAAAAGAAACCTTTGAATTCAATGGTTTTTCATATTCAATACCCGCGTTTATCACGCTGGGATCAGAATGCCCGCCGGAGGACTCAGGTTGATTCAGCCAGTCATATTCATAATTCGCGAAAGTGGAAAGATGGTTCGTTAAAGGAAGTTGAATGCCGGCAATCACGTCCTCACGGTCATAGTTGGAAATGTTTGACACGGATGAATGGCTGTTTTGATAACCCACACCCCCAAAAACAGTCCCTTTCAAGGAATTCCAGATGCCAAAACTCTTAGAAAGCCGCTCATGCACCCCAAAATTCCGCTGAGGCGAAGATTCTCCCGGATTGTCCATAAAATTTATATCTGAATCACTCCAAAAATCTTTGGTCATTTGAATCCGGGCTTGCCCAAAGCCGTCATAATTCAAAGCGCTGCGATTGTCAGGATTAAAATTAAGATGGTCCCGGTACGCCTCGACATAGGTGCTTGCCGAGATATTTTTAAAATCCTCGCTCGTTGACCACGCGGCCCCAGTCTCTCCTTGATCCGCGGGGAGTGTAGAAATAGTGGAATAATTCTTATCTATGTTCCTGAAATTAAAATGAGACTTAAAGCCTTCTTGCTCCCACTTCAAGGATGCCAGCGTTGATTCATGACTGCTGTCAGAGGCCTGTTCCGCGTTAAGAGAGAGATAATCATTAAACCTGTGCAGTCCTTGAATGGAATAGACATGATCACTTAAATACGGTATGCGGTCGTGGCCGTAGGCCGTGGCGAAATTAAAAGAATAACGATCAGTATCGCTTTTAGGAAAAAGAGTCAGTTTAGCGGCATCAATGTAAGAATTATTATAGGTATTGCCGCCCATGGCGATAAAACCCGGTGTCAGTTGTTCTTGCCCGTGGCTGAGGGACAGACCTAAAAGGTCTCCCATCAGATCAACATCCGCAAATACCCCCCTTAATTGCGTGGTTGGCATTGTCAACGGTGATAAATACCGCGCGGCATCGAAACCGCGCAAGTTAAAATTACTCGTGCCTTCAAGAGGAATTTGACTTAATCCTATCGTATAGGTGTCGAACTGGGAAAATGTATTAAAATTCGTATAAGACCCGGAACTGTCAAAAAAACCATACGGGGTTTCACCGTTAACCGCCAGGGATTGGGTCAACTCATAGCTTTGACGTTTAAGTTGAGGGATATTTTTTCCGGAATAGAAGGTATTCCAGTCATTGGAATAAATAAATCTAAACGGCAGGGCGTGCAGGACATTCAACCCTTGGGTCCCACCGATGGATTTAGGGAAAACAACTTCCACAAAAATAGTATGCCGCCCAAAATCATCCCAAATATGAAGAAAGGTGGAACCGATGGCCAAGGCATGGACCTCAAGGCGGTTGGCATCAATTTTTTTCACACCGATAAAACGTTCATTCACCACTAAAAATCTTTGGATATTCTTGCCTTCAATAATAACGGACGAATAAAGAACCATCTGCAGCCGCGCCTTTATTTGACCGTTATTAGTTATCTGGGACAGCGATAATAGGACCGGAGACTGTTTTACTTTCTGTGCCGGAACATAGATGACGGCCGCAGGAGCCATAGGCGCCGGTTGAATTTGGGCGCCCATTTGCCCAGCCGGCACCAAGGGGCCAAGTTGGGGCACAACCGCTGCCGGTGGTGCTTGGGGTTGCACCGGTGCTGTATACGGCTGCGGTTGCACCGGCGGTGTATATGGCTTTGGTCGAACCATGGCTTGCGGCAGCAGATTTTCAGGAAGAAAAATTAAACCCTGGCGTTGATATAGAATCTTCAAATATCGTTGGGATTCCTTGGAGGCGGGATTAAAAATCAGCGCGATTTTAAAATAAAGGATCGCCTTTTTATCGTTATGCTCTTGGAACGCCTTGATCCCGCCGCTAAAATAATACCTGAAGCCTATCGTCCTCTCCGGGGGTAATTGGGAAGGGTGGAGTTCTAAAATCACTCCTCTTTGATCTAAAATAGACAGGTATCTATTAAGATCTTTATCGGCAGGGTCATAGAGATGAGCGATAATAAAACAGCGCAGGGCCTTTTGGTCGTCATGTTTCTTAAAAGCTATGACGCCTTCATTGTAGTATTGCCGATAGCCTATGGATTGGTCAGCAAACGCGGGAAAGGACAAAGCCGCCACAAAGACTAACCCACAGACCCACTTTACGGTTTTTTTGATCATATAAAACAATTCTAATCAAATTACGCATAATGGGGGTCTGCATATTTTAATGACTTAATCCCGGGAATTTTCTATAGTTAATCGGCCGGACTCATCCTTTAGAAGTCCAATCTCCTTGACCACCACATCTCCCTCATCCAGGTCGGAATTAAGGACCAGGGTGAAGCGTCCCGCTTTTAATTTTTGATCTAAAGGGACTTCCAGGGACGCGGCTGCTTGCGGCGGAACATACACCTTTTTGCTCTCGCCGCGATTCAGCACTAACCCATCCTCCTGCATAATATAATAAGTCGTATGGGGGATAAGAACAACGTCCCCATGGTTGACAAAATTGGCAGTGATACTATTGGCTTTTAGCTCAATATCTTGCAAGGCCGCTTTCTTGCTCTTATTAGTGGGTTCAATAAAAAACAAGCATCCCACCCTCATGACAATGGAGACATCTTCTTTTTCAACTTTAGTTTGGTCACTGCTTCTTTCAAAAAATAACACCCCATAATGCCCTCCCTGGATAACGCTCGGGACAGCGACCGTATAATCAACCCTTTGCTGGCCCATGGCAGGCAGGGTGAACACCTGAGGCGAAAAAGTGACCCATTGGCTCGCAGACCCGGGCGCTGTCCCTGCCGGCAAAAATTTCTTGGAGCCGTCATAGGGAGGCTGATATTCAAAATCCTCCCAATAGACCCTGATATTTCCTTGTTGGGAAGACGTATTATGGATGATCACGAACCCATTGAGATGCTCCCCACCGGAGACAGCTAAAGACACCTTTGCATTTTCAAGAAATAATTGGGCTTTAGCCTCTCCGGTGAGAAGACCCACCGAGCAAAGCAACGCGCAAAGCGCTAAAAGTATACTTCTGATAATCATGTTTATCAGACCTTATTTGACTGTTACAGTAAAAGTCAATGTACCTGAATACTGACCTGTAGTATCCGCAGCTGTAAATGGATGACAGTTAGAAGCATCAGTAGATGGATTTCCGGTACAAACACCTAAATATGTCCTCAACCAGCCGCCGGCAACTTGTGTAGACGGAATATGTGCAGAGCTCAGTGAACCAAGCGTCGCAGGTTGATAAGGACTGGTTAAAACTGTTTCTATGGGGTTACTGGAGGAACTAAACACCTCTTTGGCATAGGTAATCATGGACTTTGTGCCCAAGCCGTTAGTGGAGCCATTAGGGTTGAGGCCTTCCGTATAACTTACCAATGTATCCGGAGCTCCCGCGCCCTGGACCGCGATGTCAAGAGCGTAATAAACCGTCGGAAGAAAGACATTAATTGGCGGAGTACCTGTCGTGGTATACGTCAATGTGCCGAAATCCAAAGTAGTGCTATCATTCGGTGAGAAAACATTGCCTGCCGTAGTGACTTGGGAAGCGGTAATACCGATACTTGAAGACACCGGGACATTGGCTTTCACGACATATGCCTGACTGCCCCCCGATGATATCGTGACCACGTTGCCCTGCGCCATTGCCGTGTGGCAGATCAGGAGCATTCCTCCTAAAATTAAACTCAATTTGGTTTTCATAGACTCTCCTTTTCATTACTGTTACTTTGTTTATTGTTACTTTTGGTTTAAAGATAATATAACCGGCGCTGAAAAATCACCGGGATCCATCTGGGAATATCCCTGCAGGCGATACACCACGGTAAAGGTGGCCCCGCTACCCGCGGAATCCGAAGAAAAAATAGGATAATCCCCGGTTTGCACGGAAGTAAATTCCGTAAAATTCGTCTGGCCCTTTTGGCCAGACGGTATTTCAACCTGAATGGTGAAATACTTATTATTAAACTCCTTTCCTTGTTGATTGGTCATGTTCGTCTGTAATTCTTGAAGCACCTGATAAGGCTTATGCAGATTAGAAAGAACTGTCACCATTACTTCTTTATTCTGGGAGGGCGTGTTTGGAATCACATGAGAAAAGCTCACTCCCCCGGAAGGTGTCGTGATATTTAAGGTAAAGAGAGGCTGTATATCACACTGTATTTTAATAAGAAATTCTTGACGGCCTTGATCTGTTTCTACCACATATTTTATTCGGCCCAGGTAAGAGCCGGCGTCCTGTTGTTGGACTTGGTCCGCGTTCACTAAAAAATAAATGTTGAAATTATCTTCATTTTTATTGCTGGAATAAATAAGTGTCCTGTTTTTCTTTAAGGCGCTTAATCCATCTATACGTAATCCTTCCGCATCACCCTGCGCATCTATTTGTAAAACATCTTCGCCTAAATCCTTTTCCGTCTGGTTTTCAGGGAAGGTTTCAACTTCCTGATAAATCCTGATTTCCCCGCCGGAATTCCCTGAATACGATACGTTGAGGAAATCCGCTGTTTTTTCGGATGTGTCAGAACTCTTTATATGTATTCGGGTGCGATGATGCGCTCCTTTGACCGCTATTTTCAGGCTTGAGGAAGTTTGCAAAAAAACATCAATGGCCACTTCATCGCTGTTAGCGTTGCCAACACCGCGTACCGTAAAAATAAGCCTGCCCCTGAAACTTCCAGCGGCATTGATCAAATTCCGATTGAGAGAATACCCGATAGTAAACATATCACTCCCCCCGCTTTGGCTGGAAGAATACAACAATTGATCGCCCATGCTCAAATGGTCCGAGTTCTGCAAATAGAGCGTTCCAAAGTTGTTGGAATTACTCAACGACTGGGTCTCCATGGCTTGCAAATTTAAAGTATCTCCTTTTTCATCTATAATAGGTTCAAGAATCCGTTGAAAAACCTGATACCGGTTCCCATTTGAAGAATTAACGCGTATATGAATTTCCTTTTTATACTCTGTTGGCGCCGATGGTGTTCCTTCAAAACGTAAACTGTTGCTTCCATCAACCGGGTTAACGCTTAAGCTGACATTGGCAAAACAAGTCTGCCCAAACCCCATTAAGCAAAAAAAAGCTATTGATAGGAATGCCGATCTTAACATTCAAAAACTCCGGTCTTCGATAATTTATAAATATAAGGACAGGATTTAAATAGTGACCAAAAACAGTATCTGATTCATGAGAAAACGTTATATAAGGAAAGAATAACATATCATATTATAGAATGCAAGTTTTGGGGCCATTGATACGAGTTTGTAACCCATTGCAATTAATATTGTTAAGATTGCCTTAAAAATTAATGATAAAAAAATTATTAATTCTGTTATTGATCTGCCAGATAATATGATTTTATGGCTAAAGGCCCTATTCCTTTGGTGTCGTAAGGTAATAAGATTTAATAGGCTTGAGAGCCTCATGCAAATTATATACCAATGGGATGCCTGTGGGGATTTCTAATGTCACGATATTTTCATCGGACACATTATCCAGATATTTGACCAAAGCTCGAAGCGTGTTGCCGTGGGCCACTATGATGATGCGACGGTGCTCACGTAAGAAAGGCTCAATACTGCCTGTCCAGTAAGGTAAAAACCTTTCCACGGTGTCTTTTAAAGATTCGCCCAAGGGAAGATCATTGATATTGACATCCTTATAAAGTGGGTCATGGCCGGGAAAACGAGGGTCTTCTTTTGATAAGGCAGGCGGTCGTGTGGAATAGGACCTTCTCCAAATGGCCACCTGCTTTTCCCCATATTGCTTGGCTGTTTGCTCTTTGTTTAGGCCCTGCAGGGCGCCGTAATGCCGTTCGTTTAATCGCCATGATTTTAAAACTTCGATCCCCTTTAAATCCATTTCTTCTAAAACTATTTCAAGCGTTCGATTGGCCCTTATCAAGACTGACGTAAAGGCCAGATCAAAAGTAAATCCCTTGTTCTTTAAAATTCTTCCGGCCTCCCTGGCCTCGAGCACACCTTTTGGAGATAGATCAACATCCGTCCAACCCGTAAAACGGTTTTCCTGGTTCCAGATGCTTTCGCCATGCCTGAGAAGGACTAATTTCATCATCATTTTGATTATACCGTATGCTTTTGATTATTTGAAATAATTATTGTTCCGTCCTATAATAACGTTCCTATGAAATTAAAAATCCTTCGCTCTGTTTTCGGCTATGATGCCTTTAGGCCTTTGCAGGAAACCTGCATCCAATCTGTCCTGGATAAAAAAGACACGGTGCTTATCATGCCGACAGGTGGTGGTAAGTCTATTTGTTATCAAATCCCAGCGCTGATGTTTCCTGGTTTAACGGTCGTCATTTCTCCGTTGATATCCTTGATGAAAGACCAGGTAAGCCAGCTTAAAAGCCTTGGGGTGGAAGCTGAGTTCTTAAACAGTTCCCTTTCCTTCGATGAATATGAGATCAATAAATCCAAGGTGCTTTCAGGAAAAACCAAACTTCTTTTTTTAGCGCCTGAAACACTGTTTAAGGAAGATATCCTTGAGATGTTAAGCTCATGCCTTGTGGATTGCCTGACCATTGATGAAGCGCATTGCATCTCCGAATGGGGCCATGATTTTCGCCCGGAATACCGCAGGATCAAGGAGTTGCGCCTTCAATTCCCCCGCGCCGTTTTCCTGGCCGTGACTGCCACGGCCACACGCCGCGTGCGCCAGGACATCATCACAAATTTAGCTTTAAAAAACCCGCGCGAATTAGTCGCCAGTTTTAACCGCGATAACTTATTCTATGAAGTCATTCCCAAAGCACGCGCCACTGACCAGACCATTGATTATATCAATAAATTTAAAAACCAAAGCGGGATCATCTATTGTTTTTCACGCAAGCAGGTCGACACCTTGACAGAAGAGCTTAATCACTTCGGTTTTAAGGCCCTGGCCTACCATGCAGGCCTGCCTGATGATGTCCGTCGTCAAAACCAGGAATTATTTATCCGGGACGATGTGCCCATCATGGTGGCCACCATTGCCTTTGGCATGGGGATCAATAAGCCCAATGTCCGTTTTGTCATCCATTATGATCTTCCTAAAAATATTGAATCCTACTACCAGGAAACCGGACGGGCCGGGCGTGACGGCTTGCCTTCGCAATGCCTTTTGCTGTTTAGCGCCGGGGACGCGTCCAAAATTAAATATTTTATAGATCAAAAAGAAAATGAAACGCAAAAGCGTGTTGCGCAAAACCATTTAAATACCATCATGGCCTATGCCCAAAGCCGGCAATGCCGGCGCATACCGCTGATCACCTACTTTGGAGAAAATTACGCTCTTGACAATTGCGGCTTATGCGACAATTGCGTCAAACCGCCGGAGGCAACCGTGAATTTGACCGTTGCGGCCATCAAATTCCTGCAATGCGTCTCTGAAACCCATGAACGTTTTGGGGCCTTGCATATGATCAATGTCTTGCGGGGTTCTGAAGGGGAAAAAATCTTGAATTATAACCATCATCAATGTAAGACCTTCGGGGCAGGTAAGGATTGGTCCATCAAGCAGTGGCAAAATTTAGTGCAGCAATTACTTTCTCAAAATCTTCTCAAAAAAAGTGATGATTATGGGGTCTTGAGTTTTTCTCAAGGCTCCTATGAAATCTTGAGCGGCAAGCGCCCTTTTCAAGGGTATCTGCTTGAGGAAAATATTTTACCCTCTAAAACCGTCAGGACAAAACAAGACGCGGCTTACGACACGTCTTTGTTTGAGAAATTACGCTGCTTGCGCAAGGAGCTTGCGGATTCAAACGGTGTTCCCCCCTACATCATTTTTTCCGATAAATCTCTCATTGACATGTGCCATCGCAAGCCTAAAACCAGGTCGGAATTCGCGCAAGTTTTCGGTGTCGGTGCCCAAAAACTAGAAAAATTCAGCGAAGCATTTATCAGTGTCATTAAAAAGGGGACACTTTAATGTGTCCCCTTTTTTAATGGTGCGCCTGGTTGGATTCGAACCAACGACGCCGGCCTTAGGAGAGCCGCGCTCTATCCAGATCTGAGCTACAGGCGCAAAAATTTTTATTTTCTATACGGCTCCAGTGTCTTTAAGTATTCCGCTGGAGGATTATACCCTAAAGCTCGGGCGTCTTCCAGATAATGAATGGCCCCTTGAAAATCCCTGGACTTAAAGGACAAAATGGACAAATTCACAAAAGCGTCCTGATGACGGGGATTTAAGCCCACTGTTTTTAAATACGAGGCAATGGCTTCGCCGTTTTGCCCTAAACGGGCATAAACATTGCCCAGATTATAATAACCTTCAGCGTTTTGGGGGGACACTTCAACGGCTTTCTCATAATAGTTGATCGCCTCTCCCATTTCCCCCTGCGATTCACTCAGATACCCCAAATTAAAATACGCGTCGCCATTCTCCGGGTCTAAGGCGATGACCTTTTGATAAAATTGACGGGCCCTCTGCTGGTCTCCCAAGGCATTAAAAATTATGCCCATGTTTAGATACCCTAAAACATATTTAGGATGAAAATGCACCAGGCGGCTGTACAAGGCCATGGCTATCTTATAATTCCCGGCATCCTGATAAAGATCCGCCAAATTATACAAGGCCTGCGCATTGTCCGGCTGCAGCTGCAGGGCCTTTGCGTAAAAACGCATGGCTTCCTCTTTTCCGCCGACCTGCTCATACAAAAAACCGAGGTTAAAATAATCAGCGGCATTATATTTTTTGCGCTTGGACAATTGCTCAAAGTCAGCCAGCACTTCCTCACGCTTTTCCTTATAAAGTCCGTCCTGAGGGTTGTTGGCGATGGCACGGCCGTAGGCTTCGATCACTTTAACATAAACTTTTTCATCGTCGACAAATAGGTCCAAAAGGCGGCTGTAGGTCTTAACTGCTTGGGTGCTCTTACCCAAGACCCTGAAAACTTCTCCCAGGCCCAAGTAGGCCTGTGGCAATTTAGGATTGATCCTCACGGCTTTCTGGTAATATTCTTGGGCTTTCTTAAAGTCCTTGACTGCGTAATACGCATCCGCCAAATGATCCATGTTTGAGGCGTTAGGGTGCCTTTTTGATTCATATGTCCAAAATGTCAACGCATCACGGCGAAGATTGATCTCAAAGAGGCTTGTCAATACGACCGCGCCGCAAAAAACCATCACCGCTGCCCAAAAAAGGGACCTGACAACCGCTTCTTGGCTTTTAAGAAAAATGTAAAACCGCTGTGTTATTTTGGCGAAGAACAAAAAAACAAAAAATGCCGCCGCATATAATCCATAATACCGGAAAGGCCCCCAAATCAAAAATACAGCAGGCTCTGAAATAAAAAAAAGAAATGTAAATAAAAATACCCAGCGTTGATTGATCTTCCAAGCCCAGGCGGACACAGCAAGGACCATCGAACATAAGCAATGTACGATCAAAAAAACAAACGCAATTTTCATGGGGTTTAGTACTGGATTACCGAATAAATCGGGAGATCTTTGAGCTTATCTTTACCGTTGAGAAACTGTAATTCCACCAGAAAAGCCACACCGACTATCTTTACTTTCTGCGTTTTTAATAGATCAACCACTGCCCGAATGGTGCCGCCGGTGGCCAACAGATCATCCACCACCAAGACCCTGGCGTTGGGGGGAATAGCATCTTCATGGATCTCCAGGGTGTCCATGCCGTATTCCAGCTGATAGGTGACACTTTTTGTTTTATACGGCAATTTGCCTTTCTTGCGCACCGGGATAAAACCAGCGCCTAATTTGTAGGCCAAAGCCGCCCCGAATATAAAGCCCCGCGCCTCCACCCCGACGACATATTTGGTGCGCGCTTTTTTAAAAGCCGCGGCCAGGGTGTCGATGGATTTTCGAAAGGCCTGCGGATTTTTTAATAAGGTAGAAATGTCCTTGAAGATGATGCCTTCCTTGGGGAAGTCTGGGATGTCGCGGATATGTTTTTTAAGGTCAGCGACTTTCATGCTTTCCCCATGGATTCGGCTTTGATTAATTTGGCCCTAAGCACTTCTTTGACCGGTAGCTTGGCCCGGCCATGGCTTATCAGGTATAACATCTCCAGGCCTAAACGCCCCATTTCCACCAATGGCTGGGAGACCGTGGCCAAGGGTATGGGGCTGTTGGCCCGCAGAGGATTATCATCAAAACCGCATATGGCCAATTGCGATGGAATGGAAATTTTTTTTGCTTTGGCCACGTCCATGACCTCCATGGCCATGACGTCGGAAGCGGCAAAAATGGCCGTGGGCATGGTCTTTAATTTAAAAAGTTCCAGCGCCGATTGACGGGCAGGGGTGCGCAAAAACCCCCCTATTTTCACGTAGGCACGGTCAAGGGCGATGTGGTGTTTCGCAAGCGCGTCTTGGTAGCCTTCCAAACGGGACTGCCCGGCCTGGGTCGATAAATCACCGGCAATCGTGGCGATATGCTTATGGCCCCGTTTGATGAATTCCTCGACCACTCCCTTGGCAGCCTCGTAATTGTTGATGGCAATATAATTGATGGGCTCATGGATGATATTATTAAGCACCAGGCAGGGCATGCCGTGCCTGATGGCTTGCTTGACAAGCCCCAGGTCATTGTCAATGTCCGCGAATAAAATACCATCGACACCTTTACGGTCCAATAAGGCCGCATCCAGCCACGCGGCGTGATTGGAACGGTCGGTGATGTGCACCAAAAAATCAACGTTCAAACGGCTGGCCGCCAGGTTGACGCCCTTGGTGATCTCGCCGGTATAAAAGGAATGAAAAATATCTTCGAACCTGGGAAGGATTAAAACATAAATGGGTTTTCTCTTGACCGCCGTCATTTTTCACGCTCATTGAGGACTTTTTTCATTTTCTCCATGGTCATGTCTTCGATCTGGCGCACCCGCTCGCGGGAAATCCCCAACTTTTTGGCGATCTTGGCCAAGGTATGCGGCTGTTGGCCTTCTTTGAGGCCGAAGCGCATTTCAATGATTTTTTTCTCGCGCTCATCCAGGCCTTTAAGAATGGCCTGTGCCCGTTCTTTGTTTAGGAATATCTCCACCGACGCATCAGGGGCTGCCATGTTCTCATCTTCCAGCACGTCTAACATTTGACCTTCGCCGTCTTCTCCCAAAGGCGCATCCAGGCTTGACATCTTGGTTATGGCCCCGTCTAAATCGCGCACTTTTTCCATGGTGATTTTCAGTTTTCTGGCGATTTCTGCGGTCGTGGGACGGCGGCGCAGGTGGTGGGTCAATTTCTCGACGACCTTGCGGTATTTCTGGATTTCCTCGTTTAAATACACGGGCACGCGGATCATCTTGCCCTGGTCGATGATGGCCCGGGAAATACCCTGCTTGATCCACCAGGCCGCATAGGTTGAAAAGCGAAAACCCTTTTCCGGATCGAATTTATCGACCCCACGCATGAGCCCAATATTGCCTTCTTCAATAAGATCGCTCAACGCTATGCCGAGATTGGTGTAGCGCTTGGCAATGCTGATGACCAAACGCAAATTAGCGCGGATCATTTCCTCGCGGGCCTTTTTATCTCCCTTTTGAATGCGGCGGGCCAGCGTGACTTCCTGCTCGGCGGTCAATAGAGCGATATTTTTAATTTCTTTTAAATAGGACTTGATGGGATCCATACACCCTACGTACGGGCGACCCGGCGGGTCGCCCGTATATTATTTTTTCTTCTTTTTTGCTCCGTCTTTAATATCGCTTAAGGCCGCCTGCGCTGCTGCCAGACGGGCAATGGGCACGCGGTACGGTGAACAGGAGACATAGTTCATGCCGATCTTGTGGCAGAACTTAACGCTCACGGATTCCCCGCCGTGCTCCCCGCAAATGCCTATCTTCATGTCTTTTCGCGTCGAACGGCCAAGCTGGATGCCTAATTTAACCAGCATGCCAACACCGTCCTGGTCTAAGCTTTGAAAAGGATCGTCCTTAAAAATACCTTTGCCGCCTTCCTTTTCATTGGCCACGTACACCGGCAGGAAACGCCCGGCATCATCGCGGGACAGGCCTAAGGTCATCTGCGTCAAATCATTGGTGCCGAAACTAAAAAATTCCGCCACCTCGGCGATTTGATCGGCCAAAAGCGCCGCGCGCGGGATTTCAATCATTGTCCCCACCAAATAAGGCAGTTTAACACCCGCTTCTTTAATGAGGGCATCAGCCACTGCCCTTGTTTGGACTTCTAGTATTTTAAACTCTTTTTTGTCCATCGTCAATGGGTGCATGATTTCAGGGAGAACCTTGATCCCTTCCTTTCTGCACCTGATCGCGGCCTCGATGATCGCCGTGATCTGCATGTCTAAAATTTCCGGGTACGTGATGCATAAACGGCATCCGCGATGGCCTAACATCGGATTAGACTCATGCAGCTGCTCGCAGCGATGCTTGATTTTCTCCATCGAAATACCGGTGATCCTGCTTAAATTCTCGACCCCTGCGTGGTCCTTGGGCGTAAATTCGTGCAGCGGCGGGTCGATCAAGCGTATCGTAACGGGGAAGCCATTCATGGCCTTGAAAATACCGTAAAAATCATCCCGCTGAAAAGGCAATAGTTTGGCCAAGGCGAGCTTGCGGCTTTCCAGGGTCTCAGCCACGATCATTTCCTGGATGGCCAGGCGGCGCTCTTGGGTATCGAAGAACATGTGCTCGGTGCGGCAAAGGCCTATACCTTCGGCGCCCATCTTTATGGCGTTGATCGCGTCATAAGGAGTGTCTGCGTTGGTGCGGACCTTGAGGGTGCGAAATGAATCTGCCCATTTGAGGATAGTATAATAAGCTGGTGGAAGTTCCGGCTCTTTGAGCGGCAGATCACCGGTATAAATTTCACCCGCGGAACCATCCAGGGTAATATGGTCTCCCTGTTTGATTGTATGTCCGCCGAGCGTCATGGTCTTAGCGTCATAATTGATGTTCAAGGCCTCACAGCCGACGATGCAGCATTTGCCCCAGCCGCGGGCCACGACAGCTGCGTGGGAGGTCTTGCCGCCGGTAGCAGTCAATATCCCCTTGGCCGCGTGCATGCCCCCTACGTCTTCCGGGGAGGTTTCCTTGCGGACCAAAATGACTTTCTCGCCCTTATGGGCCATTTTTTCAGCTTCAGCGGCGGTGAATACCACACGGCCTGCCGCGGCGCCAGGTACAGCATTGATG
>Ga0207035_1122_pt1 | contig 19637 bp, 16 predicted proteins | sample Alteio_BWMinCont_77_FD_153272 | JGI IMG/M metagenome (GOLD analysis project Ga0207035, IMG submission 153272) | Enriched cells from forest soil in Barre Woods Harvard Forest LTER site, Petersham, Massachusetts, United States -... | ecosystem: Environmental > Terrestrial > Soil > Temperate forest >... | reverse complement strand
CGGTATAGCCATCAAAAGAGTGGTTTGCAAAAGCAGATGGACCATTGAAAAACAGGTTCTTAACACTGGCTAACCGCGTTGGATAATTTATTCCCCCGTAGCGGTTGACCAAAATCGAACAGGCGTCGATAAAGGCGTTGCCGCTGACAAAACCTGAGGCAGGTGGCGGCTGATAAACATATCTGCCGCCCCATGCATAAGTGTTGGTGTTCAGGTCGTAGAGGAAGGAGGCAAGATTGATTTCCCAGGTGCCGACGCCCTGGTTGCGAAAGAAACCGGCGCCAGTGGTATCGATGGTGGCCTTGGCAGGGTTCAAGGCGGCATTATGAATATAGTTGATATCGAGACCCTGGCTGATGGGCACAACGAGATAGGCGTAGCGAGCGGAAAACCTGTTGTCGGCGGAATGATGGCGATCGGGAAATTCCAGTTGTCCGATCCATTGCGGGTCGCCTTGGACAAAGTCCAGGACCGGGTTATTTTTTGCATCTCGGATTTGTTGGCCGCTGCTGTTGGTCACGAAGATCCAGCCAGTCGGGTCGAACGCGCTGTTTCGATTGAGGTCGAGGTAGTACCGGAAATCGCTGGCGCCGGTGAGGCGGTTGGTCACGATGTAAACAGGCGGGCGCGGGTTATAGATGAGATTGGTAAGGTTCTGCAGCATGTCCTGCTGCCTCATGGCGGCTCCGCCGGCGTAGGTGTAAGCGACGTTCGTGGGGCTTGCATAAGCCGCCGCTGGGCCGGCGCGATTGAACCCGAGCGGATTGATGAAATTGGTCGAAACCATCAGGGCGGAACTGAATGGATTCCCGGAGGCCATCATTGGGGCCACCAGCTCGATTTGGGAGCGTTCGAGCGCATTTTCGGCGGCCAATCGGGCGATGGCCTGGTCGGTGGCGGTGGCGGTAGAAGTTCTTTCGCCGCGGCTGAGCACCAGAAAAGCAATGGTCATGAAGGTGATGACGGCCAGCATGAGGAGCGTAACAACAAGCGCGATTCCTCGCTCGTGCAAGGAAGGCCTAAGGCCGAAATCCGAACGAGACACGGTGCGGTCCCCCTCTGTCCAGGCAAACCTTGGGTGATTCGGGCTTCGGGTTCTCGCCGCGCTGACGCGCGAGCGCAGCGGGTCGGCCTTCGGCCTTAGGATTTCGAGCCTGGGCTCGGTGCAACTGTGAACAACAACTTTCATGGGTAAGCACTGAGATCGACGTTACGGACGGGAATGCGCTGGCGGAAGATGTGGACGTGGGCGACGCGGTTGGAAAGGTACTGGAGCGCAGGGGCTTGCAGCCCAATGGAACGGTACTTCTGCAGGACTTGGGGTTCGAGCAAGCCCAGCTCGAGCTCGAGATACGCGGGCACGGCGTTGCTCATGAAATAGCAAGAGGCCTGGCGGAGGTCGACGGAGCTTGAGTAAGCAGCGCTGTTGTAAGCCACGGCGTTGGACACGTTTGTATAAGTCGTAAAGACGCCGCCTGCGTTGACCTGATAGCTGGCGTTGGTTGCCCTCAAAGAATTGGTCGTGATGAGGTTGCCATTGGCGGCATAGGCGCGAAGGCGCAGATGCACGATCCCGTCGGCGATCCGGCTGCGGTTGGTAACTGAGGTCTGCAGGAATTGAGCGCTCAGCGGCAAGAGAAAGCCGCGCGGGTAATTGGTAGCCGTGTAGCGATAGAGAGTGCCAACGCACTGGTTGGCGTCGTCCGGCACCACTTCGTAACCGGTCCCGACCCAGTCCTGGTTCAGTTTCGAGAGGAAGAAAAAGCGCTGAATCAAATTGGTCCGCGACTGAGCGTTGCCGGGCAATTCCTGGACCAGGGGTTTGGTCCAACTGAAGGCGCCCGCGCTGTTGTAAGAAAAGAAGTTGGTCGATGGTTCGACAAAGAAATTGGTCGCCCGGCGGCGCACGCCGGTGAAATCGATGTAATCCGGAGCTTCACTTGGGGACATTTGCTCGAGTTCGCGGCCCAAGAGGTCCATGGTCGCGCGGCCGGATTCCAGGACATCGGTCTGGGTCAATCCCGAGCGAAAGGCGCGCTGGGTCTGGTTGAACATGAGGAGCAAGCCGAGGATGATGAAGGAGAGCAGGCCGACGGTGACCATGATCTCGATCAAGGAGAATGCCCCGCGGCGGCTAAGGCCGAAACCGGATTTAATCGGGTCCCCGCAGATTCGGGGCGACCGTCGGCCTTCGGGTTTGAGTGGCATGATGTCCGTTTTCACAGAGCGCGTCCTAGTAGTACGTTCTCGGTTTGAAAAACCAGAACGGACGGGACAGATTGTTGATCGGAGCGTTGGTAGGCTCGTTTATCATGCTGCCGGCTACCATCGTTCGATAGACCTGGCGGCCGCCGCCGACTTTGCCGCTGGGCAACATGGGCCAAAGGAAAGTCAGTCTGAGGTCGTGGACATTGTTCTGAAGATTCGTGACCATCATCATATAACTGAAGCGAGCATCGTTAGTACTTACGTAATTGGTCCAGGCAGGGAAGAAGAAGTTGGTTCCGTAGCCGCCGACCTCTGCGACTACTTTGTAGGTCAACCCCAGTTCCTGCATGGTGGGGTTGAGCTGGGGCGGTTTTTCGCTGGCAGGGCCGCTCAGGGATCGAAACACCGCAACGACGTGGTTACTCGTAAAGCCCAGGCCGCTGGGATGCACCGCGATCTTCGGTGTGCTAAGCAAGCCGATGATGCTGTATCCGTTGGTGAGAGGGTGTTGTGGCGAGCTTAGGGCGCCGTTCAGGGTTGATCCCTGGACGCTATAACCCAAGACCAAAGTGCGCCCCCCCTGGCCCGTAGGCGGGTAATCCACGGCGTAATTCGTGATGCCGATCACGTAATTGGTGAGGTCGTCGAGGCCGCGCTCGCCGTTGCGCACGGCATCCATGAGCACGCTGGCGTCCTGATTGACGATGGTTTCCTGGCGATTGTCGCGTTGGGCGGTCATTCCCAAGGGCAGGACTCCGATGATGGCGACCAGCGCAAAGCCGATGATGGCCAGGCTGATCGTGATCTCGATCATGGTGAAAGCCTGGGGCGGCGGGGGGCGGCGGGTTAAGCCGGGCGTCGGTGAGGGAGTCGAGCGCCCGCAGAATGCAGTTTTGCGATACGGCAGATTGAAAATCTGCGCTACGGGATTCGGCCTGATGTTCATTGGACCCCCTGTTGCAGCGCCCGGGCGCGACCGGTTAACCAGTCCACGTAGACCAGGTTATAGCCGTTGGTCGTGTTGCCCACGGGCTGTTCGTTAAAGGTTGGAAGACCCATCGTTGGCTTTCTGTTCGCATCATGTGCGAAAATCACACTCCCGCGCGTAATGGGGATGACTTCGCCTGGGTCAGGGGCCAGTTGCGCGGGCGGGCCTGACACTGCCCGCCCCATATAGTCAAAAGCGATGTAGGGCAAACTGATGTACGGTCGAACCGGGGTAGCCCTGGCAGTCGTTTCAAGAGGAAACGGGATTGTCGGGGTGGTCTGCGGATTGCCATTAGCTCGATTGAACGCAAACACTTGGAAAGCGATGCTGGCCCCGTTGGTGAAGATAGTCATGATCGGTGGGCGGGAAGGGGAGTTAGGAATCGTGAATTTCAGGGGATATACAAACCCGCCATCAGGTAAAGTTTTCCACGAGGACAGATAGTGGACGGTTGGTCTTCCAGGCTGATCGCCCATGCTGTGCAGCGACACAAAATTGTACGCAGTTGTTTGCTTATCAAGAAGGTTGGTGGCTTGGAGACGGTCGGCTGCGGTCCAATTCATGTTATAGACCGGATCGCTGAAAAAATTGGTCGGCACAAAGACCATATAGACAGTCGTGTGCTGGCTGATGGCGAGTTGGCGCGCGCGGGCCAGGTCGGTGAGCAATTGCTGCGTTACTGAAGCGGTGTAGTTTGGCCTGAAGTTGTGCAATACAGGAGCGGCCAGGCCGGCCAGGAGGCCGATGATGGCGATGACGACGAGGAGCTCGATCAGGGTAAAAGCGGCCCCAGCAGCGGAAGGCCGACTCCTGGCGGAGGGCCACCAGGCCAAAGGCCGAAATCCGAAAAGGCGGAGGTCGGAGGCACAGCGCATGCCCGCAGATTCAGGGCGACCACGGAAGGCGGAAGGGAGGAACATCGAACGGGGTATGGGCTTGCCGCTGCCGGGGCGGGTGAAAAACTGTTGAAACAGTTGCCCGGTCCAGAGTGTATCCTTGCACCGGGCTAAAGCCGCGGTGTTAATGAAAGGTTTAGCACACGTATGAAGTATCCGGACCAGGAGCCGGTCCTTTTCTGGGCTTCTTGCTTTCTGGTTGACTGGTTTCACGGGGATTACTTCCAGCTCAGGATGTTGTCCTTGTTAGGAGCCGTGTTGGCCGGCTTCGTCGCGTTGGCTAGTTTGTCCGGCCCGAGCGACCAGACCATGATAGGACTGTTGGCTTCGTAAACGACTCTGCCTTGAAGATTTTTCTGAATCAGCCCATTGAGCCCTCCTTGAGGGTTCGAAGGATCACCTGATACGCCCTGATATTGATAAAAAGCGTCGCGTGCTTTGTCGTCATAATTGACGTCCAGCGTTATAACATAAGGGGTACCCCAAGGATCACGGTAGACCAGGTCGGGGCCGACGCCGGGTGCATTGGTAGTGGCGGCCATAGTCGCGTTCAGGAAGACTTGCCTCTGCGGATTTTTGATGTGGCCGAAGTTAATGGTCGGCAAGTTGTTCGAGGGGTACCTCTCCATATCCATTAAAATGGCGATGACTTCCGAATTATTGGTGAAGTAGCCCGGGTTGTTGTTGGGTACGCTGCTGGGTGGTGCAGGGATCGAATAGGTGAAATCGTTTCCATTCAGCGCCGCCGCGTTCATGGCGTTGCTGGAGACGGGGAACCGGTTATAGGCGGATTCGTACTGCTGAATGGCGTTGACGAGCTGGCCCATTTCCATGCGAGCTTTTTGGATCTTGGCTTTCTGTTTGGCAATGGCCAGGGCGGGCAAGAGCATCCCCGCGAGGATCGCAATGATGGCAATGACAACGAGCAGCTCGATAAGGGTAAAGCCGGGGCGGCGGCAAACTCTGGCCGGTTGAGGGCCGGGAGCTTGCAAAAGCGGAGCTTGGTTTTTCATAGTTTCAAAGAGGGTTGTCCAATCTCGAATTCGGAAAGAGACGCGACCGGCCATACGGGAAAGGCGGTCTGGCACCGGAAACCTCGCAGCGACCCGGGTTGGGCGATCGCCTCCCTGCCCTGCCCAGCCGGCGGATTTTCATCGCCCGCGCTTCCTGCGAAGAGGCATCGGCGCCGGCCATGAGCGCGCCGTCTTCCCGGAAGCCCAGGCCCGGACCACGCAGGTCCGCAGAGCGAATGACAATTCGCGGACACCAACTGCTGTCCCGCCATTTGACGGGTACGGTTTTCTTGTCCGAACGGAGCTTGAGGATCGATGATGTGCGCATAGGTTATGCCCTTCCTATGGATTGGTTATTGGATCTTTATTCCAGTTGCTGATGCGGTTGGTTACGCCATTGATCAATACGTCGACCCATAAATCATACGAATTCGGGTTATTGGTCGGGCTGGAGGAAACGTAGCAAATCGTCGTCAAACGATTGAGCGATGCCGAGACGGAGGAAACGAGGATTTTGACCTGATTACCGCCGGAATTGTTGATAAGGGCAATCTGGCCGGGCTTTAATCCCGGCAAAAAGGGACTGGCCGAGCGACCTTCATCACCGACCGCGCCCTGGCTCGTATTGACAAAGCCGCCGACGGCGGGAGAAAACACGGTGGAAAGCGAGGAGGCGCTCACCTGCGCGCTGCCGTCGAGGGTGGTGTATATCCCGTTGGTAAAGATGGTGCCGAGAAGTTCGAAGTAGAGCTGGTTGGTTGCGGGATTGAGCGGGTTGTCGGGCGGGTAATGGCCCAGCTTTGCTTTGTACAGCTCGATCCCGGTGGCTACCTGCTCGAGTTCGGTCCTCGTTTTTGCTTTGATACGCGCCCGGCTGGCGGCACCCGAGATGGGAATGAGCATTCCCGCGAGAATGGCCATGACAGCGATGACGATGAGGAGCTCAATGAGAGTGAAGGCGCGACGGGATTGTCGAAATCCGACTCCGGGCGGAGGGCCATTAGAACCAAGGCCAAAATCGGAAGAACGTCCGGGCGAGCGCGAGAGAGGGATCAGGGAATACGCAGCACGACCGTGCCGCAACGGAAAAATAGCCAATAACCCTGAGCGAAGACCCGATAGAGCCGATAGACGAGAGGCAAGAGACGAGAACCGAGAACCGAGAACCAAGAACCAAGAGCGAATGGCAAATGGCCAATAACTGATCGCTGGTACAAGACTCGACTTTAAGTGTCGAATTCGGATTTCAGGTTTCGGGTTTCTTCTCGCCGCGCCGAGGCGCGAGCGCAACAGGTCGGGTTTCGGGTTTCGGAATTCGGCCTTCATTTTCACCTTTCGCGAATCTCGTGTTCCATCCGCTCGCTGAGCCATTGTTTGATCATGCTCTGGTAGTTCAGGTACCTGGAGCGGGCCAGGCGCTTAATCCGTGCGAGCATACGCGGGTCAATTCGAAGAGTAATAGTGACCGACTCGGTGGACTCGCTGCTACCGGCCACCGCAGATTCCATCAAACGGAGGTCTGGCCGGTTTTCGGACCAGAAATCCGCCTCGGCCACTTCGCTATCGAAGATGGGGACGTCTTCCCATTTAGCAATCGAGCGCATGTTTTAGTGATTAAACAAGTTAGAGGGGTTAAATCAGCCTTCTCAAAAACCAGGCCCCCGCCACGGGTCCAGCAGGGGGACCTTTTACCTCACGAGGCCGATTTAACCCGTCTAACTCGTCTATCTTATTGAGCCAGCGCTTGATCGAGCTTACGCTGGTAGAAGACCCTTTCTTCCGGTTGGAACGACCGGGCGTGTATGACCCGGACCTGCTTGCCGTTGGTGCGATATACGCTAAAGATTCCGGTTCCACCGCTGGACATGCCCAGGTTGAAAAACCTTGTCTGGGCGTTGAACCTGGGGGAATCAGGCAACAACCGAATCGCGAAGGGATCTTCGAACGATTCTTCGATTTCCTGCAAAGTCAAAGAACTATCGAGATTGAAAGGCGGGTTATTCCAATCAAACTCCATAGTCGCTTAATTGTATATCGTTCGCCCATGCAATGTCGTTACATTGTATTTACATGGTGCGGGCATTGTTGTCAACAGGAAATTTTGAATATGTGTTAAATGGCGAAATCCGACCCGCTGCGCTCGCGCGTCCGCGCGGCGAGAGGCCGAAGGGTCGGAATTGGGAAATGGTGGTGGTGGTGTGTGCCGGGTGAATTCCGGGATCGTCCTCTGCGGGGTCCGTGGACGCAACCCCGTTGGGGTTGAAGATGTTAGGGACGTCCACCCAGGGTAGCTCGTTCCTCGCAACCCTGGGCTGGAGGGCGCAATCCCTTTGGGATTACAGGTTTGCCGGTGTTTACAGAGCCACTGTGTGCCGAAATCGAGTGCTCGACGAGCTTGTCTCACCGAGCAAGCGAAACCAACAGTTCGGGTTTCGGATTTCGCGGCATCGGCGTCATTCGTCTTTCTTGCCGCCGGTATCGCCGACGCGGTTCATGAGGTCGATGAGCGGCATGAACATGGCAATGACGATGCTGCCGACAATGACGGCCAGGAAAACAATCATGACGGGCTCGAGGAGCGAGGTCATGGCAGCCACAGCATTATCGACTTCGTCATCGTAGTTATCAGCTATTTTGAGAAGCATTTCGGGGAGCGCGCCGGTTTGTTCGCCGACGTCGACCATGCTGATGACCATGGGGGGGAAGACGCCGGAAGCCTCGAGCGGCGCCGTAATGGTCTCGCCCTCTTTAACACTTTCGTGGACGGCGTTGACAGCGTTACTAACAATGACATTGCCGGCGGTTTCCTTAACAATGGTCAGGGCCTGGAGGATCGGCACGCCGCTGCTAACCAGGGTTCCCAGGGTGCGGGTGAAGCGGGAGATGGCGACCTTGCTGACAACGGGACCAACGATGGGAACTTTGAGTTTGAATTTGTCCCAGGCGAAGCGGCCGAATTTGGTTTTGATGAAAAGGTTAAAGACAATGACGAAGACCACCAAGATGCCCGTGGTCCAGACGATATGGTCCTTGACCATATCACTGATGCCGAGCACGAGCCGTGTGAAAGCAGGCAACTGAGAGCCCTCCAACATGCCTTCGAAGACGGTTTTAAAGGAGGGAATGACCTTCACCATGAGGATCATCATGATGCCGGTGGCGACGACGAGAACGGCGCAGGGATAGAACATGGCGGCGATGACTTTGCCTTTGATTTTCTGGGCTTTTTCCATGAACTCAGAAAGACGATTCAGCACGACTTCCAATACGCCGCCCAACTCACCGGCCTTGACCATGTTGACGAACAACCGGTTGAAAACCTTGGGATGCTGGGCCAGACCTTCGGAGAAGGTGCTGCCGCCTTCGATGGAAAGGGCCAATTCGCCAATGATGGATTTGAGGGTGGCGTTGCGTTCCTGCTTCTCGAGGACGCGCAAGCCGCGCAACAAGGGCAAACCCGCGTCGACGAGGGTTGCTAACTGCCGGGTAAAAGTGGTGAGGACCTTGGACTTAACTCTGCCGCTCAGGCCGGGGATCTTGATATTGAGATTTACCCCGCCGCCCTTTTTCTTGGCCTTGCCGCCCTTGGCGGCGCCTTGGGCTTTCTTATCGCCTGCCTTCTCCTTGTCTTTGGCCTTGTCGACCTCGACGATTTTGGTCGGGAACAAGCCCATTTCCTTTACGCGGCCGATTGCTTCGTTCTGGGTGGCGACTTCCAGAGTGCCCTTGGTTTCTTTGCCATGGGCGTCCATTGCCACGTAATTATACTTGGGCATACCGTCCTTTGCTTTAACTGAACATGTTTCGGAAGAAGGTCATGTGTACTTCACAACTTCTTCAATGGTTGTATCACCGTCAAAGACGCTGCGCAAGCCGTCTTCACGCAAGGTGACCATGCCGAGTTCGATGGCTTTTTGGCGCACGACGACGGTCGGGGCACGCTCGTTGATCAAGCCGCGCATGGTATCGTTGATGACGAGCAACTCGAAGATTCCTTTGCGGCCCCGGTAGCCGGTATCATTGCAATTCGAGCAGCCACGGCCATAATAGAACACTTTTTCGCCCAGGTCATGAGGGGAGACGTTGAGCATGCCCAATTGGGCTTCGGTGGGCTCGAAGGGCGTGCGGCAATTTTTGCAAACGGTGCGCACCAACCGCTGGCCAAGCACGGCGATGAGGGTCGAGGAAATGAGGAATGGCTCGACGCCCATGTCGATCAACCGAGTCACCGCGCCAGGCGAGTCGTTGGTGTGGAGGGTGCTCAGCACCAGGTGACCGGTGAGGGAGGCCTGGATAGAAATCTGGGCGGTTTCCAGGTCGCGCATTTCACCGACCATGATGATGTCGGGGTCCTGGCGCAAAAACGACCGGAGGGCTTTGCTGAAAGTCAGGCCGACAGCATCGTTGATCGGCACCTGCATGATGCCTTCGATATCGAACTCGACGGGATCCTCGGCGGTTAACAACTTCGAATCGATGGTATTGACCCGGCGCAAGCACGAATAAAGAGTAGTGGTTTTGCCGCAGCCCGTCGGGCCGGTGACCACGACAATGCCGTTTGGCCGCATGATGGCCTCGGTGAGATATTCGTAAATGAACTTGGGAAAGCCGAGGCTTTCGATTTCGAGGCTGACGGCATTGCGGTCGAGCACGCGCAACACCACCGATTCGCCGAACTGCGTGGGCAAAGTCGAGACGCGCAAATCGATCTGTTTATTGCCGAGCTGATAGGCAATACGTCCGTCCTGGGGGACGCGCCGTTCGGAGATATTCAGGTTCGACATGACCTTGATGCGGGAGATGACGGGCAGAGCAAGGTGCTTAGGCGGCGGGGACATCTCGTAAAGGGCGCCGTCGACGCGGTAGCGAATGCGGAATTCAGTTTCGAACGGCTCGAAATGGATATCGCTGGCGCGGTCTTGCACCGCCTGGTAGAGAACAAGGTTTACAAAACGGACGATAGGCGCCTGGTTGGCCAGGTCCTTCATCGCATTGGCATCGTCCTCCGCGTCGGCCACCTTGACGCCTTTAGCGAGGTCCTGGTCGGCGCCGAGTTCTTTTAGGATGTCCGAAAAGCTGCCATCGTCGCCGCCGATTCCGCCCCCCGGGTAGAATTTCTCGAGCGCCTTTTGGATGGCCACCGGGTCGGCGACAACGAGTTGCACATCTTTCTTAAGAACGAAGCCCAACTCATCGATGCGCGCTGGATTGAGCGGCTCCACCATTGCCAGGCGAACGGTTGAGCCGTCGAAACTGACCGGAACGCATTGGTACATGCGGGCGGTTTTGGCAGGAACGGTTTTCACTAGCTCAGGCGAAAGCTCGGCTTCCTTGATTTTAACTACTTCGGTGCTGAGATGGTCGGCGATTACTTGCAGGATGTCGTCCAGTTCCATGATCCCGAAGTCCTGCAGGATCTGCATGACGGGTTTGCCGCTGCGCTTGAACTCGCCCGAGACCTCCTCGAACTGGAGGTCGTCGATCAGACCTTTCTCTTTAATAAGAGACAAAAGCGGGTTTGAAATCTCTTCAGACATGGACAGGTTTTATTATGCTGCCGGAGGGGCGCTGCCGCCGACATCGACACCGACGGCCTGTGCTAGTTCGAGTTCCTGGAGCTTGGCCTGGATGCTTACAGGATCCTGGGCTTTGGTGACCACCTCTTCGCGAGCGATCATGCCGGCAAGATACTTCTCAATAAGGAACGAGTCGAGGGTCACCATGCCATATTTAGCGCCGGTTTGAATATCGGACTGGATGCGGAAGGTTTTATTGTCGCGAATGAGCGCGGCAATCGAAGGCGTATTGACCATGATCTCGAACACAGCCACACGGCCCGGCTTGTCAATGCGTGGGATGAGCAACTGGGAAATGACCGCTTGCATGACGGTAGATAGCTGGATGCGAATCTGTTCCTGTTGATTGGTGGGAAAAGCGTTGACCACGCGGTCGATGGTCTTGGCGGCTCCCGTCGTGTGCAGCGTGCCGAAGACCAAGTGGCCGGTTTCCGCGGCGGTGATGGCTGCGTCGATTGTTTCGAGGTCGCGCATTTCACCGACCAGAATCACATCAGGATCCTGGCGCAAAGCGCGCCGCAAGGCTTCGGCAAAATTAGGCACGTCCACGCCGATCTCACGCTGGGTGACGAGGGCTTTTTTGTGTTTGTGGTAATACTCGATCGGGTCTTCGATGGTGATGATGTGCGCCTCGTCGCGTTCCTCGTTGATGATGTTGATCATCGAAGCCAGGGTCGTGGTTTTGCCCGAGCCGGTAGGCCCGGTTACCAGGACAAGTCCGCGAGGTTTGTAGAGCAGCTCCTTTGCGGAAGGCGGAATGCCGATCTGCTCCATGGTCAAAAGCTTGCTGGGAATCTGCCTCAGAACGAGGCCGAAATTGCCTTTCTCCTTGAACACACTGACACGAAAGCGAGCCATTTCGCCGAACGCGAAACCGAAGTCCGCGCCGCCGCGCTCGCGCACGTGCTGGATGTGGTCTTCGGAGGTGATGCTGCGCATCAGCTCTTCGGTGTCTTCGGGTTGAAGGGAAGGACCCTCGACGCGGTGCAAAATGCCGTGCACGCGAATCACCGGCGGTGTGGCCACGCGAATGTGGAGATCGGAAGCCCCTTCCGATACTACCAACTGCAACAAATCCGACATTGAGTAAGACATGCTAAGTCCGATTCAGAATTATTCGCGCATTATTGCCATTAATACGGACAGCCGTGAAGTACAAACCTCACGGCGACCGCAGATGGAAAAGGGTGTCCTAGGCCGCTTAAGAGAGACGAGGATCGCATGTTGGGGTCTGGTACTGACTTCGGATTCGGGATTCGGGTTTCGGCCTTCGAGTTTCGCATTTCTTTGGTGGGTTTTCGGACTTGGGATTTCGTGGCCCCCGCCATTTGATGGCGACTTGTAATGATATCCTCGGGCACGTTCCTCACTCAGCATCGCCGACGGTCGCCCGGATGACTTCATCGGGAGTCGTCAGGCCGGCCAGCACTTTGCGAATGCCATCTTCGCGCAGGGTGCGCATGCCCATCTCACGCGCCCGGTTGCGCAGGACGGAAGACGAAACTTTCTCGTAAATCAATTTGCGCGCGTCGTCGTCGATGACAAATATTTCGAAAATCCCGAACCGGCCCCGGAAACCGGTGTTGGAACAGTTGGCGCATCCTTTTCCGCGCTGGAAAGTGGCGCTTTGAGAGTTCGCGACATTCAGACCAAGCTGGCGCATCTCATCTTCGGTTGGAACGTAGGGCTGGGCGCATTGCTTGCAAACCCTGCGGACCAGGCGCTGAGCCATCAAAGCGCGCGTCGAGGAAGCCACTAAGAAAGGCTTGACGCCAATGTCGATCAGACGTGTAACGGCGCTGGGCGCGTCATTGGTGTGCAAGGTCGAGAAGACGAGGTGACCGGTCAGGGAGGCATTGATGGCGATCGTGGCGGTCTCCAGGTCGCGAATTTCGCCGATCATTATCACGTTAGGCGCCTGGCGCAAAATCGAACGCAAAGCCGTCGAAAAAGTCAACCCGACCGCTTCGTTGACCTGGACCTGGTTAATTCCGGAGAGGATATATTCAACGGGATCTTCCACCGTAATAATCTTGCGGTCGGGCCGGTTAATGAAGTGCAGGCAGGAGTACAGGGTGGTGGTTTTGCCCGAGCCGGTGGGGCCAGTCACCAACAGGATTCCATCGGGCAATCCGATCAGGCGTTCAAAAGTCTGCTGGTCGTCGGTGAAAAAGCCCAATTCGGGCAAGCCCAGGCGCAGTCCCTCTTTGTCAAGGATACGCATGACGATGCTCTCGCCGTGATTGGTCGGGAGGCAGGACACGCGCAGATCGATGAGCTTGTTCCCAACGTTGGTCTGGATACGTCCGTCTTGAGGGATCCGGTGCTCGGAGATGGACATGTTGGACTGGATCTTCAAGCGGCTGACGATGGCCGCTTGCAAGCGCTTGGGCGGGGCTTTCATCTCATGAAGCATGCCGTCAATGCGATAACGTAAGCGAAATGCTTTGGACAGCGGCTCGAGGTGAATGTCCGAGGCGCGGAGTTTGAAAGCCTCGACAATGATCGAATTGACCAGCTTGATTAAGGGAGCGTCGGCCTCGACGGCGGCGCCGTCTTCCATCCCGCCGAGCTGGACCTCGACGTGGTCTTCGGTCAGCTCCTTAATCGTATCGGCGAGGGCGGGGTCGGCAGTGCGCATACTTCCGCTGCCACCGCCGCGTTCCGCGTAATACTTGCTGAGGGCGCCCTCAATATCGGCTTCGGAAGCCACCTGCAGGCTGATTTCCATGCGCAGCAAATGATTCAGGCTGTCGATGGTATCGAGATCCGATGGATCGGCCAGGGCGACGGTCAGGCTGCCGTCATGCTTAAACACAGGCACCACCCGGTATTTCCGCGCAATGTGGCGAGGCACCGTCGCAATGACTTCGTCGGGAATCTTTATCTCAGCGAGGTTGACAACTTCCGCCCCGAAATGGGCTGCTTTGGCCTGGGTTACCGCCTCCGGTGGAATCACCTTGTTGGCCACCATCAAGTCTACTACGCCTACCCCTGAGGCTTGGGCCTCGGGCCGCAGCTCGGCCACTTTCTCGGGACTCACGAAGGCCAAATCCACCAGGATATCAATCAAATAGTCGTCTTTTTCAGCCACGATTCGCTAGGCACTAAACACGTTGTTCGTGAAGAGTTAAAACAGAGTACCGTCCGGGAAAATATTGTCAATGACTTGCAGCGCGAGTTGCTTAAATGGGTGGACGAGGAGGAACGCCTCGTTTGCGGCAGGCAACCGGATTGACGTTTTCAAGCGTCGCTGACGCGACGCGGCCGCAATCCACCCGTAATTCCGTGGGCTGAAGCCACACGGCTTCCATCAGAGACCGCTCCGCGGTCCTTCAAAACGTCCAAACTCCAGCGCGGGATGAATCCGGCGTTCCGTGGGTGTGTGGCCCGGATCAATCTCGCTCGTAATACTGCGCGAAGCGGGTGGATTCGTAGGTTTCGATCGTTCCGCCGGGATCGCGCATGATGCGGACGGCAACATTTGGCGTGTTTTCGATGAACTCCAACGCCTCCTTGGGTCGAAGCACACTGGCCACCTTGGTGAGGCTGTCGGCGGTGATGCTTTCAGGAGCAATGATGTTAATGAGACTATGGTCGGTCAGCCCGACGCCGGTATGCGGGTCGACAATATGCGAATAGCGTTTGCCATCGATTTCGAGCCGCTGAAAGAGATCGCCGGAGGTTGAAATCGCGACATTCTTTAGCGACAAAAAACGCACTGGAGGCGCGTTGCTAACATCGAGAGACGAGAGTTCGAAGCGCCAACCCTTTTTGCCAGGAGGAGGTTCGCTAACCGCTACGTCTCCGCCGCCTTCCACCAGCGCTCGTTCAACGCCCGCTCGGCTCAGGGTTTTCAGGGCTTCGCCGATAGCGTAGCCCTTGGCGATGCCACCCAGATCAAGTTTCATGTTGGGGACCAGCAACTCAACACTATGATTGGCAGGGTTCATTCGGACGTGCTGGTAACCTACGGCCTGGCGGGCTTGAGCGAGACGAGCCGGATCAGGCAATTGGTGCTGGCGGCGCGCTCGGCGCCAGAGATTGACAAATGGCCCCACGGTGACGTCGAATGCTCCGTCACTCCTCCTGGCAAGGTCCTGGGCGCGACTCAAGACAAACCACAGATCTTCGCTCACTGGAATTTCGCGACCGCTGCCCGAGGATCGTGAAAGCCTGCTCAACTCACTATCCTCCTCGTAATCGCTCATTATGTCATTGAGCTGCTGGATTCGTTGGAACGCAGAGTCTGCGGCCGCATCACCTGTTGCCTGGTTAGTGGAGTAAAGCACGATCCGGAAAGCCATCCCCATTTCGGGGCGCTGGTACTCGAACCGAGCGAGGTCCGCGGCGGTTGATTGGCTGCCCACAAACCAGCCAGGGCTAATTAAGAGAAGTCCAAGCCGTATCAAAGCGACGTGCCGAACAGGAACAGAAAAGCTCACGGGGGAAGAAAAGCGGAAAGCGGGAAAGCGGGAAAGCGGAAACAGAAGAAAAAACCTGAACCAAACGGTGGGGCGTTTCAGTTAGAAACCACTGCTTCGCCTGGCCATGGACTGAAATGCGCTAAGTGGCTAAATCGAAACAAGGAGAAAATGAAATTCACATAAACAATATAGAATTTAGCATAAAAAATTAATAAATATATTGAGGAGGTGAAAAATGCAAGGCGCTACCCATTAAATGTTTATAAAAACCGGCATTATCCATGGCATCAGGGGTGCTAAAGCAGCCCCAGTTCCGCAAAACCTGAATCGCATGATTAAAGCTGAAATCGCTAATAAGTTCATTGAATCCACGGAGTCAATGAGCCTTGGCGCGGAGGTCGGCAAAGGCTTCGCGAGCAGGCGCAAAGGGCTAAGGACACGCGCTCAGGAGTGCTGGAACTCCTCAGTAATGAGGGACGGTTCAGAAGCAAACCCATAAGCAGAGAACCACCGAGCAGCAGACATTATATGGCAAACGTCGAAACAAAATCAACCAACATATCAACCGGATCGGGAGGCGCGTCCTCCACTAGTAAAGCAACGCTGGGCTTAACCGGCCTAACCATTAACGCTATGGCGCTGATTGCGCCGGGGGCCTTCCTATGGCTCACCTACCAGGAGCAATCCCTTTATGGTGCCCCGATGGCGGGCTGCGCCATGTGGTTTGGCCTCCTGGCTGCGCTTTTGTTGTGCTTCGCAACCGCGGTCAGCTACGCGGAGCTCTCCAAGCTGTATCCGGGCGCAGGCTCTTCCTACCTTTACGCAGAACAGGCCTTCGCTTCGAAGACGAAGATGTTCAGATTTGCGCGCGTCGTTAAGTTTTTCACCGGCTGGGCCAGCCATCTTTACTATTGGGTCTATCCGGGATTGATGGTGGGAGTGACGGCGCTAATCGCCAGTTATCTGGCGAGCATCTTCTGGCCGAACACGTTCAGCGGCGTCTATAACAGTCCGTTGTTCATGATTTTGTTCTGCATCGTCTTTTCGCTGGGGGTTGGCTACATCGCATTCCGTGGGGTGAATGGCACGACCGCGGTGAACATGGCAATCAACATTATTCAAATCTCCGCGTTGGTGGTGTTTTCCGTCATGGCGATTTCTTATCGCACGAGTCACAAGGAAGGCGCCCAGGCAATCCATTTGTCCAATGGCGCCGCCATTAATTACAATGTGGATTCGGTCCCCGTGACAGACGACAAGGGCAAGCCAGTCCAGGACACTTGGGCTGATAGTTCACTCAAAACCGATGACAAAGGTCAGCCGGTTTTCAAAACCCAGGACCGCGCGGTTACGGCGGACGACCTTGACAAAGCCAAGAACACCGATGCGGCCATTTTGGGGACTTTGACCGCGTTGGGGCTGGGCGTTGGTGATCCCTATCCTGCTTTCCAAAAGGATGACGCGGGTAAGTGGAAGCTCGACAAGGACGGCCATGCCATTGCCGATCCGTTCACCATCAGTTACAAGGATGCGTTTACCGGCAAAGGGGACGCGAAGGACCCGCTGACGTTCAACAACCATGCTTCGGCCGCCTCGGTCGTTTCGCCGCACGGGTTCAGCTTCATGATCATTCAGGCTTGTATCGCGATTCTCCTTCTGGTCGGTTTCGAGTCCGTTACGGCGATGGGTGAAGAAGCCAAGAATCCCAAGAAGGACATTGGGCGGGCGGTGTTGCTCTCGCTGGCGATTCAAGGAGCGGTCTGCTACCTCTTTGAATATTTCGCTGCCAATTATTTTCTCAACAGCGGCTACACCATTACCAACGCCGGCGCCTCCGGGGCGCCTCTCGGCGACATGATGATGATTGTCGGCACTTGGGCGTTTGGCAGCGCTTCGGCCGGCAAGGCCTTCATGCTCGTGCAGGCCGGCACGGTGTTCCTCGCTCTGATTGGAACGACGTTGTCCTGTTTGAATACTGGCGCCCGCGTCACCTACGCGATGGGCCGGGACGAAGAGGTTCCATCGCACTTCGGCCTGGTGCATGGCAGAACCCTCTCGCCGCATCGCGCCATCTGGACGCTGACCATCATCTCAATCTTCATCGGCATTGCCACCGTCTGGCTTTATCTGGGCGGCACGACACCAGCCGCCCTGGACAAACACAACCTTTGGTACAGCTTCGGAATTTTTGGCGATCCTGCTAAGTATGCCAAGCTCCCCAACACACTGGTGCTGATCACTCTCATCAGTAATTTCGGAACGTTCCTGCTCTACATGACAACCTGCCTGGTTGCCATCGTGGCCTTCAGGGAGCATCACATGTTTAACGGAATCAAACATTTCCTGATCCCGATCTTCGGACTGATCGCCAATCTGGCGTGCATGCTCTTTTATTTGATCGGACCCTTCATGGTTCCCGGCATGAGCGTCAAAGAACCTTATTTCGCCCTTGGTGTTGTCGCATTGTGGGGCGCTTACGGGGCTTTCTATTTCATCAAGGGAAGCAAGGCGAGGGGCAAAGAAATGCTGCTCACGCGCAAGCCAGTCTCAGCCTGAACTACCAGAGGCTTTAAGGCCTGAACAAGACCCGGTCGCCCGCAAGGGCGGCCGGGCGTTTGTTTATCCGCGGTCGCCCTGAATCAGCGGGGCGCCGGGTCGGCCTTCGGATTATTGATCCTTGGATTTGCCGGCTCTTTTTGGTTTCCTGGGAACACTAGATTAAATCGATGAAAGTTAAGTGCCATCAAATCTCCTGTACCGGCACCGTCCGGGACCACAATGAGGACTTCCTTCTGTTCTGGGAACCGGAAGAGTTCGAGCTTCGGCAGAAAACCGGGAGCATGGCGATCCTCGCGGACGGCGTGGGCGGGGAAGGCAACGGGGATGTGGCCAGCAAATTAGCGGCGGAAACGGCGTTAGCCGCGTTCAAAGAAGCCAATCCTGAGACCTCTCCCTCTGATTTGGCGCGAAGCATGTTCGACTCTGCCGCTCAGACGGTCTTTCAGGCGACGAGGGACAAAGGCCGCATGGCGACGACTTTGCTGGTTTCCATTTTCCGGCACGACAAGGTGACGATCGCCCACGTCGGGGACTCTCGCGCCTATCTGGTGCGAGGCGGAAAGATCAAACGATTGACGACGGATCATTCCTACACTTCCTTGCAAGTTAAACTGGGCTTGCTCCTGGAACGCAACGCCATGACCAGCCCGCACCGGTCCACTTTGACCCGCAGCATCGGATACGAGCCGATGTGCCATTACGACATCAGCACCCAGCCGCTGGAGCGCGGAGACATCATTCTGCAGTGCTCGGACGGGCTTTATGGGTTTCTCCTCGATGAAGAAATCCTGGAGGCGGTGATCAAGTATCACCCGGGGGAGGCGTGCAAGCGGTTGATCGCCCTGGCGGAAAAAAGGCAGGTCAGCGATAACGTTTCAGCGCAGATTGTGCAAGTTTGGGACGTAGACCATTCGCAAGCATCGAATCCAGCCAGCAAGCCCCGCAGCAACCCCGGGCATGAACTGGCGGTAGGCTCAGTTCTCGACGACCGGTTCGAGATCACGGATGTAATAGCCAAGAGCGGCATGGCCTCGTTGTTCAAGGCCAATGACCGCAAAACGGGCGCGGCGGTAGCGATTAAAGTGCCGCTTCTGCAGATCGAGAGCGACCCGGCGGGATTTGATCGGTTTCGACGCGAAGAGGAGATCGGTCTGAAGCTCAATCATCCCTGTATCCTCAAGTTCATTTCCGTGGAGAAAAAGAGCCGGCCTTACCTGGTGATGGAGTACCTCGAAGGCCAGACCCTGAGTGAACTGCTGCGCAGCGTGAAACCGTTGCCGGAGCCTGACGCAGTTAAAATCGCGAGCCGTATTTGCGAAGCGCTTGATTACATGCACAAAAACGGGGTGATTCATCGCGATCTAAAGCCGCAGAACATCATGCTCTGCAACGACGGAAGCATCCGGATCATGGATTTTGGAATCGCGCGGGCCCAGGGCGCCCGGCGGCTGACGTTTGTTGGCTTCACGCCGACAATGGGCACGCCCGACTACATGGCGCCCGAGCAGGTCAGGGGCAGTCGTGGCGACGAACGCACGGACATCTACAGTCTTGGAGCCATTCTTTACGAAATGGTCACTGGCGAGCCGCCCTTTGGCGGTGATAGCGCCTACGTCATTATGAACGCGCGAGTGACGGGCGATCCCGTAGCCCCGCGAAAGCTAAATCCCAAGCTTACCCCGGTTTTGGAGGAAATTGTTCTGCATGCGATGGAGCGCGATCCCAAGAGGCGCTATCAATCAGCGACCGAGATGAAGGGCGAATTGGATGACTATGAAGTAGTGGATCTCACCAATCGCGCCAGCCGTTTGCAGGCGCCACAGATCTGGAAATCCCGATTCCGTTGGCTGCCCATGGTCCTGGCGTTTGTTGCCCTGCAGGCCGTGCTCTTTCTTCTGTTGATGTTCTACTTCAAAAAGAAATGAGCGGGGGGCGGTGGAGCGTGGTGCGTGGAGCGGGGAAGCGGTAAA
>Ga0207035_1121_pt1 | contig 19859 bp, 16 predicted proteins | sample Alteio_BWMinCont_77_FD_153272 | JGI IMG/M metagenome (GOLD analysis project Ga0207035, IMG submission 153272) | Enriched cells from forest soil in Barre Woods Harvard Forest LTER site, Petersham, Massachusetts, United States -... | ecosystem: Environmental > Terrestrial > Soil > Temperate forest >... | reverse complement strand
GGAAAAATATGAAAAATATTTATTTATTTTTGAACCTCATTATTTTTTTAATTGTTCCCACCTGCTTGTGGGCCCAAGGACCCCTTAGTCTCAAGGACTGTTTTAAGGCCGCGCTCAAAAGAAGCGAGGTAATGGCCACCCAGCAAGAGTTGATTGTTCAAGCCGAAGAAAATTACCGCAGGGCCTGGGCGGCCATTCTTCCCACCATTAACGGATCTTATTCCTATTTTCACCAAAATGCCCCGGGCTTTATGAGTTCCGGAAATACATCGACTTCCGCCGGTCAACAGACCTTGACAATTACCGCTGACCAGCCTTTGTTCAGGGGTTTCAGTGACTTTGCGGCTGTGCATGAAGAGAGGTCTTTTATAAAGGCACAACAAGAAGCCTGGCAATGGGCAGGCATGCAGCTTTATAGGGACGTGGCATCTGCTTTTTATACCCGTTTGGCAGTTCAAAAAGATTTGGAAGTCCTGGACAATGAACTTAGGTTTTACCAGAAAAGGATCAAAGAACTCCAAGACAGGTTAAATATAGGCCGTTCCAGGATCACGGAAGTACTCACCATCCAATCGGCCCAGGCCATTCTCAAGGCCCAAAGGGAACAGGTATTTGGCCAGCTGGACGTATCCAAAGAAGTTTTGGCTTTTCTCACAGGTTTAGATCAAGACGTCCCCTTGGATGATACTGATAATGTACCCTCTGGCATAGGGACGTTGGAGAGCTATCAATCCCAGGTCAGTGCCAGGCCTGATATCATCGCCGCGCAAAAAAATGTGGATGCGTTTAAGTCAAATGTCTCCGTTGCCAAGGGGGCTTACCTGCCCTCAGTGGATTTAATCAGTGATTATTTCCCCGAGCGTCCTGATCAAGACAATAAGGCCAACTGGGACGTGGAAATCGCCGTGACCCTGCCGATTTTTACAGGAGGAACAATCTCTTCAAAGGTAAGGACCGCCGAATCCCTAAAGCGCCAAAGTGAATTACAATATGGTCTGGCCCAACGAATGGCCCTGGAGGATATCCGTTCATTGCACCATAATCTTAAATCTGATTTGAGTCAATTGTCCGCCTTTCAGCAGGCCTTTAATATATCGCAAGAAAATTACCAGGCCAATATCAAGGACTATGAATATAATTTGGTCACCAATCTCGACGTGCTGCAGGCGCTGACATCTTATCAAGACACCCAGCGCTCCTTGGAAAAGGTCCGTTACCAGGCTAAAATCGATTATAACCAATTGGAAGCATCGGTGGCGCACCGTCTTTCCATGATGGAAGAATTGGAAAATCAATGAATATATCGGAAGTTTCCATAAGACGGCCTGTCTTTGCCTGGATGCTGATGTCCGGGCTCATCATTTTTGGCGGGATCTCTTTTATGCGCATGGGGATCAGTCAGCTTCCGGACGTGGATTATCCCGTGGTTTCCGTCAATGTCCGACTGGAAGGAGCGGCGCCGGAGGTCATTGAAACTTCCATCGTGGATATCATCGAAGACGCGGTGATGAGCATCCAAAGCATCCGCAGTGTCACGTCTGAATCCGAAGACTCTGAAGGCACCGTGACCATCGAATTTGATCTTAACCGCAACATTGACCTGGCCGTGCAGGATGTCCAGGCCAAGGTCGACTCCGTCTTACAGAAGCTGCCTAAAGAAATCACTTCCCCGACCATCCGTAAATCTAACCCCGAAGACCAGCCGATCATCCTTTTGACCTTAGAGAGCAGTCAGTATCCTCTCAAAGACCTGATGTTATATACGAATGACCGGATTAAAGATAATTTCTCGACGGTGGCTGGGGTCGGGGACATCACGTTGTGGGGGTACCGCGATCCTAACCTGCGCATATGGGTGAATGAAAAAGCTCTCAATACTTATGAATTGTCAGTCGATGATATTATTAACACGATACAAAACCAGCATTTGGAAGGGCCCGCGGGCCAATTGGACAGCGGCAAGACGCAATTAAATGTCCGGACCATGGGGGAAGCCAAAACTATCGAAGAATTCGGTAACTTGGTCATCAATCAGCGCGGCGGCGCGCCGAATTATGTCCCGATACATCTTAATCAAATTGCGCGGATCGAGGAAGGCATGGCCGATGCCAGGAGTTACAGCCGCGCCATGGGGACCCCCAGCGTTACGCTGGGTATTCTTAAACAGCGCGGGTCCAATTCTGTGGCAGTGGCCAAGGCTGTCCGGGCCAAGGTTGCAGAAGTCCAAAAAGGTCTGCCCAAAGGCATGAAGCTCAGCATCAATTTTGACAGCACCCGTTATATCGAACAAGCCGTGCATGAGTTGTATTTCGTACTGCTGTTTTCTGCCCTTTTGACCGGACTGATTTGTTGGATGTTCCTGGGCTCCTGGACATCTACTCTAAATGTTTTGTTGGCGATCCCCACTTCCATCATCGGCACATTTATTGTCCTTTATTTTTCGGGTTTCACCCTAAATACCTTTACCTTGCTGGGCCTTAGCCTTTCCATAGGGGTCGTGGTGGATGACGCCATCATGGTGTTGGAAAATATCATCCGCCATCGCGAAAAGGGCAAGGGCAGGATTTTGGCGGCCCTGGACGGTTCCAGGGAAATCACCTTTGCGGCCATGGCCGCGACTGTTTCGGTGATGGCCATCTTTTTGCCGGTGGCCTTCATGAGCGGTGTGATCGGCAAATTTTTCTATCAGTTCGGCGTGACCATCACCGTGGCTGTTTTATTGTCCTTGGTGGAAGCGCTGACCTTGACCCCCATGCGTTGTTCGCAGTTTGTCGATATCGGCAAGCGCACCACACGCTTCGGTCAAGGCGTGGAATGGCTGATGCAGCAGGCGCGCGTTCTTTATGCCTCGTCGCTCAGTGTGGCCTTGGAGCACCGCTTCAAGGTGGTCGTTGCGGCATTGACTGTATTTGGCTTGAGTTTTTCGGTCCTTTTATTTTTAAACAAGGAATTCATCCCTGCCCAGGACCAAAGCCGGTTTAATATACGGCTCAAAACCCCGGTTGGTTCAGCGCTTTCCTATTCGAATTTAAAATTCAGCGAAGTCGAAAAATTTCTTTCGAAACGATCCGAGATTGACCGTTATGTCATGCAGGTGGGCGGAGGGTCTCCGGGTGATTCCAACAGCGGCTGGGTGCTTGTGACGATGAAGGACCGCGGGAAGCGCGGTATTGACCCTCAAAAAAAGCATGAGCTGAGTCAGCAGGAATTTATGGATGTCTGCAGAAAGAAATTCAACAAGATCCCTGATGTGCACGCGGTGATCCAGGACCTATCGACAAAGTCCTTTACCGCCTCCAGGGGTTTTCCTGTGGAGTTTACAGTCCAAGGCCCGGACTGGGAAAAACTGGCCAATTATTCCAAACAAATAATGGACGGATTGGAAAAAACCGGGTTGGTCACTGATCTAGATACCAATTATTCCCTCGGACAGCCTGAGCTGCAAGTCGTGCCTGACCGCAAGAAAGCGGCTGAATACGGGGTCAGCATTGCCACCATTTCCCAAGACGTAGAGGCCATGATTGGCGGGATCTTGGTCGGTACTTATGAGAAAGGCGGCCATCGCTATGATATCCGTTTGAAGTTGGAAGATAGCAAGGAAGACCCTCGTACAACGGTCAATGGCCTTTTTGTCCGCAACAACCGTGGTGAGTTGACGCCGCTTTCAAATTTAATAACGATGAAAGAAAAAGAATCCATGGTCTCGATCTGGCGCAGCAACCGTGAGAGGTCAATCACCATCTATGCCAATGTCAAGGCAGGTGAATCGCAGCAAAAAGCATTGCTGGCGGTCCAGAAAGTTTCCAGGAGTATCTTGCCGCCGGAATACCATATTTCCCTGACCGGAAGTTCGCAGACATTTGCCGAGTCCCTCCAAAGCCTCACCTTGGTCCTTTTGCTGGGCATTATCGTGGCTTACATGGTTTTGGCCTCGCAATTTAACAGTTTCGTTGATCCGCTTTCGGTGTTGATGGCCCTTCCTTTTAGTTTTTCCGGCGCGCTGATGGCCTTGTTTGTCACACACAAGTCGATTAATATCTATAGTGTCATTGGGCTTATCCTGTTGATGGGTATCGTCAAGAAAAATTCTATTCTGCTCGTGGATTTCACCAATCAAATAAGGGACAGGGGAGAACCCTCTGTCCATAAGGCCCTTTTGACAGCTTGTCCCATCCGTTTGCGGCCAATTCTCATGACCTCGGTGGCCACCATCGCCGGTGCCCTTCCGGCTGCCTTGGCCATCGGTCCCGGGGCAGAGAGCCGCAATCCCATGGCCATTGCCGTTATCGGCGGTGTGGTTTTTTCAACGGTGCTGACACTTTATGTGGTACCATGTTTTTACAGCATCATGTCGCGCTTTGAAGGAAAGAAAAAACATGAAAAACTCATGAAGGACGCTTTGGAAGAAAAAGTTGTCAGGGGATAATGAATTGAATATGTGTTGACAAACCCGGTAATTTATTAAAAAATGAGGTCTAATGTCTAAATGCATTTTAATCGTGGATGACGACCCTGTCGTGGTTGAGCTTGTCAAACATACCCTTGAGGCCAAGGGGTATGATCTGACCACAGCGCAAAACGGCATTGAGGCATTGGGAGAATTGAAAAAAAGGACCCCTGACCTGATTTTGCTGGACGTCCAAATGCCCAAGATGGATGGTTATACCTTTATGATGGAAAAATCAAAAATACCTGCCTTTGCCGGCGTACCGGTCATTGTCCTTACATCCTTAGGAAAGACAGAGCCGATGTTTAAACGCCATGGGGTCAAGGCCTACCTTTTAAAGCCCGTTAACACCCAGGAATTGTTGGACAAAATCCAAGCTGTTGTCCCGGCCTGAAGGTCTCGAAAGGAAGAGTTTGTATGAAAAAATATTTCTATTTATTGATTATGTTAACCTTGATATCTGCCTTTTCCGGCTGTGCCAATCCTTATAATAATGAAGGTGAAGGGGCTGCAACCGGAGGTCTTCTGGGGGCAGTTGCGGGAGGCGTCATAGGCCATCAAAGCCATGACACCGGAGCAGGGATGTTGATCGGAGGCGCGTTAGGCGCTGCCACCGGGGCTGTGGTAGGATCTCAAATTCAAAAACCCGAACCGCCTCCCCAACAGGTCATTATGGAACAACCAGCCCCAGTCGTACCCTCGACAACTTATTCCGGAGATACCGTCACTGTTAATGTTCCCAATAACAATGGGAGTTATACAGCGGTCGTGCTTAGACGATCAGGGAACGGCTATGTGGGGCCTCAGGGTGAGTATTATGACCAGGTCCCTTCAACGGCGCAGTTAAGAGTCATGTATGGCGGATAGCCATTATTGGTCGGATGTAATCAGGTTTTCATTTTGTTGCATATATTCCCGCTGGATTTTATTGGAAGCAATGGCATAACTTTTATTGTCTGCATCAGTCCTTTTGGCCATTATCAGTCCCAACAAATGACCTTGGTTGTCCAAAAGCGGGCCGCCGCTGTCTCCGGGTATAAGATTAAGATTTAATTCAAGGAGTTCCGCGTTGTTTGAGGAGATTCCGTTGATCATGTCGGTGATTTCACCGCTTAAGACATGCTGATGATTGTCCTGGTCATTGGTCAGGGCAATGATAGGGGTCCCAGCCTGTACCAGCGAAGAATCAGCCCAGGTGATGGGTGTCAGCGGATAGGGAGGGTCGACTTTTATAAAACTAAAATCCGCATCACTGGAATAAATCCGCTTGGCTTCCAGGATTGTACCGTCGGTTAAACCGACGAAGATATGAGGGGCATTGGCGATGATGTGGGTATTGGTGACAATGGTGCCGTGAGAATCAAGGATAATCCCGGCCCCTTGGGTATGATACGTGCCGACCTTGGTGTGCCCATTGCTTTCATTAAAGGTCTTTGTATCAACAGTCCTTACTTCCACCAGCGATGATTGCACATTTTCTAAAAGCTGCAGCGCGGTCTGGTCGTCAGCAGAGCTTTTGAAGGGCAAAATTAAACAGATTAAAAAGCAAACAATGACACTGGACATGGGCCTATTTTATATTTTAAAATTCTATAAATCAACAAAAAGAGGGAGATGACCGATGAAGAATGCCTTGTTTGGCGTAATTGTTTTTTTATGGGTGATGTTTTACGAGGCCCATGGCGCGTATGCGCAGGTCTCCAATTTATTGCTTTCCCCCTCAGATCATATGCCAGCGGAAATAACGCTTTGGCAGACGTTAAAGGCCGGAGGGGGAGTCATGGTTGTCATTGGGTTTCTCTCGGTCTTGGCTGTGGCCATTATCATTTATGATTTCATGATGCTCAATGTGAATAAGCTGGCACCCCGCATTCTATTTGATGATGTCCTGCGCAAGCTGGAAAGCAGGGATTTCGGGGCCGCTCAAACGATGTGCCGCAAAGAGCAGGGCACCATTATATCCAAAATTGTTTTAGCCGGCCTTGAGCGCCGCAACCCCTTGGACAATTCCGCCCGCGAAGCCATGGAAAACACCGCACGCGCCGAATTGACCAATCTTTGGCAGAACATCAATTACCTTTCCGACATCGTCGCTGTGGCGCCTCTGTTGGGATTATTGGGTACGGTGTTGGGGATGATCCAGGCCTTTCACGCGGTGCCTTTGCAATCAGCCAGCGCTAAAACGACCCTTTTGGCCGCGGGGATTTCCAAGGCCATGGTGACGACCGCCTCTGGGCTTATTGTCGCCATACCGGCCCTGATCGCGTATTCTTATTTTCGGGGAAAAGTCCAGCAGATCACCAATAGGATCGAAATTTACAGCACGGACATCATCAAAGCGATCCAAAATCGATAACAGGTAGGGGGAGTTATGCCTAAATTTGACGTTTCCGAATTTCAAAAGCAGCGGCCGGTGATCCAATTGGCCCCTTTGGTGGACATAGCGTTTTGGGCCTTGATGTTTTTTATGATCATCGCTGTTTTTAACCAGATGGAAGTCCAGATGGACCTGACTCTTCCAAAATCCAAAACAGCCGTGCGATCCGCGCAAAGTTCCGGCAAGATAGTCATCAATATCAGCAAGGACGGGCGTTTTGTCGTCAATCAGAAAATATATACCGCTGCCACCCTGACAGCGATGCTATCCAAAGTTTCCAAATTATTTCCAAACCAGCAGGTCATTATCCGGGCGGATGAACTCAGTTACCACAAATATGTGATCCAAGCCCTGGATGCCTGCAGCCGCGCCAATCTCTCGGATGTTGCCTTTTCAACGCTGAATGATGAGACCAAATAAATGTATTTCAGGCATTTTTTTATCACAATTATTTTTTTTATTTTTCTCACATCACCGGTACTTGTTTACGCTCAAGTATCCGGTAAAGAAGCGGAACAGTTGGATTTTGCCCAAGGCCTGCTTTCCCGCGGAATGTATGACATGGCCATCCTGCAATACCGGAAATTTATTTCCGACCATCCCAACAGCCCATCGTTGCAGGAAGCTTATTTGTCCTTGGGTGAAGGGTATTTCCTGTCCCAGGAATTCGATAAAGCCGTTGATACCTTTAATCAATTTAAGCAGCTTTACCCTGGTTCAGATCAATTGCCGATGAGTGTCTTGCGTCTGGGGCAGATTGACATCCAGCAAAAAAAATATGACGAGGCCTTAAAGGAACTGACATCCATTGATGCCCAAAAAACGTTGAAAGGCCAGATGCTTCAATCTTTTGATTTTTACTCGGCGCGGGCCTATGCAGCCAAGGGCGATGAGGCAAATGCGTTGGACTTTTTTCAAAAATCCGCACAGGTCCAAGGGGCCGGCTCCTTCACCGCTTACGCGTATCAAGAGATCGGAAAAATCCAGGTTCAAAATAGGCATTATAAAGAAGCCATGGATGCCTATTCAAAAGCCATGCAATTAACAGAGGATAATTCTTTAAAAGGAGAATTGACTTACAACCTTGCCGAGGCCCAATTTTTATCGGGCCTATATCCCGATGCCATCAAAGGATTCGGCCAAGTCTTGGAAGAATATTCCGGGTCGGGTTTGACCCCAAGCGCCTTGGCTAATTTACTTTTGGCTTATTATAATTTAGGGCAATATGAACAGCTGCTGGGTGAGTACCGTAAAGACTGGCCCAAGTTCAAAGAAGACAGTGCTTATTTTCCCATTCATTTTGCGGCAGTGCTGGCCTATATTGAGCTTAAAGAATATGATCAGGCCAACACGCTATTGGACCGCATGCTTGCCTTTGCGGTATTAAAACCCCAGGAGAGGGCAAAGATTTTTATTAAAAAAGCCGATATCCTAATCAGGCAAAAGAAGTTCAAGGACGGCTTGAGTTTGTTGGAAGCTTATTCATCTCAAAATACCGGCAATCCAGATGAAAATTTATTTTTGAAAGCCCAGGCCTTTTACGGCCTTGGGGATTTTGACCAAGCTTTTAATTTTTATGAGAATGTTTATTTGAATTTTCCTGCTTCACGTTTTTTTAAGGCGTCGCTTTTAGGCCAGGCCCATTCCCGCCGGGAAACAGGCAGATTTAAAGAATCCGAAGTCTTGTTCTTGAAATATGTTGACCTTGCCGACCAACCCGGTTTAAAAAGCGAGGCCTTGTACGACGCGGTCACAACGTCTGTTAAAGCACAAGACTTAGGTGGTATCATCAACAGCGCCATGGGATATTTAAAGGCGTTCCCCGCAGGTGAGCACTACAGCGAAGTCCTGCTTGACCTGGCGGATGGTTACGGCAAAAATAACCAGCCGCAGGAGGCGGTCGATTTATTAAAAGGGTATTTGGCACTCCCTCAGTCATCCCAACAGCCGAATGCCGCGTATTTTTTATTGGGGTTTAATCAGCAGGTCTTAGGCAACAGCGATGAGGCCCTGGCTGCCTACAAACAAGTTGATCAACAAAAGCAAGACGGGAAATTTTATGTCGCGGCCCTGAAAAATGTGGCGATCATTTATTTAAACCAGAAAAATTTCGATCAAGCCAAGTCCTATTTTGACCGCATGATCAGCGCTTCAGCGAGCAATGAGCTGCAGATCAAGACCTATATTTGGGTCTGTAACGAATATTTAAAAGAGCAGAAATTCAACGATGTTTTGCGCATCGCCTCCCGGGCAGAAAAATTCTTCTCTCCGCGTGACCTCTTGGAAATAAAATATTTTGAGGCCGAGGCCCTGCGGGGGCTTGGCCGCTGTGATGGGGCAGTCAAGGATTATGATGAGGTGACAGCATCAGCCCAAAAAGACGCGTATACCGGATCTGCCCATATCGGCCATGGTCTTTGTTTGGAGAGCTCCCAAAAGTTTGACGAGGCCAAAAAGGAGTTTCAAAAATCCCTGGATGAAAATGCCGATGATCCAACCGTCACGGTGCATGCCAGGTTTGAGATGGCTGACCTGGATGTACTTCAGGGGAATTTCGAAGAAGCGCTTAAAATTTACCTTTTGGTGGCCGCCATTTATGATGATGACTATTATTGTTCCCAGAGTTTGCTTAAAGGCGGCCAAATTGCCGAGCGCCTGGGACGTAAAGCGGATGCCGTCAAAATGTATGCGGAGATTTTGGATAAATACAAAAAGAGCGCGGCGGGCCATGATGCCGCGGAAAGACTGCGGCTTCTAAAATGAACTTCAAGGTCAGAAAAAGAATATGGTTTGCCCTGTTGGTTTCCATTTTATTCCATATCGGATTTTTGGTATGGAGTTATTTTGTCAAAATCTTGCCCGCAGTACCTTTTCCCGAGAAGCCTGAGGCTGTTTTTCACGTCAAGATCGACAGGCAGGAAAGCACCGGCCAGCAAAAACTGAAATTCGACAACCAGTCTTCGCGTCAATCGCCCAAGCCCGACAATCCATTCGCCGAAAAACCCTCAAGAATGACTTCCGCGGAATCCGAAGAGATAACCCGGAATAACATCGAATCTTCCATCCAAAAAAATAAAGAAGCGCTAGTTCCCCAATCGGAGCAGGAAAAAGAGGTCCTTAAAAAGGCAGAGTTTAATGACCTTATCACGACAAAAAAAGTCCGCCGTTCGGTAAGGGAGAACCTGGTGGATTTAGGTGAAGTGCCTCACGAGGACTTTGCTTCCGGTTCCCCGGTGCTCATCTCCGGCGAGGATATTTCAAAGTATTTTCTTGATAAGACCGCCATTCCGGCCGATGTGTCCCTGTCTCCTCCCCTGCAGAAGGCCAACACTCAAAATGAATTCCAGGTGATGAAACGGAATTCTTCGGGCATAGAGAAGGAATCCAAGTCTATCGATTTAGGCACGGCGCTGACCTTTGATCTACATAAATACCAAGACCCGTTAGGCCAAAAATTCTTCAAGCTTGCGGTCAAGGTGAGGGACGCGACGGTGAATTTTCCGGTCATCCCCAAAGAAATCATTTTCTTGGTGGACGCCTCAGGCAGCATCGGGATGGGACGCTTGACGCAGTTTGAAGAAGGCCTGATTTATAGTTTAAAACACCTAAACCCCGATGACCGCTTCAACATCCTTGTTTTCAAAGACAAAAGCATCCCATTTAGCCCGGTTTCAATGAAGCCTGAGGCTAAAAATATCAAAAATGCCGTTGAATTTCTAAATGGCTTGAGGTCTTGGTCAACCACCGACATCTATGACGCCCTGCGCACAAGCATTGATTTAAAGGACCCTTTTGTCCCCTCCTACAGGGTGTTTATCAGCGATGGGTTTCCCACCACCGGCATGATCAATACCAGGCGGGTGATCAATGAAATTTCGAGGATCAATGACAATAGGGTGAGTATTTTTACCTTTGGCGGGGGAGTGGATGTCGACCCATACATGCTGGATTTCATCGCTTTCAAAAATCGGGGCTGGTCAAGGGTGGTGGGCAGGGAATATTTTATCGGGATAGAATTTTCCAAGTTGTATGACGAAATCAAAGACCCTCTGCTTTTAAACGTGCGTTATTATGTCAGCGGCCTTGAGGCACAAGAAATTTTCCCCCAAACCATGCCTGATTTTTTTAAAGGGTCCCAATTTGTTATTTTCGGCAAGTATACCAATGAAGATCATTTCGCCGTCCAAATCCGGGGCGAGGCGGCCAAGGACAAAAAAGAATTCATTGTGAGCGCCTCCCTTAAAGATGCCCCTGTTGGGGACAAACAGATAGCCCGCGATTGGGCGTTTCATAAAGTTTACTATTTAATAAGCGAGTTAAAGTATAATGAAAATAATAGAGCGCTTTTAAATGCCATTCATGACCTGTGCGTTAAATACCGTATTGTGACCCCCTATTCCATCAGTTTTCAGGGCATGACTCACCCTAAACCGAGATCCGCTTACCCGCCTGCGACCCTTCGCCCTGTCAAAACCGGCAGTATTGGAAGAGGCAAGGGAACTTTTTGAAGATGATTGTTGTCTAAATAGTAGAGGGAAATAAAAAAATTGACCTCTTGTTCCAAGAGGATTAAAATTAAGCAGTGGAGGTACTTATGAAAATTATACTAAAAATATTCACACTTTTCTTGTTCTTAAGTTTAATCCAGGCAACGTCTTCGTACGCGTATTGGCATGAACATGAGCATGGGCATGGCTATATTGGCATCAATTTGGGTGTATGGCCGGGGTCTTATGATTATGACTACTATTATCATCCCTACTACCCTTATTATGCAGCTCCGTACTATTATCCTGCGTATGCTGTCACTTCTTCAACTTATCAACCGGTTGTTTTCAATGGGGTCACTTATTACCTCAACAATGGTGTCTATTATATCTATACCGAATATGGTTATCAAGCAGTGGCAACGCCGGTTGGTGCCCAGGTAGTATCACCCGCGGCAGTGACGCCATCCCCGGTGAGCGCCTACACGGATGATTCAATCACCATTAATGTGCCCAATGACAAGGGAGGATATACTGCTGTTGTGCTTAAAAAATCAGGTAATGGGTATACGGGTCCTCAAGGCGAATATTATCCTGAATTCCCTAAGGTGTCCCAACTAAAGATGATGTACGGAAAATAGGGTAAACGATATGAAAAATAAATTATTGATATTGGGTTTCTCCATTATGGTCCTGGCGGGATGCGCAACCAGTACACGGTATGACAATTATACCTCCCGGCGTTTTCCCCCCAAGGATGAGCTCTATACGGTCAATGTTTATCCTGAGTCGCAAGTGCTTGGTGCTGCTAATCCCTATTATGTGATAGGGAAGATTTCCATCGAGGGTTTTGTCAGCAGCGGGGTAAATCCCGGTAGTTTAACAAACCAGGCCAAAGAAATTGCCAGAAAAAGAGGGGCTGATGCCGTCATCAATGCCAAGACAGAAGTCTTTCGTTATTATTATGGCGATGAGTTATTAAGATTTACAGGAGAATTGATTGTGTACGCTCCGCCCGCATCAAAATAAATATTCCGCAGAATCCTTGTAAGTAAATCTAACTTGCTTTATAATTTAATAAAATCGAGAACAATGTTTAAAAGGAGGAGTAACGTGGATAATAAGAAGATCGATGTTTTATTTGGTTTTGTCGTAATTGCCTTTCTGGCGGTCACCATCATTTTGATCAAAGATTTTAAGACCCAGAGGGCCAATGATTATAAAGAATATAAGGCCGTGATTTCCAATATCATCAGGATGAAGAATGATAGAATAAGGCTACTTGCCAAAGAAAATGCGGAATTGAAAAACACCTTGGCAGAGACCAGGAGTGGCCTTGATACTTTAAGTAAAAAAATAAGCCAACCGTCTCCCACAACAACTCTTGCTAGCGCGCCAACAGTTGCGACCGCAACAAAATAGCAGGAACTTATGCCATCAGACACCGTTAAAAAAGCCGACTGGGTCATTTCCAACAAAGAAATGACCAAGGAAGCCTTGAAATTGTCATTTCAGACCAACCGGCAATATACGCTTTCCAAGGACCAATACACCGCCACGATGCATGATAATTACCTGGCCCTTTCTTTGGCGATCAGGGACCGTATCGTGGAAAGGTGGATCACCACCCAGCAGGGCTACCATAAAAAGAATCTGCGCCGGGTTTATTATTTGTCCATGGAATTTTTGATAGGGCGTTTAATGGGCAATAACATTTACAATTTAGGCATCGAGAAACAAGTCAGCGATGCCCTGGATGATTTGGGGCTGGACATGGAAACTGTCAGGGAAGAAGAAGTTGATGCCGGTTTAGGCAACGGCGGCTTGGGAAGGCTTGCCGCGTGTTTCCTGGATTCCATGGCAAGCCTCGGGATGCCGGCGCATGGTTATGGGATCCGTTATGATTATGGGATATTCAATCAAAAGATCAAGGATGGTTATCAAATAGAACTTCCGGATGAATGGCTGCGGTCCGGAAACCCCTGGGAATTTGCGCGCCCGGAGAATACGGTCAACATTCATTTTTACGGAAAAACGCATATTGAGCAGGATGTTGGGGGCAAATCCAAACATCAATGGGTCAACACGCATGATGTCCTGGCTGTTCCTTATGATTTTCCTGTTGTTGGGTATAAAAATGATAAGGTCAACACCTTGCGGCTTTGGTCGGCCCGAGGTACGGAAGAATTTGATTTTGAATATTTTAAGTCCGGTGATTATGAACAAGCCGTTTATAAGAAAATCCTCTCTGAAAATATTTCCAAGGTCCTATACCCCTCCGATGATATCAGCCAGGGCAAGGAATTGCGGCTCAAGCAGGAATATTTTTTTACCGCAGCCTCCATCTCAGATATTTTAAGGCGCTACAAGTCTGAAAACCGCAATCTTACCGATCTGGCAAAAAAAGTGGTCATCCAATTAAACGACACGCACCCCACCTTGGCGATTGTGGAACTCATGCGGCTCTTGGTTGATGAATATGATTTCCAGTGGCAGGCGGCCTGGGAAATTACGACCAAAACATTTGCTTACACCAACCATACCCTGATGCCCGAGGCCCTGGAATGCTGGGGTATTGATCTTTTTGAAAAACTTTTGCCCCGCCACATGCAGATCATTTATGAAATCAACGCCCATTTTTTAAGGAGCGTGTCCCTGATGTTTCCCGGAGATAACGAGCGCCTGCAGCGCATGTCGATCATCGAGGAAGGCCATCCCAAAAAGATCCGCATGGCCCATTTGGCCATTATAGGAAGCTCATTTGTCAACGGGGTCTCAAAACTGCATTCTGATCTTCTCAAAGAAAAATTATTTAAAGATTTTTACGAATTATACCCTGAAAAATTTAACAATAAAACCAATGGGATCACCCAGCGCCGGTGGCTGCTCAAGGCCAACCCGCGGTTATCATCCTTGCTCATGGAGCAGGTGGGAGACGGCTGGGTCATGGATTTATACAAATTGGAAAAACTCAATTCCCTTAAAAGCAGCAAGTCCTTGCGCAAACAATGGATGGACATTAAAAAGCAAAACAAGGAATCCCTGGTGCGTTATATCAGCACTAACATGAACGTCGATATTGACCCCGAATCCATGTTTGATGTGCAGATCAAGCGCATCCATGAATACAAGCGCCAGGTCCTCTTTGCCTTTTATATTATTTCGCAATACCTTCGGCTAAAACACGAACCCAAAGAATTTATTTATCCCCGTACATTTATGATCGGTGGAAAAGCAGCCCCGTCCTATCACATGGCCAAACTGACGATCAAATTTATCAATAACATTGCAGATGTCATTAATCATGATAAAAGCGTGAATGGCAAGATCAAGCTGGTATTCCTGGAAAATTACCGGGTTTCTTTGGCGGAAAAGATCTTTCCTGCCAGTGATTTGTCCGAGCAAATTTCCACTGCCGGCACCGAGGCTTCGGGTACCGGCAACATGAAATTCATGATGAATGGGGCCCTGACCATTGGCACCCTGGATGGCGCCAATATAGAAATGGCCCAGGTGGTGGGGGAGGAAAATATCTTTATTTTCGGGCTCAAGGCCAATGAGGTGGAGGCCCTCAAACACAAAGGATATCATCCGCAAAAATACATCGACAAAAACTCCATGCTCAAGGAAATTTTTAAACTCATTCACAGCGGTTTTTTCAGCCCGGAAGATTCGAAACTTTTTACTCCTATACTCCAGACCCTGACCCAACATGATCCCTATTTTGTTTGTGCAGATTTTGAATCCTATTGCCGGACCCAGGATGAAGTCTCAAAATTATATTTGGACCGCGATGAATGGACCCAAAAATCCATCATTAATGTCGCCCAAAGCGGCTATTTCTCCTCTGACCGCACCATCCGCGAATACGCCAAAGACGTTTGGGATATTCCCGTAAATAAATAAGTTGACACCAAAATTTTTAGGTGTATCATAAACAGAAATATTTTCTGTTTACATTATGAACGCTGAGCATCTAAGAAAGTTAAGGCAAGACCATTTTAAAATTACGCCCAAACGTCGGGCGATTTTGGAGCTTTTTGACAAGGAAGACAGGTGCCTGACCCCGGAGATCATTTGGGACCATTTAAAAAAGACCTTTAAGCAGTCAGGCTTACCCGGCATTTACCGCAATTTGGAACTTTTTGTAAAGCAAGGGATCCTGATTAGGATTGACCGCGATGGACGCAAGCGGTATTATGCTTTGTGCCACGACCACAGCGGGCTCCATCACCATCACATTGTTTGTGTGGCATGCGGCAGGGTGGATGATTTTCCTGTATGTCATTTTCCGGAAATCAAGAATGCCAAAGGGTATAAAATTTTAAGCCATTCCATGCAAATTAACGGAATTTGCCGTGCCTGCCAGTAAAATATGGTCAATTATATTCAAAATATCCTCTTAAGAGGGTCATTGTTGGAAGTTTTGATTGCCGTGGCTTTTGCCGGAGCAGCGGCTTCTTTAAGTTCATGCACCATTGCCCGTTTGCCCGTGTTATTGGGGCTTGTCTCTTCAACTTCACATTTAAAACACCGGGGTTTTTTTCTTTCCATCGCCTTCTCCTGCGGTCTCATTATTTCGTACACCGCGATCGGGATGATTTTTGGGGCGATTGCCAACATAGCATCCAAACTTATTGCCATCAGTCAGTGTCTTTATTTGGTATTGGGTTTTTTAATGATATTGGCCGGAATGTTTTTTGCCGGATTGATCCCTGTCTTAACTGGCAAGCTCAATGCCCAATGCGAGAAAGCCCTCCAAGGTGTTAAAACCTTGCCTTCGGCATTTGTCTTCGGAATGTTTTTTGCTTTTTTGGAAATGCCGGCTTGCCCTTGCTGCGGCGCTGTTTTGCTCTTGATTGCCAGTTTAATCGCCATTAAGGGCTCATTGCTGTATTCGGGTGCTGTCTTTTTTTGTTTCGCCTTGGGCCAAAGCCTTCCTATTTTAGTGATAGGATTCTCTTCCAGTATTTTAAAGCACATACTTCCCAAAACCCAGCACCTGGAAGGGATCATCAGCTTTTGTGTCGGGAACATTTTGATCGTTTCAGGGATTTTTTTAGTAACACTTGCTTAAGGACCCATGAAGGATTCGAAACAAACACACGCTCATTCTCAATCACTCGTCAAAGAATGTGCCTGTGATCATGGCCATGAAAATGACCACGGACACAGCCATGACCATCATTCGTTAAGCTATCTTCATCGGTGGCTTTTGACGTTATTGATGGCGGGGGTTTTGTTGCTGCTTTTACGGTCATTTATCGTGGGACAAATGCTCGTTCGGGTGACATCCTATGCCACTAGTTCCTCTTATAGTGATGCGGTCCGTATCTGTAAGAAAATTATCGCAATTGATAAGGACAATAAACAGGCTTGGACGTCATTAGGATATACTTATATGGATTTGTCTCGAATGGATATGGCCATACCGGCATTTGAGAAAGTTTTATGGATTAATCCCCAGGATAAAGGTGCTGCTTCTTTTGAACTGGGTCAGGCTTATTATTTGAAAGGCGATTATACCAAAGCCATCGGGAATTTTGAGCGCGTCAGGAGCGCAGGCCCAAGAGCAGCGGCCTTATTAGACGCGGATGTCCTTAAATACCGTCATGGTAAATTGGGGTTTCGCAGCATAAACAGCATGCAGACCTTGCTTGGGCTTTTGCTTGAATGCTACAAAAAAACAGGGGACTTGGCCAAAGCTGAAGAGATCCAAAGGCAATACGATTATTATAAAAACAAACACAGTAAAATATTGTTTTAACATAGGAGACAAAATGAGAAAAAATTTTTTAAGTAATAAACAGAAAATATTTCCATCTATTGTTTTATTTGCCGTTTTGGGCTTGACCCCTGCCCACGCGGACAAAATCAAAGCGATCGCGACCATCAGCATTATCGGAGATGTGGTCAAAAATGTGGCGGGGGACGCGATTGATCTGGTTGTATTGGTCGGCCCCAATGGGGATGCTCACGAATATGAGCCAACGCCAACGGATTCGGTCAATCTCAACCATGCTGATATTATTTTTGAAAATGGTCTGCATTTGGAGCATTGGTTGGACAAATTATATGCTGCCAGCGGCTCAAAAGCCAAACGCATTGTCGTATCTCAAGGAGTTCGCCTAAGGATTTTTGAAAACAATCCTCAGGAAACTGACCCTCACGCCTGGCAGGATGTCACCAATGTTGTCCTTTATACTCAAAATGTCCGTGATGCACTGGAGGCTGTTGATCCTGTTAATAAGGCCATTTATGAAGCTAATGCAGATGGTTATATAAAAAAACTGCAAACCTTGGATGCCTGGGTCATGGAACAGGTTGCTCTAATTCCTCTTGATAAACGTAAATTAGTCACTAACCACGATGCTTTGGGATATTTTGCCGGACGTTATGGTTTTAAAATCATCGGAGCTGTTATCCCTTCAGCCACAACAGAAGCCTCTGACCCGTCTGCCAAGGAAACGGCAGATTTGTTAAATATCATCAAATCAAATGGTGTCCATGCCATTTTTTCTGAGAACATGGCCAACCCTAAGCTAGCCCAGACGCTTTCAAAAGAAGCAGGTGTCCAAGTAGGCCCTGAACTATACACCGACGCCCTGGGCCCTGACGGTAGTGATGGTGAGACTTATTTGAAAATGATCAAGTACAATGTGGGGGTGTTTCAGAAGTATTTAAAATAAAAGGTGACAGGTTCAATTTTTGTAATTGTTTAGTGTCCTAGTCATCCCGGCGAAAGCCGGGATCTTTATTCACATTGTTACAAGATTCCGGCTTTCGCCGGAATGACATACAAACATTATTCAATTTTTTATAATAAAGGGACACAATACTTAATTTTATTTTTTTATCTTATAAATAGAAATAATTTCTATTTAAAAACAGGGAGGTAATTATGTGGAAATGGTTTTTAGCAGGTTTTTTATGTTTCTTCTCTATTAATAGTCAAGCGGACAGTATGTCGTCAACTCAACTTAATGAAGTGGAGGTGATCGGAAAATTGGACAAGGCCCGCAACAGCATTGTCCCAAGCCTGGGGGCCACGGAATATAATATCGGTCACGAACAAATTGAGAACGAATCTCAAGGGAGTAATGCTTCGTTTAATCAAGTGATGCTCAGGGCCCCAGGGGTCGTCCAAGATTCATTTGGGCAATTGCACGTCCGGGGTGAACATGCTAACTTGCAATATCGTATTAATGATGTCTTGTTGCCCGAAGGAATAACCGGTTTTGGTCAAGAATTAGACAGCAGATTTCTTGACAATGTCTCCCTCATTAACGGCTCTCTTCCGGCCCAATACGGTTTTCGCACAGCCGGTATTGTGGACATTCACACTAAAAGCGGTGTTTTTAATCAAGGGGGGAATGTTTCCATGTATGGAGGAAGTTATAACACCGTAAATCCAAGTTTTACATACGGTGGATCTAATTCCAAAAAAGACATCAATTATTATACGACGGCCAGCTACCTGGAAGATGATATAGGTATTGAAAATCCCACCGGCAGTCACAATCCTATTCATGACCAGACCCAACAAGGTAAAGCTTTTGCCTATGCCTCCAAGGTCATTGATGACACCAGCCGCGTCAGTGTGATGCTGGGCGGTTCACATGGTAATTTTCAGGTTCCCAATAACCCCGGCCAAGCAGGTGCCTTCACTCTCCATGGAGCCTCGACTTTTGACTCAAGTAATTTAAATGAACGCCAGACAGAACAAAATTATTACGCGATTGTAACTTATCAAAAATCCGTCGGTGATCTTAATTATCAAATATCTGTCTTTAACCGTGACAGCGAGGTCCTTTTTGTGCCGGATGTCAACGGGGACCTTATCTTTAACGGCACGGCAAGCCATGTGGACAACAGTATTATTACTAACGGCATTGAAATGGATGCCAGTTATGCATTAAATGATCATCATACCTTGCGTGCTGGGTCCATGTTTACAATCAGTGATGCTCAAAATGAGAATACTTCCTATGTTTTTCCGGCGGACAGTTCAGGCAATCAAACCAGTGATGATCCTTTCAAAATTGTGGATAATCACCGTAAACAAGGGCAATTATATGGGATTTATCTGCAAGATGAAACGGTATTTGATAGGTTAACTATTAATTGGGGCGGACGGTTTGATCAAAGTTATCAGTATTTTAACGAATATCAATTTAGCCCCAGGATCAATGCGGTGTATGAGGTTAATCAAAATACCAAGGTGCATGCCGGGTATTCCCGTTATTTCACGCCACCGCCGCTGGAATTGGTCCAAAATCCCAACATTCATATTTATGATAACACGACCAATTTTTTCGGGGTCACACAAAATGACCCTGTTAAATCTGAACGCGCCAATTATTTTGACGCGGGTTTGACACATAATTTTCTGCCTGAGCTGCAGGTTGGTCTGGATGGTTATTATAAAACGGCAAGGAATCAATTAGATGACGGTCAATTTGGTCAGGCGGTCATTACCACACCGTTTAATTATGCGTATGGCAAGGTTTACGGCGGTGAGTTTACGGCCAATTACAAAAGAGGTGGT
>Ga0207035_1005_pt2 | contig 19928 bp, 14 predicted proteins | sample Alteio_BWMinCont_77_FD_153272 | JGI IMG/M metagenome (GOLD analysis project Ga0207035, IMG submission 153272) | Enriched cells from forest soil in Barre Woods Harvard Forest LTER site, Petersham, Massachusetts, United States -... | ecosystem: Environmental > Terrestrial > Soil > Temperate forest >... | reverse complement strand
ATTCGGATCGAGCGCATTCGGCCGCGCCAGCGCATCAAGCGAAGCCGCGATCATCAACTCCAGGTTGCGCTCGGCAAGCACTACGTCAGAGTACTTCCAGTTGAGCACTTCACCCTGCTCGGTAATGCGAATCTGCCCCTCAAACGCGCCCACTGGCTGCGCGTAAATGGAGCGGTGCGTCGGGCCACCGCCGCGTCCGACGGTGCCGCCGCGGCCATGGAAGAGGCGCAGCTTCACGCCGCACTCGCGAGCCACTTCATGCAGGGCGCGATGCGCGCGGAAAATCTCCCAGGTGCTCGTGAGCATGCCGCCGTCTTTATTCGAGTCGGAGTAGCCGAGCATGATCTCCTGGGTGTTGTTCCACGAAGCCAGCAGCGTGCGATATTCCGGCAGGTTCCACAAGACGCGGCAGACCTCCGGAGCATTGCGCAGATCTTCAATCGATTCGAAGAGCGGTACCGGCATCAACCCAGGATCGTTGCCGCTGCCTGCTACCTCCACGCCGCCGAGCCGTGCCAGCCACAACACACCGAGCACATCTTCCACGCTGCTGGCCCCGCTGATCACGTACTGCCGTATCGCTTCCGGACTGCAACCGGCCTTCACCTCAGCAATCGTGCGGAAGGTTTCAATCACATCGGCGCTTTCTTTGCTCAGGTCCTGCGGCACAGCACCGGCATTGCCTGCGCACCAGGCGGAAGCTTCCTGTAGCGCTTTCTGATGAAGACGCGCATGCTGGCGAACGTCCAATGTATGCAGGTGCAAGCCAAAGGTGCGGACAAGCAGAATGAGTGGATCGATGAGAGCTTGTGCAAGCCGCAGGCCTTCGTTTTCCGCCAGGCTGCGCCTCAGCGTGTTCAAATCGTTCAGAAATTCCTGCGCGTTACAATAAGCGGGCAGCGCGCTCAGCGCCGATTCCAGGCTGTCCGAGTCAGACGCAGTTTCGCCCGCCGTGCGCAGCAACCGCGCATGCACGCATACCATGAAGCGCCGGTATAGCTCGAATTCGAAGCGGGCTCCGAAGATCTGCTGCGTCCCGGAATGCAACTCAGCCAGGTATCCATGCAGGCGCTGGCTCAGCTCCTCGCTGATGGGGATCTGCTGTGCTGAGGTCGTCAGCAGATCGATGACCAGCTGGACCTGCTGCTGGTAATGCGCCAGCAAACGCGCGCGGGACGTTGCAATGGCTTCCCGCGTGACATCCGGCGTCACGAATGGATTGCCATCGCGGTCGCCACCGATCCAGGAGCCGAAGCCGAGTAATAGCGGCAGCTCCGAGATGTCGATATGCAAGCCATATTCGCTGGCCAGTGCCGCAGACACTTCTTCATAAAGCTTAGGCAGCGTAGCAAAGATGGAGACATCGTAATAATCGAGGCCCATCTTGATCTCATCATTCACCGTAGGCCGCCGGCTGCGGACCTCATCTGTCTGCCACAGGGCGGTGATCTCGGCGATAAGCTGTTCCTGCAAACGCGAAATTTCTTCGTCGGGAACGGGAATGCGGTCCAGGTCTTCGAGAAATTCACCGATACGCCGCCGCTTGAAGAGCACGGACCGCCGCGCAATTTCTGTAGGATGCGCCGTGAATACCGGGACGATAAAGATACGCTGCAGCCAGTCCAGAGCCTCGGTTGCGGAGATGCCGACGCGCTTCATCTCACGCAGCGTGCCGCGGAGCGATCCGCGCTGCCTCGATCCATCGCCACTCAGTTGCAGCGACAGGCGGCGCCGTTTGCGGTGGTTTGTCTCGGCCAGATTGATCAGCTCGAAATAGAAGGCGAATGCGCGGCTTAGTTGATAGGCTTGCTCCACCGGCATGGTGCTTATGCCCAGGACCGTAGACTGCAGGCGATCTTCCGCCTCTTTCCAATTGTTTTCAGACTGCGCCTCGCGGCGGCGGATGGCTGACAGGCGCAGCTCTTCTACCTTTTCAAAAAGAGGCTCGCCCGCCTGTTCGCGCAATACATCTCCCAGCAACATGCCCAGCGAGCGGACATCGCGGCGTAGAGGGACTTCTTTCAGATCGCCCGAACGCGCTTCAAGTTCAGCCAAGCGCTGCGACCAGCTTTCCGGTTTCCAAAGGAGGGGCATACTTCGATTATGCCGGAGGAGCAGCCCTCCAGGCACACGCGCTTCGCGCCAAACGAAAAATTCACCCCAAACAATTCGCTAGGTGCTTACCTGCTGCTCTTCCAGCTGCAGCATCAGCTCTTCCCACTCCGCAGTCAGCGAATCATGCTGTTCACGCAGCGAATCGAGCAGGCGGGTGAGCCTTTCCGTCTCTTCCACGCTGACAAAATTGCCTAGCGACTGCTCAGTATCGGCAAACGATTCGGACCGAAACTTCTTTTTGAAGGCTTCGATGCGCGGAATTTCTTCTTCGACGAAGGCCAGCCGCTCCTGCATCTGCCGCAGGCGAATCGGATTGAGGCGCCGAACTTTCTCTTTATCTTTTTCCGTAGCAGGAACAGAATCCGTGGTTGCCGGCGGCACATCGACCGGCGCAGCAGAAGCCACGGTTTGGGCTGCGACTGCCGCATCGCCACCCTGCTTGCGCCACAAATAATCCTCGTAGTTGCCGGGATAAACGTGCACGTGGCCGCCCTCCACTTCGAGGACGCGCGTGGCCAGCCGATCGATAAAGTAGCGATCATGCGAGACGAAGATGACCGTGCCGGTAAACTTGTTCACCGCATCCAACAGAACATCTTTGGCGCGCAGATCAAGGTGATTGGTGGGTTCGTCCAGCAGCAAAAAGTTTGCCGGACTTACCAGAATCCGCGCCAAAGCGTAGCGATTGCGCTCGCCGCCTGAGAGTACGCCCAGCGGCTTGAAGACGTCGTCTCCCGAGAAGAGGAAACACCCCAGCAGCCCACGCAAATCCGCTTCAGGCACGCGCGGTGCAATGCGGCCAATATCGTCCAGCATGCGCGCCGCCGGATCGAGCACCTTGTACTGATCCTGCGCGAAGTAGTCGGGCAAGACGTTGTGCCCCAATCGGAGCACGCCCGATGTTGGCCCTTCCTGCGCCGAGAGCATGCGGATGAGCGTCGATTTGCCTGCTCCGTTTGCCCCCACCAACGCGATGCGGTCGCCGCGCTCGATCGTGAAGCTCACCTTGTCGAGCACCTGCTTTTCACCATAGCTCTTGCTCAGGTCAGAGACTTCGACGACCGTCCGGCCGGATGGCGGTGGCTGCGGGAAGGTGAAGTGAATCGCCTGCTCTTCTTGCGGAATTTCGATGCGCTCGATTTTTTCGAGCTCCTTGATGCGGCTCTGCACCTGCTTGGCCTTCGTTGCCTGGTAACGGAAGCGATTGATGAAGGTCTCCAGATGCTCGATGTGCTCGCGCTGCCTGCGGTAGGCCGCTTCAAGCTGCGTGCGCCGCTCGTCCTTCTGTTGCAGATATTTCTCGTAGTTGCCGGAATAGAAATGCAGGCCCTTGTTCCATATCTCGACAATCTTGTTGACCGTCACATCGAGAAAATAGCGGTCGTGCGAGATGAGGATGAAGCCATTCGGATACGTACGTAGATACTCTTCCAGCCAGTTGCGCGTTTCCAGGTCGAGATGGTTCGTCGGCTCGTCCAGTAGCAGCAGGTTTGGCTTTTGCAGCAGCAGTTTTGCCAATGCGATGCGCATCTGCCAGCCGCCCGAGAACTCCTCCGTGCGGCGCGCCCAATCCTCTTTGCTGAAGCCAAGCCCGGTCAGCACCGAGCCTACCTGCGCATCGAGCGCATATCCATCATGCGCATGAAAGCGCGCGCCGAGATTCGAGTAGCGCTCTGCCGCGGCAGCATAGGCGCTGCTTTCGGGGTCAAGCTCTGAGAGCGATGTGGAGAGAGATTCCAGCTCCTGCTCGATGCTGCGCAGTTCCTCAAATACGGAGAGGCATTCGTCAAATACCGTGCGGCCGGAGAGCGACAGCCCATCCTGCGGCAGATAGCCGATGCTCATGCCGCGCGTGCGCTGCAGACCGCCATAATCGAGCGAATCGAGACCCGCAAGCGCTTTTAATATCGTGGATTTGCCGGTGCCATTCGCGCCAACCAAAGCGGTGCGTTCGCCCGCGGTGATGAGCCAATTGGCGTGTTCAAAAAGAAGTTTCGGTCCGAATCGTTTGCCGGCGTCGGCAAGTTGCAGCATATCTCTATTCTAGCTGGCTGCGGCCACTGCCTTCTTTGGCGCATGGCGAGACTTGCGCAGAGCTTCCCAGTCGCGCTCCGTCTGGTCAGCGTACGATTCTGCAAATTTCACCATTGCTTCCGCAAACCGCCTTCCGGTCCCGATATAGCCAGCCAGTATGCAGGCATCGCCTGAGCGAGAATGGCCGCGAGCGAGCAGTTCACCGCACATCTCGGCATATTCCAGCAGTCCAAGGCCCTTCAGATCTGCGATTTCAATATTTGCCTTATGGTCATTCAGCTGGCGCACCAGATATTGGCGATTCGCAATCGTCGTCCAACCAAGAAATGGATCGGAGAGAAACTGCATGGCGCGCTGCCCATCCGCAACACGCTGTCCCTGGTGATGCGGTCCATGATATTCAAGATATTTCGCGTAGCCAGAAGCCGGTTCTTCTTTGACCTGGAGGAAGAGCGGATCGCCCCGTCCATTGCCCTCAAAGTACACAAGATAATCGCGCAATCCGACCGACCCCGTGCCCACCACCTTAAATCCCACGTCGATGGGCCTGTATTGTGCGAAGAAGTGCTGTCGCTCCGGCAAAAGGTCCTTTTTATACTCATGGAGCGAAGCAAGAACCGCACGCGCCTGCCCCGAGGAAATGCGCGTCAGTAGAGGCTTGTTTTCTCTGAATATCCGCCTGCCCGTTTCGGCGCCTCGGCTCATCTCCGGAACCGTTAGCTGCTCCAGCGTGTGCATTGGGGTAGAGCGCTCGGCCTTAAGGAGCGCCGTCGAAACCGGCGTGATGCGCTGCAGGCGATGCACCTGGTAGCGCGCCATCTCCAGAACCGGCATCCGTGCAAACATGTCCACGCATTTGCGATAGCGTGCAATAAGGCCGTATACGGCCTCTTCACATTGCGCGCGCTTGGCCCCGTTTTCGCGCCCGGCCAGCACCAGGCTCGTCGCCAGACGTTTCAAGTCCCATTCGAAAGGCCCGCGAATCGTCTCGTCGAAGTCGTTGATGTCGAAGACGAGCCGCCCATCCGGCGCCGCATAGGCTCCCAGGTTACACACATGCGCGTCGCCGCAGATCTGGTTCACGATTCCTGTATGCGGCATCAAAGAAAGGTCTGAGGCCATCACAGGCACGGCGCCGCGAAAGAACCCGAAGGGTGATGCCGCCATGCGCTCATACTTGATTGTGATCAGTGAAGGTACGCGACCGCGCATCGACTCTTCAATCAATGCGATGGGGTTATGCCGCCGGTGCTGCGGCTGCCAGTTCGAATGATCCTGCCGGCGCAGTTGCTTGCGCTTCAACTGGCCCATTTCCCGTTTTTCCTGGGATGTCGACAACTTCACCATGTATACCTGCTCGCGTGACAAATTATTCCCCGGCTGCTTGCTGAATCTGAACCTCTATCATCTCAAATGTGTCTGCAGACAGCGGCGGCATGGCGCCGTCCTGCGATGCGACCCACGAGCCCCAGCGGTTTCCCGCCTCATTCAGAACAGCCAGCGAAGCGCCCGCCAGATAGGAACGGACAAGCGCAGCCGCAAACGCATCGCCCGCGCCTACCGCGTCAGCCACCTTTGTCGGAATGCCATGGTGCCGGTGATGCGCATCCCGCGTCACCAGCAGACTCCCCTGCGATCCCATCGTGATGCAGATCAGCTGCAGGGGAAAGCGGTCGAGAAGCATGCGCGCTCCTTTAAGAAGCGACTCTTCATCGGCCCCGGAGTTCTCGACGAGGCCAAGCAGCGACAGGACCATCGGCATCTCGATTTCATTCAGCTTCAGCAGCGTCGCCCGTTGCAGCGAGATCTCAAGCACCTGCGCATCAAAGAACGGCTTGCGCAGATTCGCATCGAACACACGCACACAATTCTCGGAACTCGCAGCCAGAAAAGAATGAATCGCCTCGCGCGATATCTCATGTCGCTGTGCCAGCGTGCCGAAGCAGATAGCATCCGCGCTTTGCGCCAAATCTAACCATTCCGGAGTGCATTGCAGAAAGTCCCAAGCCACCGGTTGGTGAATGACATACTCTGGCTGGCCGTCCTGCAGCGTAACGGAAACACTTCCCGTCGGATGCTCCCGGTCAAGTTGCAGGTAGCTCGTATCCAGTGGCGAGGATGCAAGATAAGCATGTGCCTCTTCGCCCAGTGCGTCGGAACCGACACGGCTGGCAAGTACGGCATGGTTGCCAAGGCGCGCAGACATGACCGCAAAGTTTGCCGATGTTCCTCCCAGATGCTTGCCGCCAGGAAGCAAATCCCAGAGAACCTCGCCGATGCCCACAATGAGCTTTCGCGTATCGCTCACTGCTTGCTTCCCGTCTCTGCCAGCAACTGCTGCATCTTCAGGTAAGCCGCATTCGTCCAGCCAAAACCTACCACGTTCGTCTTGTATCCCGTCGCAACATTTAATTCGGACGACCCATGCACCACATCGTACTTCTCGCGGATGGTGTAGTCGCGATCGAAGTTGGTGGCGATGGTCTGACTGAACTTCTCAGAGACGCGGCGCGCATCCTTTACATCACCGACTTTCCGAAGGCCAGCAATCGCAATCCATGAGGGTGGAGCCCATCCGTAGGGCAGGTCCCACTGCGTTCCAGAGTCATAGGTGCTCATCGCCAGGCCGCCCGGCTGCTCGAACCAATGGAGAGCTTTTTCCAGGCCAATCGTCTGCTGCTCGTCAGCCAAACCAGCCCAGAAAGGATAGAACGTCGTCAGATACCGGTACGTCGACTGCTTATGCCGCATGTAGTCGTAGTCGAAATACATGCCCTCTGCTGCATTCCATAGATATTTGTTGATAGCGGCCTTACGCGCATCCGCCTGCGCATTCCATTGCTTTGCCACCGACGACTTACCGAGCTTTGTCGCCATCCACGCTAGGTCGCGCTCGTATTTGTAGAGCAGGCTATTGAGGCAGATCGGCGCGTTATGGTGCGTCGATCCGCTGAACGGCCCAAAGCGGAAACTGGGGTCATACCCGGATTCGCGCATCGCGCGGTCACCGCGATAAAAGTCTTCAGAGAGCCAGTGGCCATCGACGTGGGCATGCGCACATACCTTTGAGATGCGCGGATCGCAACTCAGCTTGGCAAGCTTTGCCTGTTCCGCCGCATCCGGCTGGTCGGGCGCTTCGACCAGATAGTCGGTGTGTACGTCAGGGTGCGTCAGCAGCCAACGAATGACATCCGGGTAGTAAGTGCTGTCATCTTCCTGCTCGGGAACCGGACCCTCGCCCAGATCGAAATAGCGCGCCAGACCGGTATCGCCCGCGCGATGAAAATCATCCAGCCAGAGATTGTGATCCTGCACGGCATAGCCATAGGCGCTGGCGAGCCACGCATCCGCCTGTTTCTGCTCGTTCGGGTTTGCAGAAAGTTGCGCCTCGTATACATCGCGAATCATCGAAGAAAGAAAAGGAGGCTGCGAACGTGTCAGATAATAGGTGCGGTTGGCGTTCAGGATGCTCCCGTAGTGCGCGATCTCGAAGAAAAAATTCTCCACCATGCCGCGAGCGATATCGATGTGACCGTCTTTGAGCAGCCCCAGCAGGATAAAGTAGCTGTCCCAGCCGTACATCTCGTTGAAGCGGCCGCCGGGAACGATGTATTTGTTCGGCAGATAGAGCAGCCCCGGAGTTTGGATCGATCTCGGATCGATGTCGCCGATATGCGTAATGCGGCGTGGAAGCCGCTCGATACTGACATTGCACTGGGACTGCAGAGCGGCTACCTCAGGCGGCTCCGCAATTTCCTGCGGAAGGTATAGCACTGGAGCCGCTGTCAGCTTAGGATCAATGAGCGAATGGCAATCCGTCATGGACCGCGATAGCGTGCCCCATGCCTGGTGTATGTACTGGTCGATATTCGTCGCAGCCGGAGCGGAGGGTGGATTGGCGGTCGACGATTGCTGGGCCAGCGCCGCAAAATGACACAATGCGAAGAATGCCAGGCTGCGGAATATCCGTTTCAACGGCTGAATTTTTCTTGAACCAACATACGGGTTAAAGTTTGCCTCTAACTTCATAGCGCTCCTAGCTCCCGAAAGGTTCTTAACGTGCAAGACCAGTCGTCCTCTGAAAGCCCCCACGGAACAACAAGAAAGCATAGCCGCTCGCAACGCATCTTGCTATGGATCGCTGCGGCTCTTTTCATTGTAGTAGTAGGAATCTTCATTGCCGCGACCATCCTTTTGCGCCGCGCAGAGCCGGTTTTGCGTGCACGGGTGATTGAGACGCTCAGCACGCGCTTCGACAGCCGTGTCGAGCTTGGATACTTCCACGTATACGTCCTGAATGGGCTGGAAGTAACAGGCGGAGATTTGCGCCTGTATCCCAATGATCTCGATATGCAAGCGCCATTGTTCGCTGTGCGGAAGTTCTCCTTCAAAACTGGCTGGAGATCCTTTCTGCACACACCAATGCACGTTGGACGGGTAAACCTCGAAGGCCTCGCTCTGACCATGCCTCCCAAAGAAGACCGGAAGAACATGCCGAAGATGAAAAATGGAGAGAGCGGCGGCAAGATTCAAATCTATGTGGACCAGCTGTTGGTGAAGGACGCCAAGCTTGTCTTAGAGACAAACAAGCCCGGCAAGACCCCTCTTGAATGGGACATCAGCAATCTTGCGCTGACTTCAATCGGCGCCGGGCAGCCCTTGGCATTCCACGCGATCCTCACCAATCCCAAACCAGTCGGCAACATCGATTCAACCGGGCACTTTGGTCCATTCAATACCGAAAGTCCCGGCGATACGCCAATCGATGGGGCGTATGACTTCAGCCACGCTGATTTGAATTCGCTGAAAGGCATCGGCGGCATGTTGTCTTCAACGGGCAAATACGTAGGCACATTGAACAACATGGTCGTGGACGGCGAAACGGATACGCCGGATTTCCAGGTGGATACCGGCACGCATCCTATCCCTCTGCATACCAAGTTTCATGCCATCGTAGATGGAACAAATGGCGACACCTATCTACAACCGGTCGATGCGCAGCTTGGGCATTCGCACATCGTGGCGACGGGGAAGGTTGTGCTCGTTCGTGGGCAGGGCCACCAGATCGCATTGGATGTAGTTGTCGGTCCGGCCCGCATTGAAGATATGCTGCGACTCGGCGTAAAAACCATGCCGCCCATTATGCAGGGGGCGCTTCAACTTAAAACCAAGCTCGATATTCCACCAGGAAAGGTTTCTGTGACGCAAAAAATGCGCCTGAAGGGAAATTTCCAGGTACTCGATGCGACCTTCTCGAACGATAAGGTGCAAACCAGAGTGGACCAGCTAAGCCTTCGCAGCCAGGGCAAAGCGGGCGAAGCAAAAAAGATCGATGCGCAGAATCCAGCCCTGATCCAGTCGGATATGCAGGGGGTCTTTGAGCTGGGCGATAGCAAGCTGACCTTTTCCGCGCTGAATTACAAATTGCCGGGCGCCGACATCAATTTGACCGGAGTCTATTCGCTTGACGGCAATGAATTCGACTTTCATGGGATGGCTCGTCTGGACGCCAAAGTTTCGCAAATGATGACTGGCTGGAAATCGATCCTCTTGAAGCCCGTCGATCCATTCTTCTCGAAGCATGGAGCTGGAACCGAGGTCCCGATCAAAATTACCGGAACCCGCTCGGAGCCGAAGTTCGGCCTCGATTTCAAGCACAAGGACGACAAAGATTCCCCCGGCAAGACCAAAGATTCCAGCTCAGCCGGCCAATCTTCCGCTACGAAAACGCCATAGCAAAGGGGCCATGCGAGTCAACCTATCAATATGTTAGTTTCTCAGCGAAGGTGAAATGTCACCGTAGCATGGATAATTGTCTTTGAGCACGTAGTTTTCCTGGGGAGATCTGTATGAAAAACATCTGTAAAAAAAGTCTTGCCGCGCTTGGCACGCTTGCACTCGGCAGCTGCCTTTGGGCGCAGACGGGAAATGCCCATCCAACAGCCACAGCATCGACAGCACAACCATGGTGGAAGGGTGCTGTGCTCTATGAGATTTATCCGCGTAGCTTTCAGGATTCCAATAACGACGGCATCGGCGATCTGAACGGCATCACACAGCGGCTCGATTATCTGAAAACCCTGGGCGTCGACGCCATCTGGCTCTCTCCGATTTACCCCTCGCCGCAAATCGATTTCGGCTACGACATCTCAAACTACGAAGCCATCGATCCGCAATACGGCACGCTGAAAGATTTCGATCATCTCGTTGCCGAAGCAAAGAAGCGCAACATCCGCATCATTATGGATCTGGTGCTCAACCATACCTCGGATAAGCATCCGTGGTTTATCGCTTCGCGCAGCTCAAAGACCGACCCCAAACGCGACTGGTATATGTGGCGCGACGGCAAGGGGCCCGGTCAGCCGCCCAATAATTGGCAGTCGGATTTCGGACATTCGGCATGGGAATATGACCAGAAAACAGGGCAGTATTACTATCACAAGTTCTACATTCAACAGCCGGATCTGAACTGGAACAACCCGCAGGTGCGCAAAGCGATGTATGACGTGGAGCGCTTTTGGATCAACCGCGGCGTTGCCGGCTTCCGTCTCGATGCCATCACCACGCTCTTTGAAGATCCTCAATGGCGCGACGACGCTACCATCAAAGACGCCGATGGCAAACCTGTCATTAATGCGTATGGCGATCAGTCATTGGATGATGCAATGACCAACAACCTACCCGAGGTGCACGATGTCCTGCGTGAACTGCGGCAGGTTGCGGATAGCTACAAGGGCCGCGATATTGTGCTGATCGGTGAGACATACCTGAAGAGCATCAGCGATCTGAAGAAAATGTACGGGGAAAAGAATGATGAGCTTCAGATGCCCATGGACATGCAGATTGGCTTCATCAACAAGCTCGATGTCAACCTCTTCCGCGAGCGCATCGACCAGGTGCAGAATGAAATCAATGGAAATGAACCGCTCATTATCTTTGACAACCACGACAACCCGCGCTGGGACCGCTACGGCGACGGCACGCACAATCAGGACATCGGTCGGGTAATCGCAACCATCCTCTTCGCAACGCGCGGCACCGCCCTCTTTTATTACGGAGATGAGATTGGAATGGTTACCACGCCGCCGACGCGGAAGGAAGATGTGAAAGACCCCGTCGGCCTTACTGGCTGGCCAAAGAATAAAGGCCGTGATGGCGAGCGGACGCCCATGCAGTGGGACGATGGTCCGAACGCCGGTTTCACTGGCCCGAACGTAAAACCGTGGCTGCCGATTCCACCGAGCTACAAGACCGTCAACGTAAAAACTGAGGTCATGGATTTCGACTCGCTGCTGAACTGGTACAAGCAGCTGATCGAGTTCCGCCGCTCCACACCGGCTCTGCGTGATGGCAAAAACATCATGCTGAACACCGGGGACGGCAATGTGCTCTCGTGGCTGCGCCAGGCGCCGGGACAGCCCGCTGTCGTCATCGCCTGCAACTTTACCGCGCAGCCGCAAAAGGTGATCTTCGATCTGTCCGCGCAGGGCATCACCAGCAAGCAGGCGAAGACGCTGATGAAGACTCCGGGATCAAGCGATCCCTCATCTCTGGATAACGTTCAACTACCGCCGTTCGGCGTATACATGGGGCAAGTGCAGTAGACTGAAGGCCCGATCAACGCAAAGGCCCGCGTTTCCGCGCGGGCCTTTGTTCTTTCACCGCGTAAACAGCAAGAAAAGCATCCGCCACGTATGGTGCCAGATCGACAGGCAGCTTTCCGCCAAAGCGATTCACAAAAATGTGGCGATAGAGCATCGGGCCAAGCAGCAGGGCAAGCCCGATCTCGGGATCAAGCGCTTTGACCAGCTTTCCCAGCGCAATTCCGCGCTTCATCATCTCGCGAAGCTGAGCACGAGGCCGCTCCAGCACCCGCGCACGCCACTGTTCTCCGAACGCACGGTTACGCGCAGAGTAGGCAATCAGGTGCGGCATCAGGCGTTCCTTCATTTCCTTGCGATGCGCCGCAGGCTGATAGTTCAGCTGTGCAATCAGGTCGGCCCGCAGATCGCCGGAATCGAATATCGGTATCTCTTCGTCTGTGCCGTGAACGTAGCCCAGCACTTCCAGGCATAAATTGTCTTTGTCGCGCCAGTGCTTGTAGATCGTCGCCTTGCTTACGCCCGATGCTTCTGCAATCGCGTCCATGCTGGTCGCGTCAATGCCGCGCTCGGCAAACAGTTTGAGAGCGGCTTCGAGGACATTGCGGTGTGCGGTTGCGCTTCTTGTTCGTGCCATCTCTTAAATCTGAATCTTGGAAAAGAAATATGCGCCGAGGCTCAAAAATGCGGCCGCAATGAATCCCATCACAGCAACGTCCAGTGCGAAGCTGAAGTGCCAGGCCCCGGTCAACGACCCGCGCAGTCCGTCAATGCCATAGGTTAAAGGGTCGAGGCGCGTGATGACAGTAAGCACCGACGGCAGATGGGAGAGCGGATAGAGTGCACCCGAGAGAAAGAACATGGGCATGACCATGAAGTTCATCACGATGGGAAAACCCTGCATGTCCTTGATGACCGATCCGAAGGCGGTGCCCAGCGCAGCAAAGGTAATCGCGACCATCGCCATGAAGACAAACGCCTGCGGCAATGCAATCATCCAATTGTGCGGACGCAGCCCGGCAATCAGACAAATGATGAAGACCAATATTCCTTGAAATGTAGCGACCGTGGCCGATCCCAGCGTACGGCCCAGCATGATATGCATGCGCGGCACCGGAGCCACCAATGTTTCCTTCAGGAAGCCGAACTGCCTGTCCCACAGAATCGAGATCCCAGAAAAAACGCACATGAAGAGAATCGACATGCCCACGACACCGGGCGCCATGAATTGCAGATAGCTTCCATTGCCCGCGCGCGCAAACACCGGCCCAAACCCGAAGCCCAGCGCCAGCAGGTAAAGCACCGGCTGGCCGAGCGATGCGAAAATCTGCACGCGGGAACGCGAGTAACGTTTTAATTCGCGCAGCCAGAGAATATAAATCGTGCTCATGCTACCTCCTCCACATCCGCGCTACCTGGCGCATGTTGTCTGCTGAGCTTGCGCTCTCATCGCGGATCGAGTCTCCGGTCAACGCGAGGAACGCGCCTTCCAGCGAATCGCTATTGGTGCGCTCCTGCAGTTCGGCCGATGTGCCCTGCGCGATCAACTGGCCGTGATCCACAATCGCAATGCGGTGCGCCACGCGGTCCGCCTCATCCATATAGTGCGTGGTGAGAAAGACGGTCGTATTTTCCGTTTCATTCAGCCGTTTCACATGTGTCCACAATTGGTTCCGGCTCTGCGGATCGAGCCCGAGCGTTGGCTCGTCGAGAAACAGAATCTTCGGCGTATGCAGAAAGCCGCGAGCAATCTCCAGCCGCCGCTTCATGCCTCCGGAAAACTGCTTCACATAATCATCGCGCCGCTCCCAGAGCTCAAAGAGCTTCAGCAGATTCTCAATCCGCTCGGCGCGCACCTTGCGCGGCACGTGGTAGAGCACGCCATGCAGCTCCATATTTTCGTATACGGTCTGTTCATTATCCAGGCTGGGATCCTGGAAGACGATGCCGAATCGCTGCCGCGCCTCTTTCTGCTTCTGCATCGGGTCCAGGCCGTCCAGCTCAATGGTCCCGCTGGTTGGCTTGAGCAGCGTGGTCAGCATCTTGATGGTGGTGGTTTTCCCGGCGCCGTTCGGCCCGAGGAACGCAAAAATTTCGCCCTGCTGCACGTCAAAGGAAATGCCGCGAACGGCCGTAAAGTCGCCGAACGTCTTCACCAGATTCTCGACACGGATCATGGAACCCTTCCTTCGTGATTACAATACTGAACAGTTTAGTTTTGTATTGTCAAGGTAACCTCGGTCTCTGGACGCCAATTTGACGCAAACTCCACACAGCTTGGCGTATCCTGAGCGCAGAAACGATACGCTCGGATAGAACCTTATGGCAGCTACAACGACGGTAAACTCCGCATTTCATGCGCCTGAGAGCAGCAATCGGGACATCCCCTGGTATCTGTGGTGCGCGGCCCTTGCCGTCACCTCGGTCACAATCGGCGCGCACTGGGACGTCTCCTGGCACCGCTCCATCGGACGCGACACCTTCTGGACGCCTGCACATATGGCGATCTACGCCTGTGGCATCCTGGCCGGCATCTGCTGCGGCTATCTCATTCTCAATACAACATTCCGTCGCCCGCAGGCATTTGTCGCCTCATCGGTCAATGTCTTTGGTTTCCGCGCGCCTCTTGGAGCATTTCTTGCCGCCTGGGGCGGGATTGCCATGCTCACCTCCGCGCCATTCGATAATTGGTGGCATAACGCCTATGGTCTCGATGTAAAGATCATCAGCCCGCCGCACACGCTGCTGATGCTCGGCATTTTTGCCGTCGATATCGGTACCTTCTTTCTGATCGCCGCCGCCATGAACCGGGCCGACGGCGAGTTATTCCGGAAGCTGCAGTGGCTGCTGCTCTATATCGGTGGATTGATGATGGTGCTCACCATGTTCTTCCGCATGGAATACACCTGGGACATCCGCCTGCACAATTCGGGCGCATATGTCGCGGTTGCCATCGGTGTGCCCACCTACTTTGCCCTGCTGTGGACGTGCTCGCGCAATCGTTGGGCCGCCACTCTATCCACGAGCTTTTACACACTTTTTCTGATGGGACTGGTTCTCATCCTGCCGCTTTTTCCCGCAGAGCCAAAGCTCGGCCCCGTCTACCAGCCGGTGCATCAGTTCATTCCGCCGCTCTTTCCTTTGTTGCTCGTTGTTCCCGCATTTTTCATGGACCTGCTTCTTGAAAAAACGCAGACGTGGAAATCGTGGATGATTGCGCTCGCCGCCGGACCCATCTTCGTTCTCACTCTTGTAGCAGTTGAGTGGCCTTTCGCCAGCTTCCTCATGACCAATGCCGCTAAGAACCGCTTCTTCGGAGCAGGCTATCTTGACTACGGCACGCCATCCTGGTCGTACGCGGCCAGGCGCCAGTTTTTAAATCCGGAACACGGCCTCGTTCTATGGAAAGGTTTCGTGTTCGCGATGCTCTACGCCGCGTTAAGCACCTGGCTGGGCCTTGCGCTAGGCAAATGGATGCGAAAGGTGCAACGTTAATGCTTCCATCAAAATCCCTGCGCTGGATCACCTGTTTCCTCTTTCTGCTTTGCGTTGTACCTGCACATGCGCACGTCGGGAGCCCGGATGTCTATGCCGAAGGCGATGCCGGCCCTTACAAATTATTTGTCGTCATTCGTCCGCCTCTGGTCATTCCCGGCGTCGCTCAAATCGAAGTCCGTTCGAACACACCCGGCGTCGACAGCATCACGATCACGCCGATGCTCCTCACAGGCGAAGCGTCCAAACATCCTCCCGTTGCCGACGCCATGACCAAGCCGTCGAAAGATTCGCAGTTTTTCACCGGCCATCTGTGGATCATGGCGACCGGCTCATGGCAGGTCCGCTTTGTCGCGAATGGGAGCCAGGGTCAGGGCGTGCTCTCGATCCCCGTTCCGGCAACCGCTAACGGTACGCGGAAAATGCAAAGCAGTATGGGGCTCATGCTGGCCGCTCTCGGCATCATTCTCGTGCTCGGCATGGTGGGCATCGTAGGTGCCGCAGCGCGCGATGCGCAATTGGCTCCGGGGCAGTCCGCGCCGCCAACCAATCGGAGACGCGCTTATGTAGCCATGACGGTTGCATTTGTGATTCTCGTCGCTGGTGTCATCCTGGGCGGGAAATGGTGGAATGCCGATGCCGCCAACTATGCTTCCTACATCTACAAGCCTCTGCAGATGAACGCGACCGTCCAGCCGGACGGTGTTCTCGATCTGAAGATGGTCGATCCCGGCTGGGTGCACGCTCGCAAACTCGATGACTTCGTCCCCGACCACAACCACATCATGCATCTCTATGCCATTCGCTGGCCTGGCATGGACGTGGTCTACCACCTGCATCCCGACCAGGTCGGAACCGGGGACTTTCATCTGGCACTGCCATCCATGGCCGCCGGGACCTACAAACTCTACGCCGACGTCGTCCACGCAAACGGCTTCCCTGAGACGCTGGTTACGTCGATCACCGTGCCCTACATCCATGGCCGCGACCTTAGCGGCGACGACGCCGAGGGCACCGCGACTGCGGTCAAATGGAATGGCGAGGGCACGGAAACGAAGACCAGCTACAACCTGCCCGATGGCTACAACATGGTCTGGAAGCGCCCCGCCACGCTGACGGCGAAGACTCCGGAAGACTTCACCTTCACCCTTGTCGATGCGCAGGGCCAGCCGCCAAAGGATATGCAGCTATACATGGGCATGGTCGGGCATGCGGCCTTTGTAAAAACGGATGGCACGGTCTTTGCGCACATCCATCCCTCGGGAACGGTTTCGATGGCCGCGATGATGATGGCACAATCGCAAAACGGCAGCGCCGCGAACGACATGAAAGACATGCCGGGAATGGATATGAGCGGCGGTGCTCAAGCCATTCCCAATACCGTCAGCTTTCCTTACGGCTTCCCAACATCCGGCAATTACCGCATCTTTGTGCAGATGAAGCACGGAATTGCTGTCGAAACGGCTACGTTCGACGCGGCAGTGCAATAGCAATAACAGGTGCAATAGGCGTGACGCTATCCCGACAAGCTTGGTCCGGATAGCGTCGGCGTGCCAAGGTCAGAGTGCCGGGTTATCCCACTCGGTCAGAACAAATTCGCTCAAGGCTCTTCTTTCTCGCGGCGCTTCCTCATTGCTCCGCAACTGATCGTGCAGCTTATGCGGATCTCCAAAATATCCCAGCACGGTCACCGCGCCCATGTCGTAGTCTGCAGGAACATCGAAGGCCCTTCGTGCCTTGCCATGGTCAAATCCAGCCATCGAATGCATGTGCAATCCAAGCGCTGTGGCCTCAAGGGCAAGGCTTACTGTCGCTGCGCCTGTATCGTGCAGAGCGTGATAGTTCGGATTGCCGTTCTGTGAGAACTTCTTGCTGGCAATGGAAAGAATCAGCACTGGAGCGCCCTTCACCCAGCCCTGGTTGAACTCAACCAGAGAGTCGAAGATCTTCTGGTAGGTCGCATCGCCGCGCCGGCCAAGAAAAAAGCGCCACGGCTGCTCATTGTAGGAAGACGGGGCCCAGCGCGCGGCCTCGAATATCTTTTTCAAGTCATCGGAGGAAACGTCTTTATCAGCAAAGGCGCGTGGACTCCAGCGGCGAAGAAAAATGTCCTCGACTCCCGGCACTGCCGGAGCATGTTTCAGCTTCTCAATCTCTTCTGGCGTATGCGGCACAATAGAACTCCTTCCCGGAACGATTGTCCGGAATGATTATAGGGAATGATTCTGTACCCTTAGATTCCGAATCCTGCTTAACGTCGCGGGAAGCATCATGAAAATCCGATCGCCTTTCCTTATATGATGGGGTGTTTCTAAAGAACCGTCGGGAGAAATCACTTTGAAGATGAGATGTCTCGTCCTGAGTCTGCTCGCAGCCACGTCCATCGCAAGTTTTGCTCAAACAGCAACCAGTCTTTCACCAAAATGGGAGGAGCTTACCGGCCCGGACTTCATCACGGCCATCCATCAGGCGCAAGGCGTCTGCATACTTCCTTTTGGCATTATCGAAAAACACGGCCCGCACCTGCCCCTGGGCACGGATCTCATCAACGTGCGCTATGCCACCGAGCACGCCGCTGCGGCAGAGTATGCCGTCATCTTTCCGGCGTATTATTTCGGCCAGATCGCAGAAGCAAAGCACGAGCCGGGAACCGTTTCCTACAGCATGCACATGCAGCTTGATCTACTGCAGGAAACCACCGACGAGATGGGCCGCAATGGCTGCAAAAAAATCATCATCGTCAACGGACACGGCGGAAACGAGGACCTGCTGCCGTATTTCGCGCAATCCCAGTTACAGACTCCGCATGACTACGTGGTCTACATCTATCGCTGGCATGGAAACTATCCCGGTCGTCCTGCCGAGCACTCCAAGATCGATATGCACGCGGGTGAATCGGAAACTGCGCACACCATGGTCGCCCGGCCCGACCTTGTCCACCAGGACCGCGCTGCACACGAATCGGGCGCCGATCAGGCCCGCCTGCACCTGCCGCAGGATGTGTATACAGGCATCTGGTGGTACGCTCGCTTTCCCAATCACTACTCCGGCGACGGCAGTGTAGCGACGTTGGAGCTGGGCCAGTCCGACATGAAGGCCTACGTCGGCGATCTGGCCGACACCATCCGCGCCATCAAAGCCGACCAGACCAGTTTGCAGTTGCAGAATGAGTTCTTCGAGGAATCGAAGCATCCGCTCGATACCAAGCAATAGCAGTCGCTACTCCCAATGCCCGCTTAGCGAGATGCTGGCCGTTCCCGGTGTCTCACCAATCGAGCTGTCATTGTTGACGAAATAGTTGTGCATGATCAACGTTACGGTTGTGCCTCCGGCTACGCCCAGGTGCACCGGCTGCGAAAGCACATAGTGCGGATAGTGCGTTGAGGAGCCTATGTGCGTCGCCGCAAACGCGGTCAGCTGCTCGTAGTGGCCAACCACCGTGTCCAGGTACCATTCAGCATCCGTCGGCAGCGCAGCATCGTAGTCTGCCTCTGCAGAGAGATGATCGATGACGAAGGTCCTGCCCGGCGGAACGTTGATGCACAAATATCCCCTGCTTGCAGGCTGTGGATACGTATCGAACTGCTGAAATTGCTCGTATCCGCTTAAACTGCTGTCCGGCGTAAAGCAGGACTGCGCCTGATCGGTCGGAATTTGTAACTGTGGATCGTTAGAAGGAGAGTTTGGATAACGGGAATGGCGTGGCCGATAAACCTGGGCCGTGACGGAAAGAGCGCACAGCAAAACCGTGCAAAGAAATAGGGAACCCCGGAAAAACCGCATGCAGCATTGGACCTCAGCGTGGGTGAACTGGAAGTGCATTCACTAGACGCTGCAAGGAGGCTGTTCGTTGCGAAGATTTCTTCACACATCCTGGCTATGGGCGCACTTCCGTTCCTCCAGATTCTTGTCGGCAGCATGTATCGTATCCACATGAACTTTCACAAGATTCGCTGTGTTGGCAGCCATATCGCGCTGGCCTTCACCGCATGCTGCCTCTTCGCTTTCACATCTCTTCCCGCTTCAGCTCAGGCCGATCAAGACAAGCCTGCCGATAAAGCCGCCGACAAATCCGACAAGCCCACGGATAAGGCTGCGGACAAACCAGGCCTGCCGCCGCTCCCTGCCGATGCCCATACGCAGCAGAGCATCGAGCTCAATGGCAAGACCCTGCACTACACCGTCACTGTAGGCACGCTGCCCACTCGTGACAAGGACGGCAAGGAGGCTGGAAAAGTCGTCTTTACGGCCTACACCGTTGAAGGCAGCAACCGGCCAGTCACGTTTGCATTTAACGGCGGCCCCGGCGCGTCCTCGGTCTATCTCAACTTCGGAGCGATCGGCCCCAAGCACCTGCAACAGGTCGGCAATGAAGGCGACAGCCCCTCCGATCCTGCCACTCTGGTCGACAATCCCGGCACATGGCTCGACTTCACCGACCTTGTCTTCATCGATCCCATTGGGACCGGGTTCAGCCGCGCCTCTGTTCCCGAAGCCGAGGCTAAGAAACTCTTTTACAGCACGCAGCCCGACATCGAATATCTTTCCCGCGTCGTCTACGACTGGCTGGTCACGAATAATCGCCTCAGCTCCAGAAAATATCTTGTAGGCGAAAGCTACGGCGGCTTCCGTGGCCCGCGCATCACGCACTATCTGCAGTCGCAGCTTGGCGTGGCCATGAAT